>Ga0335081_10012749_pt1 | contig 13606 bp, 13 predicted proteins | sample Lox_Sample_35_FD_206713 | JGI IMG/M metagenome (GOLD analysis project Ga0335081, IMG submission 206713) | Soil microbial communities from Loxahatchee National Wildlife Refuge, Florida, United States - Lox_Sample_3.5 | ecosystem: Environmental > Terrestrial > Soil > Wetlands | place: USA...
TTAACCGAAGGTTTGACGAGATAGCCCGCGGATTAGAGTCGGAAAGTTTCTGTCTCTGTTTGTCACTAGTCGGCGGGACCGCCGTTCTCAGTAGCTTTTCCCCCGGCCGGCGATTGCACTTCTCCCGCTGCGGTTTTACTGCTCTTCTGCCCATCATTGAACATTCCAACGGGTCTCGTAAAGGTATAATTGAAGGGTTCAACGATAAGTGTTTGTGCCGTGGAACCGACACTTTGGCTCGGGATTGAAAACGGCAATGAGACGATGAAAAGAGCCGAGCCGACTATCGTTGCAACCAGACTCGCCGGTCTAACAGCCAGAATATCCACGGTAGCCTCTAAGCCTTCATCGTACCCGAAGGCCGGTGTCGAAGTCATTATCATGCAGATGGCAATAAGTATCGTTACTTTTAGTTTCTTCATGGAAGTACCTCCATAATCTTCTAAGGCTCCTGCTACCCCGCACCATTATCTTTCCGGGATTTTCATTGCTATTGGGTTATATTTATTGTAACAGACCCACCGGAAAAATGCAATAACGATAACCCCGGCGGGTATCATGCCGTTAAACTTCTTTATTTTGTATAAGAAACGGATTAGCATATGAGTTCAATATGAAAAGCAAAACGACTGAGCGAAATATTGGAGGCATCCCTCCGAGAATATTCCCTGAACGAAAAGGGCGTGGATGCGACTTGATCATATTTTTTGCATGACGCGATCAGTGACCCGCTTCCGGGGGGTATCTGCGAAATGACGCCGTCACTAGATTCGGGAAGGAACCGGACCGAGAAGTCGACAAACCGACCCATGAATGCGGCTCTTGTCGTTGAGGGAGGTGCTCTACGCGGTATCTTCTCAACAGGGATCCTGGATGTGTTTGTTGAGAGGCGATTTAATCCTTTTGATTTCTATATAGGCGTTTCCTCGGGTGCATCCAACCTTGCTGCCTACCTGGCCGAAATGGTCGGTCGTAACAAGAAAATATATATCGGCTATTCGCTGCGGCCCGAGTTTATCGATTTTGCCAGATTTTTCCGTGGAGGTCATCTGATGGATCTCGACTGGCTCTGGAATACGACAGTACGGGAGATGCGGCTCGACCTGCAGACGATCTATACAAAACAGAAACCTTTCATAGTCGTCCTTACAAATGTCCAAACTGGCGAGGCGGTATATAAGTACACGGGTGCACAGGATCTTGAGCACGTTCTCAAAGCTTCTAGCGCTATGCCTCTTCTCTACCGTTCCTACCCGATTGTCGACACCCTGCCGATGACGGATGGAGGAGTAGCAGATGCGCTTCCGGTAGGTCAGGCCATCCTTTTGGGGGCTCGCCACATCATGGTAATTCGTTCCCGCCATCGAGACTACGTGAAGCACCACAATCCCCTCGACTACTTGATACGCTGGCACTTGCGGCATCGCCCTCTACTGCAACAGGCCATGATTAAGCGTGTTTCCCGTTACGAGGAGTCTATAAATCTGATTCGCAAGCCTCCGGACGGCGTAACTATCATTGAAATATGCCCGCCCGCGAAGTTCCGTGTATCGCGGCTTTGCCAAAACCGTCCTATCCTTGAGGAGGGCTATAATCATGGCCGCGCCCTCGCAGCATATGCAATTGCACGCTGGGAAGAGGCGTAGCTCATGCGCGGATAGCGTTCGCTCAATTTTTGATTCGCATCAGCACAGGGATGACCTAAAGAATTTCTCAAGGGGAGTTACCTGCTGTGGAGACCACATGTTTTACACAATAGCGGCCGATTTGGTGATCTTCCTCCATTTTCTCTGGATCGCCTTTATCATCGTCGGTTTCCCCATATTCCTTTATCTCAATTTCTCCAGATGGAGGGTGTTTCATTTACTTGCCTTGGTCGCTACGGTCGTCATGCAATTGACTAGGACTATCTGTCCCCTGACATACCTCGAAGTTTATCTCAAATCTAAAGGTGAATGGAATCGGGTCTACCCGGGCCAGTTCACCATTGATGCAATTGAAAAGCTGATCTATGTTGAAGACTTGACTCTTGAGAAAATTGGCTATGCGACAATCATATTTCTAGCTTTGGTATTACTAACATTTTGGTTGAAGCCTGTTACCTTCACGAGGCAAACCAAGGGATAAGAATTGAATAATCGCCCTTTTTCTGGTATGGGCGCATATTATACTTCTTTATGTCATTTTCCTGATTTCCCCTTTGCCGGGGATAGAATTGAGGCAGACAGACAATAATGCCTTTGATAGGTTGACTGCTATCCAGCTATTGATCACGCTATGATGGAAGAACCAACACTCAGAGTAGGCATTCTACAGGCACACAGTAAGGTGGCGGGGAGGCTAAATGGCCCATTCCTGATCAATGATGCCCGCAGGCTGAGTGGAAGGTTCAGCGTGTCTGTGAAAGAAAGCCGCATACTTCTTCACGATGCTGCCGGACAAGAGATACTCTATCAAAAGGAGGTACGCTGCACTCCCCTTGATAATTCAACCTTCACGCTCCATGAAGTAACGATAGGCGTCCATTTCCACTGGGAAAGAAAACAGGAGCAAACATTTCGCGGAGAACTGATGCTCATCCTAGACGAAAATGATACATTGGCTGCCGTCAACAGGATACCTCTAGAAGAATATTTAACGAGCGTCATTTCCTCAGAAATGAACGCCGAAGCACCGCCGGAATTTCTCAAGGCGCATGCAATTGCGTCACGTAGCTGGCTTATGTCCATGTTGGGGATGGGTGGTAAAGCAACACATCGCGACAATGTATCACCTGAACCAACCACGCAGGCTAAGGCTGAAGAGTTTATCAGATATTACGACAGGGTTGACCACACTCTTTTTGACGTATGTGCGGACGATCATTGCCAGCGGTATCAGGGCATCACCCGGCTAATCGCAGAAAATGCCAGGCAAGCCGTTAACAGAACGGTAGGCCTGTTCCTCGTGTACAATAACAAGATCTGCGATGCGCGCTATCATAAGGCCTGCGGCGGCCTGACGGATAATTTTGCGAATACGTGGGATAATGTTACTGTCCCATATCTGACGTCGGTTTCGGATTCTGCTATCCCGCACGATCCGATCCTCACCGAAGAAGCTGCCCGACAATGGATTGTGGGAGATCCGGAGGCTTACTGCAACGCTAAGGACAATAACACCCTGCGTCGGATTCTCCCGTCCTTCGACCGGGAAACGATGGATTTTTTCCGCTGGAAGGTGATCTATACACGCCCAGAGCTGGAGGAAATTATTCGGGAAAAATCAGGGTTAGATTTCGGCAATCTTCTCAGTCTTACTCCTCTTGAGCGGGGTCCTTCCGGTCGCATAGTGAGGCTGCAAATCACAGGAACGAAAAGAACCCTAACCATAGGGAAGGAACTCGAGATCCGTCGTTGGCTCTCCCGAAGTCACCTGTATAGCAGCGCCTTCGTCGTTTGTCCGGAAACCGATGGGTTGGGGCCACCCGTCAGTTTTCTCCTTAGAGGTGCCGGATGGGGGCACGGCGTCGGGATGTGCCAGATCGGAGCAGCCATAATGGCTCTAAAAGGCTCCACGGCAGAGTCCATTTTGAAACACTACTTTCGTGGTGCGAAACTCCAGAGAATGTATTGAAAAAAAGATATGCGAAAACCATCTATCAAAACCTCTTTTATTCTCGGCGCCGGGCTGGGAATGCGCCTGCGTCCCTTGACTGATAACTGTCCGAAACCGCTCTTACCAGCCGGTGGACGCCCGATTATTACCCATGTAATGGATCATCTTATAACCGCCGGAATAGAACGCATCATCATCAATACTCATTACTTTGCAGAGGCATACCATAAGGCATTTCCGAATCGGCAATGGAGGGGTATCCCCATAATCTTCCGTTACGAACCCGAGCTTCTGGATACAGCGGGGGGTATAAAGAACATCGAAGATCTCATTGATGGCGACGAGGCGATCCTTGTTTACAATGGCGACACCATTACAAACCTGCCACTCCATAATCTCATCAAAGCTCACTACGCGAAGGGTAAGGAAGTTACCCTGGCCCTCAGAAGCAGCGGCCCTCTTTTGAACGTTAATCTAAATGCCCAGGGAGAAATATGTGACCTGCGGCATACGCTGGGGGATAGCGGCGTAAGAAGCTGTCTTTTTACGGGGATCTATATTGTGGGAAAAACCTTTCTTCGACGCCTCTCAGCGGGCCGCAAAGAATCAATTGTTCCCGTCCTCATAGCTATGATCAGGAAAGAGCCCGGGTCGGTTGCGGGAGTAATCATCGATGAAGGCAAGTGGTACGACATTGGATCTGTAGCGGAATATGAAAAAATAAACGCATTGCTCGCGGGACGGGTGTAGGAGCGACCTTTACTTGCAACGGCAATCTACAGTGTCCTAAACTCAATACCCGCTGAGATTTTGCCTTCGTCATGCCGGTGCCTGCGACAAGGGACGTTTAGACTGATAATATCTCTCAACGCATTTTATGGAGAAGAATGGCACATCAAAGAGAGGAGTTGTTTCAATTCGTGCGCCGGGCACTACGGCTTAAAAGATCAGATGCCCTGACGAGCATACCCTTGGCCAAACGTGGATCAAGCCGATCGTTTCATCGCATCAGATATGATCATCACGGCTCGGTCGTTCTTATGTGTTATGACCGTGTTCGCGAAGAGAACAATTACTATGCCGCTATTGCCGATTTTCTCTCGAAGATCCATATACCCGTCCCCCGGGTTCTAGCACACGATCCTCTGAAAGGCTTCATAGTCATGGAAGACCTTGGAGATAGAGACCTCTGGTCCTACAGGGATGAACCCTGGGTAAGAAGAAGCTCATATTACCGGGCGACCCTCTCCATCGTGCATAGACTCCATACCTTTCCGATTGAGGGTTTCCCTTTCGATAAAGTCGCCTTAATGAGAGGATTCAGTCTCGACCTTTACCGGTGGGAGAGAAATTACTTCATGGAGAATTTTGTTCACGCCGTCTGTGACATTAATCTTAAACCACGCGATGCAAAAGATTTAGAGGAAGAGTTGAAGCGCCTATCAGTGCGGCTTGAGGATGCTGGGCACAGCCTCGTGCACAGGGATCTGCAGTCGCAGAATGTGATGATAAGCAAGGGCCAGCCGGTATTGATAGACTTTCAAGGCATGCGCGTGGGTAATTTGTTTTACGACCTGGGATCACTGCTCTATGATCCTTATGTTCTCCTGCCGGAGGAGGAACGGGTGGAGCTGCTCTTTTATTACTACCATCTTCCTGCTGGCCACAGCGAAGACTCTGTCCGAGATGCTACATCTTCAGTCTATAAGATCATCAAGGTCTCGCAGGGGAAGGCTGATATGAGGCACACAAACTGGACGGAATTTCAGGACAGATTTTGGGACGCGTCGGCACAACGGCTTATGCAAGCGCTCGGCGCTTATGGATTTCTCGGGCTGAAGGGCGGTCTTTCGGAATTTCTCGCCCATATCCCCAGCGGCATCGTAAACCTTGTTGACGTCTCTACCCGCGCGAACCGGCTGCCGTTGCTGAAAAATCTGGCCCTGAAATGTCAGCAGTCTCTCTACGGCAAATCATGAAAATGTTCTCAACAGCCTTCCGATTCTGTTTCCGATGCAGACTTTCTAATCATGCATCGCAGTCGTTTCGACCTGTTGCCTCATAATAAAATGTTACTGAATGAGCATCGATAGGGGTCGAATTCTTCGCAGGTCGAATTCTTTGCCGTTGACATCTGCTTGAAGTCGTTCTATAGTCAAAAAATATAAAAAACCTCACTTCGTATCAGTATACAGAAAATTAATAATATATGCCGACCGAATTGACATACGTACTTATCACACCATATAGCCTCATTAAATCGAGAACCGGCAATATCATAGCGCGACTCATGTCTCTTTCCGGCTGCGACCTAGTCGGTATTCGCATGATGCGGCCATCCGATTCTTTTGTGGATGAATATACAAGGCGCGTGAAGAGCCTGAACATTCCTGCCAACTTATGTAAGGCCCTCGTCGATTATATCGATCAGAACCTTCGGCATGAAAACATCCACAAACAGGATAATCGGTGTCTATTTCTTCTTTTCGAAGGCAGCGACGCTGTGGAACGCATTTACGATGTAGTTGGTGAACTCGCGACGGCCTCGGAATCAGAAGCCATTCGCGGCACCATTCGCGGAACTTATAGCGATTACATCACCACCCCCGACGGGACGGTCCGGTATTTCGAGCCAGCTGTGTTGCTGCCGACGAACCTTCAATATGCAAAGAATAATCTGGAACTCTTCGCCGAGCTTGGATTCAAGGACTCCGGCATTTATGAAGAATGCTCCGAAGGGGAAACAACACTCGTCATCCTGAAACCCGACAATTTTTTCAAGCATTCCGTTCGGCCAGGGAATATGATCGACATGTTCTCCAAGACTGGTCTTCGGATTGTCGGTGCCCGAATGATCCGGATGAGTGCCGCTCAGGGTGAGGAGTTCTACGGATTCCTGCGCGATGTCTTCAAAAAGAAATTAAAACCGCGGATCGTGGCCCGGCTCAAGCAAGGAATACAGGGCCTTTTCAATTTTGAGATAACAGATAAAGAATATGATGCCATGGCGGAAATCATCAATGAAAAAAATTCTCTTTACGAGTTCTGCCAGATTGTAAAATACATGACCGGTGTTGATCCGACAACGGTGCCAGCTTCGGACCGTGATACGCCGGGAAAACACCGCGCGCTGGCGCTTCTTTATCGCGGTCCTGCGGCAGTCGAAACAATTCGCGAACGCTTGGGCGTGACTGATCCAGCAATAGCCGCAGAAGGCACCATCCGTTCTGATTTCGGCCAGAATATTGTGCAGAATGCAGCACATGCATCCGACTCCATCGAAAATGCCATCCGTGAAAGAAAGATCATAGGTCTCTATGATAATGCCGGCGACGACTGCAAAAGGATAATAGAAGATTGGCTGAAGAATGATCTCGACGGTTCAGTACCTCTGAGGGAAGCAGCAAGAATTCAAGAACAACGCCAATGATGGAATCCCCACGAGGAGCTTGAGTTTCACGGAGTAGGAAGCCATAAATCAGCCGCGGCGCTTCTTACGAAGCTCATTGTCAGCTGCACTCTCCGGCATGAACTGCCAGTTGCCCGGCAGGGTCTCACATTGCAATCCCGCATTTAGAAGCTCGATGAACTCTTTACGGGAAATGTACCGAGCCCCCAATCTCTCTAGATGGGCCGTATAAACCTGGCAATCCAGGAACCTAAACTTGAGCTCCTTTAATCTATAGACGAGATCTATCAACGCCGCCTTTGATGCATTGCTCATAAGCGAAAACATTGACTCACCGAAAAAGCAGCGCCCCAGCGATACACCGTAGATGCCGCCGACAAGTTTGCCTTCATGCCAGGCCTCCGTGGAATGGGCCATTCCAAGGTTATGCAGTGTGCAGTATGCCTCAAGCATGTCATCCGTAATCCAGGTGCCATCATGCTTCCGCCGCGCCTTCTGACAAGACATTATGACTTCACGGAATTTATGATCGTACGTGATACTAAACGTCCGCCGCCGCAGCACCTTCATCATGCTTCGCGAGACCCTGAGTTCTTCCAAGAACAATACAAATCGCGGATCGGGAGACCACCAGATGATGGGATCGCCTTCTGAATACCAAGGGAAAATGCCCTGGCGGTACGCCGTGAGAAGCCTGTCAGGCGATAGGTCACCACCAATGGCAAGGATACCGTTTCCCGACGTGAGATGCACGGGAGGGAAGGTTATTTCGTCACCGAGTCGAAAAATCGGCATGAGGTATTTAGTACCAAACTCCAATGGGCGGCTGGGTACTGACGGGATTAATCCATGACATTGAGGTCTTGACAAAAGAGAATCCGGGCTCGTTCTAAGCCAACTGACCTGGATCTATTCTTCAAGGACGCGCACGGTAACATCACCGCCTTCGATATCAGCAAGCGCGATGCCTCCTTTTTGCAGCTTTCCGAAAAGCACCTCGTCCACAAAGAAGCGCTTTACCTTGTCTTGGATCAAACGGCCAATCTCTCTTGCCCCGAATTCTTCCGAGTAGCCTTTACGGGCAAGCCATTCGTAGCATTGGTCAGTAACCTGAAGATTCACGCTCTTCTCGTCCAATTGAACTGAGAATTCGTCGATTGCCTTTTTCACGATCATGAGTACTACTTCATGGGTGAGGCCATTAAAATTGACAACCCCATCAAGGCGGTTCCTGAATTCAGGGGAAAATATCCGCTCGACCGCTGTGAACACTGCGTCACTGTTGACATTCTTGGCCTCGAACCCGATAGACTGTCTACCAATCTCCCGCGCACCGGCATTAGATGTCATGAGTATTACAACGTTACGAAAGTCTGCCTTCTTTCCGTTGTTGTCCGTTAGTGTCGCGTAATCCATTACCTGCAGTAATGTATTGAAAATATCAGCATGGGCCTTTTCGATTTCATCAAGGAGCAGGACTGAATGCGGATTCTTCCTGATCGCTTCAGTGAGCAGTCCACCTTCCTCATAACCCACATAGCCCGGTGGCGCTCCCACAAACTTTGCAACAGTGTGCTTTTCCTGATATTCACTCATATCATAACGGTTCATGGGTACACCAAGAGTCAGGGCCAGCTGGCGCGCAAGTTCGGTCTTTCCCACGCCCGTTGGCCCCACGAACAAGAGGGAGGCCACAGGTTTCTGGGGTTCACGGAATCCCACGCGTGAGCGCTTTATGGCGTCTACGACCAACTCAATCGCCTTATCCTGACCAAAGATCCTGCTTTTGAGGCTTGTATCAAGATCCTTGAGCTTGTCCAACTCAGATGAAGAAACACTTTTTTCCGGAATTCTTGCTATTTTTGCTATTACCGCTTCGATATTATCAAGGCCGACTACCTTCTCTACACCTTCATCTCCATCCTTCATATTAGCAAGAGCGCCGGCTTCATCGATTACGTCAATAGCCTTATCGGGAAGCCTTCGGTCATTTATATATTTATAGGATAATTCTGCGGCGGCCCGAACGGCCTCTTCAGTATACGATACGCAATGATATTCTTCATACCTTTTCTTGATACCGTCAAGAATCTTCACTGTGTCGTCTGTTGTCGGCTCCGTTATCTCGATCTTCTGGAATCTGCGGGAAAGAGCCCCATCCTTCTCAAAATATTTACGGTATTCGTCGTATGTGGTAGAGCCAATACACCTGAGCTTGCCTGAAGCGAGCGCCGGCTTCAGGATATTAGAGGCATCAAGGGAACCGCCTGACACAGCCCCGGCGCCTACTATGTTATGAATCTCGTCGATGAAGAGGATTATTTTTTCCTGCCTCTGAAGTTCAGCAATTACGCGCTTCATGCGCTCTTCAAAGTCACCTCTGAACCTGGTGCCCGCTATAATGGCACCCATATCCAGGGCATAAATCTTCGAATCCTTCAGGCGTTTTGGGACCTTACCGTCAGCAATGAGTTGCGCCAGCCCTTCTGTTATGGCTGTTTTCCCCACCCCAGGCTCGCCGACATGGACGGGGTTATTCTTGAACCGCCGGCAAAGTACCTGGATGGTCCTCTCCAGAATGTCCTCCCGCCCTATGATGGGATCGATCTCCCCCGCTTTCGCCTTGGCTGTCAGTTCTGTCGTAAATGACTTCAGTATTTTATTCTGCTCAGACTCTTTTTCCCCAGACTCCAGTTCAGGTTCACTTTCCTCCCTTTTTTTAACTCGTCTTTGCACTTCTGTAGTGTCAGGAATGGCAGAGACTCCGTGAGAAATATAATTCAGTAAGGAAAGTCGTGTGATGCCTTCCTTCTTGAGAAAAAACGAGGCATAAGATCCCTTTTCATCAAGAATTGAAACCAGGACGTCTCCTAATTCGACAATATCTTTCTGTGCAGAGGTCGTATGCCATACAGCCCTCTCCAAGACATTTTGAAAACCCAGTGACTGGACGGACTGAGCTCCTTCCACAACAGGATTACCCGCGCGGAGATGCTTTGCCAACACTCTTTTTAGATGCTCCGGATCGCCTCCGCATCTGTGGATGATTTCAGCTCCATCGTCAAAAAAAAGCGCGGCATATAGGAGGTGCTCCGGCGTTACAAATTCATGAGACCGCGTATTGGCCTCAGCATACGCAGCCATGATGACTTGGTTCAGATTCTCACTTATCTTCATTATATTCCCCTGTCGATCAGGCCTCTTCTAAGGAACATTTAAGAGGGAATTCCCTGTGCCTTGCCATCGTATGAACCTGGGCTGCCTTTGTAGCGGCAATATCATATGTATACACGCCACATGCACCGGCACCCTTCTTGTGAACGTCGAGCATGATTTTGGTCGCTTCCGCCGCAGGCTTATGGAACACAAGTATCAGAACCTCGACCACAAATTCCATTGTCGTATAGTGATCATTATGAAGTATGACCCGATACATCTTTGGTTCTTGCAGGACCGCATCGGGATCTAACTTGACATCTCTATCATCCATTGAATCAGGATCACGATATTTCGGCATACAACCCCTTAAACTTCACACCAGTAATTTCCCTTTAATCCACCTACAACTATAATATAAAACACGGAAGGCTGGCTGTCAATGCCCTTGTTGCTCCGGCGGAAACACTGTAAACTTACTAAATTAGGCATTTAGATAGTCTTGCGGCGATCTCCGTGGATCTTTTTTGGGCTCACCTATTACCCGCCCTCAGTCCATGCAAGTCGCAGGAATTCGCAGGATTGCCGCTATTGAATGTTAATGGACCTATTATACAGAGGACATGAGATATAGATATTTATCTTTGTATTGGTTGATATCTATGCTAAAAAATCCGCCATGAGACATCTGGAGCGAATTGCTGCCCGTGGCCCCTTTTGTCAATGGCTCCAGTACTTGCAATAGGGGCCGTTGCGGGATATATATTTTTTGTTTTTTGTGAATGGTAATCACGATAGTTTCTCTCAGAGGGCAAACTATGAACAATCTGACCGTCGTCATGCCGTTCAGTCTTGAGCCAGGGTCCGAGAGGACGTTAGAAATCTTCATTCAATCACCTCTGGTTGAGGAGGTGATTTTTCTCAATGACGGCGGATTTGCGCGAACATCTCCAAAGTGTCATGCCATGAAGACCGCATCCATTACCTCCGGTCAGGTATGGAACGAAATCACAGAAAGAATCAGGACGGAGTTCCTCCTCATAGTCACAATGCCGGGAGATGTTGAGATTCCACCGGGCACGCTCGAACGCTTCATCGAGGTTGCGAAATCTATGGATTCAGGCATGGTCTACTCCGACTACCTGGAAAAGGAGCAGGATAACCTCGTTGAACATCCCGTCAACGACTATCAACTGGGAAGCATCCGTGACGAATTCGATTTCGGATACTTGATCCTATTTTCTGTCGGCGCCATCAGAAGCGCACTAAAAAAATATGGCCCGATTCCTTCCGTTCTCCATGCGGGGTTCTATGACCTGCGCTTGAAGGTTTCTGTCAACCACTGTCTCTTCCATATCCAGGAATATCTCTACACGAGGAGAGGATCAAGAGGTGACCTTGATAAAGAAGGATCAAATCGTGAAAGCCAGTTTAATTACGTCGATCGCCGCAACCAGACCGAACAAAGGGAACTGGAACTCGTTGCCACAGAGCATTTAAAAAATATCGGTGCTTTCCTGAAACCGCGCTCTAAAAACATACGTCGGTCCCGGTATAATTTCCCCGCTGAGGCAAGTGTCATAATCCCTGTGCGGAACCGGGCGAGGACGATCACAGATGCAGTGCATAGCGCCTTGTCGCAGGATACAAACTTTCTGTTCAACGTGATCGTTGTGGATAACCATTCCACCGACGGAACTACTTCGATCTTGACTAAACTTACCCGACGTAACCCGGCTGTGAAACATATGATCCCCTCAAGAGTTGACCTAACTATCGGCGGGTGCTGGAACGAGGCGATCTTTTCGGAGGTCTGCGGCCGCTATGCCGTTCAATTGGATTCAGATGACCTCTATAAGAGCCCTGGGACATTACAGAAGATAATCGACGTAATGAGAACTGGAAAATTTGCCATGGTCATCGGTTCTTACACACTCGTCAACGAGTCACTGGAGGAAATTCCCCCCGGTATAATAGACCACAGGGAATGGACGGATGACAACGGACACAACAATGCACTGCGCGTCAACGGACTAGGGGCGCCGCGCGCCTTTGATACGGGACTTCTTCGCAAAACTGGCTTTCTCAATGTGGGTTATGGAGAAGACTATGCAATGGCCCTCAGATTATCAAGAGAATATCGAATAGGCAGGATTTACGAGAGCATCTATCTCTGCCGGCGGTGGGAGGGTAATACGGATGCTCACATCTCCATTGAAAAGTGTAATCGCTACGATGCTTTTAAAGACAAAATTCGCACTATTGAAATCATGGCGCGCCGGAAGCTGACCGCAAAATGAGATAACGGATATGGATCTGCTCTTGCAAAAAAGATCAGCGTCATTTGAGGGAAAAAGTCCTGGACCATCTCTCGCGACGCTCTGCCGCAATCTCCTTGCACAGCAAAAAGCCTCATGGCCTGATCTCTCTTTGGGATATGAAGCTCTGGAAAGTGTGCGTGTGAAGGAACTCCGTTGCAACGGCTTCTCCGTGAGGCTCCATCATAATCCCGGCAGGATCAAGAGCACTACTGCCCCGATTGATCAAAAATCCATAGATAAGAGACCTTGCTTTCTCTGTCTCGAAAACCTGCCTGAACCTCAGCGCGGCATCTTGTATAGGGATGATTTTATTGTGCTCTGCAATCCTTTTCCCATCTGTCCGCAGCACTATACTATTACGCATATTGTACATGAGCCCCAGTCGTTTGAAGGAATGGATTCGATATTTCTCAAAATGGTGAAGGATTTCGGCCCGGATTTCAGCGTATTTTATAACGGTCCGAAAAGCGGTGCATCTGCACCGGACCATCTGCACTTTCAGGCGACGGCTCGAGGAATACTGCCAATCGAAAAAGAAATCACAAACAGGGCAAGACTATTATTTGTAAAATGCATTCATGCCATTCCTGTTTTTAGGACGAAAAATCTGGGGAGGGAAGCAATCATTATCGAAGGTGAGGACTGCGATGCAGTAGGCGACACCCTGACGGGCATCGTCTCAGCCATGAGAATTGTCCTCTCTTCACCGGCGGAGCCCAGACTGAATATCTTAGGTTCATATTCGGGAAATATGTGGCGAATCGTAATATTCCCTCGCCAGAGGCACCGCCCTTCCGTCTATTTTTTGCCGGGCAACGAAAGGATATTGATCTCACCGGGACTAGTGGAAATGGGAGGTATCATTGTGACGCCGATAGGAAAAGATTTTGACATAGTCAACGAAGATCTGATCACGGAAATTTACAAGGAAGTCTCAGTTAACGAAGAAACCATGCAAAAAATACTGGATGCCATATCCATTTGACGCTTATGGACAATACCGCCATTGTCGACAGCAGGATGTCATTTGAAGAGGCAACCTTCCGGACGGGGGCGCCCCGGGAGATAATTGACAAATTATGCCTCATCGAAGTGCGCTACCGGGCGTTCGATGGGCTATTAC
>Ga0335081_10012750_pt1 | contig 13606 bp, 12 predicted proteins | sample Lox_Sample_35_FD_206713 | JGI IMG/M metagenome (GOLD analysis project Ga0335081, IMG submission 206713) | Soil microbial communities from Loxahatchee National Wildlife Refuge, Florida, United States - Lox_Sample_3.5 | ecosystem: Environmental > Terrestrial > Soil > Wetlands | place: USA...
TCTTCTTCCCCACAATCAGACAGTTTGCCGAAATTAGGTCCATGTGTTTTCGGGTGGATCCCGGGACTTACCAGAGCACTACTGAGGGCCCGCCCTAATCGTTCGGCGGCGGGTCGGCGCCGCCCGTGGTCGCTCGCGCCGACACCGGTCGCTCCACTCGCCACGCTCGGCTCGCTACGCCCACAGGGTCCCGTGATCCCGTCCGGTGGCAGTCCGGGGCGTCGGCGAGACGCTCAAGGCAGATCGACGTCGCGACGATTAAGCGAAGCACAATGAGCGAGTCGATTTCGCGCGATGAGGCTCTCGCGGCCGGGCCGGGTGGACCGATCGCCGGTGCTAAGGCCCGCAAGCGAATCCTGTTCGTCGACGACGAGGTTGATCTGCTCGAGAGCTTGAGGGATGCGATGCGCCGCTACCGCCGGCTGTGGGATGTCGACTTCGCGCCCGGGGGCGAGGAGGCGCTTGCGGCGCTCGACGCACAGCCCGCCGACGTCGTCATCTCGGACATGCTGATGCCGGCGATGGACGGCGCCACGCTGCTGGCGCATGTGCGCGACGGCTGGCCAACGACGATTCGGATCATTCTCTCCGGGTACGCCGAGCCGAAGCTCTTGACGCGGGCTGCGACCGTCGCGCATCGATTCCTCGGCAAGCCGTGCAGCGCCCAGGAGCTCGGCCTGCTGATCGAGCGGTCCTGCGCGCTGCGCGAGCTGACCGTCCAGACCGAGGCCTACCGGGTGACAGCCGCCGCGACCACGCTGCCGTCGCGTCCCGGCCTGTATACGCAGCTGACGCAATTGTTGTCGGACCCGGCCTGGCGCCCGGACCAGATCGCGTCGCTGATCGAGCAGGACACGGCGATGACCGCGAAAGTCCTCCAGCTCGCCAACTCGGCGTTCTTCGGCGTCCGTCACCAGGTCACCCGCGTGCGGGATGCCGTCGTCTATCTCGGCGTCGAGACGATCAAGTCGCTCACGCTTACAGCGGAGGCGTTCGGCAAGCTCACGCCGGAGGACGTCCCCGGCTTCTCGATCGAGGAGTTTCAGCGTCACGCGATGCTCGTCGGACGCATTGCGGCAGCGATCCTCGCCGACGGCAGGGCGCAGCAGGAGGCCCTGACCGCCGCGCTGCTGCACGACGTCGGCAAGCTCGTCCTGATCGCCGAGGATCCGCAGCGCTGGGCGCGGCTCAACGAGGAGGCCCGTCGGCGTCAGCTGCCGTTGTATGAGATCGAGCAGCAGCGGGAGGGGGTCACGCACGCCGACACCGGCGCATACCTGTTGTCGCTGTGGGGCCTGCCGGATGACGTCGTCGAGGCGGTCGCCCATCACCACGATCCCGAATCGGTTCCTGGGCTCGAGCTCGACGCGGTCGCCGCCGTCCACATCGCCGACGCGCTCGCGCACGAGCTCGACCCGGGCGCTGACGGCGGCCCACCTGCCGGAGCCCTCAACGAAGCGTTCCTGGACCGCCTCGGTCTGCTGCCGCGGCAGGACCTCTGGCGCCACCTCGCGGCAAGGTCGGTCAGTCAGCTGGGCTGAGTCGAACGGTCCTCGTCGGCTGACCGAGCCTCACTGCGCGTACTGATCGGCGACCGCACGCGCCGCGACCGTGAGCAGGTCGGCGGTGGCGCCGGCGAGCTCGCCGAGCGCCATGCTGTCGCGCGCGACGTCGCCGGCGATCTCGAGGTCGCGCACCAGCCGCGGGATCGGAAAGTCGCGGGCTTGGAGCACCCTCGCCAGCCAGAGCGCCTGCTCGGACAGAGCCACGGTTCCGTCGCGAGCCTCCTGGATTGCCCACGCGAGCAGGTATTGATTGTCGTGCCGGCACCACAGGTCTCCTGCCGGTCCATAGCGCTCGGCCTCGTCTGGGAACTCGGCGCGATAACGCTGGCAGATCTCGCCGGCGAGTGGTCGCAGCTCGATCGCCGTCCCGTCAGATCTGAACGATCGATCGGGTGGGGCGGCGCCGGACGGTGGGGCGGGACGGGTCACTGCGCGACGACCTCGTAGGTGTGCATGTGCTCCAGCGCCTCGAGCCTGATCGCGTCCTTCAGGTCCGGGTCGATGCGCCGATGCGATCGCCGGTGGTCGAGGCTCTTCATGTAGGCCTTGAAGCATTCGCGGTCGCGCCACCGGCTGACCATCACGAGCTCTCCGCGGTCCCGGTCTGACTGCCAGACCTCGAGATCGACGAACCCGCTGTGACGTTCGACCAGTCGCGCGCGGTTGCAGAACGCCTCGACCAGCTCTCCTGCTCGATCCTCGGGTACGCGCAGCCGCGAGAGCGAGACGTACAACCTCTCAGGCCTCCGCGGGTGCGGACGCGGCGCCGGCGAGCAGCTGCTCGACGACGCCGAGGACCCGATCGCAGCGCTCGACGACCGCCACGCCGAGGCTGCAGGTCTGCGCATGCGCGCCGGACCTGCCGCCGATCATCATCTGCGGTGGACGTTGCAGCTGCCCCAGTGCGGTGATCGCAGCGACCGTCGCCGGCACGTTCAGCGCCATCGTGACCGTCAGCCCGAGGACGTCTGGCCGATGGACGCGGCACGCGTTGATCAGGCTCTCGTGCGGCACGTCGGCGCCGAGGTACACGACGTCGTAGCCGGCGATCTCGAGGACGCCGCCCGCCAGTTGCAGGCCGAGCACGTGTTGCTCGCCCTGCGCCGCTGCCAGCATCACACGCTCTCGCGACCGCGGTGGCGCGTGATGCGCGCGGCGCAGGCCGCGCGCGGCCACCTTGGCGCAGATCGTCGTCGCGAGGTGCTCGTCGGCGGGCGAGATCGCGCGCGTCTCCCAGAGCTCTCCGATCGACCTCATCGCCGGCTCGATCAGCTCCGCGTATAACGCGGGGGTGTGCAGGCCGCGATCGAGCAGCTTGTCGACCACGGACGCAGCCGCCTCGTAGCGGCCGCCGCGCAGCGCCCCGAGAAAGCGAGCGGCGGACTGTCGATCCACCTGGCCGGCGCTGTGCGCAGCGCCGTTGAGCGCCCGCGCCCCGGTGGCCGGCGCGACCTCTCGCATTGTGACCAGCGCAGTGCGCAGCGGATCGTCTGTCGCGGCGCCCTTCAGCGCGCCGATCACGCGGACTCGCGCTGCCAGCGCCTCGCGTGCGAGCGGGTAGAGGCGGCCGCCCATCTCGGTCGCGGTCACACCACGCCGGCCGCGAATCAGCAACGGCGTGCCGGCCAGCTCCTCGAGCTGGCGGATGCGCTTGGCGGCGGCCGGCCCGGTGATCCGCAGCCGGGCCGCAGCTGCGGCGATGCTGCCCTCGTCGACAGCGAGCGCGAACGCCTCCAACTCCGGGAGCTCCGGTGGGCGAATCGGCTGCGGTGCAGCCACCGCACCAATATACGGCGTCAGCGGCGGGATGCCAGCGGCGCCTGACGGCCGCGACCGGCGGGCTCGTAACATCCGCCGGCCATCTGCGACCTCGATCCGCTCGTCCGTGAGCCCGCTGCTCTCGATCCCCAATGTCTCCGAAGGCCGTGACCTGGTGGCAGTCGCCGCGATCGCGCATGCGTTCGACGCCCGGCTGCTGGACGTGCACGCCGATCCCGATCATCACCGCAGCGTGTTCACGCTCGCCGGCGAGCCCGGGCGGCTCGCTCCAGCGCTGCTCGCCGGTGCGCGCGAGGTGCTGGCGCGAGTCGACCTCGGACGCCACGACGGGCTGCACCCCCGCGTCGGCGCGATCGACGTCGCGCCGATCGTGTACCTGCGCGACGCAGACCGAGGGGCCGCTTGCGCCGAGGCGCTCGTGCTCGCCGACAGGCTCGGCGAGGAGCTGGCGCTGCCCGTGTTCCTGTACGGGCTGCTGGCCGGCGGGCGGACCCGCGCCGAGCTTCGCCGCGGCGGGCCGGGCGCGCTGGCGGACCGCCTCGCAGCCGGAGCGCTGCGGCCTGACTTCGGTCCCACCGAGCTTCACCGCAGCGGCGGGGCGGTGCTCGTCGCCGCGCGGGCGCCGCTGGTCGCGTTCAACGTCGAGCTCGCGCCCGGCGCGAGCCTGCAGGACGCGCGCGCGATCGCGGCCGTGATCCGGGAGGGCGGTTGCGAAGGGCTGCCCGGTGTCCGTGCGATCGGGCTGTGGCTGGCGAGTCGCGATGTGGCGCAAGTCTCGACCAACATCGAGGACCCCGGCGCTGCGTCTCCGGCGACGGTTGTCGCGACGATCCGGCGTCACGCAGAGGTCGCCGGGGCCGAGCTCGTCGGGCTCGCCCCCGAGCGCGCCTTGCGGGACTTCCCCGACGACGTCGCGCTGAGAAACCCCGCCACTGTCGAGCAAGCGCTCGTCCGCACGCCCCGCGGCAACGACTGATCGAGATCGGCCTCTGACGAACTAAGCTCTCTAGTGCAGACATGGCACAGACGAAGCGAAAGCGCCGTACCAAGCACCGGGGGACGGCTGCCGGCACGATCGAGGCGCGCGGCCGCACCGGCCGTCCGGTGCCGGCCGAGCAACGCAAGCAGCAGACGCGCGCGGACGCGCGCGAGCGGCGGCTGAACACCCCCCCGACGTGGAAGACATCGGTCATCCGCGCCGGCTTCGCCGCGGTGCTGATGTTCGCGTTCGTCGCGCTGACGTACAAGGGCAGCACGCGCTTCACGGCGGCGGGGTTCTTCGCGATCTTCGCGTTTGCGATCTATGTTCCCGCGGATTACTACGTCGAGTTGTTCATGTTCCGGCGGCGGCAGCGTCGCAAGGCGGTCGGCAGATGATCGACGTCCGCATGTTCACGGTCGGTCCCGTGCAGGAGAACTGCTTCGTCGTCCGGCGCAAGGGCGCCGACCGAGCGGTGATCGTCGACCCCGGCGACGAGAGCGATCGGCTCGTCGCCGCGCTCGAGGCGCTGGGGATCGAGACGGTCGAGGCGATCCTCGTCACGCACACTCATTTCGACCACATCGGCGCGGTCGCCCCGCTCGCAAGGGCTACCGGCGCGCCCGTGTTCTGCCCGGAGCTCGAGACCGAGGTGCTGGCAAACATCATGGATTTCGTGCCGTGGCCCGGATTCGGCCCCTTCGAGGGCTACGAGGCCGACCGCACGGTGGCCGGGGGGGAGACGCTCGAGCTAGCCGGGCTGACGCTCGACGTTCTCTTCACGCCGGGCCACAGCCCCGGCCACGTGACCTATGCGGTCAGGGACGAGCGTGCGCTGCTGTCCGGGGACGTGCTGTTCCAGGGCTCGGTCGGCCGCGTCGATCTGCCGGGCGGCGACTGGCCGACGCTGCTTGCGTCGATCGACACGCTGCTGCAGACGTTCGCAGACGACACCACCGTCCTGCCGGGCCACATGGGCATCACGACGCTGGGTCGCGAGCGCGCCACGAACCAGTTCCTACGCGAGCTAGCCCGCCAGCAGTGATCCAAGCGCCGAAGGGCACTTTCGACGTGCTGCCCGAGGACGCCGCGCGCCGCGGGCTGCTCGAGGCGCACGTGCGCAGGATCCTCGGCGCCGCGGGCTACCGGCGGATCGAGACGCCCGCGTTCGAGGCCACGGAGCTGTTCTCGCGCGGCGTCGGCGCGGCCACCGACATCGTGCAGAAGGAGATGTACACATTCGACGACGACGCCGGCCGGTCACTGACGCTGCGACCGGAGGGAACCGCGCCAGTGTGCCGCGCCTACATCGAGCACGGGATGCACAAGCTGCCCCAACCCGTGAAGCTTTGGTACCTGAGCAGCTTCTTCCGCGCCGAGGCGCCGCAACGCGGGCGATATCGCGAGTTCTGGCAGGCGGGCGCCGAGGTGATCGGCTCGGCAGCGCCGGCGACCGACGCCGAGCTGATCGTGCTGCTCGGGGAGTTGCTCGACGCGCTCGGGGTGTCTGACACGAGCCTCGCGCTGTCGAGCCTGGGCACTCCCGAGACGCGCGTCGCCTACCGCGACGAGCTCGCCGCGTATCTGCGCGCACACGAGGACCGCCTGTCGCCCGAGGTTCGCAACCGCATCGATCTAAACCCGCTGCGCGCCTTCGATGCCGGCGACGCGGGGACCCGCGAGACGATGATGCGCGCCCCGAAGCTGCTCGACCGCCTGGCGCCCGACGACGCCGAGCACTTCGCCGAGGTTCGCGCCCTGCTGGATGACGCGGGAGTCCGCTACCGCCTGGACCCGACGCTGGTGCGCGGCCTGGACTACTACACGCGGACCGTGTTCGAGTTCTCAAGCGGCGCGCTCGGCGCGCAGTCGGGCGTCGGCGGCGGCGGTCGCTACGACCGGCTGATCGAGCAGCTCGATGGGCCTGCGACGCCGGCGTGCGGCTTTGCCGCGGGCGTCGAGCGGATGCTGCTGAGCGCCACGCAGCTGCCGGCCGCTGCGAAGCTCGTCGACCTGTTCGTCGCGCTCGCGGGGCCGGCCGGCGGTCGCACGGCGTTTGCCCTCGCCGGTGACGCGCGGCGGGCCGGCCTGCAGACGCAGCTCGAGCTCGCCGGGCGCTCGCTGAAGGGGCAGCTGAGGCACGCGGACCGGATCGGGGCCCGCTTCGTGGCGATCGTCGCCGATGGGTCGGCGACGCCGGTGTCGCTCAAGGACATGGAGTCCGGCGAGCAGCGCCAGACCACGGTCGAGAACGTGATCCCGACTATCTTGCGCGCGAGCAGGTTGGCATGAAGCAGGGTCCCCGACCCAACGTCTACCGCGACGCCTGGTGTGGACAGCTCACCGCCGAGCGCGCCGGCACCCGCGCGCGCGTCGCCGGCTGGGTGCACCGCCGCCGCGACCACGGCGGCCTGATCTTCATCGACTTGCGCGACCGCTCTGGGATCGTCCAGCTCGTGTTCCACCCCGAGAGCGCGCCGCAGGCCGGCGAGGCGGCGCATCGGCTGCGCTCCGAGGATGTGCTGAGCGCGACGGGCGCGGTCGTCAGGCGCGACGCGGAGAACGTCAACCCGAACCTCGCGACGGGGGAGATCGAGCTGTCGGTCGATGCGCTCGAGATCCTCGCCGACGCCGACACGCCGCCGTTCCCGCTCGACGATGACACGGCGATCGACGAGAGCCTGCGCCTCAAGCACCGCGCGCTCGACCTGCGTCGGATGCCGATGCTGCAGGCGCTGACGCTGCGCCACCGTGTCATCTCGACGATCAGGGAGGTTCTCGACGGGCTGGACTTCCTCGAGGTCGAGACCCCGTTCCTGACCCGTTCCACGCCCGAGGGCGCACGTGACTTCCTGGTCCCGGCGCGGATTGCGCTCGGCTCGTTCTACGCGCTGCCGCAGTCGCCGCAGCTGTTCAAGCAGCTGCTGATGGTCGGCGGCCTCGAGCGCTATTACCAGATCGTCCGCTGCTTCCGCGACGAGGACGCGCGGGCCGATCGCCTGCCCGAGTTCACGCAGCTCGACCTCGAGATGGGGTTCGTGGTTGAGGACGACGTGATCGAGTGCATGGAGGCAGTGATGGGAGCGGTGTTCGCGCGTGAGCGCTTCGATCTGCCGCCGCCTCCGTGGCCGCGGATGACGTTCGCCGAGGCTGTCGGCCGGTTCGGATCCGACCGCCCGGACACGCGCTTCGGGCTCGAGCTGCACGACGTCGGCGAAGCGCTCGCGCAGTCGCAGTTCCAGGTGTTTGCGGGCGCGCTGAATCGCGGCGGCGTCGTGCGCGCGATCAACGCCGGCGCGCGCGAGCTGCCGCGCTCGGAGTTGGACGCGCTGACCGAGCTGGCCAGGCAGCACGGCGCGAAGGGGCTCGTGTGGGCATTCGTCCAGAACGACGGCTGGCGCTCGCCGATCGCGAAGTTTCTCAACGAGCGCGAGATCGCGGCGGTCAACGCCCGGCTCGAGGCCCGGCCGGGCGACCTGCTGCTGATCGTCGCCGACGAGCAGGCGACGGCCGGTCAGGTGCTCGGCGCGCTGCGGCTCGAGCTGGCGCGCCGCTTTGGTCTGATCCCCTCGGGCGGCCACGGGCGCCACGAGATCCTCTGGGTCGTCGAGTTCCCGATGTTCATGTGGCACCCCGACGAGCGCCGCTGGGACGCCGAGCACCATCCGTTCACCGCTCCGATGGGCGATCTCGACGATCCCGCGTCGCTGCTGTCGCGGTCCTACGATCTCGTGCTCGACGGCAACGAGATCGGCGGCGGGTCGATCCGCAACCACCGGATTGACGTCCAAAAGCGCGTGTTCGAGCTGATCGGGATGGACGAGCAGGAGGCGCAGGGGAGGTTCGGCTTCCTCCTGGACGCGCTGCGCTTCGGCGCGCCGCCGCACGGCGGGATCGCGATGGGCATCGACCGGATCGTCGCCCTGCTGGCGGGTCGCGACAACATCCGCGAGGTGATCGCGTTCCCCAAGTCGACCAGCGGCGCCGACCCGCTGACCGGGGCGCCGGCGCCGGTGGCGTCCGCCCAGCTGCGCGAGCTCGGGCTGCGGCTCGCGTGAACCTTGATTCTCCGGCTCCTTCGCGGCTCCTCTGCGCGGACGCTGACGCCGTGGATGCGATCGTTTGGCGTAAGGACTAAGTTTCCGTCGCTGCCCACGTCACGACCTTCGCGTTAGGGGAATACCACTCGAGATGGCCACACTGCAATACGGCTCCGTCCCGATCGCGCTGGCGCAGTCGAGCCTGACGACGATCGCGCAGTACATGTTCTGGTTGATGTTCCGCAATGTCGCATCGGACGGCTTCGTGTTCATCGATCCCGTCAACGCCGGCGTCATCTCGCAACCGGGGTGCATTCTCGCCTCGCCGTCGTGGGAGAACAGCGCCACGCACGTCACCCAGGACTACATCTACAACTGGACGCGTGACGGCGCGATCGTGGCGGTCGAGCTCGCCAACGGCGCGCTGGCGACCAACCAGCCGCTGGTCGACTATGTTCAGTTCGCGCAGACCTGCCAGAGCAACACGAGCGTCCCGATCGGCTACGCGTCGTTCTTGATCAACGGCACGCCGCGGCCCGGCTGGAGCGCTCAGACGGACGGTCCGGCGCTCCAGACGCTGGCGATCCTGGCGCTGTTCTCCCAGCTGGACGCGGCCGCGCAGGCCGTGGCAAGCGCCGTGATCGCGCAGAATCTAAGCTTCTTGCAGGGCGCCTATCAAGGCGAGACCGTCAACCTCTGGGAAGAGGAGTACGGCGCCTCGTTCTTCGCGCGCTCGGTGCAGTTGCAGTGCTTTGAGGCGATCAGCGCCAACACGCTCGGGATCGCCGTCCCGGCATGGCTCGCGACGGCGATCCCGTGGCTGCAGAACGCCCTTGGGGGTCATTGGAACGGCCAGTACTACCAGTCGCTGATTCCGGTCCCGAACAATAACGTCCCTTACGATCCCAACAGCGACATCGTGCTCGCGTCCAACTACGGGGCCGTCGCGGTCACCGACACGCAGCTGCTCGCGACCGCGGCGCTGGTGCGAAACCAGTGGGCCAACCCGGCGTCGCAATACTTCTACCCGATCAACGGGGCCGATCAGCAGCGTGGGATCGGCCCGATGTTGGGCCGCTACCCCGGCGACCGCTACGACGGCGACACCGATCAGCTGGTGGGCGATCATCCGTGGGCCGTTTGCACCTGCAACCTCGCGCAGCTCTACTATCGGCTCGCGAGCACGATCACCGCCGCCGGAACCATCCCGCTCGACGCCAACTCGACAGAGTTCTTCGACCAGGTGGGGGTCAGCTCGTCGACCACTCCCGCCGCGGCCGCGACGGCGCTGCAGAGTGCCGGCGACGCGATCCTTCAGGCGATCGTCTTCCACAGCGATCACCTCGAGCTCAGCGAGCAGTTCGACGCCACAAGCGGCTACGAGAAGAGCGTCAGCAACCTGTCCTGGAGCTACGCCTCCTACCTCTCGGCGGTTCGCGCCCGCGGCGCTTGATGGATCCGGTCGCGTTCGAGCATCACCTCACCTCTCCTCAGGGCCGCGGCAGGCTGCCGGCCGGCGCCACGACCGCCACGGTCGACGGCGGCGCCTGCTGCGATCGGATCAGGTTCTCGATCGCCGTCAGCGAGGACCTTGTGGCCGACGCGGGTTTCGAGGCGCGCGGCTGCGGGGCGGCGAGCGCGGCCGCCAGCGCCGCTGTGGCGCTCGTGCGCGGGCGCACGGTGCTCGAGGCGGCCGCCGTCGGCGCCGGTGAGATCACAGCCGAGCTCGGCGGGCTCAGCCCTGTCAAGCTGCACGCGGCGCAGCTGGCCGCCGACGCCTTGGCGCGCGCTCTGGGCGGCGCTGCGGCGCGTGCGGCGGCGGTGCCGTGCACGCCCGGAGGGCGCACGCTGGTCGCGCTTAGCGGCGGCGTCGACAGCGCCGTGGCGGGTCTGCTGGCCGCGCAGCGCGGGGCCGCGGTGGCGGTGACGCTCGAGCTGTGGTCGGACCGCGAGCACGACGGCGAGCGCAGCTGCTGCTCGGCGTCGGCGGTCGCCCAGGCGCGCGCGCTCGCGCACTCGATGTCGCTGGCGCACTTGACGCTCGACCTCCGTGCGCAGTTCCGGACCGGCGTCGTCGAGCCGTTCATCGCATCGTTCACAGCCGGTGAGACGCCGAATCCCTGCGTCTCCTGTAACGGCCACGTGCGGCTCGACGCGATGCTCGCGCTCGCCGCTCGCCTCGGCTGCGATCGTCTCGCGACTGGCCACTACGCCCGGCTTGCCGAGGAGGGGGATCCCGGCGGACCGCTGCTGCGCGCGGCCGTCGACGCCGGCAAGGACCAGACATACATGCTCGCGGCGCTGTCTGGCGCCTCGCTCGCGCGGATGCGGTTTCCGCTCGGGGATCTGACCAAGCCCGAGGTGAGGGGCATCGCCGCCCGGGCTGGCCTCCCGGTGGCGGCTAAGCCGGAATCACAGGATCTGTGCTTTTTGGCAGGAACCGATCGTGGTCGCTTCCTGGCCCGGCACGGCAAGCTCGGCGAGCGCCCCGGGGCGATCGTCGACCAGCGGGGCAACGTGCTCGGCGTCCACCGCGGTCAGCACCTGTTCACGGTGGGGCAGCGAAGGGGCATCGGCATCAGCGCCAGGTCGCCGCTCTACGTGCTCGACAAGGACGCTGGCGCCAACACGCTGCTGGTCGGGCCCCGCGCTGCGCGCAGGACGGCGCAAGTCGGTGTTCGCGACGCGCAGCTTCGCCGGGCCGGAGAGCGCGTCAACGCCGTCAAGCTCCGCTACCGCTCGCAGGCGCTGGGCGCGCGGGTGCTGGGCGATCCGCCTGCAGGCCGCCACGCGGCCCTGACGATCGAGCTCGAGCATCCCGTCGACGGCGTCGCGCCGGGTCAGCTCGCCTGCCTGATGGACGGTGAGCTGGTGGTGGGGTGGGCGACGATCGCGCGCCGCTGAGGCCATCGATGCCCGAGTCTGCGTGATCCTTGCGACCGCTGGACCGTGTGAGGATCGCCTATCAGCGGTCCTTGGTATGTCGCTGACGCTTGCCGGCATCGCGCGCGACGTGGCCCGGACCGACCCTGGAGCTCGCGTTGCTGACCAGCCCGACTGCATACGCGGGCCAGTAGACGCCGGTCGGCGGGGCGCCCCTGACGCACGCGCCACCTGACTCGCCCGGGTTGCTCGTCCACGCGAACGCATCCACGTGCGGGTAGCCGGTCGCGGTCGTCGGACGCGGGCCCAGTCCCCGGCCAGGCGGGTTGCACAGCACCTCCAGCCCCTGGTGGGAAGGATCGGCCGGCACGAGCGGGCCGCGTCCGTTCTCGCCGGTGTTGACGACGAAGTGCTTGCCGCCGGTCATCCGTGAGACCTGCTCGCCGTAGGCGACCTCGTGCGAGGTCCAGTCGAAATGTGTCGAGTTGAGGAAGAATCCCTGGATCTTCGCCACGCCGGCGCGCTTGAGCAGGCTCGCCGTGCGAGCGGCGGGCAGCGCGTCGGCGGCGCCTGCATCGAGGTAGATCACCAGGTGCGGGCAGTCGTCGGTGAGGGTCGTGACCGCGTCGTTGAGCTCGTTCATCCGGATCGCGACGCCTCGAGCCGTCAGGCAGGGGGTTGTGATCAGCGAGTCCATCTCGAGGAACAGCACCGCGCGGTAGGAGCCGATGCCCTGCGCGAAGCCTTCGATGAAGTTGTGGTACGCGAGCTGTGCGGCGGGCGGATCGGCCGCGTGGCCGCAGCGGCCGTCGACCAGCTCGTAGGTGGCGATCATCGGCACGGTGCCGGGCCTCTCGACCGCCGCTCGCGAGAGGAAGCGAGAGACAGCCACGCCGATCGAGGGGACGCCGTTGGAGCCGTAGCTGAAGCTCCCGAAGCGCGCCGTGCCGGGCTGGTCTGCGATCGCGTTCAGCGCCGGGTATCGGCGCGCGGCGGCCGCGACCGTGCTCTCGGGGTCAACGAAGAACTGCGCCCCTTGGAGCGGGTTGCCGCCGGTCGGCGCGGAGGTCAGGGCGAGCGGATTGCCCGCCTGGAGCGCCGGCTGGGGATCGTCGTTGACGATCGTCAGCACCGCGGTCGACGGGGTCGCCATGCCGATCGGCGAGGGGCCGAACAGCGACACCTGGATCGTCTTCGGGATGCTGTCGGTGCCGTGGTCGACGATCGGCACGCGGAAGGGCTCGCTTGACACCCCGGCCGGGAAGTCCAGCTCGCCCTTGACGGATGTGAAGTCGATCTTGGACACGGCGGTGCACTCCGCGCCTGCGCACGGCGTGCCGTCCCCGAGCGTGATGTAGCGGATCTGCGCCGGGCGGGAGCTCTCCAGCGGCGAGCGCTCGACGTTGACCACCGCCGCGCCTGCGCTCTCGTTCACCGACAGCGCGCTCGAGTCCAGGTGAAATCCGAGCGGGTCGGCGGGTGCGTCGGCGCGGGCGCCGGCGCAGAGCGCCAGCGCGGTCACAGAAGCGGTCGCGACGAGCGCGAGCAGGCGAACAACTGGGTGGAGGCGGTGCATCGGCAGAACACTCGTGGTCGGCATGGAGCGGGCGGGGCGCGGTTTGAGCGTTGTCCCCGCGGCCCTCACTGCGAGGGTCGGCGCCGTGCCTTGTCCGCTTGAGAACCCGCGATGGGCGCTCGGCAGCTATCGGTCGGAACCGCGTTTGCCGGCTCGTGCGGCTGCCGGATCAGCGCTGCCCGGCCGCTCCGATCAGCGCGCGCAGGTGCTTACACTGCGGTGACATGACCTCTGACGAGATCCGGCGTGCCTATCTCGACTTCTTCGTCGCGCGTGACCACAAGCGCCTGCCGTCGGCACCGCTGATTCCGGCAGAGCACGATCCCTCGGCGCTGTTCACGATCGCCGGCATGCACCCGCTGAAGCCGTTCTTCTCGGGCGCGGAGCGTCCGCCGCATCCCCGCGTGACGACCTGCCAGAAGACGTTTCGCACCGCGGACATCGAGATCATCGGCACGACCACGCGCCACCTGACGTTCTTCGAGATGCTCGGCAACTTCTCGTTTGCGGACTATTTCAAGCGCGAGGCCGTGCGCTTCGCGCTGGAGCTGTCGCTGCAAGGGTTCGGCTTTCCGATGGACGACATCTGGATCACCGTGTTCGCGGGCGACGACGAGCTCGGCCTCGGCCCCGACGAAGAGGCGATCGAGGCGTGGCTGGAGGTCGGGCTGCCGCGCGAGCGGATCGTCGAGTGCCCCCGCTCTGAGAACTTCTGGCAGTCGGGCCCAACCGGGCCGTGCGGCCCGTGCTCTGAGCTGTACCTCGACCGCGGCCTCGCGTTCGG
>Ga0335081_10012751_pt1 | contig 13606 bp, 10 predicted proteins | sample Lox_Sample_35_FD_206713 | JGI IMG/M metagenome (GOLD analysis project Ga0335081, IMG submission 206713) | Soil microbial communities from Loxahatchee National Wildlife Refuge, Florida, United States - Lox_Sample_3.5 | ecosystem: Environmental > Terrestrial > Soil > Wetlands | place: USA...
TTCCCAGCTTGTGTTCTTCTCGCTGCGGAACGGCGTCATCGCTGCGTCCGGCCACGTATTCATGTGCGGGCCGTTGTCGGTCGAGTACATGACGAAGGTATTGTCCGCGATGCCGAGATCATCCAATGCCTTGAGGATCGCACCGACATTCTTGTCGTGATCGATCATCGTATCGTGATACGGGCTTTCCCCAAGTCCGGATTGGCCGATGCTCTGCGGCTTGGTGTGAGTGCGCAAGTGCATGTGGGTAAAGTTCACCCAGACAAAGAATGGCTTGCCGGCCTTATGCTGCCGCTGGATGAAATCCACGGACCGGTCCGCGATATCGTCGTCGATCGTAATCATTCGCTCCTTGGTAAGGGGGCCGGTGTCCTTTATGACCTGCTTGCCGACCTTGCCAAAGCGTGGATCAATCGTTGGATCATCTCTGTCCGAGGCCTTACAGTCCAACACGCCGCGAGGGCCGTACTTCGCCCGGAACGCAGGGTCTTTCGGGTAGTCCGGCAGTTCCGGCTCTTCCTCGGCGTTCAGGTGGTAGAGATTGCCGTAGAACTCATCGAAGCCGTGCACGGTCGGCAGGAATTCATTGCGGTCGCCGAGATGGTTTTTGCCGAATTGCCCGGTTGCATAGCCGAGCGGCTTGAGCAACTCGGCAATCGTCGGGTCCTCCTTCTGCAGCCCGAGCGTGGCGCCGGGCAAGCCGACCTTGGTCAGGCCGGTGCGCAACCCGGATTGTCCGGTGATGAATGACGCGCGGCCGGCCGTGCAGCTTTGCTCAGCGTAGCTATCCGTGAACATGATGCCTTCGCGGGCGATCCGATCGATGTTTGGGGTGCGAAATCCCATCAAGCCCTGCGTGTAGGCGCTGACATCCGCTATGCCGATATCGTCACCCCAGATGATGACGATGTTCTGCTGCCGGCCCCCGGACGCTGCTGGCGCTGGTTGCTGGGCCTGAGCCGTGCTTTGACGCCCCGTCGCCAATAAGGACGACGCGGCCAGCAACGTGCTGCTGCCGAGGAGGAGTTCACGCCGCTTCAGGCCACCGGTATTATTCTGTGTGTCGCCCACAGATTCATCCCTCGATCGATTATCAGTCATGGTGTCCTTCTTCCTCTTTTGATGCACCTGAAGCCAACATGGCTTGTGGAGGTGTCGACAGGCTCGGCATGGCGCGCGGCCGGACGATAGCGACGGCAATAGTTGGGGGCGCAGAGATGCGAGCCGCCTTTAAGCACTTTGCGCGGAATCTTGATGTTCGGCAGACGCGGGTCGTAGCTCGCGCCTTCCGGTCCACCGCGCGGATTTTCCGGGATGCAGCACGCCTTCGGCGCATCGGCTTCGTGCTTTGACGAATACCAATCGGTCGTCCATTCCCAGACGTTGCCGATCATGTCGTAGAGGCCGTAACCGTTCGGCGGGAATGCGCCGACCGGCGAGGTGCGTTCGTAGCCGTCTTCGCAAGTGTTCTGTCGCGGAAATTCACCCTGCCAGGTATTGGCCATGTGCTTGCCGCCGGGCGTGAGTTCATCGCCCCAGGCAAACTCGGCGCCGTCGAGGCCGCCGCGTGCCGCGAACTCCCATTCGGCCTCGGTCGGCAGCTCCTTGCCGGCCCATTTGGCGTAGGCCAGAGCGTCGGCGAATGCCACGTGAACCACTGGATGATCGTCGAGACCATCGATATTGCTCTTGGGGCCGAATGGGTGGCGCCAATCTGCGCCCTTGAGAAAAGTCCACCATTGACTCCAATCGCGCAGATCGACCCGTTGCGATGGCGGCGAGAAGACCAGCGAACCGGCATAGAGCATGTCCGGCAGCGCGCCCGGATAATCCTTCGGATCGGGCGGAATCTCAGCGAAAGTGACGTGCCCGGTCGCTTTGACGAATTGCTTGAACTGCCAATTCGTCACCGGCGTGCAGTCGATCCAGAACGCGTCCACGGAAACTCGGTGGACTGGTGCCTCCTCCGCATAATGCGCATCGGAGCCCATACGAAAGGTTCCGCCGCGAATGAGCGCCATGTCGCCGCCCGGCAACTGACCACGCGTCGAATCTTCATCCCGTTGAACGTTCTGAAGCAATATTCGCCCTCGCACTAAATAATCGCGTTGCCACTTTAACCGCAAAGCAGGGCACCCTCTAACCCTCTACCAAAATGTCGGCGATAGACATTGATCTAAATCAACGCTGTATCTCAGCGCGGTTCTTCACCACGTTGAACGTCGATTATTTGAATTACGGTGACAGTGCCTTTAATAGGTCGTCTTGTTTCTCGTCCGTCGACGCCTTCGGTTTCGGCCCGCGCTTGCCGGGGCGCAGCGTTGGCGCGACATTACGGTGACAGTGCACTTAATTGTTCCGGGATGGTCGGTGTGCCCGGCAGGAGGCTATCGAGTTTGATGCTCAGCACGACATAGGACACTGCCCGAGCCGTGCGGCCATTGCCATCTGCAAACGGATGAATCCAGTTCATCTTCCAGAGGACATATGCGGCAAGATGGACAGCACTCCTGCTCCAGTTCTCATTAATGTATTCGCACATCGCCTGCACTTCATCAGCGACGAATGCAGGCTCGGGCGGCTGATGTAGACTGCCGTGAATCTTCACTGGAGTGTTGCGAAACGTCCCTGCGAGCCGGTGAAGGCCGTCGAGAGCCGCTTGATGCAGCTGCATAATTGGACCGGCACGCAACTTGAATGGCCGCTCCGCATCCTTTACGTGAGAGCGGATGATATCGAGCGCCAGTGTAAATTGTCGGAGGCCGTTTTCGGCTTCACGACGCGCAATCTCATCGGGATCGCTAAGCAGCGCAGCGTCTTCCGCTTCGCTGTGGCGATCGGCGGCCACGTCACTCGTCGCGCTTCTCTATTTTCTTATCGGCCTCGGCAACCATCTCGCGAGTGATTCTTGCGTTCTCGATGTGCGTGTTACCGTAGGCAAAGCTCCGCCTCTGCTCGCCGAGCTGAGCGGGCGTCATCGTGATCTTGCGGGCGCGGCTGACCAGTTCTTCTAAATCTTTTGTCATAGCTTTCTCCCCGCTGTGAATCATTCGAGTAGCAGAGGTTCATGGTGGGGTAAAGTTTCTTAACACCGCATGAACCCCGCGTCCTTCACTCAACACGCTCACAGCGCTTTGTTGGCTGCCTTGGCCTTATCGGCCTCGACATAAACCTCCGCGCCCATGTCCAAGAACTTTTTGGACATCTGTTCCATCCCCTGCTTCGCCGCCTCCGGATAGAGCGCCGCCTTTTCGTTGTCGGTGAGCCCGGCGGCGTAGTCGCGCACGTCGGCTGTAATCTTCATCGAGCAGAATTTCGGCCCGCACATGGAGCAGAAGTGCGCCACCTTGTGGGCTTCCTTGGGCAGCGTCTCGTCGTGGTAGGAGCGCGCGGTGTCGGGGTCGAGCGAGAGGTTGAACTGGTCGACCCAGCGGAACTCGAAGCGTGCGCGGGAGAGCGCGTCGTCGCGCAGCTGGGCTGCGGGATGGCCCTTGGCGAGATCGGCGGCGTGGGCGGCGATCTTGTAGGCGATGACGCCGTCCTTCACGTCGTTGCGATCCGGCAGGCCGAGATGCTCCTTCGGCGTGACGTAGCAGAGCATGGCGGTGCCGAACCAGCCGATCATCGCGGCGCCGATCGCCGAGGTGATGTGGTCGTAGGCCGGCGCGATGTCGGTGACGAGCGGGCCGAGCGTGTAGAACGGCGCCTCGCCGCATTCCTTGAGCTGCTTGTCGACGTTGACCTTGATCTTGTGCAGCGGCACGTGGCCGGGGCCTTCGATCATCACCTGGCAGCCTTTGTCCCAGGCGACGTTGGTGAGTTCGCCGAGCGTCTCGAGCTCCGCGAACTGCGCGCGGTCGTTGGCGTCGCGGATCGAGCCGGGGCGCAAGCCGTCGCCGAGCGAGAAGCTCACATCGTACTTGCGCATCAGATCGCAGATCTCGTCGAAGCGCTCGTAGAGGAAGCTCTCCTTATGATGAGCGAGACACCACTTGGCCATGATCGAGCCGCCGCGCGACACGATGCCGGTGACGCGGTTGGCGGTGAGATGGATGTAGCCCAGCCGCACGCCGGCGTGGATGGTGAAATAGTCGACGCCCTGCTCGCACTGCTCGATCAGCGTGTCCTTGTAGCATTCCCAGTCGAGCTTGACCGGATCGCCGTTGACCTTCTCGAGCGCCTGGTAGATCGGCACGGTGCCGATCGGCACCGGCGAATTGCGCAAAATCCATTCGCGGGTGTTGTGGATATTGCGCCCGGTGGAGAGGTCCATCACCGTGTCGGCGCCCCAGCGGATCGCCCACACCATCTTCTCGACTTCCTCCTCGACCGACGAGGTGACGGCGGAGTTGCCGATATTGGCGTTGATCTTGGTGAGGAAGTTGCGGCCGATCGCCATCGGCTCGAGTTCCGCGTGATTGATGTTCGAGGGAATGATGGCGCGGCCGCGCGCCACTTCACTGCGCACGAATTCCGGCGTGACGAACAGCGGCACCGAGGCGCCGAAGCTCTCGCCGTCGGCGGCGCGCTCCTGCGCCACGTCGAGCATTGTCTTGCGGCCGAGGTTTTCGCGCTCGGCGACGTAGATCATTTCCTTGGTGATGACGCCCTTGCGCGCCCATTCGAGCTGCGTGACCGGATGGCCGGGCAGGCCGCGCAGCGGCTTCGGCGTATTGGCGAAATTGCGCGCGAGGTGCTTGCCGGTGACGTTGCCGTTATCGACCGGCTGGATCGGCCGGCCCTCATATTCCTCGACGCCGCCGCGCTCCTTCACCCATGCGAGGCGGGTGCGCTTGAGACCCTTCTCGACGTCGATGGCGGCATCGTTGTCGGTGTAGATGCCGGACGGATCGTAGACCGGCAGCGGCGGCTCGCCCGAGGCAGCGTCGAGCGCGATCTCGCGCAGCGGCACGCGCAGGTCGGGCGCCGCATCGGGCGTCGCATAGATTTTGCGCGAGCCGGCGATCGGGCCGGTGGTGACCTTCGGCGTGGCGAGATCGGATTCGGACAGCGGCTTATTCATTGCGAACTCCTTGGGATCGCTTCAAAAAACTCAGGCGATCCGGACAGAATGCGGCTGGGGCGGGGATTTGGGAGAAGTTTCCGTCCCTTCGCCGGCATAACCCGGATCAGGTTCAAAGGGTCACCACCTACGCGGTCTCTCAGCGCCTGCCGGCGCTCCCCTCGGAACGCCCCTAATCTAGGCCCGCCGGGCCGTGTGTCAACGCGGTGACGCCGCAATCCTCCCCCGCGGCAGCGGGGGAGGATGGCTCACGTCGCTATTTTCTTTCCACGTATCCCGCGAACCGGCGCTTCAAGGCCGCGAGCGCCTCCGGATCGGAATGCAGCGCACGGAAGCTGCGGTCGAGATTGTAGGCCGAGAGCGGCTTGAAGCCGTGCGGCGGCGGCACGTCGGAGCGGGCCGAGAACGCGCCGTTCCGCCGCTGCTGATCCGGAGCGAGATACCAGTTCAGGAACAATTTCGCCGCATCGGGGTGCGGCGCGCCGGCAAAGATCGCGCCGGCCACCAGGAACACCGGCGTCGGATCGGCCTGCGACAGCACCATCTGGATCGGCTTGCCAGCCGCGATCAACCACGGCGTGGTCGAGGTCGAATCGAACGTCGCCAGCGCGTCGCCGGCGGCGACCGCGTTCGACACCACGGCGTGGCCGTCGCGGGTGAAGCGCGGCGCCATCGCCATGTATTTGGTCATGTAGTCCCAGCCGTATTTGTCGACGATGGCGTGGAACGCCATCAGCCCGGCATCGTCGTCGCTCGGGTCGCTGGTGATGAGACGGCCTTTGAACATCGGCTTCAAGAAATCCAGCGCGGATTTCGGCACGTCGGCCGCGCTGACGCCCTGCGTGTTGTAGGCGTAGGTGACGAGATTGACGGAGACCGTCGTGAACGCGCCATCCTCGTCCTTGAAGGCCGGATCGATTGTGTCGAAGCCGTCCGGCTTGAACAGCGTCAGCGCACCTTGTTTCTTCCAGCGCACGAAATCCTGCATGGTCTGAAAGATGCCGACGTCGGCGATCATTTTATGTTCGGCGAGCTGCTGCTCGATCTTCTGGTCGAGCGCGTTGCTCAACCCGCCGGTGAAGGCCACCGTGACGCCCGGGTATTGCTGCTGAAAGTCCGCGATCCAGCGCTTGAATGGCTCCGGCGGCCCGGCCCCGTAAAGCGCCACCGTGCCCTCGGCCTTGGCCCGCTCATAGAGCGCGTCGGCGCTCTGGGCGCGGACGCTGGCGGCAAAACCGATCAGAACGATAAGGCCAAGTAAACCTCCCCGCGCGGCATGTCTGATCATTGGCTCGCTCCCCTGCCGCGCACCATACACCTTTCGACGTCATTTACAGCGCCGCGCCGCACGACTATGCGGTAACGCCTTCACTTCCGGGGAAAAACCACCATGGCAGGCGAGACCAAGACGCTGGCGGAATTCGCAACCGCTTTGCGCTACGAGGATATTCCGGCGCCGGCCGTCGCCATCGCCAAGGCCTGCATCATCGACACGGTCGGCGTCGTGCTGTTCGGTTCAACGCTGCCGTGGAGCAAGATCGTCGCCGATTACGTCCACCACGTCGGCGACGGGCAGAGCACGGTGCTCGGCCCGGCGTTCCGCCACGCCAGCGCGCCGGGCGCGGCGTTCGCCAACGGCGCGTTCGCCCACGCCTTCGAATTCGACAACCTGCGCCAGCCGTCGACCGGCGTGCATCCGGGCGCGACGGTGCTGACCGGTGCGCTCGCCGCGGCGGAAGAAGCCAAGGCCACCGGCAAGGAGCTCATCACCGCATTCGTCGCCGGGGTCGAATGCATGTTCCGCATCGCTCACGCGGCGAAGAGCACCAGCGAAAAGCTCGGCTTTCACGCGCCTGGCATCACCGGCGTGTTCGGCTCGGCGGTGGCGGCGAGCAAGATCATGGAGCTTTCCGCGACGCAGACCACGATGGCGATGGGCATCGGCGGCTCGTTCTGCTCGGGCCTGATGGCGTTCGTGAAATCCGGCCAGGGTGGCATGGTCAAGCGCATCCACATGGGCCGCGCCGCAGAGGGCGGCGTCACCGCGGCAATGCTCGCGGCGCGCGGCTTCGAGGGCCCGGAGGTCATTCTCGAAGGCAAGTTCGGCGCGCTCGATGCGTTCGCGCGCGACGCCGATCTGTCCGTAATCCCGGTCGGCCTCGGCGAGCGCTGGGAAACGCTGACCATCACGTTCAAGACGTTTCCCTGCCACGTCACCGCGCAGTCGCCGGTGCAGGCGCTGCTGGCGCTGCGCGCCAAGGAGCGGTTCGCTCCGGACGACATCGACAGGATCGTGATCGAGGTCGCCGACAAGGTGCTGTCGCACCACGCCGATCCGGCGCCGCGCGACGTGGCGACGGCGCAATACAGCCTGCCGTTCACGATTGCGCTGGCGCTGCATCGCGACCCGGGCGATCCGCAGGCTTTCCTTGACGGACCCAATCAGAACCCGGCGATCCTCGACCTCGCCAGGCGGGTGACGCTTGCGCCCTACGCCAAGGACGGCGCCAACGACGACCAGATGGCGTGCCGGATTTTCATCACGCTCAAAAACGGCCGCACGCTGTCGATCGAACGGACCGATTTCGAAGGCACCGCCACGTCGCCGCTGACGCGCGAACGGCTGGAGCAGAAATTCCTGAAGACGTCATCGGCCGTGATCGGCGACAAGCAGCGCACCGAATTGCTGGCGCGGCTGCACAATCTGCAAGATGTGAAGGTGGCGGAACTGTTTAAAAGTTAACCGTCACCCTGAGGTGCGAGCGGAGCGAGCCTCGAAGGGCGACGGCACCCAGATCGGCTATAGCCGATCTGGGAACTAAAATGCCTTGGCGCCTTGGCCGCATCCTTCGAGGCTCGCGTTTCGCGCGAGCACCTCAGGATGACGGGAAAAAGACTCAGTAATCCTTCAGCAGCCGCTCGATGTAATCGAGTTCTTCCTGCGGACGGCCGAGTTCGCCGAAGCGCTTGCGCAGTTCCTCGATGATGCGGCGGGCGCGCTGCACATCGATCTCGCCCGGCACCTTGACGGTGGAGTCGTCGCTGTAATCGCGGCCGCGCAGCGGCCGCCCGAGCGGATCGGTCTCCTGGTCGGCGCGCGATTGGCCGAAGCGGCCGAGGCGGCCCATGCCCTGCCCCTGGCCCATCTGCCGCTGCATCGACTGCGCCAGCGACTGCGCGCCCTTGCGCAGGGCGTCGAGCGCGCGGCCCTGCGAATCGACCGCGCCGTCGGTGTCGCCGCCGCCGAGATCGCCTTCGGCCTCGCCCATGGCCTGGCCGGCGCGGCCGAGATCGCTCGTCTGGTCTTGCCCGTCGCCCTGCCCTTGTTGCTGCCCTTGGCCTTGCTGACCTTTGCCTTGCTGACTCTGGCCCAGGCCGTGCTGGCGCAACTCTTCGAGCAGTTTGTTGAGGCGGTCGCGCAGCGCCTTCTGGTCCTGCTGCAACCGGCCCATCTGCTGCTGATCGCCCTGCTGGCCTTGCTGCCCCTGCTGACCGCGCTGACCGTGCTGCTGCTGGCCGCGCCGGTAGGTGCGGTCGCGCAAATCCTGCTGCTGACGGATCATGTCGCCGAGCTCGTCGAGCGCCGACGACATCTGATCATCGTCGCCGCCGCCGTTGGGCGAAGCCATCTGCAGATTTTCCATCATCTGCTCGAGTTCGGACAGCAGCTGCTGGGCGGCGTCGCGCGAGCCGCTGCGCGCCATGTTCTCCAGCCGGTCGAGCATGTTCTGCAGATCGCGCGGAGTCATGACGCGCGCATTCGGATTGAGCGGGCGCGACGTCTGCCCGTTGTTGCGCTGCTGCTGCGCCAGCGCCTGCATGTAGCGGTTCATCGCCTGGCGCAGCTTGTCCATCAGCTGCTTGATTTCCTGATCGCTGGCGCCGTTCTGCAGCGCCTGGCGCAAGGCGTCCTCGGCGTTGCGCAACGCGGTCTGCGCGTCGGCCACGTCGCCGTCCTCGATGTCGACCGCCATCGACCACAGCCGCTTGGTGACGTCACGCATCGCATCGTCGCTGTCGGCGCGGACGAGCGTCCAGTAGATCGCGCGCAGCCCGAGATAGGTGCTGGCGTCGGGCGTGAATTTGTCCGGCGCGAGCGTGAGCGCGTCAAGCGCAGTCAACACAATCGGCTTGTCGTGAGCATCGAGCGCGAGATTGCGGCGCTGCTCGATCAGCGCCCGCGCCAGCGGCTTGATAAAGACGCGCTCCGGCAAGCGGAAGGTGACCGGCTCGCTCTTGCCGACATTGCCGGCATCGTCGTGCGCCACCAACGTCATCGTCACCTCGGCGCCGGCCCACGGATGATCGGTCAGATCCTTCAGCGTCTGGCCGACGCCGTTTTTGGTGCGCGCCTGCGGCAGGATCAGCGGAAATTCCGGCGGGCCGAACAGCGGATGCGGCGCCTCGCCTGCCGCCGACTTGTCGTTGGTGCGGGCGAACGTCGCCTCCGCCTTGGTCACCCCGTAGTCGTCCTGCAGGCGATAGTTCAGCAGCAGCGAACCGCGGCGCTGTTCCTGCGGGTCCTTGGTCAGCGCGATTGTGGGCGGCCGGTCGGGAATGGCGTTGAACGACCAGCTCACGTCGTCGCCGGCGCCGCGCAATGTGGCCGCACCGGCGGCCTTGATGGTGAAGCGATGCTCTTCGGTGCCGGCGGGCGCCGACACCGGCTCCTTTGAGGGCGCCACGCCGCCCGACCCGGACACGTCGAGATCGACTTTGCCAGTGGCGCGCACCACCAATGTCGAATTCACCGGCACGGCGACCGGCGCAGCGAGTTGCGCAAAATTCTCGCCCGGATGGATGCCCGGCAGCATGACCGGCGGCTTGCCGGTATAGAGCGGCGGGATCACCCAGGCGTCGACGCGGAAATTTGCCGGCAGCACGACGCCCTGCCAGTCGAACGCCGCTGCGATGCGCTTGTAACGCTCGCCGCCGGCGGCAAGGAACGTCGCGATGCAGGCGATCAGCACCAAGCCGCGGATCGCGTAGGGGTCGCGCCAGGCGATGCGCGGCGACGGCAGCCCGGCCTTGAACGAGCGCGCCGCCTGCCGGGCCCGCTCGACATGGGCGTTCCACAGCGCCAGCGAATAGGGATCCTTGTCGCTGACCGCGAGCGCGTCGGCGATGGTGGTCGCCGGGCGATGGGTCAGGCCGCTCTGCCGGTCGAGCCGGCGCAAGGCCTCGGGCGCGCCGGGCATGCGCAGAAACACGAATGGGATCGCAGCGGCGATGGCGAGGACGGCAAACACCGCAAGCCCGACCGCGCGCGCCAACGGCGGCAGCCACAGCCATACGCCTAGCCAGGAAACTGCGAGGAACAGTCCGACCACTGTGGCGAATGCCGCCAGCCGCGGCCACAGCCGTTCCCAGAAAATCGTCCAGCGCGCGCGCGTCAGCGCAGCCGACAGCAGGCTGTCGCTGCCATGAGGCTCAGATGCCGGATCGGGCAAAGTCGTTTCGGTCACCAAGGTCTCCGCAACGCGGGCAGCGCGTTCGACAGAATGTCGCAGAATAACACGGTAATATCAGGGCAGGTTCAAGCTGCCGTCACCCGCCACATGCCTGAGCCCATGCAAAAACAAAGCCGCAACTGACCTGGCCAAGGCCATTCGCCGCTCGGCGTCCCGCGGCTATTCACTTATTTGTCAATCTTAACAAATGCTTGCGGACCTGCAACGACCTCCGGCCGGCCGGGGCTGCGCGGCAAAGCTGCTGGCGAGGCTATCCGTGATAGCGCGCCCAATGAAGCATTCAAAAGTCAACGAACTTGGCCGCTGCGCGGGCTCGCGAATCACGGCGAATCCTCTTGGCCCAGGGGCAGCAGTCGCAACCTCGCACGAGCGGCGTCAACTGGGACAAGCGCACCCACCTCCAGCGCGCGGCGCGTCTGCTCGATTGCGGCCAGGACTGCCGGACCGATCCATTCGGTGGGAGCGAGATCGATTTCACGTTCCTGCGCTCGCCACGCCGCATAGCGCAGCGCTTCGAACACATCCTCGCGCTCGAGATAGGGATAGTCGGCAAGCAATTCCTCGATAGTCAGACCGGCTCCGATCTGGCCCACGATCATGCCGACCGTCACGCGCATGCCGCGGATGCAGGGCTTGCCGCCCATCACTCCAGGATCCTGCGTAATCCGCGCAAAAGTGTTCATAGCCGGTTCATCCGAGATAGTTCCACGAACCCAATATACTGCATCCGCGTGCTCCTCGCATTCAGCCCCCGGCGCCTTTTGTCGACGACGCCAGTTTAAGGGGCCCTGCTTCCGCCAACGCCATCATTGATAGGCGCCGCAGCCGCCCACAATGCTGCCGGCGGCGTCGCCTGGAAAATAGCTGTCGCCGCCACCGTTGGTTTGAATGACGCCGCACGTATCGATGAGGAAGCGCCGGCCGGTTGTCCCGGCGACGCCCGCGCCGACGAACTGCATCGCCGGCGCCTGATAGAAGCCCCCGAATTGCACGCTCGCGAACGTCGCGAACGACAAAGCGTTGGGGATTTGCACCGCCACGCCCGCCGTCGCGACCACGCCATGGTTGATGCCGACGTGATGACCGGCGCCTCCAGCAATGGTGTAGCCGGCCAATGAATTGATGCGGCCCTGCGGGTTGGCGAAGATGTGGCTTCCGATTCCCTCGATCGATCCGAACCGGATTGCCTCGCCAATGTCGGCGATGCCGAATTTTTGCGCCACGATGCCATTGCCATCCGGCCCAGCGGCGATGGTCATGCCGTTGAATGTCGCGCAGGCGAAGTCCTGAACGGTAATCGCGGACCGACCTGCCGCACTGGCAACGACGACTTTTTCGGGCGCGGCAAGATTGCCGGTGACCGAAATCTGCGCGTTACCGAGGAATGCGCCGCTGATCAGGATGCCTTCGTCATACTCGCCGTCGTCAAGCTTGATGGTCGCCGAGAAGCCGGCCATGTCGTGGGAGAACGCGATGATGTCGATGGCCCGCGCAATGGTCCGCAGCGGTAAATCCGGAGACGACCCATCGTTGGCGTCGTCGCCCGTCTTGTTGCTGACGTAACGGGTCACATTTTCTGTTTGCACTCGCCGCATCGATGTCACGGCCCCGATCAAATAAAGCCGAGCGGCTGCTGCGCAACCGCCGTCATCCTAAGCCTCGGCAATCCACGGCGGCAGCCGGTCGAGCGCGATCAGCTTGTCGGCGTCGAGCCGCGGCCGCACCAGCGACCAGTTCCCTGCCCGCACCAGCACCTCCGGGATCAGCGCGCGCGTATTGTAGGTGCCGGACTGCACCGCCCCATAGGCGCCGGCGCTCATCACCGCGAGCAGATCGCCCGGATGCGGCACCGGCAGCGAGCGCTCGAGCGCGAGGAAGTCGCCGGATTCGCAGACCGGTCCGACCACGTCGGCCACGATCCGCGGCGCGCCGGGAACCGCCTGCCGCACCGGCAGAATTTCGTGATGCGCGTCGTACAGCGTCGGCCGCACCAGATCGTTCATGCCGGCATCGATGATGACGAACGTCTTGGCCTCGCCGGGCTTCACGTAAAGCACGCGCGTCAGCAGGATACCGGCATTGCCGACGATCAGCCGCCCCGGCTCGAAGATCAGCTTGCAGCCGAGGCCCGCCGTCGCATTCTTGACGATCGCCGCGTAGGCGGCGGGATCGGGCGGCGGCTCGTTGTCGTCGCGATACGGAATGCCCAACCCGCCGCCGAGATCGATATGCGCGATGCTATGGCCGTCGGCGCGCAGGGTGCGCACGAACTCGGCGAGCAGCGCGAACGCATCGCCGAACGGATCGAGTTCGACGATCTGGCTGCCGATATGCATGTCGACGCCGGCGACGCGCACGCCATTGAGCTTGGCAGCCCGCGCATAAACCTCGCGGGCGCGGCTGATCGGGATGCCGAATTTGTTCTCGGCCTTGCCGGTCGCGATCTTGGCATGGGTCTTGGCATCGATATCCGGATTGACACGGATCGAGATGTCGGCGGTGCGGCCCTTTTCGGCGGCGATCGCGGCGAGCTGCTCGATCTCGGCTTCCGACTCGGCGTTGACGCACAGAATGCCGGTCTCGACCGCAAGCGCCAGTTCGCGCGGCGTCTTGCCGACGCCCGAGAACATGATTTTCTGCGGCGGAATGCCGGCGGCGAGCGCGCGTTTGAGTTCGCCTTCGGACACCACGTCGGCACCGGCGCCAAGCCGGCCGAGCGTGGCGATCACCGCCTGATTGGAATTCGCCTTGACCGAATAGCAGACCAGCGCGTCGACATCGGCGAACGCGTCGGCAAAAACGCGGTAATGCCGCTCGATGGTCGCCGTCGAATAGCAATAGAACGGCGTGCCGACGGTCTGGGCGAGGCTGGTGAGATTCACGTCCTCGGCGAAGAGTTCGCCGCCGCGATAATCGAAGTGATGCATAGCCGCGTGTTTAGCCTGCGGCGGCAGGGCGCGCCATGGCGCTGCCGCCCCGATCTGCGTGTTTACTGAATCAGCGGATCAAGCAGAAAGCTCTTTCGCGGCTGTGCCGGGGCGACCTGCGTGGTTTGCACCGGCGGCGGTGCCTGCTGCGGTTGGCCAAGCGGCGTCAGCGGATCGATCAGGCC
>Ga0335081_10012755_pt1 | contig 13604 bp, 11 predicted proteins | sample Lox_Sample_35_FD_206713 | JGI IMG/M metagenome (GOLD analysis project Ga0335081, IMG submission 206713) | Soil microbial communities from Loxahatchee National Wildlife Refuge, Florida, United States - Lox_Sample_3.5 | ecosystem: Environmental > Terrestrial > Soil > Wetlands | place: USA...
GGAGCACGGCGGCAATGGTTTCGATCACCGCGTCGCGTCGCCCTGAGGCACTGCGGACCGGCCGCCAGCCGGGCGGTGGCAGCCTAAGCTGCCACCGCCGGGAATCCGTCACCTAATGCTGCCACCAGATCGTGAGGCCGGCCGAGGTGGCGGCGGGCGCGGCCGCGACGCTGTAGATGCCATCGCCATCATGGCCGGGAATCGCGACGGCCGCCCCATAGCCGTAAATTTGGTCGCCCCAACTGCCCCAGAAACGCTCCCATTGGTAGGATGAACAGTTGTCGGTGGCGCAGAACAGGGAATCAATCACCCGGCAGTTCTCCGCCAAATATGTGGCAAATTCGTCGGAGATGTCATCGTCAATGTACATTTCCGTCCGGAAACCATCCGCCTGGTGCAGACCCTTGAAGACCCTCCACCACGGCGTGGGCCAATCGCTTCTGTCCGGCGGCGCGGGGATGATCGCACAGCCTTTCAGGATCAGAAATCTCATACTGGTGCCGATCAGGTTGCCGTATCCCGGTTGGGTGCTCGCATCAAGGTGCACTTCGTCGCAGCAGTTCTTTTCCGTCGTAAACAGCCAGGTGTTTCCGTGCCCCTCCATGAGGGCGATATTCCATTTGTTGGCGAAGGCGTTGGCGCTGGTCGTCCAGCAAAACGGCTCGTCCCAGAAATAATCGCCGAAGGTGATGGCCGGGAAACCGCCGGGGTGGCCCGCAATCAGGCCGTCTTTGAATTCGTTGGCGTCGTCCACCCAGTCCGAAGAATCATCCCTCACCACATAGCGGCCGACAGTGGGGTCATTGCGCGACGGCGAGGCCTCCTTCTCGAGGCCGCCTTTGAGCGTGTTGGAAACCATGATCGGCGCCTCGCCGCCCGTGGGGGCTGGCATGATGGGCTCGGGGGGATTGCTGACGGCCGCGACGACACCGGCGAAGTAGGCATTTTGCGGAACATTCGGGCTCGTGATCACCGCCGTGAAGAAATAGGCGGGCGTGACATATTTTCCGTCGTTTTCATAGTAGACCAGATGCGGCTTCTTGACGGTCGCCAGCGCCGCGCCCCGGACCCTTTGCTTCACGAGATTCTCAATGGCGGTGTAGACATCGTCCTGCTTGAGGAACTGGGGTTGAATGGTGCTTTTGACCACCTGGTTCCAGGTGCGCGTGAATCCGACCACCGCGCCCCCGTTTGCCAAATCGACCGTGAGTTGGGCCCCTTTTCCCAAGACCGGCTTTTGATCCAACATCCGCTGAAACAACACGGCTTGCACCACATCCACCGTTTGCGACTGCCCGTTCGGCGTGACGATGGTCCGGCTGCGCGTCACCACCGTCTGCGGCACAACTTGGCTGCCGTCCGGCGGAATCAATTCATTGCGTGTGACGAAAGCCTGGGCGCTCTTCAGCGCTTCCGCGGCCGGCAAGAGCTGAGGTTTGCCCTGGGCCAACAGGGCGGAGTTCGGATGAAAGAACATGTGTCCCCTGACCCGATCGAGCGCCATCCGGGTCACGGCCGGCTCGCCTGGACCGGCGGCCTTTTCCTGATAAAGGGTGCCGGTCTTGAGTTCGACCGCTTGAAGGGAGAGCTTTTGTGCCGTGACCAGCGCCTGCAGCACTTCGGGACGGGGCTTCAACGCCCGGGTCTCATAGATGCTCATCCCTTCTGGCGATTCCAATGGGGTCCGCTCAATGCTGACCACGAGCGGCGCGATCGGTTGCGGCCTGGGCGACGGAGCGGAACTGGCAGTTTCGCTGGGACCCGTTGCGGGCTGCGCTTTCAAGTCGGAGGCCAGTGTCACAGATAGTGCCGCCAGTACGAAAAGAGATCGGTTCAGATCCCTTGCCTTGATTCGGTGGTGCATAATGACTCCTTGTGTTGGGGTGAGACTGGAATTCATTCGGGCAATAGCCCCGTTCTTGAACACCCGCCTGCCGAGGGGGCATTTCGCGGCATTTTCTCAAAATACATCACTCCCAATCAGCGTCAATTTGGCGGCCCATTCATAAGATTTAAAAAACCGTCGGCCCGGCGAAGCCGGCGGATGGCGGGCTCCGATTGGCAGACGATTTGCACGAGCGCCGCGTTTGGTGCCACGCGGACCACGCTGCGGCCGGCGCCTCTGATCGGTGGTCCTGGCGACGCTGAGTCCGGAGCTGCTCCCGCGGCATGTGGCCGCCGAGCGCGAACGTCTTGAGCCCGAGCTTAACGCCGCCGCCCGCCGGCTCTCGGTTTGCGGGAAACGGTGTGTTTCCAATCCTTGGCAATTGGCGGGGCGGGCGGGGCTCGAACCCGCAACCCTCGGTTTCGAAGACCGATGCTCTATCCAGTTGAGCTACCGCCCCGGGGCGATGGCGTATTTCAGGCGAACCGGAAAGGCGCGCGAGGGTCAAGGCTGCGCTGGAGCTGGATACGGTGGCAGCCAAAGTGATGCGGCGGACTTCGCCAATTCACTCTCTAACCGCCGCCGCCCATTGACTGTTCCTTGCGACGCGCGCGAGACCGATCAGAGTTTTGGCGCATCTGCGTCGTCGCGGTGGAATTCTTCGAATGGGCGCTCCGCGCACCGAAGTGCGTTGCGGGTCCGGCCGGATCGCGTATCCTAAGCGGCACCCGCATGAGGGCGCCATGAAAGCTGCACATCTTTTGTTCCTTCTCTTCGCGCTCGGGGGCGCCGCTGCCGCGGAGCCGGCGGACCTGAAGGGAATCCAGCCGATTCGGATCATTCGAACCACCGAGCCGAATTTCCCGTTGGCGTTCAGCACCATGACCACCGCGCGCGGCGAGGCCAGCGTGCTGATCAGCGTCGATGCCGGCGGCAAGCTCGTCGATTGGCTGGTGGTAAGCTATACCCAGAAGCCGTTCGCCGATGAGGCGGTGCGGGCGATCAAGGCGTGGCAGTATGAGCCCGCGCGCCGCGGTGGCCAGGCCATCGCAGTCCGCACCATTCTGACGTTCGATTTCGAGGCGGATGGAAAGGTGATGTCGGTCATCCCCACCGAGTTCTTCGATATCTTCGTACGCTCCTGGCTCGGCGAACGCCTCATCTCGCAGATCTGCCGCCCGCAGGACCTCGATCAACCCCTCCAGACGGTGAAGACGCTCCAGCCCCGCTATGCCCCGCCCCCCGATGCGCCGGCCAACGCGCGTGCCCGCGCCCTGCTCGATTTCTATGTCGATGAGACCGGCCGCGCCCGCATGCCCGTGGTGGTGCAAGCCTCGGACGCTCTTTTTGCGGCGGCCGCGGTCGACGCACTCGACCAATGGCGTTTCGCAACGCCGACGCGGGGCCGCGCACCAGTCGCGGTGCATGTCCAGCAGGAATTCGTACAGGCGAACTGAGGATCTGCCGGCGGCCTGGCCGCCAAGCACAGAACTGCTCCCCCTGACCATCGGCGGACCGACGCGGTCTGAAGAACCGCGCGACGCCGTGCGCGCCCTGCGCTTCAGTTGCACGGCTGCCCGATTTGCGTTCATTGTTCTCCGCATGAAAAACTACGATTTTGCCGAGAAGCTCCGGCCTCTCTGGGACAAGGCCTGCCGCCTCTACGCCGCGGGCCAGCGCGACGCCGCGACCTATTTCACCGCGGATGAACGGGCGTTCCTCGCCGCCAACGGTCTCACCGCCCAGCACCTCTACGATTACGCCGAGGACTTCACTTCCGGCGGTGAACCCACCTGGGACACCGCCCTCGCGATCGAACTGGTTCGCCGCGACTACTTCCTCAACGTCCAGAACGGCCGGCCGTCGACCGCCGTTTTGGAAGAGTCCAAGATGCCCGCCAAAACCGACGCGGTGCGCGGCATCGAGTGGCTGCCGCGCATCATTCCAAAGGCCAAGGCCAAGCTCCGCGGCGAACTGCCCGGCTCGCTCATGTATTGCTGCGGCGGCGACCGGCGCTTCTTCAAGACCCACGATATCCACCCCGCGGAGTTCCTGAGCCTGGTGTGGCGGCACGAGCGGAAAGACGCGGCGACCATCGATTGGGTGGTCCGGCGCAGCGCCGCGGCCAAATAGCGGCCCGGGCGGAGCCGGGCCCTCCAGATGTTGGGCCTAAGGGCACCCTCGACTGATTCGCTCCCACGGACGCTCTGTTCCATCTGACAATTATCGACCTCCGGTTGACGAGCCGGCGGGCGCACGCATGTTTGCCGGACTCCCGCGCACGCGTTCTTTTCGCCAGCATCGCATCATGTCCTCTTACAGGCTGAACATCAACGGGCAAACGCTTCCCGTCGAGGCACCGCCCGACATGCCCCTGCTTTGGGTCCTGCGGGATCTGCTCGACCTTAAGGGCGCGAAATACGGCTGCGGCATCGGACAATGCGGCGCCTGTACCGTGCACCTCAACGGCGTGCCAACCCGTTCCTGCATGACCCCGGTCGCCACGGTTGCGCGCCTCAAGATCACCACCATCGAGGGCCTGTCGGCCGACGGCTCGCACCCGCTGCAGCAGGCTTGGTGCGAGCGCGACGTGCCCCAATGCGGCTATTGCCAGGCCGGCCAGATCATGACCGCGGCCGCGCTCCTCGCCGGCAACGCGAATCCCTCGGACGCCGAGATCGACGACGCCATGGCGGGCAATCTCTGCCGCTGCGCCACCTACCTGCGCATCCGCGAGGCCATCCATCGGGCTGCCGCCATTGCGGCCGTAAAATAAGGAGGCGCCATGAATCCACCAGGCACTCTGCTTGACCGCCGATCCTTCCTGCGCGTCTCCGGCCTTGCCGGCGGCGGTTTGCTGCTGGGCCTCTACCTGCGCAACGGGTCGCGGGCGCTCGCGGCGATGGAGCAATCCGCGGCGGAATTCGAGCCGAACGCCTTCATCCGCATCACCCCCGACGGTGTCGTCACCCTGATCTCGAAGATCCCGGAGATCGGCCAGGGTGTGAAGACCTCCCTGCCCATGATTGTCGCCGAAGAACTCGACGTCGATTGGAAGAGCGTCCGGGTCGAGCAGGCGCTGAGCGATCCCGCCAAATACGGCGATCAAAGCGCCGGCGGGAGCACGTCGACCCCGAAGAGCTGGGACGAGCTGCGCCGGGCCGGGGCCGCCGGCCGCCTGTTGCTGGTGCGAGCGGCCGCCCAGACTTGGAGCGTGCCGGAGTCGGAGTGTGCCACCGCCGGAGGCGTCGTGATTCACTCCTCCAGCAGCCGCCAGCTCGGCTACGGCCAGCTCGTGGCCAAGGCCGCCACCCTCCCCGCGCCCGATCTCCACGCAATCACGCTCAAGGACCCGAAGAACTACAAGATCATCGGACAACCGATCTCCGGGGTGGACAACCCCGCGGTGGTCACGGGCAAGCCGCTGTTCGGCATCGATGTCACGATGCCCGGCATGCTCCATGCGATCTTCGAAAAGTGCCCGGTGTTCGGCGGCAAGGTGGCGAGCGCCAACCTCGATCGCATAAAGACCCTGCCCGGTGTGCGCGACGCTTTTGTCGTCGACGGCGGAAACGACCTCCACGGTCTGCTCGGCGGCGTGGCCATCGTCGCCGACACCTGGTGGGCGGCCCGCAGCGCGCGCCAGCAACTCCGCGTGTCATGGGACGAAGGCGCGACCGCGGCCCAAGGCAGCGAGGATTTCGCCCGCCGCGCGGCGGAGCTCGCGAAGCAGTCCGATGCCCACGCCGTGCGCAATGACGGCGACGTTGCCGCCGCTTTGCAGGGTGCGGCCAAGACAGTCGAGGCCGCCTATTTCTATCCGTTCATCGCCCACGCCAACCTCGAACCCCAGAATTGCACGGCCCATTTCCATGACGGCAAGCTGGAGATCTGGGCGCCGACGCAGAATCCCCAGGGCGGACGGCAGCTCGTTGCGCACACCCTGGGCATCCCCGAGGGGGATATCACCGTCCACCTGACGCGCGTGGGCGGCGGCTTCGGGCGGCGGCTCCGCAACGACTACATGGTTGAGGCGGCCTGGATCGCGAAGACCGCCGGCGCGCCGGTCAAGCTGCTTTGGACCCGGGAGGACGACCTGCAGCACGATTTCTACCGGCCCGGCGGTTTCCATTTTCTCAAGGGCGGCGTGGACGCGGGCGGCCGGGTGGTGGCCTGGCAGAACCACTTCGTCACCTTCGGCCAGGACGGGCGCGCGGCCGACAGCGCCGGGCTGTCGGACAACGAATTCCCGGCGAATTTCGTGTCCAACTTCCGGCTGCAGACTTCGTTGATTCCCCTCGGCGTGCCCACCGGACCGCTGCGCGCGCCGGGCAGCAACGCCATCGCCTGGGTGATGCAGTCGTTCATTGACGAGCTGGCCACCGCGGCGCGCCGGGATCCGGTCGAATTCCGTCTCGATCTCCTCGGCGAGCCGCGCTTCGTCGCCAACCCCGATGGACGCGGCGGCTACGACGCGGGCCGCATGCGCGGCGTGCTCCGGCTGGTGGCCCAGAAATCCGATTGGGGCCGCAGCGTGCCCAAGGGCCGCGGCCTTGGCGTCGCCTTCCATTTCAGTCACCGCGGCTATTTCGCCGAGGTGGCCGAGGTCGGCGTCGACGATGCCGGCACGCTGAAGGTGGATAAGGTGTGGGTGGCGGCGGACGTGGGCAGCACGATCGTCAACCCGAGTGGCGCCGTCAACCAGGTGCAGGGTTCGGTGATCGACGGCCTTGGCGCGGCGTGGCGGCAGGAGATCATCATCGACCGGGGCCGCGCGCAGCAATCCAACTTCGACACCTATGCGCTGGCGCGGATCACCGACGCGCCCGCGGTGGAGGTCCATTTCCTTCGGACCGATCACCCGCCGACCGGCATGGGCGAACCCGCACTGCCGCCGGCAATCCCGGCCGTTTGCAACGCCATCTTCGCCGCCACCGGCAAGCGCATCCGCACCCTTCCCATCTCCAAGACCGACCTGCGGCCCGCGTGAGCACCGCCGCGGCGCGCCGCCACCGAACGCCGCGACCGCGCCTCCGACCCGGTCCCAGGGCCACCGGGCGGCCCTCGTTCGACGCCCTCAGGTCAACCGGCGCAACTGCCGGCGGGCCAGCCAGGGATCGACCTTCGTCAAGAGGAACCACGCCACCGTTCCCGCCCACCGGTCGAGCCAGCTGCGCGTCCGGCGCCATCCCCGCCGGGTGATGCGGCGGGCCCGCGCCCAGTCGGCCGCAAAGATCGCCCGGCCCTGCCCGGCCAGCGTCGGATCCGCGAGGCGCACCATGATCTCGTAGTTGATGTCCAATGAGCGGGCGTCGAGATTGGAGGAACCGGCAAACACCGTGTCGTCCACCAAGGCCAGCTTGGCATGAAGAATCTGGGGCTGGTATTCCGCGATCTCCACGCCGACTCGCAGCAGCGCAGCGTAATAGGTGCGCCCCGCCGCCTGCGCCACCGCGACGTCGCTCTTGCCCGCCAAGAGAAGCTGGACGCGGCCGCCGCGCCGGGCCACCCGCGCCAGCGCCCGGCGCAGCCGGAAGCCTGGCACGAAGTACGCCGCTGCGATGCGCACCTCGCGCGCGGTGCGCAGACTGCGCATGAGCGCAGTCCGGAACTGGTTGCGGCCCAGCCCGGGGCCCGTCGCGATCACCTCGGCACTGCCGCGCTCCCGCAGCAGCCGCTTCAACCGGGAGAGCCGCAGCCGAAAGCCGCGCGGATGACGAAACTCGCAGTGATCCCACATCACGTCAAAGGAGGCCGCGAGGCGGCGGGCGGCCTCGCCTTCGAGCGCGAGCCCGAGATCCCGCCAACCCCGCTCCACCCCGTTTCCCTCATATTCCGGCGCAATGTTGAATCCGCCCACCACCGCGCGATCCTCGTCGGCCACCAGCAGCTTGCGGTGGTCGCGAAAGACAATCCGCCGCAGGTTGAGGGGATTGAAGAACCGCGCCTCGCCGCCGGCGGCGCGCAACCCGTCCCAAAAGTCGGCGGGCAGTTCGCTCGAGCCGAAACTGTCGAGCAGCACCCGGACCCGCACGCCCCGTTCCGCCGCCACGCGCAGCGCGGCGCCAAACCGCCCGCCCGGTCCATCGGCTTTGAAGATGTAGGTTTCCAGCCGGACGCTGGTGCGCGCCTGCTCGACGACGGCCAGCATGTGCCGGTAACCCTCGTCGACCGTGGGCAGCCAGCGCGCCTGCCGGGTGGAAGGCATGCCTGCTGGAAAACCATCCCGGCCACCGACGCAAGGCTAGAAGCTGACCAACCGCCGGCCGGCGCGCTCGATGCGCAGCGATGGTCAACCTTGAACAGCGCTGCGCACGGCGGTCGGGCGGACTCAGCCGCAATCGCCGGTCTGCGGGATGAAATTGGGTTTCCTCTCGCCGGTCCGCCGGCTTATCAATCGCAGCATGAAACCCCCAGCGAAATCCGCCGCGCGGCGATGGTTGGCCGCCGCCGCCTTGGCCGGCGTTGCCTCACTCACTCCCGCAACGGCGCAAGACCCGCCCGAGGCGACGAAGGCCGATCGCTCCGAGCTCGAATCGAAATTCGAGGCGCTCGACCATCGGCTCGACGATTTGGAGAAAGCGGTCGACGACGTGCTCTGGTACGACAAGGTGGGCGACGTCGCGGTGATCGACAAGGTGTTCATCGTTGGTCCGCCGCCGGTGCACCCGAAGAATCCGACCGCGATGGGAGCGAACAACCCGGTCAAGTTCTGGACGTATGTCTTTTTTCCGCGCCAGCTCGACCGCAGCAAGAAGGCGCCCCTGATCGTGCTGCCGCATGGTGGCGTCCACGCCGACTTCACCACCTATCATACGCACATCATCCGCGAAATGATGGCCCAAGGCTACGTGGTGGTGGCGCCCGAATACCGCGGGAGCACCGGCTATGGCGTCGACTTCTACCGGCGGATCGACTATGGCGGACGGGAGATCGACGACATCCACGCCGCGCGCGCTTGGATGGTCGAGAACTACGCGTGCGTCGACGCCGCGCGGGTCGGCATCGTCGGCTGGAGCCACGGCGGCCTGATTGCTCTGATGGCCGTTTTCAGCCATCCCCGCGATTACGCCGTCGCCTTCGCCGGCGAGCCCGTGAGCGATCTGGTGGCGCGACTCGGTTATCAGACCGAGGAGTACCGCCAGGAGTTCTCCGCCGACTATCATCTTGGCAAGACCGTCAATGAAGACGTCGAGGAGTACCGGCGGCGCTCACCCGTAACGCATGCGGGCGAGTTGCAGACGCCCCTGCTCATCCACGCCAACACCAACGATGACGATGTCTACGTCCTGGAGGTGCAGAATCTCATCACCGCGCTGAAGGCCGCCGGGAAGAAATTCGATTACGAGGTCTTTCAGGACGCGCCGGGCGGCCACAGCTTCGACCGCATCGACACCAGGCTCGCCCGGCAGACGCGCGTCAAAATCTACACCTTCATCGCCCAATACCTGAACCCGCCGGCGCCGATTCGCACGCTCGAGGAACTGGAGAAGGCGGGCTACCGCTGAGCCGGCGCCCGCCCGGACCCAACGTGCGCCGTGCAGCGGGCGAACTGACCGACCGCAACGGCGAGAAAACCGCTTGTTGCTTGACCCGACTACAGCTTCATAGTGCACACTGCGCGGCTCATGCAAACGCTCACCCGTGTCCGCCACTTCACCGTTTCCGCGCCGCCGGCGCAGGTCTTTCCCCTGCTCTGTCCGATCCGCGAATACCAATGGATTCCCGGCTGGCGCTGCGAACTGTTGCACTCCGTCTCCGGCGTCGCCGAGGAGGACTGCGTCTTTCGCACCGACTTCGCCGACCCGGGCCCCATGGTCTGGGTCGTCAGCCGCTACGAACCGCCCGCGCGCATCGAGTTCACCTGCTTCGTGACCGGCGCGCTCGTTCAGCGACTCAAGATCGCGCTGAGCGCCGAGGGCGACGGCACCCGTCTCGATTGGACCAACCGCTGGCTCGCCGTCGGCCCGCGCGGCGACGCCTGGATCGCTGCCTGGTCGGCCGACGCGGACGCGAAGAAGATGGACAACCTCCAGCGCCTGCTCACTCGCTACCTCGCCATCGGGACAATGCTGCCAACATGACCATCAGCCAGCTTGCCCGCCAACACGGCCTCTCGCGCTCGACCCTGCTCTACTACGACCGCATCGGCCTGCTCCGGCCCGCCGGCCGGCTGGGCAACAATTACCGGCATTACGGCGCGGACGACGAAAGGCGCCTGCGCCAGATTCGCCTTTACCGCCAGACCGGCCTGCCGCTGGCCGACATCCGGCGCCTCCTCGAGCGGCCCAAGAAGGATCTCGCGGCCGCGCTCGAGCGCCAGCTCTACGAAGTGCTGAGACAGATGGACGCCCTGCGCAGCCGCCAGCGCGTCATCGTCGAACTGCTCAAGCGCCGGCGCCTGCTGGAGCGGGTTCGGAACATGGATCGCGGAAAGTGGGTCAAGCTCCTCCGGGCCTCGGGGTTCACGGGGGAGGATCTCCAGCGCTGGCACCGCGACTTCGAGCGGACTGATGCGGCCTACCACCAGCGATTCCTTGAATTCCTCGGAATCCCCGCCGAGGAGGTCCGCGCGATCCGCGTCCACTCGCGACGGGCCTGAAGGGGGCGAAGCGTCGGGCCGGAGGCGGACGAACCGACCAGCGCTGGTGGCCCCCTCCGTGCGGGCTTCACCGTAGGGGCGGCTCGTCCGCCAGTCTCGCACTCCTTCCGCCACCATGCCGTCGGCGTGCCGGACGGCGAGCAGCCGGTGCTTCCCGGGCCCGTTCGTCGTGGCGGCACGGGCCGGACCTCGGCGCGCGCAGGGCACCCATTGCATGACAAACCCCGCGCGGCCGCCCGAATGTCTGTCATCCAATAGATGACAAAGGTTGTCGGGCCCAGCCGGCACCCGCGAACGGGGCTCCACGCCCTGGCGCGGCCTCCGTCGCCGGACAACACCGGTTCCGGTCATTGGCTGTTTGTCATTCCATAGATGACAAAGGCCGTCGCGGCCTGCGACCGCTCCGCTGATCGGCGCCTCGGCGCGTCGAGCGGTGATCCCTTGAATGACAAGGACGGCCCCGGCGCTCGACTGTTTGTCATATCAATCGATGACAATGGTCTCCGCGAGCGCCCCCCGCACCGATCCGGGCGGCATCGGACCGCGCTGAGCGCGCACACCCCGGCATGCGCCGGTCCCCGGCGCCGCCGGCCAAGGCACCCTCACGCGCGGTTCTCGGCCAAACGCGCCACGAAGGCCGCGAGCTTCGCCTGGTCCTTCACGCCCGGCGCGGCCTCGACGCCGCTATTCACGTCGACGTAGGCGGCGCCGGTCGCCTTGAGCGCGACCGCGATGTTCTCCGGATTCAAGCCGCCGGCGAGGATCCACGTCGTGTCCGGATGCGCCTCGCGGTGGCGGCGGAATTTCGTCCAATCGGCGGTCTGCCCCGATCCACCAAAGCTGTCCGCGTGAAACGCATCGAACAGCACCGTAGTGGTCAGCGCCAACAAGGCGGACGGCACATCCGCCTCCGGCGGGAGTCGCGGCGCCAGCCAGAGCCGCCCCGGTCCGGCCGCTTTCGCCCAAGCCGCCACCGCCGCCGGCGGATGGTCGTGCCGGAAATGCACCTGCGCCAGGTCGAAGCCCGCCGCCATCGCCTCCGCCAGCTCGCTGATGGAAGGCTCCACCAGCACCGCGACCTTTTTGCGGTCCGGCAGGCGCGGCGCCATGGCGTGAAACCGCCCCAGCGTGACGTGCCGCGGCGATTGCGCGTGGAGCACAAACCCGAGAAAATCCGCGCCGGCGCGGTCGGCCAGCCCGGCATCGACGAGCGAGGTGAGTCCACAGACCTTCAACCGAATACCGTTGATCATGGCATTGCTGCTCGAGACGGCCTCATCCGCCCGCCAGTTTCGCCACCAACGCCGCGACCAGCGCGTCGAGGGTCGCCGCGGTCGCTTCGAAGTCCACCCGGAGGCCGGCCTGGCGCATCGCCGCACTCGTGCGCGGGCCGATGCTGCCGGCCAGCGGTCGCTTCGCGCCGGCGCCTAGCGCTAACACCCCCGCCTGCGCGGCAAACGCCTGCACGGCCGAAGCGCTGGCGAAGAGAATGGCGTCCCCGCCGCGCTGGCAGAAATCCTCGGCGGCGGGATCGTGGCTCAGGTCGGTGCGCACGTTTTCGTAGACCTGGAGGCAGTCGACAATGGCCCGCGCCGTCTCGAGCTTCATCACGAGGGTGTCGCGGTTGAGGTTGCCCATGACGACCAGGACCTTCCCGTTGTCGAGGCTGCCGGTGGCGACCAGGGCGTCGGCCAGCGCCTCGGCCGTCGCGGTCGGGGGGCAGATCTCGACTTCGAGGTGCAGGGCCCGCACCGCCTGGGCCGTGGCTTCGCCCACGCAGGCGATGCGCATCGGGCCGAGCGCCCGGAGGTCCCGGAACGCCTTCAGGAGAAGGTCGAAGAAATGGCGCACCCCGTTGGCGCTGGTGAACACCAGCCAGTCGTAATGCCCGAGCTCGGCAAACACCTCGAGGGTGGTGTCGCGGTCCACGACCGGCTTGATCTCGACCAGCGGCAGCTCGAGCACTTCGGCCCCGAGTTCCTCCAGCTTGCGACGCAACTCCCCCGCCTGGTCGCGGGCCCGGGTCACGACGACGCGTCGACCGAACAGGGGCAGCTGTTCAAACCAATCAATCGCTTCGTGGCCGCCCACGACTTCGCCGACCAGGATCATGGCGGGCGCGCCGAGACGGCGGGCATCGACCAAATCGGCGAGCGTGGCGGCGGTGCCGGTCACGCTGCGCTGGCGGCCGAGCGAGGCCCACTCCACCACGGCCGCCGGCGTGGCCGGCGCGAGTCCGCCTGCCATGAGTTCGGCCAGGATCTGCCGCAGGTGCCCCATGCCCATGTAAATCGCCAGGGTCGCGTTCGCGAGCGCGCCGTAAGTGTGCCAGTCCACCGCCAGCGTGTGCTTTTCCGGATCCTCGTGGCCCGTGAGGAAAATGAGCGACGAACTCGTGTTGCGCTGCGTCAGCGGGATTCCGGCGTAGGCGCCCGCGGCCAGCGCGGCGGTGACACCCGGAACCACCTCGAACGCGACCCCGTCCGCCGCCAGCCGCCGCACTTCCTCGCCGCCCCGGCCAAAAACGAAGGGATCGCCGCCCTTGAGCCGCACCACCCGGCGGCCGGCCTTCGCCTTGGCCACCAGCAGCGCCTCGATCTCCGCCTGCGGCAGGGCGTGCAACTGCGGCCGTTTGCCGACGTAGACCTTTTCACAGTCCGACCGACACCACGCCAGCATGTCGGCATGCACGAGATAGTCGTACACCACGACGTCGGCCGACGCGATCAACGCCTTCGCGCGGAGCGTCACGAGGCCAAGGTCGCCCGGGCCCGCGCCGACAAGATGGACAATGCCCGCGGTCATGAGGATAAGTGAGTCCAGCCGCGCGGTCCGGGCGTACCCGGCTTCCAGTCGTCGCAAGGCCGGCACCGCCGGGGGCGATCCCGCGGGAAGTCTCTGTCACCCCCGATCACGTCGGCGCGCCTCGCGAGCGACCTTGGGCCCGATGTCCCAGGACGCGGAGGGGGGATTAAGGCTGCCCCTCCAGCGGGATGCAAAGCCCTTTTTCGCCCAACCGGGGGCCCGGACCGCCCCGGCGCCGGCCTTGCCTGCTCACGTCCGGCTGGCCAAATTGACAAAGCCTCGTAACGCTTTCGCTCATGGACTATCGCAATC
>Ga0335081_10012756_pt1 | contig 13603 bp, 13 predicted proteins | sample Lox_Sample_35_FD_206713 | JGI IMG/M metagenome (GOLD analysis project Ga0335081, IMG submission 206713) | Soil microbial communities from Loxahatchee National Wildlife Refuge, Florida, United States - Lox_Sample_3.5 | ecosystem: Environmental > Terrestrial > Soil > Wetlands | place: USA...
CTGAATACGTCTCGCGGGCCGGCTGTATGGTCTCCGCGCGCGCAGTGCGACAAGCAGGCCTACCGCCTGAAGATGCGGGAAGTGCTCGAGTCGCAGTCGAACCTCAAGATCAAGCAAGCGGAAGTGGCAGATCTGATCGTTGACCCGGCTTCCGGCTCTCGGCTTTCGACTCCCGGAGATCCAGATGAGTCCGAAAACCGAAAGCCGGAAGCTGAGGGCCGGGTTCTTGGTATTCGCCTTCGCGATGGACGCACTGTCGGCGCCAGTGCTGTCATCATCACCACCGGAACATTTCTGAATGGACTCATTCACTGCGGCGAACAACAATATCCGGCTGGACGCTCTGGTGAACCTCCCGCAGTCCTGCTTGGCGAAGCCCTGAAGAAGCTTGGCCTCCGCGGATGCCGCCTGAAGACTGGTACGCCTCCGCGCCTCGATGGACGGACTATCGACTGGTCCCGGTTCCCGGTGCAGCCGGGCGACGAAGATCCCACTCCTTTCAGTTTCCGCACGAAGCGTGTCGCGCATCACGACTCGCAGGTCCCGTGCTACATTGCGTGGACAACCCCCGATACGCATCGCATCATCCGCGAGAACGTTCACCGATCGCCCATGTATAGCGGGCAGATTCAGTCGATTGGACCGCGGTACTGCCCGTCCATCGAAGACAAGATCGTGAAGTTCCCCGACAAGGAGACTCACCAGCTCTTCCTCGAGCCCGAGGGTCTGAATACGCACGAGATCTATGTGAATGGCATGAGCACATCGCTGCCGGTCGAGGTGCAGATTGCGATCTTGAAGTCGATCCCGGGACTGGAGAATGCCGAGATGCTGCGTCCGGGCTACGCGATCGAGTACGATTCCATCGACCCGACGGAGCTTGAGCGAACGCTCGAGACGCGCAAGATTGGCAGCCTTTTTCTGGCCGGCCAGATCAACGGCACCTCAGGCTATGAAGAAGCGGCGTGCCAAGGGCTGATGGCCGGTATCAACGCCGCTTTGCAAGTGAAACAGCAGCAGCCGCTCATCCTCGACCGCACCGAGGCCTACACGGCAATCCTGATCGACGATCTGATTTCGAAGGGGACGAACGAGCCCTACCGGATGTTCACTTCGCGCGCGGAGTTCCGCCTGCATTTACGCATCGACAACGCCGACCGCCGCCTCACACCTCACGGGCGACGCGTAGGACTCATTTCGGACAGCGCATGGGCTGATTTCCAAGCAAAGCAGGAACGGCTGAGCCAGATGAAGAAGCTGATGGAGGAGACGCGGCTGACGGCCGAAATGCTCCCGTCGCTTGCCTCAGCGAAAACTAGCGATGCCCATGTGGGGACAGCCGCCATCGGCTGTCCGGCCGAGCAGAGCTCGGCAGGCTTATCGTCTGCACTGGGCCAAACGCTGGCGCAGCTGCTGAAGCGTCCTGAAGTCACGGTTGAGCAGTTAGCCCCCATGCTGCGGAAGCTGGCGCCGGAGTTCATGCAAAGCGATCCCTCCGTGCCCTGCGTGTCCCCTGTGGTGAAGCTTCCTTCAGAAGCTCGCAACGAACTGAAGTCGGTCGAAACCGAGATCAAATACGAAGGCTATCTCCTGCAGCAGCAGCGCGCCATGGAGCGCCTGAAGAAGTCGGAGCAGCACTCGATCCCGGAATGGTTCGATTACCGCGCGGTCAGCGGCCTCTCGCGCGAAATGCAGGAGAAGCTAACGAAAGTCCGGCCACGCACGATCGGCCAAGCTTCGCGGATTCCGGGAGTAACGCCCGCGGCCGTTTCGTTAGTGAACGTGTATATCGAAATCCAGGCCCGCCGCCGGGAGCAGGCGACCGCCCTCTAGAAAAGCGCAAACCACAAAGGACACTGAGGTGGCACTGAATTTTTCTTCGTGTACCTTCGTAACCTTCGTGGTTGATGCTTTTGATCTATTTCAGATCTTCCTTAACGTGCAGTTCCTCGGCCCGCCTCATCTCACTGGCGGCGTCTTCTTTCTTTCCCATATCGCGGTAAACCTGCCCGAGCAAGTAGTGGGTCGTCGGGTTGTTGGGCTCCATCGTCACCGCATGCTTGAGCGATAACACCGCAAGATCGTAGTCACCTTTCTTTTGCAGCACTTTCCCCATCAGGATGAATGGCACGCTCGACGTCGGGTCCAGGCGGATGGACTGCTGCAGCAGCCGTTGAGCCTCATCGTACTTCTGATCCCGCGAATAGGCGTCGGCCAGTTTGTAGTAGGTTGCCGCGTGTGCGGGATTTATCGACAACTCCTTGCGGAATTCTGCGATCGCCTCAGGCAATCGTGACTTGTACAGGTACAACTCGCCCAGGAGGAAATGAGCAAGCGGCAGGTTGGGATCGAGAGACGCGGCCTTCAATGCATACTCTTCGGCAATGGGATCGAATTCCTGCCGCAACAACATTCTCGCGGTAAACAAATATGCAGCGGCGGAGTCGCCAGGCACATCGAACATTTTTCCGAACGACTGCCGGGCAAGATCGTAGTGGCGCGTCTGGATGTAGCAAACGCCCAGAATGTAATAGCCGTCGACGTTGGCGCGCGCGATCCAACCTTGCACTTTTTCGAGAATTGGAATCGCGTCCGCCGGATGTCCCCCGGCGAAATACGACATCCCCAACAACTGCGGGGCCTCCTGGTTGGACGGATCCTCCGCAATGGCCTTCTTCAGGTAATCGATCGCCTTCGGGTAGTCGCTTTTCTTGTAGTATGCAGTGCCCAATTCGAGCGCAAGTCCTTTCGTTGCGGGATCGACTGTCTGAAGTGCTGCAATGGCGTCATCGACTTTCCCTTGCTGCATCAATTTTCGCGCGGCTTCCAGTTCGGGCGCGGCGGGCGGCTTATTCCCACTCGACATTTGTTGCCCGAAACCTTCGCCAAAGAAAAGAGTAGCTAGCAGCACAGCAAGAACAAAACGGCATCGAAAAGAACGCGCGGTCATAGTACAGGATTAGAGCACAATCCAAAGGAAAGCTTGCAAAGGGTCCCGGCTCTTACTGTTCGTGCATTTCCTTTTTCAGAGCTTCCAGGTTCTCTTTCGCAATCGGTTGAGAGGGGTCAATGCGCAACGCGCGCTCGAAATGCGATTTGGCTTCGGCGAAGCGCCCCGTGGATGCCAGTGCCGCGCCAAGATTCGCCTCGACATTGGCATCGTCAGGCCGCAGCTGTAATGCCATCTGGAACTGCTCGGATGCTCCCCCCATATCATCAACGCCAGCAAGCGCGAATCCCAGGTTATAGCGTGCGTCGAAGTAATCAGGACGAGTCTTGAGCGCAACCTGCAGATAGGGCACGCCCTTCTGCGGATGACCGGCGGCCACGAGCGCAGCGCCCAAAGCATTGTTCGCCACCGCGTCCTGGGGACGTAGCCTTACCGCCTGTTCATACTCAGCAATGGCCGGCTCCAGTTGCTTGCGAGCTTGCAGCATCGCGCCGAGGTTGTAGTGGGCTTCGAAATCGCCGGGATTCTTCTCGACATTGTGTCGCGCCAGCGCCTCCTGCAGCGCCATCCGTGGATCACCCTGACCCGGATCGAAATTGACCGGTAATACCTGCAGCCACAAGTGGCACATTTCATCGCTGGACCGATTCCCTCCCAGCACGCGCTTCGGCGGGTGATTCGGATTCATCGGGTTCTGGTCTGAGTTGTCGTAGGTATAGCGCAAGCTGACGGTGGTGCCTTTCGGCAAGCGAACCGGTTTGGCATAGCGATAGACCGCCTGCCAATTCAGGTTCCAGCGAGCAATGTGGATCAACGTCTCTTGGTCGCGGTCTGGCAGCGTTGCGAACGCCTGAATATCGTTGCCGAGATAGTGGGCGTGCGGATAAATCGCCAACAGATCCACATCGACCGGAAGGACGAAATCATCGGTCACGAGGAAGTCTTTTGCTCCAGCAGCGATGTCGAGCTTCGCGTCGTTCTCCAACTGGAGCAGCATGGGGAATTTCGTGGCCGGGTGGGGAGTGAAATAGATTCCAATCGTCGGCTGAATGACTTCAGGCTTTCCCGACGGCTGCAGATGCGTATTCAGGATCAGGTCCGTGCCCTTATCGAGCCGCAGGGCCATGCCCTCGGGCTCTTCCGCTGGAGCGGTTCCCGGCTTCCAGAACAGAAGATGGCTGTCGGGATCGAAGACCTGCGATTCAATGCGGATTTCCATGCCGCCAAAACCAGCCCCGGGTTCCTTCTCTCGAGCACGCGATTCTCCGGCGCGATCCACAAGGATGTTGGCATGGTGGACGTAGCGCTTGTCCCCCGGGCGAATCTCAATCGCCTTCACCCAGCGTGTCTCCTGAATGGGAACGGAAAAAATGAAGTTCCAATACGTGTCAGTTCCCTCTGGTGGAAGCGTAAAGGGTTTGCTCGCGGTAAGAACCAGGTCGGGCTTTCCCAGATGCCAACCCTCGACAAACTTCGGTTGCGGAGGCAGATCGGCAGCATTTCCCTCGACCGCGCCTTGCTCGGCCCATCGCGCGATGAGGTTGATCTCCTCCTCGCTCAGCCGCAACTCGTCGGCGAATCTGAGTCTCTGCGGCTCGGGAAGCCACGGCGGCATGGCACGCGAATGCGCTACCTCGGCAATTTGCCGGGCATGCTTTCTGACATCGGAATACGTCAACAGCGAAAAAGGCGCTGCTTCTCCGGGACGATGGCAAGACGAGCACGAATGGAAGATGATGGGAGCAATATCGCGATTAAATGTTGGATCAGCATTCGTGCTCCCCGAGTTTCCGGCTGAATTTGCCGCCAGCGATCCAACCACAACGCATCCAACCAGCATCGCTGAAGTGAAGATCGCCCGGCGCACCGGGGAGCTCACTCCACATCCGAAATGTAACATCCCACGCCTCTGACTTCGTTATGCGCAACAGCTTGACCGGTTGCGGCGGCGCGAATCGCCTGCTCCAACTCATGCGTCGTCGGCGCAGGGCGGGAACGCCCAAGATCGATGTACCAATCATCTATTCGCCCGTCGTAAAGCAGATGACGACTGCGGTCGAATACCGCCACTTCCGGAGTGATCTGGACGTGGCTGACTTTGACCAGTGCGTGCTCAGGGTCGCGGAGCACGGAAAGATGATATCCGTACTCTGCAACCGACTTACGGATGTCCGTCGCAGTGTCGCTTTTGTCGGGATAAATCAGCCAGAACTTGGCAGTCTCAGCATAGCGACGGCTGATCTGCTGGATGGACGGGGCATAGCGGCCGGAAACCGGACAATCGCGCCGCAGAAAGACAAGCACGACGACTTTGCCCGAATCCTCGGCCAAGGGATTAACAGTCCGCCCCTCCAGATCAATAGCCTGCTGCGCGAATGCCGCGCCCAATGGCACAGTCAGCATCAAGGCCGGATAAGCGAACCGTCGCCGGAATCCCCCACTCATAGAAAGCTTCAGATGAGACCTCTCCGATTCTATGTGCGGCTTACCGGCGTGTCCATCGCTGCCCGGGGCAGGAATCGGGGAAACAGGAATCCGGTGCTTTGTCTGTAAGCGGTGTACTCTTCACCGAATTCGCGAGTCAGCATAGACTCCTCGCGCACTGCCTTGCGAGAATGGGCTGCCAGCAGCAGCGCCACGGCAAAAACGCCGCGCCATTCGCCCACAACCAGGGCGGTGCCGATACACGCGATCAGCATTCCCGTATAGATCGGATGGCGCACGGAAGCATACGGTCCCGAGCGAATGAGTTGATGCCCCTCTTTCAGAGTGACTCGCGCGCTCCAGTATTCGCCAATGCAATGTCGTGCCCAGATTGCAATTCCCGCGCCCAGGAAACTCAAAGCGACGCCTGCATATGCAATCCAGGCGTCACGAGGCAGGAAACGTCGTTGCAGCAGCCCAATCCGCGGCCATTGACCGAACAGAAGACTAAAGGCGACTGCGACCACAACCAGCGTGATCACCCGATCCAGCGACTTCTCCCGCTCTTTGGTGCGCTTCACGCGCAGAGCACTGCTTGCCCAGTACGCGCCAAATGCCATCCACGGAATCAGCGCTGTGCGCCAGATTGTCAGGGAACTCATGAACTCCTCCTCAGCTACGCCCTTACGTTTTCGCCATGCGGCGCAGATGGCGTATCCATTCCTGCTCGAGTGCGATTTCTCTTCTCATGAAGCGGACAATCTCTACGCCGAATTTCCCCAGATCCATCTTTTCCTGCAGCACGTCCAAAGCTCGGTCCCGGCGCTGCAAGTGACTTTCGCGCGCCGTGAAGACCACTTCTTTCCCCTCCGGCTTTAAGAACGGAAACAGTCCAACGCGCAGGCGGAATGCCTCCTCCGAAGACGCATCGGCTTGAGTGAACCGACTTAACCGCTCGAGCAAGTTGCGCCGGCCCTCAGGCGTCAGCGCGTACTGCTGCCGCGTCTGCCCCCGGTCTCCCGGCACAGCCTTCTTATTGACCCATCCTTCTTCGAGAAACCGCCGCAATAACGGATAAACAACGTTGTTGTGAAGCGATTCCTGGCCTAGCATCCACCCCGCTTCGCGCTTGAGCTGGTACCCGTATTTCGGGCCACCCAGCAACATCGCGAGCATTAATAGGTCATTCATGACAGTGTCAATAGTGACCTACTTCTTATCGCTCTGTCAAGACTGATCGCTCGATCTTGAAACAGGGTTGCGTAGGGCGCGCCGCCTGTGATCGATGCGGTGGAGGGAAACGTTACAATGTCCTCGCATGATCGCTCAATTACGCGGAAAGCTTCTCGCCAAGCACCCCAATCAAGCCATCGTCGAAACTGGCGGAGTTGGCTACGACGTGACCATCAGCGTACCGACGTTTTCAGATCTGCCCGCCGCCGGTGCCGAGGTGGCCCTTCATATTCACACCCACGTAAGGGAAGACATCATTGCACTCTATGGATTCATGCGCTCCTCCGAAAAGGTGCTATTCGAGAAGCTCATTACGGTGAGCGGAATCGGACCCAAACTGGCCATCACGATATTAAGCGGAATGCCGGCAGATGAGGTGGTCGGCGCAATCCGCGGCAACGATGTGGCGCGCCTGACCCGCATCCCCGGTATCGGAAAGAAAACCGCGGAGCGCATGGTTCTGGAGCTGCGGGACAAGCTTCCAGAAGCAACTCCAGCTACGACGGCCGCTGTGCCCTCGATGAGTGCGATGGGGGAAGACGTGGTTTCGGCTCTGGTGAATCTTGGATATCAGCGCCCTGCCGCCGAGAAAGCGCTGGGAGCCATTATGAAGAGCAGCAAGGCCGCGTCCTTCGACACGCTATTTCGGAGTGCGCTGGCGGCGCTATCGAAATAACGGCAGCTTCACTTCTTGGGTGAGGCGGTTCCTTCCGTGGTGAGCCGGAAATTTCCTAACACCAATTGCGCGATCGGGTGCGGCCAGAACTCCGTGCTGCTCTTGCCCGCTTTGACCGGAGCAATGTTGTCCTTAAATGCATCTTTTTTGCCGGGGATACTCCCCATCGCTTCCATGGTCACGTCACGCTTTATCTTGTTGTCGATCGTGAGCGCCATCGCGACACCGTTCTGCAATTCTTTGGGTTGCTCAAAGCCAAACACCAGATCCGCTTTTGACACGTTAGGTTGATAGGAGACTTCCACCACCCGGTCACCCTTCACGACGAGGTTCACCCCAAACTTGTCTCCCGAGAACAGGTAGACCTCGTTCTCCGACACGTAGGGCTGTTTGTCGTAATGAAACTCTTCGGAGTGGTCCTTATCGACCTTGAGCCGCAGGGTGAACGCCTCGCGCATCACTGGCGTCTTCGGCTTGGCTGATTTTGTCTGTGCTGAAGAGACCGCCGTCGCCAGGCACAGGACCACCGCAACGGTGAACAGATGGATGTTTCTCATATCGCGAAGATTACCACTACCTGCCACTGCCGAATCTGCTGAAGATCAACTTGGGAATACCATTCGTAATCCGGCCAACCGAATCCTCGATCCTTCAAAGCAACCGAAATTCCACTAGACACAATGGCCGTCCTGGGGTCTAATCGTCCGCCATGCAGACCCTCGGCCTGTCCGAATCGACGCCCCGCACCGAGAGCCGCCTCAAAAGCCTCTTTTGGCCTTCGATCAAGACTGGCGCGGATGTGGACTATCTCGCCGTTCAGGGATTCTGGGTCTGTACGATCGTGGGCGCGTTATCGCTGTTCTTCCTTACGGTCTCGGGCCACTACATTATGGGGCCGCTGGTCTTCCTGCTATTCCATCTCGGGGGCGTGGGCGTCCGGGAACACAATGCTTTTGCCGCGGCGATCACTCTCGCTTACTACGTCGCCGACTTCCTTCTGGCGATCGTGTTCTTGTTCCTTAACACGCCGGGCATTGCCGTGGTGCGCATCATCATCATTGCTCTCCTGTTCTCCAATCTTCGCGCCACATGGATCGCAGGCAATTGGAAACCGGAATCTGAAGAAGCCGCACTCCCGCCGCGAATGGGCGACACCCTTGCCGACAAGTTCTCTGACAAGTGGCCCGCGTGGGTCTGGCCGAAAATCAAGATCGTGTACTTCCTCTACTCGGCTGGCTTCGTTTTCCTCAGCATGGTCGGAACGGCGTACTCGATCATCATGCGCTCTCTGCGCTAGCCGCGTCACTTTCCAATACAGAACGTACTGAAAATCAAATTCAGGATGTCGTCCGTCGTAGTCGCGCCAGTAATCGCATCGAGCGGCCGGAGCGCGTTGTAGAGGTCCATCAAAAGCATTTCGTGGGGAACTTTGCCCGTGACCGCGATCCGAGCTGCCCTCAAAGCAATGAGGGAATCTTTGATCAATCCCGCGTGCCGCACATTCGTCAGGAATCCGGCTTCCTGATTCCCACCGTCCCCGCCAATGTGTTTCAAAATCTCCATGCGGAGCTCAGCGATCCCTTCGCCGGTCAAAGCCGAAGTGAATACCGGGGGGCTCCACTTCTGGTCGGTTTTGCCAGAAGTGGGGGGCTTCTGCTGTTCAGTTCTCGAGTCGTTCTTGTTCTCAACCACAATCATGGGCCGATGTTCCGCCTGCGCCAGCAGTTCATCATCTTCTTTCGTCCGCGGTTCAGAGGCGTCCAGGACAACAAGCACCAGATCCGCGTCAGCTAACGCCTCCATCGACTTGCGAATACCGATCGACTCCGCTTCATCCAGCGCCTGACGAATACCCGCCGTGTCGACGAGTCGAACCGGAATTCCACCGATGGCAACTGTCTCAGTCACAAGATCCCGCGTCGTCCCCGGTGTCGCCGTAACGATGGCGCGTTCCCGCTCGACCAGGCGATTGAATAAAGAAGACTTCCCAACGTTCGGTCGCCCCACGATCGCCAGCGTCAATCCTTCATGAACGATCTTCCCATAGGCAAAGCTAGCATTGAGTTCTTCCAGGGATTTCTGGATGACCGCAATGTGTTCAAGAATCGTGTGGTCCGGCATCACCGCTACATCGTCTTCAGCGAAATCGATGCCGGCTTCCAGCAGCGCGATCAACTCGACGAGTTTCTGCTTGAGCGGCTGCAGCCGACGAGAGAGCGCTCCATCGAGCTGCTGCGCCGCTATCTTCGCCTGATACAAGGTCTGCGATTCGATCAGATCTCGCACCGCCTCGGCCTGAGTCAGATCGATGCGCCCGTTGAGGAACGCACGCATCGTAAACTCTCCCGGCTCAGCCAGCCGTGCGCCAGCCGCAACACACATCTCGACGATATGCCGCAACACAACAGGAGAACCATGCGCCGAAATTTCGATGACATCGTCGGTGGTATAGGAGTGAGGCTTCGCGAAATAAGTAACAACAGCCTCATCAATCCGTGGTGACGAAGAACCTGTGGGGACAGCCGCCCTCGGCTGTCCAGCCGAGCGCAGCTCGGTAGCTGCATTGGCGGGCTCAACCAACTCTCCAAACACCGACCGTCCAGGTTCGAGTTCGTGCCTTAATCGCAACATAGGCACCGCAATCGAGCGAGCGGCAGGCCCGGCCAACCGCACCACCCCAATCCCCCCGCGCCCGGGAGCAGTCGCAATCGCGACAATCGTGTCGTCCAGGTTCACGCGCCGATTGTAAACTGGTTAGGAAAACCGACGGAGTGTGACCTTGTCCGTAGCCGATGAACTCTTAGCCGCCAACGAAATCTTCGCCCGCAGTTTCAACCTGGGCAATCTGCAGGTACGCCCACGCCGCCACGCCGCTGTTCTTGCCTGTATGGATTCCCGCATCCTGTTCGAGCACTGCCTCGGCCTGCGCCCCGGCGATGCTCACATGATCCGCAACGCCGGAGGCATCGCCACCGATGACGCCATCCGCTCGCTTATCGTCTCCCATCACCTGCTCGATACGCAGGAATTCATCATCATCAACCACACCGATTGCGGCCTGCTGAAGATCAATGAATACGAGTTGCGTGCGAAACTCGCAGACAAAATGGGCACCGTCGCCAGCGAACCCGCCCACTTCTACGCCTTCGATAACCTGGAAGAAAATGTCCGCGAGCAGGTGCGTAAAGTGAAGTCACACCCGTGGATCCCGAAACAGATTCCCGTCCGGGGATTCATCTATGACGTGAAAACCGGGAAGCTGCACGAGGTGAAGAGCGGAATTTAACTGTTCTCCCGCTCGAAATAAACAAGCCGATTATCGCGGCTGGGAACGTCGTTCGGGCACTCGTAAACTCGCCACCGTTGTGCCTCCGGCAGGCCGGGCAATACCAATCGCGGCGAGTGCACGTCTTCGATTACGTACAAGCCTCCCGAGTTCAGAAAGTCGACCAGACTCCAGGCTGTGACCAACTGATGGATAGGTTGGTGAGAACCGTCATCGACGATCAGGTCAAACGCTCCACCAATCTCACTCGCCTTCTGACGGAGTTGGAAACTGGAGCCTTGGTCGCATACAGCGGTGGTGATCCGCTCCTGGCCGACAACCATCGCAGCCTGATCGATATCCAAGCCGAATATTTCAGCCTCGGGGAAGAACTCGGCCCATGTGTGTAGGCTGGCGGCATGCCGGTAGCCGTGGAACGGCATTTTCGCGGGCGTTCCGATGCCGATTTCCAAAACGCGCTTCGCCTTCCGCCCTGACAGTTTTTCGTAGTACCAGGGGGTGTAATCGTGATAAATATCGCGAACCTTGTCCGTTCGCCACTTCAGAGCGATCTCGCAGAGTGGCGTACGCGGGAACACTTGACTTCTCCTTGAGATCGCCTCACGGAACCTTGCTGCTTTGGTCCCTTACCTCGCTAGCGCACGACTTTCTCGATCTCGGCTCGCAACTCGCCATACGGGACGGCGCCCGGATGGTACCACGCTACCCTCCCCGCGCGGTCCAGCAGCACCAGCGTCGGAGTGGTGGAAGCCCCGTAGGTTTCGAAGTTCGATTGGTTGATCGGCACTGACATGTCGAGCAAACCGCTGTAGAACCGATGCCGCACGGCATCGATATAGCGCAATTCTTCGTCGTGCGACGCATGCTCGCTCTGCGCCGTGTAGCCGTAGAACCGTGTAGGCCCAACCACCTTGAGTCCCTTTGCCGCGTATTCGGAACGCAACTGGGTAATGATGGGCGCTTCTGCCTTGCAGTCTCCACACCAGTGCGCCCAGAAGAAAAGAAGTACGGGCGACCCTTTGAGTTCGGTAGCCGCAGGAGGCGGCGTTCCGAGAAACTGGTCCGACTTGAGAGCCGGCGCGATCTTTCCCTGGAACGAAAGTAGGTTCAGGTTTTTCTGAATCCGGTCGTGGATCGACGTGCTGCCGTACGTCCGCAAAGCCGATTGAAGCAGGGCAATCGCTTGCGCCTTCTGACCAAGTGCGGCAAGAACCTGGGACTGCACTTCGAACGCTGCACCGAGTGCTAATGGAAGATGAGGCTCGGCATCGAGGCGGCGTATCTTCAACTGCGCGATAGCCAAAGTTTTGGTCTCTTTGGCGTAGGCCGCAGCTTGATCGTATTGCGCCAGATCCAGCGCCGCACGTCCCATCCAAGAGTATGCCTCGATATACTCCGCGTCCGTGCCCCGCTGGTTGCGGTATGAATCGAGCTGAGCCTCGGCAGCAGCGAAGTTGTTCTGTGCGAGCGCATAGCGGACGCTCTCGACAATCCCGGCCCACGAGGCGCTGGCGGTCAGCAAAATGATGGCTAGGAGGATCCTGGAACGCATGTTGTTCTATGATGCTCGGTTTACCCAAAGGTGGCAAATTTCGCACCCACCAGGGTCTGCTTTCCTCCCTACATAACGGGTTGCATATCAGTGGTTTACGATGGCCCCATTACGAATTTTGTAGCTATTTCGATGCACCTTCACGTAGAATAAAGCTGCGTTTGACTTTAGAGTTCCTTCGCAGTACAAGCATCTCCGCTTAACCCAGCGTGTGACCTGCCTGCAGAAGAATCCCGAAAGTTTCAGCGCTACATCAAGAACAAAGGAATAAGCAACAACATGGAAACAGGAACAGTGAAGTGGTTTAACGACGCCAAGGGCTACGGTTTCATCAGCCGCCAGAACGGCGAGGATGTCTTCGTGCATTTCTCCGCCATTCAGGCCAGCGGCTTCCGCAGCCTGCAGGAAGGTCAGCAAGTGCAGTTTGACGTGGTCAAAGGCCCCAAGGGCTGGCAGGCAGAGAACGTCAAGGGCGTCTAACACCGCTTCGCAGAGTACAATCCGCAACGAGGGCGGCCAGCAATGGCCGCCCTTAGTGTTTGCGCGTCATTTTCCCAGTTCCAGATTTAATTGGTCGACGACAGTGGCGAATTCTGTTTTTGCTCCAACCGCTCCACCATGGGCTTCGGAAGATTGTGCAGCAGTTCGAGGAAAGCGGCATTGGTCCACCCGAAACCGACCACGTTCATGTGATAGCCGAGTTCCGCGTGGGCCTCGGACGATTTCGTGACAACGTTGTACTTCTCCCGGATTTCGCCGTCACGGCGGAAGTTCTCGGCTACGGTGGATAGGAATTCGTACGACACACGATCAGCGTCGGAGCTGAACCCATAGCGCCGCAGTCCAGCGATGGCGACCATCTCGATGTTTCCCCATCCGTAAGGCAGATCCCACTGGGCGCCGGTGTCTTCGGTGCTCATAGGTATGCCTCCCGGCTTCTCGAACACCTTCAGATTGTCGGCGACAGCCTTGGCTTGATCCGGGGTCGCCAATCCGGCCCACAGGGGATAGAAAGTGCTGGCGTACTTGTAATCCGACATGCGGCCGGTTGTGAAGTCGTAATCGAAGAAGAGTCCCTCCTGCTGGTTCCAAAGATACTTCGTGATGAGAGATTTTCGTTCCTCGGCGCGCTTGCTCCACTTCTCGGCATCCTCCACATGACCAAGCCAGCGACTGATCTGCTCCAAATCCTTTTCCATCTTGTAAAGCAGGCTATTGAGACAGACTGGAGCGTAGTGATGTGTAGCCGAACCAAATGCTCCGAAGCGGAAGCTGACATCGAATCCCGATTCGCGCATCGAGCGGTCGCCCTTGTAGTAGTCCTTGCTCAACTTGAAAGTGCGGGTTGGTTCGCACTCGGGGCGTGCCATGGTCGTGGCGGCATCGCACACCTGTAACGTGTAAGCGGCGCCCACTACGGACGGGTCGGTTCCGAGCTGACTCCCAACGAGGTAGTGGTCAGCTTGTTCGGGATGAAAGAAG
>Ga0335081_10012757_pt1 | contig 13602 bp, 15 predicted proteins | sample Lox_Sample_35_FD_206713 | JGI IMG/M metagenome (GOLD analysis project Ga0335081, IMG submission 206713) | Soil microbial communities from Loxahatchee National Wildlife Refuge, Florida, United States - Lox_Sample_3.5 | ecosystem: Environmental > Terrestrial > Soil > Wetlands | place: USA...
CTTTAAATCTCAGACCATCCATGCATCCGTTTCCCCGAGAAGATCGTCCGAATCAGCGCTCGGTTTTATGCTGTCGTAGGGATGCCGCTTTAATTTCCGAGCCTTTGAAATTTTGAAGTCCGCTTTTTTACTGGTTGCACTATCAAGTCTTCTATCCATGATAATTCCACAACTCAACGATTATCGGTAGAAGTATGCATAACGAAAAAAAGGGTGAAGTAGACCAATACGAACAGCTTACTACACCCGGTGAAATTTTGAGTCAGAGAATTTCTCTTATTTCTGCAATTCAAAAGTTCCAACTACTCTAACTAAACATTACTTGCTCATTGCACGTAATTCCTATCAACTTCTTTCATCGCTGGAGTGAAAATCGAAATAAATACTAAGTCCCCGCTCCCCGTATTTTTTGTAGAATGGATTTTAGTCTTTGGATTGAAATGAAAGCTTCCCGGTTCAATATCAACCCATTTACCGTCAATCATCTCTTGACCTGTCCCCTTAATCACACAGAGGGTTTCATCATGAGTTTTGTGAAAGTGTGGTTTTACTTCGGCCCCTTCGACTATTCTTCCTAGAAATACCGTTATGGTGTTGTCTTCAGCGATTTTAATCAGCTGAACTGTCTCGCCAGCTTTTAACGGATTGTCCTTGAGGATTTTGTCCACAGTCGTCACGATTTGATAATTTGTATCGGCTGCATTCACAAGGGCTAAAGTTGCAAAGAAAAAGAATAAACAAACACCAATTCCACAAATAGAAATATTTCTTTTGGATAACATAGCTGTTGCCTCCCTCTTTGTTGATTTGATTTAGTGAGAGACTACTAATTTAGGATGGCAATGTCAATAAGGGTTTATCTCAGTATAGACTGGCCAATTGATAATCGCAGATTGAAATATTGCATAGAAGGTTAAAAACTGAAAAACAATATGTGGGGAAGAAGTTTATTCGGACTATTATGTCTATTATTCTATCACGAACAGAGGGTCGGCACATAGCAGAGAGTAAAGCCGGTTCACCTTGAACGCCCAATCCTAGCAGGATCGAACACCGAATCCGATGATGATCGAACAGTAAATCCGATCAGGGTCAAACACTTTTTTGATGTTATCAGGGAATAGTAAATAACGGCTAATGAATGCCAATTGAATAGTGAATTTTCGCCGAAAGTTCTAGGCTGAAATGTTCCTTCGTCTATCAGAGCTCCGAACTTATTAGGACTACTACCTTTCGACACTTTTCCCTCGATACCCACATTCTAGGCCTCACAGAGATATTAAGGAAAATTTGGGCGCCGACGTTTTGCGGTGAGGTATTTTAGAAACGGGAATGCAGACTTTATCGAGGCGTATATTCATTTGTCTCTGCACGGTATTGGCAGTGCTACTTAACGTCGCTCTTGGTCGATAAAAAAAGGCTGAGAATTGCCACTGACATGATCCCGACTCCGACGATCGGTGCAAGCAGTTCTCCCGGTAAAATCTGAGCGTGTGCAAGCCAGGCCCCACACGCAAATATACCCGCAACGCCCGCGGCAGTCTGCCAACTATCACCAATGATAAAATCATACCAGAAGCGAAGGAAACCAAGGACGTATTTCATTTCATTCTCTTTTCGTATCTCGTCAATTCGACTATCTTCATGTTGTCCAAATCTGTTGAGCAAGTGTTGAACGCCGACCCGCATTTGTAATTCGGTGACATTCTCAGCGAAGCAAGGGGACTATGGTCGGACAATTTACGTCGCTGATCCGGCGGCCCCCAGCACCTTCTTGATAGCCTTCCGCAGTAAATTGACGCAAGCAATGGACATTACCGCCCACGCAACAAGAATCATTAGGAGCGCCCAATCGTTACCCGGCCACTCAAGGCTCGCTTCGGTGGGCGCGAAAAAGCCCAGACCCTCGGTACCCCAAAAAGTGCCAAAGGTACACAAGAGAACTCCCACGGCGAACTTGAGCGTATTCTCTGGAACCGACGAAAGAGGGCCCTTAGCGATGATGCCCGCGATCAGCACAACTATTCCGGCAGCCAGTGCACCCATGGATGCCACCATTATGCCGTCATGGTTCTTTGCACTTGTACTCAGTCCAAAAGTAACCACAATAAAAACCACCTCGAGACCTTCAAGGAACACGCCTTTGAAGGAGACAACAAACGCGAACCAGTCCAAGCCAAGGCGTTCTTCATCAGCTGCCTCACGTGCATTATTCTGCTCCCGCCGGAATATGCTTGCCTGATCGTTCACCGTCTTGAGACCACTTGAGCGCAGAATTGATTTTCGCAGCCACTGCAGCCCAAACACAAGGAGTAAAAACCCCACAACCAATTTAAGAAGGGATTGAGAAATTACCGTGCGGAGACTTGCTCCGGTAATTGCCACCACAAGCCCGAGCACCACTAATGCCAACACCGATCCAACAATGGTTGACTTCCAGCCTCTAGTCAAACCCATTGCAAGTACAATAGTAAATGCCTCAACGCATTCAACAACCGAGGCGATAAAGACTGCGGTTACTAAACCGACAGTAGACGGATCGAATGTAAACATCATGCTCTCCCTAATGGCACCATTAGCCTGAACTAATCCTAGAGATTGTGCCAGCTATGGTATTGATCGCCCTGCTGATTGTGTTAGATATAAATATAGCCCTTCATATGAGTATACTCAACAGCAAAGTAAGAGAATTGTCTTCGATAAATCCTCGAAAGGCAGCATGTTTATCCAAGATGTTAGAAGATGTATTGAGAACAATGTGTACGAAGTCGTAACATGTCAAAAGGGTGAAGGGGCGTCAAATCTTTGATCTTGACATTTAGCATAATTTCTCTCAATACACTCCAACAAGCAATACGTCCCCGCCTGCTCAGCTATTCGAGGCTTTACTCGTACTCAATTCTCATGTCAGGACTAAAGATTTGACCCCAATTACCACAATTGACGTGCAGCCTTCAGAAAAAGCCGTGGGCTGTATATTAAGTACTGGCAAGGCTTTCAGAGGATAGTAAATTTTGGCGACTACATTGACGAGGTGCCAGATCTTTACAATCACACCTATAAATCACATGCCTCAATCCGTGTCTCAACGTTTGAAAAGTTTCCTCTTGGAAGTTTTCAATAGACGAGTGAGGAAACCATTATTTAATGTATCCTCACCGTTGAAAATGATCGCTCCATCCCTGGTTAGATGATGGCTCATACTATGGGCATAATCGCCTTCATCTATCAGCTTTTTAGTTGTAACTGTTACTGCAGGAGTGGTGGCGTTACCTGTAACATTATCCGCAAAGGGCGTATACCGTCTTATGTTCAGCAGTGCCTTCTCCACTATTGCTCCATAGTTGCCACCTGTCCTTTGTTTTTCAGCGTTTAGAGCGTGGTAAGCTTTTTTAGAGATGACAATTGTGATGGATTTTCTGCCCTCTACTTTATTTCGCTCGCGCCATTTGCGAATACGTTCTTTTCCTGTTCCCATGAGTCACTCCGTTGTTACAAGTAACGTTACCGTAATGGTTTTTTGGTGAGATATTACCCTTGTCATAGGAAATATACGGGCAGATTTGCTTGTAAGTCAAGGGAAATTTCTTGCTAGATATGGAAGCAGTCGTTGTTCAGTTTCCATTGACCTGTTAACGTAACTTTTCCGATGGTCTTTAGCCGTAAATGTCTTGAATTTTTTGTCAAGAATCAGGATTTGACCTAAATATATTCCGAATATGTCGGGCTGTATTTTTAGTCACGAACAATGGCGCAGAGACTTGAGGGCATGCAAAGAGAAGGACAAATTGCTGTGGAAATAATGAGTCGTCCAACAAGTAAATGAAATGGCTCATTTAGCATGAGATCAATCGCGCGATTGCAAAATTATCACAAGTAAGAACAGAGGTAATCCGAGGGGATTTACCGCCCCTTAAAGTTGGGTGCTTTCTTTGCTATAAAAGAGGAAATTCCCTCCTTTGCGTCGGCCGTTTTCCCTACCCAGATTAGCCCTCGCCGCTCCAGTTCAAGCTGCCGCTCGAGCAATCCGAGGAAGGCATTATTGAAATTTTCCTTCACGACAGAGTACGATATCGTCGGGCCTGAAGCAAGTTTCAGCGCAAGATCCATGGTATTTTTTTCAAGCTCGCTGTCGTCGACAACTTTATTGACAAGTCCCATCTGAAGGGCCTCCTTGGCATCGAAGATAGGGTCCATATAGACCAGTTCCGAAGCCTTGCTAAATCCAATCAGCAGTGGGACCATAAGGGTCCATGCGCCATCTGGAATTAACCCGATGGAAGTATACGCCTGTCTGAACTTCGCTGATGAAGCGCATATCCTGAGGTCACACGCCGCCGCAATACTTACTCCGGCTCCGGCAGCCGTCCCGTTGATCATGGCAAGTACAGGCTTTGAACTGCGGCGTATGCCAACGATCGTAAAATGGAGCAGCTTCGTGAGTTGCCGAAGTGTCTCGCTCACATCAGGGGAGGTTTCAAAGAGCGCCACATCACCTCCCGCGCAAAAGGCCTTGCCTTCCCCCGTAAGCACGATCACTTTCACATCCGTGTCATTTGCGCACAATTCCAATGCCTTGATGATATCCGTGAATAGTTCTACATTAACTGCGTTAAATGCCTTAGGCCGGTTAAATTTGATGACAGCAACGTGATTGGCCTTTTGAAAAATAATATTTTCGTATTGCATCTGCCTCTTCCTCCTTATTTTGTTAGATGTTTAATTCGAATTGCTTATTGTGTTAATTCCACTTCTACCTGCGAATAGATTCAAGGTTCGTGCTGAGTTTAGTGAGCAGATTAACCAGTATTTCTCTTTCGCTGTCAGTGATGCCTTTATATGACTGAACCCTTAATTTCAGCGCGATGCGTTGGAAGCGGGGTTTCAATGCTATGCCCTTTCTGGTTAAGGCAATAAGACTGATACGGCTGTCTGCAGGTTCACTCTTTTTTTCCACATAACCCATCTTAATCAATTTGTTTACCAGAGCTGTTATCGTGGACTTGTCTTTGTTGATGATTCTTCCAACTTCCGACATGGGTAAGGGTCCTCGTGCCATAAGAGTGCCCAGTATCTCCCCTTGGGATGTGGCCAATCCATTGATACGATGGGTCTTCATTTCGCGCGAGAGGAAACGATTCGCCTTGTATTGAATACGTCCTATCAGAAAAACGATGTGATCCTTTTTCATAGATGCAGTATAGTTTTATATCAAACTATTGTCAAGAGCTAACGACAAAAGAGCTAACGACAAAAGGCGGGCAGGAGGACTCCGTTGAATAAACTGTTAACAAAAAAGCGAGACCCCAGGCCGAAGCATAGCACATGCCACTGAAGCGTTTCCACACGTGTGCAAACTTGGAGGTGGCAATATTGGAGGCTAACGTGTGACACTAACACATTGGAGACAATGTCATCGGACCTGTTGCAAAAACATAATATTCAGATTGTACAAACATTTCACGATAAACGATTAGCCCAGACTAATTACAGATGGCCATCTTAATCTGATGTGCTTAAATTTGTCATTAGTGGTTTTAAAGTGGTCAATGTCAAACACTAGTTGGGGTGACCGCGTATCCTATTAGTGGCTCTGGAAATCTGTGCTTTGATCTTCCTTTCTGCAGAGCTAGGTCTTGTTTGACTGTTCCGCTGTGAATTTGACAATCGCGAGACATGAAGATTACCTGCAGGATTGACAAGTCCTGGGAACATACATTTCGCCAGACTTCTTCACGGGAAGTCCTCCCAATATGCCATTATATTGGTGTGCTGATTGGAAACTAAGTTTTGCACTTGATTAAGAATACAAATATTAGTATACAAAAACGTCGCCGTGTATGCTAAAAAGATGATATCTTCTTAGGCGCTGTTAGAAATACGTGATGATCATAGTTTTTTGTCAGTGGAATGGTCACTTTAACAAAAGGGTAAGTACCCGCATAGAGTCAGCGTCTCCTGGCGTTTTCAGGTAAACGTTAAAGTAATACATCAACTATAAAGATAGGTAAGTGACAGATGCATTTCAAGAAACCTTTCGTTTTCTCTGGGATGATTATGATGACATTGATTGTTATGATGGCCTTCTCCTGCTCTAGCTCTGGTGGAGATGCGAAAAAAGGATTTGCACTTGATGTGAAAAGCTCAGCCTTCGGTAACGCGAAATCGATGTCAGATAAGTATACCTGTGACGATGTGGATATATCGCCTCCCTTAGAGTGGGAAAATGCCCCGGCAGGTACAAAGTCGTTTGCCGTCATCTGTGAAACGCCTGATGCCCCCACGGGCAGCTGGGTACAGTGGCTCATCTATGATATACCTGCCGGTATGACAAATCTGCCCCAGGCCGTGGCGAAAACAGGGCAACTCGACTTCGGGGCCAGACAAGGCAAAAATGACTTTGATCAGGTGGGCTATTCAGGCCCATGCTTACCTGCAGGCGAGCATCGCTTCTTTTTTAGGGTTTATGCCCTGGATGGGCCGACAAATCTGAAGGCAGGCGCAAAAAAGGAAGAGCTTGTTGAGGCCATGAAAGGCCACATCCTGGGAGAAGGTGTATTGATGGGCGTATATGCCCGCGAATAGGTGGGGAATAGAAATGAGTTTTTTGGAGTCATGGCCTAACATTTAGGGGCTACCTTAATTAAGGGGGTTTGGTTATGGATTTCTTAACGGGAATGGGTTACTGGGGGATTCTCCTTCTCGCTATCATCAATGCGATTATCGTATCACAGATGAAAGTAGTGATTCATGGCGAAGAAGAAGGTGAAGACAAAAAGGAAGGGAGATGCAGTGTGGGCTGATCCGCAATCCTTAGGATTTGGACTACCTGCGCAACTGGTGTGTCGCTTATACCTACGTTTTCTATTTAGAAGGAGAACAGTAATATGGAATACATAGCGAAATATTGGACAATATTAGTCATAATGATTGTCTATACCGGGTTCTGCCTGGGAATAGGCCAGTTGTTTAAGAAGAAGGCTGCTGAAGGTGTGGACGCCTTTTATGTCGCCAAGAGAGAAATACCTGGCTGGGCCATTTCCCTTGCCTTTTTTTCCACATTTATCAGCACAAATACATACATCGGGCAAGCGGGGTTCTCGTTTCAGGCGGGTCTGTCATGGGCGTGGGTTGGCTTCTACTGGACGGTTTTCTGCATGATATCCTGGCTCCTCTTGGGGCCGAGGATGAGGGTGCAGACGGCCAAACTGAGCTCTGTTACAATCCCTGATTATTTTGACTTCCGCTATAAGAGCTCATATTCCAAGGCGATCAGAATCTTTTCCGCCCTCATCATCCTGTTTGCGACCCTCTGGTACATGACGGCGATTGCCAAAGGCTGTGCCCATTTATTGCACTCCACTCTCAATATACCTTATGCGTGGGGCGCCGTCCTGATCATTTTTATCACAACTCTTTATTCAGTTATGGGAGGCATGTACAGCGTCCTCTGGACGGATGCCGTGCAGGGTCTCATCATGTTTTTTGTGGCCATTCTTATGGTCATGATTCCGGTGATATATGTGGGCGGCTGGGAACCCCTCATGTACAACGTGGCCAATACGGCGCACCTAACGGCAAAGGGTCAGCCCATAGGAAACGGTCTTATGACATTCTGCACCCTTGTGTCTTTTACCTACATCACCAGTATCGGCCTTGCAGTCGGGATGAAACAGATTGCCGAACCCCGCTGCCTGATCCGATTTTACTCGATCGACAACGCGAAAAGCATGAAGTTCGCCATGATCGCCACTCCAATCTTCCTGGGCATTTCATTGGCCTGTGTGTTCGCAGTTGGCGCCCTCGTCCATGGGATGGCCACGGACCAGGAAGCTACATATCTTATCAAGCACACGGATGAAGTTGTCGGGTTCATGCTCGCGAAATTCGGCAATCCCTGGGTGACGGGGATCATCATGGCCGGCCTCTTCGCCGCTGGCATGTCTTCTTACGCAGCCGTATCGATCATAGTCGGCACGGCCTTTGTTGGTGACATCTGGAAAGTAATAAAACCTCTAGATCCAAAGAAGCAGGTTAGTTATACGAAATGGTTAATGTGGATCTACAGTGCCATCGTTTTCTTCCTCACCCTCTATCCACCGGCGGGTATTGTAGAGCTGACGGCCTTTTCGGGAGCTGTGTTCACGGCAGGCTTCTTCCCGGCCGTGTTTGGCGGCCTTTTCCTACGGTGGGGAACGGGTAAGGGCGCTTTCTATTCCATGGTCATCGGTATCGCGACCACCGTGATCTGGCGGTTCGGGCTGCGTTTTTATCTTCCGGGCGTGAAGGACATCCACGAGATTATACCGGGCTTCATCGTATCCCTCATCGCCTATTTTATCATCTGCAAATTGACGGCAAGCGATATGCCTGACAAGGAACATCTCGATCACGTCTTCCATACGAAGGCGAGCTAGTAATGTGTTGTTAATGAGACTGGTGTCCCGCACATCTAGAGTGGGGCACCTTTTTTTTCACATCTCCGGAGGGGAATCTATGGGAGCAAAGATTATCCATGTGACGGAAGACTGGGAATTGCGCAGGAAGGAATACAAGTCCCGGATGGCCAAAGCGAAGATATTGACAGAAGCAGGCAAAGGTAAGGTCGTAGAGCCCTCCCGCGCCGTTGCTCTCCTGAATACAATTATTCGCCCCGGAGACCGCGTGGCCCTGGAGGGGAACAATCAGAAACAGGCCGAGTTTCTGGCAGATTGTCTGTGCAAGGTCGATCCTGCTAAGGTGAGTGGACTTCACATGGTACAGTCGGTTATTGCTCTACCTGCGCACTGCGAGATATTTGTCCGGGGTATTGCAACCAAAGTCGATTTCTCGTTCTCCGGTCCCCAGGCTGTGCAGGTTACAAAGCTTGTGAATGAATCGAAGATGCAAATCGGTGAGATTCATACCTATCTCGAACTTTTTGCGCGGTACTTCCTCGACCTCACGCCGCAAGTCGCCCTGGTGGTTGGTGTCTTGGCGGACAAGAATGGCAACCTCTACACGGGCCCCAACACGGAGGATACCCCCGCCATCGTGGAGGCTACAAAGTTCAAACAAGGCATAGTTGTGGCACAGGTGGAGAAGGTTACAAGCAAGCTTCCCCGGGTCGACATTCCGGGGGGATGGATCGACTTTGTAATCCCTACGGGAAAACCTTGCTACATAGAGCCCCTCTTCACTCGGGACCCGGCCCAGATCAGAGATGTGCATGTCCTCACGGCCATGATGGTGATCAAGGGAATATATGCGGAATACGGTCTGCGTTCCCTCAACCACGGGATCGGCTATGCCACAGCGGCTATAGAGCTTCTCCTTCCTACATACGCTTCACGGCTTGGCTTGAAGGGCAAGATATGTACACATTGGGCTCTGAATCCGCACCCCACGTTGATTCCGGCAATTGAGGCTGGCTTTGTCGAATCAATCCATTCCTTTGGTTCCGAGGTGGGGACAGAGGATTACGTCTCATCCCGGTCGGATATCTTCTTCGTAGGACCGGACGGTAACCTCCGGTCCAACCGCGCATTCTGCCAGGCTGTCGGACACTACGCTGTTGACGCCTTCGTAGGTTCAACGCTCCAGATAGACAGGTATGGGAACAGCTCCACTGCTGTCGCCGACCGTATCGCCGGATTCGGCGGCGCGCCCAATATGGGCTGCGATTCGCCCGGCAGACGTCATTCCAGCGAGGCATGGGTTAAGGTGGGAAAAGAGAGCGGCATGCGGGCCGGCCTTATAGGCGATATGCCCCGGGGCCGCAAACTCGTCGTCCAGATCTTGGAGACTCGCGGGCCGAAAGGCATAGAGTGTTTTGTTGACAAACTTGACGCTTGGGAGTTGATGAAGCGGGCCGGCCTTAAGGTGCCTCCCGTCATGATTTACGGCGACGCAGTCACGCAGATCGTGTCTGAGAAAGGCATTGCTCATCTGCATAAGTGCTCTACCCTCGCGGAAAGAGAGTCTGCCATAAAGGCGATTGCAGGTGACACGGACCTTGGCATGGCGGCAAAAACAGACGAGACTGCAGAATTGAGAAGGCGCAAGATTGTTCAGACGCCCGAAGACCTGGGGATTGATGTAGCTCAGGCTAACACTTCTCTCCTTGCAGCCCGATCCATGGGTGATCTTGTCGCATGGTCAGGCGGGCTGTATAAGGTGCCGAAACAATTCCGGCAGGAGAAGGACTGAAAACTTGTCTTCAAAGACCGGGCCTAGTGATAGAATAAGAATGGCTTCCCAAGCGGCGACGTTGGCGATATCCTCAGGCAATGGCCTGGAAGCATAAAGCCCAGATCTGGGGAAAGGGGGCGTTCAGGCAGTTCTATCCTTTTCTTTTTTCCTCAACTTCGGGAGTGCCGTCGCGGCCTTTTTTCGGCCTTGCCCTGCGCCTCGGTTGTATCAATCATAGCCTTGCGCTGATCTGGTTCTGCCGGCTGGCTGACGGATACTTCCGATTTTTCGGAAGCAGCACGAGCTTCCTTTTTTCTTACCCTCTTAATCAGGTATGGGATGAATGATTTCCCGAACTGTCCCGGAAAACCCACGACTATCACGATGATGATCCACTTTGTGATCTCCTGATAATCGATGTCATTCATGTTTCTTTCCATTAAGAGATAGTATCTGTGTCATTTCAGACTGCAACCCCGGGAAGAAGGCTAAAACAGAAGAATAGCAATTGCATCAAGAAGCTTATATCATGATCGGCCAGATATTCTTGCATGTACCATGCACTAGTCAAAAGTTTCTGAAAGAAACATCCTTAGTCATCCGCATCAGGAGCATGATTCCAGCTACAATCATGATGACCATGATGGCCGAGAAGATATAGACGAAACCGAGATGCCATGTGTCCTTCACCCAACCGACCAGATAGATCGAGAGGGAGCCGACCCCGAAAATTAAGACGGACGCAAAACCATAGCCTGTGCTGCGCCACTCTTGGGGCGTAAATTTGGCGATAAGACTGTTTTCAATAGGCTGGATGCCTAACGCAAAAAAGACATAGACAGCAGCTGCAACGAAAAGGAACTGTTCTGTCCCATATGCCATCATGATCACAAAGGGCAGGCTTATAGCGTTGAATATGAGGTACAGCCGGCGCAGTTCGCAGCGATCTGCCATCTTACCACCGAAGAGTTGACCCACGATCCCGACAACAAAGATAATCGATGTCAGCATGCCGGCAGCCATCGTAATCGCCGCCGGCGCCTGGAAGTGGAACAGGTCGGAAAGGAAGGATGCCTTCCATTCGAGGTACGTGGGTAGAACAACGATGTTGACGCGATAGGCAAGGCCTCCCAGGGTTACAATCGAGAAAAAAAGGATGATGGACGGCAGATAAGCTCCATGGCCTTTCTTGAAGGTATGGCGCTTTTCGTGTTCATGGACGAGAGGGGTTTCGTCAATCCGGGAAAACAACATTGCGATGCCGCAGGAGAGTGCAAATACAGCAGCGGCGAGGTATGCAGCTTTCCAGCCCGCTATCCAGTTAAGGAGGCCCGCCATAAAGGGAGCCGCTGTAAGTCCGACGCTTCCGGCAATAGCGTTGATCCCTAAGGCAATCCCCCGGTTTTTCACACCTAGGGAGATGAGCCCCATACCCGCGGGATGGCAGATGCCGGCAAATGCGCCGATTACTCCCAGGGACAACATGATTTGCAACGGAGATTTAGCTAGAACCGTCATAATTGAGCCGATGCCGGTTCCGAAGAAGCACATGATAAGGGCGATACGATTGCCAAATCGATCGGCAAAAATGCCCCAGGGTAGGGAGAAAAGTCCAAAGCAGAGGTACATGGGGAAACCCAGCTTCAGAACATTTTCAAGATTCATGTTTAATGAAAAGACAAGCGGGATTGCCAATGCCGGAAAGGTGAGTTCGTAAAAATGAAACAGGAAGTGTGCCGTAAAGGTAAATAGGACAATCTTCTTCTCGTTATCCATAGCTAAATATTTCATGTTACTGATGGTGACAAGCGAGCGATCTTAATGAATTTCCGACCTACTGCCATTATGAGCGGCAAATTTCAAGCTAAAGTTGCGCCATGCTATTCTTCACGCGGCTCAATCTGTTCATTTTATTTTAGAGAACTCGCAGGCATTAGGGCATTTAGAGCATGCAATCAGGCTTTTTATGAATTGCATAAAGGCCAAAAGAGGAATAAGATTAACCCGGTATAAAAAGTGGGCGCACCTATTTTGTAAGATAAGAAAAGGAGGATGAGAAATGAAGGTGAGAATGAGCGGCAGTATCATGTTAGCCATTTTTATATTATTAATTGAAGGTTTCCTTCCGGCAAAGGCTTGTCTTGCTGCAACGGCCAAGGAGATTGATGTCAGCGTTGATGTGGCTCTCGATCGTTTTGGGAGAGAGGTGAACGGTGCGCAGGAGTATCTTAAAGCCGCTAAGGGCGTCCTTGTTATTCCTAACGTCGTGCAGGCTGGCTTTATCTTCGGTGGCCAATTTGGCGAAGGCGCCTTGAGAATCGGCGGGAAGACGGTTGACTACTACAACATCGCAGCTGCTTCTGTCGGCTTTCAGATAGGGGCCCAGCTAAAAGACATCATTCTAATATTCATAGATGAGGCAGCCCTGCAGAAGTTCCGTAACAGTGACAACTGGCAAGCCGGTGTCGATGGGATGGTGACAGTGGTCAATGTAGGTGCCGAGGGTTCTGTGGACACGACTAAAACGAATCAACCCATTGTCGGGTTTGTAGTTGGTCAGAAGGGGCTCATGGCAGGCGTAACCATAGAAGGCGCGAAAATTACAAAGCTGAAAAAATAGTGCCGCCTCAGATAGGCGAATAGACCGGGGATGCAAAACGCAGCTGCTTGTTGTGCCGGGGAGATCCATCAGGAAGTGCGGCCCGTGTCTGAACCTTTTGTTGCGATAAATTGGAAAGGGGGCAGATGTGGTACGCCGACGGCCGGTCTTCTATGGTTGGAGTCGACTGCGATCTCTCTTATGTTCGTTCAAAAAAATGTTGGATTAGATGCGATTTAATGTTGCTTTTTTAACGCATAAATTTTATATATGCATCCATAAAAGGTCCTATCGATCCCGATGGATCGACGTTACCGCCTATAGCGGAGCTACAATAATAATAAGGGAGGATGAAGCATGAATAAAGAAGATCTCGTCAATGTAGTTGCAAAAACTACCTGCAGCAAGGCAGAGGCAGCCAATGTAGTGAATGCCGTCCTTGATGCAATCAAGAAAGGGTTGAAGAAGGGAGGCAAGGTTACCCTCGTTGGGTTTGGCACTTTCTCCGTTTCTAAGAGGGCTGCCAGAACAGGGAGAAATCCTCAGACGGGTAAGCCGATCAAGATTGCCGCTAAGAAGGTCGCGAAGTTTACGGCGGGCAAGGCATTGAAAGATGCCGTGAAATGATTTTTTAGTCATCATAGGAAGAGCCGCAAGGTATAGTTATAGATGATAAGACGAGGGAGGGTGGGAACTGATCCCCACCCTCCCTTGTTGTATGCCAGGCATGGCGCGGCGCGCAAGCGCTTTCCGGGTGAGCGTGGTGCGCAAGGGAACGACTTAGAGGTGAAAGTCTTCTATGGACCGTTATGGCGGGAACCGTTAGCGGAACA
>Ga0335081_10012758_pt1 | contig 13601 bp, 12 predicted proteins | sample Lox_Sample_35_FD_206713 | JGI IMG/M metagenome (GOLD analysis project Ga0335081, IMG submission 206713) | Soil microbial communities from Loxahatchee National Wildlife Refuge, Florida, United States - Lox_Sample_3.5 | ecosystem: Environmental > Terrestrial > Soil > Wetlands | place: USA...
AAGAATTGTAATTCAATCTAATTTAAAATCAGTTTATATTATAAAAATGATAACTCAACTCAATTCGAAACTTGAAAAAAGTTGGTCGGTCCTCAGTCAACTCCTCAGTTTAGCTTGACCGGTTGATATCATTGATACTAGCTAGTAGTCAATATATTACTTGAGCTAACTGTTTTAACCAGACTATATTAAATATTTAGGCTAGGATTTGAAATTTTTTATAATACAACCATATATAATAGAAAATCCAGTTTTGTTAATTTTAACAAAGCAAAAAGCTTTAAAAATATATAAGTTTTTGATAATAATTTATAGAAAAAGAAGTCTATTTTTAAACTTTAAATTATGAGATACTAAAGTTAATCAATGCATTAGCATCTTTCAAAACTTTCTAAGTAGTGTTTTAGAATTTAGCTCAAACATATATATCTTTAATACATTATTTAAATTGACAATAAAATTTTAAAAATCTTTAATATCTTAAAAAGTAATCCTCTCAAGCCTGCATTTATTATAATATAATCTATATCCATTGTATTTTAAAACAATCATTTGAAAAGAAAGAAATGTTAAAATTATCTAATTAGCAACACTTTTTCAAGGTACTGCAATTAGTAGTAGTAGTAATAGCAGTAGTAGTAGTAGTAGTAGTAGTAGTAGTAGCAGTAGTGACCCAGCCAGCTGTATTGCCCCTAAAAAGTTCTAAACTAAACTGGCCGACACTCCACAAGAGCACAAGTTTTGGATTTGAACCGCATCAACCCCGGCCGCCCGACGATGCCTGTTGCGACACTCGCGGTACGGAATGTATTCATATATGATGGAATTCAGCAGCCCCCCCTGCTCGTGGCAGGGTGCCGCCAATTCGGTCGCATGACAAACGCTGAACTGTATTCTTGTGCGGCCATCTGCTTTGAACAGCCTCGGCCCCATCAATTCCGGCTTTCGGACGGCACCAATATCCTTCCCAATGACGATACTCTCTTGCCGACCGGGCAATACTTTGTCGTTTCCCCAGGTGTGGCGCTTTCCCACTGTCCTCTAACCGCGCTAACAAACGCAGCGGACCCTCCGTTGTCCATTCCCGTTGTTTTATCGAATGAGGAGCTTCGCCCGAGGGTCATTTCGCGCGGCAGTCCAGCGTCACAAGTGGTCCAGCCCTACGATGTTATCACATTATTTATTCGTAGGCATCCGACTTCACCCCCAGAGTCCGTCGTCGCGACCGTGCATGTAAAGTCACAGGGTATGATATGTCTGCGGTACAATATCTCGGCCAACAGGCATGTCACATTATCCCCCGGTCCCACTCCCAGTTCGTAAGATTCCATTTCATCAGACAAATGTTAACACGATGAAAGTGGGCTGGTAACCGAATGTGGAGACACCTCTCGGACGCCCATCACAATCAAGGTCCTCTTTGCATAGACAGCGTTCAGAATGGACTGCTCTTAGGTGCTACATTTCATATCTACTGGGACTCCTGGGGTCTGTCTATAAATCCTGTATCTATCCTAGTGGAACCCTCTAATTAGTCGCAGAACACAATGCGGCTCTGGTTCTTTGTCGATTGTCACGAACGTGACCAGTATGACGGGAACCTGGTTCAATTCACCAGCACGGCCGATTTGCCAATGCCTCCGTACGCCATTCTGTACCAACACTTTCAACAGGCAGTGTTGGCGAATATGAGAGGGGCTGGCGAAGTACCACTCCTGAGTTATGACCCAGAAGAAGATTCTCAGTCAATGGATATTTTTGAAAATGAAATGGGAAAGGTGTTCTTCGAGACGTTCCTCAAGGAAAAGCTACCAATAAACATGGATGAGGAAGACAGTCAGACAGTGTATGAAGCGTAAATATCAATAGACCATAGCGTTATATAAGTAGGATGATTGCACACAAACTCCTGGTACAAGAGTAAGCTACCCTCGAACGTTTGATCTTCGCCTCTGCCTTTGCCCGCTTTCATCTTTTACGCTGAGCCAGAATTCGCGTGCGAAAAGGATGATTAATCCGCGTGTCAGACTAAACTATTTGCGACTGATTCTGTCGGAAATAGTATAGCTGTATCGCATTGGCTCCGGTATATATCCGCCACTACTCCCCGTCATCAATCTATGTCTTTCCTGCGCCACACCACCCCCGCTCAACAACAGCAGGGCAAGGAAAAATGCATTTACGGAGAAGAATATTCGACCAGGATGGCACCATTCTGGATTAGCTCTGATTAATGGCAATAAACGTCGTGATTTTACATCTTTCCATTCATCACCCACCACACAACTAGACTTGGACCCAGCCATCCCATCCAGTCATACCTTTGAGGATCTTCTTCGAAATAGTGTTAAGCCTGATACAGAGGCACTCAATCCCCCAAATTTCAAGCTGTTAGGATTAGCCATCAGACATGAGATACAGACCTCCATACGATAGGAAATACTAAAAGTTCTTTTCTATAATCGAAATGTTTTGACAGAGAATATCATTCTCAAATGTGGATTAAGGGAGATTAAAAGGATTGTCTGTGAATGAATGAAATGTAATGTGGGGAAAAGGAATGTTCTGAAGGGCAAAATGGTGGTGAGTGCATTGGAGGTGCTTGAAGAGCTGATAAAATGCGAAGCACAATCAAATTTGAAAAAGACGATGTGGAGACCCGGATAGAGAAGAAGCCAAGCGACCGCCATTGTGGAGATCAAAGGTACTTCAGAGCCGAGCGAAGAAGACGATATAGAGGAATTGGACCTCATAGAAGCAGCACCCTTCAGGCATTGATAAAATGAAGATTTTCAATGTTCACCAACAACCCTATCTTTTATAGATCACAAATAGTATTGTATCGACGGTTGCTACATTACAGAGTTCGGTTGGCACCAAAGTCAGTTAGCTGGGCACGGATGGCACGTCTAGTGAGATCTCGTGGCAATCGAGATGGCCATCACATTATTCGAGGAGAGCGAATACGTGAATGTCCACTTCTTCACGGATAAGGAGGCGGCAATCCAAGCCAACGAATCACCAGAGTGTCAACGGAGACAGTATATCATCGAGGGCATACTGGACAAAATTGACAGAATTAGCAAGGGACCGCATCATTTTAATCCATGACTTTGAGACCTTCCAGTATGCCTTTCAACTGTCTCTTCATATGTCATATATGGACATGGAGGCCTGGCAGTCCCATGTTTCTGAAGCCCTCAGCAACCTCTTGCCGAGGGAGGCGCAAACCAGGCCCTCGGCTCAGCAACCGTTTGGACGACTTGTTGGAATGAATTGTATCTGGATTGAGAGGAGCTACAGTATATGTCCTTGCTATAGATTCGTGAGATGTGCGGGTTCTCAAAATTCGGTGAAAAGAGGCTAGATCTTGGACAGGCTTCTAATGATGATGCAGCATTGTGGAATGCTGTCGGAGAGATGCGGTATTCAAATGGTACCGACATGCAGGTACTTTCCTGTACAAAACTCTGCCCGAGGAAACCTGGAAAGTGTCCGTACCTCCCTTCATCTTGCAGCAATGCACGGAGACAGATTTTCAATTAGATCATGAGGTCTGCTTGGTCATCAACCAAAGAGAGAATGAGGTGAGGACGCCGATGCATCACGCGGCAGAGAACGGCCATCTGGAAGTGGTCAAGCTGCTTCTGGGAGCCAAAGCCCATCTGGAAGTGGTCAAGTGGCTGGTGCCTGAGGCCGGCGCCAAGGTCTCCTCGAAAGATAAGAACGGCAAGATAGCCTTGGATCTGGCGGGGATTAACAGATGATGAGACAAAGCCACCGTCGCGGGAGACGGAGGAGCAATGGGAAGGAAAGGAGACTAGCCATGGCTGTACCATTGGAAGGAAGGGGCACTTGAGGGAACAGAGACGAAACCACTGTCGCCATGACAATGTCGGCGGGGAGGTATGCGTGATCATTTTTCTACTGTCTTTCTGCGATGAGCATCTAGACATCTCATATACGTAATATGTGTCGGAGTAGGCATCGCAATCATTTCAATTGTCGCAATTGAAAACCAAAATAATTGAGATCTGATGGTTGGGGGTTATTCACAACAACCGGGTGTTATAATATAGCTGCTTCCCCAGAGAATAGATGGAAACCTTCTAGTCAATCCTAAGGCTCCTGCACTCAGCGAAGCAGCTGGGAACCTTGTTCACAGACAACAGGCTCGCTGAGCGAAACGACAAAAGGCAATGAGTCAGAAAAGCGAAATAGCGATGTCATCATCCGCAATCTCATCCGAATTGAGGCGACGGCCCCATGACCAAAAGTTTATTGGCCTGAGAGAATTGGAGCTCCACCTGAAAGCCAACAATTTCATTAATCAACACTCTGTTTCAACATAAACCAACAAGGGACCATTGCTCCTTATCCGATAGATAGCATAAATTTAGCCTTGGAATTATCTCAAGCCTTTCCCAAAATTTACACTGGTCTTTTCCGTATGCTGCCCTGATCTTGCCGACTCTTTGCAGGTAGGACTTGGGACCATATTTCATAAAGATATATAAATGCCTCCTCATGTTCTTGTACCGGACCGATGATCTACATGCGGATTGGGTGGGCAGCCCCCGGTGAGTTGTACCTCTCAGCCTTTCTAGATGGGTCGAGGTCAAGGGTCACCATGCACAGTCCATCGCAGGTTCCAATAAAATTGACGAAACCTTTGGGATACTTGACGGTTTGGCGGCCACATTTTCTCCAGACCCTGACACACGCCCATGCCCTCAAATGCATGCTGCCCATCATTACCGACCAGAACGCCCCGCCTCTTCGACTCCATCAGCATATGTGGGGGAACGAACCGTCGGTAGAAGTGGTTCAATTCGGTCTGTGTTCCCGACGAATATAAATATTTAAATACAGCCAAATCCGAATCGGCACGACACGTACACTTCCAAATATACATCTAGAAAAATTTCCCTGCTGTAGTAGTGAGACATGGCTTATGGTTGCCGCTGGATTGTTTTGTGTTCAACACCACGTTTACAGTGTGCATATCCTCCGAGACTGAATGGATGGGGCACTGATATCCATCGACCAATGTGTGCATCATGTTGTACAAAACCCGACTGACTGCTGCAAAAACAAGGCGATAAATAGCCTTGCTGGCCTCAGCTTCGACACTTCGTGCCAGCGTTGGATCCGCTTGAAAGTTGAGATCTATTCGTAGGCAGACAGATTGTGGGGCAATGGGAATTCTTCGGTCATCCAAACATTGGAGCAGTTAGTACAGATTAGCCGATGTGATGCGGGATGCTTGTACACGATGAAGGACTTGTACATTTCAGCGAGGGAGATCTATGGGCTATATATACTTAATCTGATAGAAACTTCTAGAAGAAACAATGTATTCCATGAGATTCCGGTTGTTTCGACACAGAATATTCTAGACTTCTCATTTCGGAGGCCCGTTCAACACGATGAAGAAGCTCTGCCAGTACCAGACACAATGAAACTAGAACATGCAATCCATTCACAAAATTTCGGACTGTCGCTTTTCTGCAGTGAGAGCCCAATTAATTCATCTACAGAACAAAATATCCATAATGACTGTTGATGCCAATACGGATTTCCAACTTTCAGAATCTGTCACGTTTCAAAGTTATTTTCGTTCTGGATTAGGATTATTTAGCGCCGCACACATATTCCATATCCCCAGCAATCAACACGTCACCTTATTCACCCCTTTAACCACCCTTCTTATTCATCACCCCAGGGCAATTCACGTCGCCGAATCATCCCTTCCATCAATCCCACATATTCCTACATCCCATCCCTCACAGATTCTATCAATAATCACCCAACCATCTCTTATCCCTCCATACTCATCTTACGTATTTCAAATTCACGATACTTTCCCCGTCCAGCTTCTTCTATTTTCGGTTAGGATGATCTGCATTGTGCACTCTGGAAAACGATAGGGTCTGTTGCGGTAGCTGGCGGGTTTGTCTCGGTCATGGCCGCTAAAGAATTAGGAATGTGAAAGCAGTTTCTTATACCGCAGAGCTTTTGTGCAAGTACAGTCGCGGTTTGATATTGAATGCCACAGTCGCCAACCATGCAGAATCCAATGTCAGATAATTGTGAGCAAAAACACCCCATTTCTGTCGCAATACCCGGACATGTCTGTGTGGCACATGCGATCACGCAAGCGGCATCTTGCGACGATACAGTCCTAGCGAGGGCGGTAGCAGGAGAAGGCGTCGGCGTTAGAGTGATCGCGTGAATGTGAGCATCGCGATGTGTTGTAAGTTCCGGTTGTGACGCATGTTCCATTGTTCCAACTAGTGACATAAAGTGCACTAGAAGATGGGAATATTTCCCAGAATGTGGTCGTTGGATAGTACTTTCCTGCTTGGACGAGCTCGATAAATGCCCAGATCACCCAGTAGGCAAGCTTCATGTTTAATGACGTTGAGTACACCCGATACTTCTGGCGGGGTTTTTATATTAACGTGCCACGTGGATTACAGAAGTTTTGAAAGGGCTCGTTATCTGATCATATTTGATTAGTTGCAATGCATTGTTTGATTGGTCGGTAAAGATGGGCGGAAGAGCAACTCTGTACCGTGAAGGGTTGCCCTGAGCCGTGATTGGCTGCCAAAGGTGGGATGCGAGGTTGAATTGCCTTCCGTTTTACTTCGGAGTTCAGAATAGGTACGTGCACGCGACATGGTGGGATGGGAAGCCTCAGACAATCCCTTTAATTTTGTCTCTGCCGGAAGTGTTGGCAGATTGTCAAGTCATGATTCGCTGTTACTATTATTATCATAAGGTTTGCATTGCGCCATAATCCTGTCCAAATCGGTATGATCGGCTGCTCAAGGTGTGATGCGAGGTTTGCTTCGGAGGGAATAATGCAATTGTGTCAAACCTGGGCTGGCATTGCGCCGTTATGCTTCGGAGGGAATAAATGCAACCATGTCCAAACCCTTGATTGGCTGCTCAAGGTGGGATGCGGTGTTTGCATTGCGACGAGTTTTGCTTTGTACGACACAGAATGTTCACACTTCTATGAGGAGGCCTTGGTTTCTGATGATCGGATACCAAGCCTACAACGTTCTGTCCCTGAGAACACGACCTCCGAAAGAAGCATACTCCGGGAGAGCGTAGGCCATCAAAAGTCGGGGTGCTGTAGATCCGGCAGCGCTATGCATACTATGTATGGTGCAAATACCCCTCAGCCGTCAGGAGTAGTTTGTTTGTGTTCGGTCTCCCTTAGCACACCGACCCCGGCAGTCCTTTGTACTCAAACTGTCGTGCATTCATCCCACCGTTTTTTCTTCGAACGAGATCTCGCTTCCATCCCTCTCACTGAGTCATCCTCGAGTTCAGCCCCGATAGATAAGATGTCATACACGCAGCCATCCACGGAGGCACCTTCCGCGGCTACAAAGATAAATTCGCCTCCAATCCAGTGCATCTATAATGCCACAGCCGACATGTATGGTCTGGGGGTGCGCACCGGGTTCTACATCCAATCATTTTTCAATATTTTGGGCGGTTTAATCCCCCATAGCTCGGGTTTTGGTCGCGGTACCAGCGCGGTCATGACGTTTGCCTTGATTGTGGCTTACGCCCTCGGATTTGAAGACCCGCTAGATGAACCGCAACTCGAAATCCAGTTATTCTTGCCTCTAGTTACGATGATATCAATACCGCTTTCGCTTCTCGTGTTTTTGCGAGGTCATTTACCACAAGGGTTCTACTCACTTGGCTCTTTGGTTTCACTGAGCGCGCTTTTTGTTGTTGCCTGCATACTTGGCTTGGTTGGGGTCGCTCGGAAACGGTACAATGGACCATGTCCTCTGGTGTCGGGAATCGGTGCGTATGATCAAAAGTCAAAGGGACTTTGGCTTGGATCCATTTTCATATTGGGAACTGCGACTTGTGTTGGGGTGGTACTCCTATGGTACAGTTCTTGGAGGTTTCTCCGCTCTTTCAAAAGACAAGAATGGCGTACCAATAAGAGGGGCATAATGATTCGCTTGAAGTACATTGCCTGGACTCTAACCGTCTTAGCAATATGGATTACTTGTGTTCTGTCAGTTGAACTTACCATCGCGCGACATAACGTCGTTACAGAGGCACTCGCTATGGAAGATTTTGGGCAGTGGCTTTCTCTTTGCGTAGGGGTAGCGTCAGTCATAAAATTCGGATGGAATATGGCAGAGTATAGGAGTAAGAGACGAAGGGAAGCTGTAACGGGAATTGAAATGACTCCATTTCAAAACGAAGAGGACAATACACATATGGGGACCAGAAGAAGAATAGAAGAGCCTGAAGAGCGCGACATATCGAACACACCATCACAACCTTCTGCGCAAGTGTCATCGCCGGCCCCATCTCAACGGCCCTGTCAGCCCCCCGAACAGCCTCCATCTCAACCGCACATTCAACCCCTGGTGCCGCCCGGGACGCAATCCCCATCTCAAGTGCCATCTCAACCGCCAAGCCAACCACCAAACCAATCTCCGGCCCGGCCACCGGCCCAGCCTCCAATTCAAACTCTCCACCAACTCCAGGTAGAACGTAATTCAGCTCGGTCAATCTCTTCAACAGCAGGAACGAATTCCGATATTTCAAATAGGGACCAGGAGCCGACAAGACCTGCGGGCGGAAGGGTAACAGTAAGACGAGTGACTCTATGAACCTTCCAAGAGAATAGCTTCTTGGCTGTATTATTATCAATTAAGCATATGTTAAGGACGTGTTTGAAAACTTCGAACTTTATTCTTCCGAAATGAATTTGGGCGATTGCTCGCTCGCAATTGAGCGTCTCCCCACCTACTGCATACCCGCAACCCCAAACGCAAAAGCACGATCGCAGAGCCACCCTGACTTCGCGTGGCAAAGGTAAAGTGTGTGGTTGCACAAATTCCTGATTGGTGACGGTCCGCACAAGGGTGAAGGGAACCATGATAATCCCACAGTCCCGTAGTGTGGACTGTATCATTTTCCGGGCGAAGGCCCAATTCGTGCAACTACAGTACAATTTTTTCTGACGATCGGCACTGAATCTCGGGAGCCATGGATGATCTGATCAGGAAAAGGATTGCCTAGGATCTCCATGGGCCTAAACACAATGAACAATTCAGCTCAAAAAGTTTGCTCTGGATTTGGGTAACCTTTGCCCTGCCCAACATTCTTGTCTACTCCAAGAACTCAAAATAAGAGGGCCTCGAGTTAGTGGATAAATTCGAACAACGCGAGAAGGCAAGGCCACCACGGAAGGAGCTCCATCCAATTCTTCCCGATGGGAAGTAAATATTCAGGTCAAATGTCCCCCCGAATTTCCATGATCCCCTGTGCCATTTCTTTGATATAACGATGGGTGACACGATGTCCTGCCATTGTTGCACTTGTAATCCAATCCGGCCGGATTGGATTAATCTTATCATTCTCTTCAATTCCGTAGACTGCTCTTTTAAAGAATTACGCAAGTCCCATGACGGGGCCAAGTGGTGATGTGGCAAGGATTGGTGACGCGGCATAAAATTTGTCAAGCAGACGAGTTGGCATTAAAGTTGCCCGATTGACCTAGTAGAGAAAGGGATAAAACAATTTATGAACACTGCAAATGAAATAGCCATCCACTGATCTGATGGACCAAATTTTGACCGTAATTGGATGATATGTTGGTGCATAACTAAGAAAAGAAAACATTCATTCTTCAGCATTTGTGCAATGATCTATGTCGATAGCAAGTCCATTAGTACCAACGTTTGTCCATGGCATTGACTATTCAAGTGACAAATGGTCCTTCCCTTTATGCCTTACAAGATTCTAGTTCGATGAGTCGGACTCAAGTTGTAGCCTTCGAATTGATTGAGAGTGGTTCCCTACATTTCCTGACCATCTGGCACCGGTAGGAATATCATTGGGAGGTAACCTTGCATTGCAAACACGAAGGTGGTAATCATTGAATGATTAAATTTAACGTTGGGCAAGTCACGTGTATTGATGAAGTTTCTGTTATGGGAGCAAATGTGACTTTTCCTGTTTCGGGCTGAATAGAGAACCTACCTTCCCAGATTTTGTGGAGGTCATTTTCACTGTTGATCATTTTCGATTTTGGGCTATTAATCTTCACACAAATTGCTCGTCCTCCATGCTCTCGAGGTTATTCACACAGCTATTCCTGCATACCCCATGTTAGTGAGATGCACGCTCAGCACATGCCCACGGTGCAGGGGGGTCCTTAAATTTGGTGATTTTACAAAATAGGTGGTCTTTGCTAAATTGGAGGTTTTGTATCAGAATGAAAATGGACCGAGAGCAAATATATACTATTAGAAAGTAAACAATCTTGGACACCTTTCCAGAGAACCACAGAATCTGGATTCAGCTGGCTGCAGAGCGTTGTCCAGAGTCCGAGAGAGAATCGGTTTTTAAGTTTCCCGACACTTTGCAACAACGTATGACTTTCCATGCCATGCCCCCAAGTCTGGGAAAGGCGTGCTTTGCGCCAAGTCGGCCAAGATGAATTTAATTGGAAAGTTTGGAAAGATGTACGGATTAATGAAACCTGTGCTAGAATTCGGGCGTTTGGAAAATTGAGCGGATCTCAATCGATGTCCTTCCGACATGGAACCGGTGAATTATGAACATGTCAAAGGCATACTTGTTGATAGAAGAGAGGGAGACAATTGATTAAAGGGGCGCCGAATTCGTGCAGAAATTCCTTAAGGAAAAATGAAGAATATCTCACCAATTTCGCCGCTCATTGGTCCCAAATGAAAATCCGCTGTCGTCAACAGCATTTTAGGAACTCGGAACCAGACTTTCTCAAGAAAGCCCCACAAAGTCCACAGGCACGAAGCTCCTTATCGGCTCCTTATTGATCTCTTTGGTCAAAAGTTCTTCAAGCTGGATCTCGCCGGAGTCGAAATGCGGTCTGTACGCAACCAGCTTGCCATCGGAACTGCCGAAGATAAACAGACGAAACACTCATCTTCTACCTGACCTGCGGTCCTCTTCCATTCTCAGTTTCTCATCCTGTCTTTGTTCCTGGCTCCTTTTTCACTTCATATTCTCGTACTCGCTTGGCATCCTCTTCATACCATCAATTGCATTTGAATCGGCACACAGGTTGTTCGATACCTCTACAACCAGTGTGTGTCTGGCCTTCACGGCTTAATGCATTGGGATGGATTGAATGAGCAGAGTAGCGGCGCGATAATTCAGCACCCTTCTGTGCTGTCGAATTATGGCGCCAACAAGATAATGATGGATGCCACATATTATTAGCAAGGATGATGGAGCTCTTGGGTAAATTGTCAGGAAATAATGTTATAGCTGTCACCATGGTTAGACAAAGTTGTCTTGACGATAATGGGTGGCTTAATGTGACTTTAACCATTGTCTCAGTCAATGGGCGACATTTTTGAGATTGTTGCATTCAATCCTGATTTGTATTGGGTCATTGGGTTGGACGATGTGGGGTAGAATCTTTGGAGGACTGTGATAGGGAATAAAGATAGATACAAGTTCCCCACCTCAAATGGACCGAAACAACGAACAAACATTCTATAGCTGAGACGCGAGATTTCATGACAATCCTCAGTAGCAGTTGCAAGCTTGCTACATGATCGTACCTATTGTTAACGAGCATGACGGAAGGGATGCTACAGCCCTTTCCACAGGTATTGTCATCGGCAGTTCCGCATCCCAAACGACGATGCAGGTGGTCTGAGGTAATCGCGGCAGCTCTTGCCATATCGATGGTGATCGTAAAAGTAATCAGAATAAGGTAGGTAATGATCTGTTTGTTTTCGGTCGTTCCAGCCGTATGATCCACTTGTTTTAGATCGTAAAACTTTCTAGCGCATCGCAGAGGATTGAAAGGGTGCCTTTTATATTGCAGACTGTGGCTTGAGACTTCCGAGAAGGCCCTGTCCTTCCATATGAAATAACACTTCTCCGGGTATATCGCTTGCAGTACGCAGGTGGGATTCGACTGAAACTAAACACGGAATTTAATCCTATTGAAAATTATGACACAAAACCACCAGGATTGGAAACCCGGATCCCTGAAAGCGGGGAAATTGAAGTTACTGAAGCCTGTTATACGTTACTATGACGAAATATTTGACGGCGACAAGTTCTTGAAACTCCTTCAATTCAAAAGAGGGGCTATCCACGCCTTAAATACATAAAGAAATCAGGCTTATCTCCGCCAGGGAGTTATAAATAAACTGCAATTTTAATGGCTGTCCTTCACAGCCTCATTGATCATCCTTGCAATTGTTAAAGGGTCGTGTTTAAACCTCCGCAATTGAAGTTGCGTCCATCGCAATTGAAATTGCAAAGATATGAACTTCCGACACCGGCGACGGGATCGCCATGGGAATTGCGAAATTCTTCATACTAGATGTTGAATTGAAACATATTGAATTCACACAGGTTCTCGAGTCTCCAGATGTGGTCCACGTAATGACTCGTGACTGGTCGGGACATCTCGTGAAGACCGTTATCGGCTATTGTCTTACACTGACTGGAGGCCCTGAGCGGAGTAACGGAAAGACGGGGCCCGGCGGGTTGAGTGGCGTACTTTCTGGCACGTGTGATTAGAGGTCATAGTTAAGTCCCCCCCACCTTCCCCCTTTCCCCATCTTAGGCTACCAGTTACATTCATCACATCATCTTCATGATTCCTCGAGTGCCGGGGCAGCGGAGGCTGTAGGGTCGGTCGTGACGTAATTGGCCCTGGTACGTAATGGCCCCCGCGTCAAATTAAAATTATGACAACCCAAATTTAATCACCCGTCCACTCTAATAACCATAACAATGGTGCGCCAAAGAAGCAAGAAAGCTAAAGAAGGAGAGCAGCAGATGCAGCTTGCATTAGCTGGCCTTGATGATGGCACATACAGGTCAGTTGATCACGCTATAAAGGAACTAGGGGTCCCAAGGAGTACATTACGTAGGAGAAGGAGTGGAGAAAAACCTAGATGGGAGGGAAAAGAAAACGAGCGGCTCCTGACAAATCATGAAGAGAAGGCACTAGCAGACTGGATTAGTCTCTGTACTGTGGCAGGAAATCCTGTTGATTATTCATTCATAAAGGAAATGGCTGAAGAGTTGAGGAAGAGTAAGATGAAATCAACGGGACAATTCGTTCGACCTATTGGAACCACCTGGGTTCCCAGGTTCTTGGAACGGCATTTTCACCTAAAAACCAAAATATCGAAAGCTATTGAGTCTGCAAGAGTACGAGATGTTACTAAGGAACAATTTTTAGAATTCAATTCGGAGTTTCGATGTATTATTCATGAGAATAATCTCGAATTACAGAATATTTATAATGCCGATGAGACAGGTATATACTCTTCTATTTTGAACTAATAGTAGGAAGTTCCATTCAGTAATGTCCGCCGGTCGAGCCAAACTGGGGAGTCGACCGGGAACCGACTGGGAACCGACCGGCGTTTTTGAATTTCGGATCGAGTTCGGGTTACAATTCTTAGAAGCGAACCGGATCCCAGATCACCATGGTTATATTGTCGATCGGGTTAATTTAAATATCGATCGAGCCCGGTTTTCATATTCCAGCGTATCAGTCGGGTTCGGATGGGCCGTTGTGGTGATCT
>Ga0335081_10012759_pt1 | contig 13600 bp, 10 predicted proteins | sample Lox_Sample_35_FD_206713 | JGI IMG/M metagenome (GOLD analysis project Ga0335081, IMG submission 206713) | Soil microbial communities from Loxahatchee National Wildlife Refuge, Florida, United States - Lox_Sample_3.5 | ecosystem: Environmental > Terrestrial > Soil > Wetlands | place: USA...
GTGACCTTGCAGGTGCGCTGACGGAGCAGCCTTATCACTTGTTCGGCCGACCGTTAACTTTCCCAATTTGGGACGAAAAAAACTGGCAATTTTTGATCCAAATCAGTCGAGAACCGCCCCAAATGCACAAAATCCTGCTAAATTATGGTTAACGGCGGACCCGCTTCTTGTCCGCGCGCAATAGTTCAAGGGAGTGGTGTCATGCGTCGCATCGTATTCGCGTTCTTGTGTTCGTGCCTGTTGGTCACGCTCACGCTCATGACCAGCCCCGCAAAGGCCGGCGGCTGGGGTTACGGCGACGGCTATTACGGCGACGGCGGTTATTACCGCGGTGGCTATTATGGCGGCGGTTATTATCGTAGCGGTTATTACGACGATGGCTACTACCGCCCGCATCGGCACTACGGCGGCACCTGGTACACGTCGAATTGCTGCTACCGGCGCGTTGTCCGCCACACCGCCTGGTATGAGCGCACATACCGCGACTACGGCTACTACGATCGGCCCTATCGCTACGGCTATTACGGCGACGGCTACTACGGTCACCGGTACTACGGCGGCGGGTACTATCGCAGCGGCTACTACGGTGATGGCTATTACGGCCACCACTATTATGGCTATTACGGTAACGGCTATTATGATCGCCCCTACTATTACGGTGGAAACTACTACAACGCCGGCTATAACGGCGGCACCTATTACAACAGCGGCTATTGGGGCAACGCTTATGCCAGCTGCGGCCGCGTGCGCATCGCCGACGGACGCGGCGGTTGGGTTTGGGGCTACGGCGCCTGCTAACCGAACGGCGTAGGACGAGTCACACAAAGCCCGGGACACGCTCCCGGGCTTTGTCGTTACACGTCCACGCTCGCGGCCAGCGCGTTTTCCTGGATGAATTGCCGGCGCGGCTCGACCAGATCGCCCATCAACTGATCGAACAGCACATTGGCTTCGTCGACTTCCTTGACGCGCACCTGCAGCAGCGAGCGGGCGCTGATATCGAGCGTGGTCTCCCACAATTGCTCGGGGTTCATTTCACCGAGGCCTTTGTAGCGCTGCAGCGTGACGCCCTTGCGCCCGGCGGCGATCACCGCATCGAACAGGCCCACAGGGCCGTGGATCGCCAGCGTCTCGTCCTTGCGGCGGAGCATGGCCGGCGGGGTCGGGCGCGGATAGACGAGTTGGAGGGACGCCGCGAACTCGTCGAGCTTGCGCGCGTCAGCTGAACCCAGCAGCGCCTGGTCGATGACGGCTACTTCTTTGACGCCGCGCACCGTGCGCTCGAAGTTGAAGCCGTTCTCGCCGAAGGTGCCCTTCCAGCCGCGTTCGGTTTCTTCCTCCAACGCATCGAGCCGCTTGGCAATGTAGTCGGCGGCGGCCGATCCGGTCTTTAAGTCCTGCGTGACGTTCTGGTTGAGCACGCCGGCGATCGCCGCCTGCTCGATCACCTTGCGGTTATAGCGGCTGTGCAGGCCTTGCAGGATGTTGCGGATCAGGCGCGAGTCCTCGACTAGTTTGCGCAGGTCGGGGCCGGCGCGCTCCTCGCCCGACGCCAGTCGCAGCACTGCGTCTTCCAGGCCGGTGGTGATGAGATAATCCTCGAGCGCGCGCTCGTCTTTCAGATATTGCTCGGACTTGCCGCGCGCGACTTTGTAGAGCGGCGGCTGCGCGATGTAGAGGTTGCCGCGCTCGATCAGCGCCGGCATCTGCCGGTAGAAGAAGGTCAGCAGCAGCGTGCGGATATGGGCGCCGTCGACGTCGGCGTCCGTCATGATGATGATCTTGTGGTAGCGCAGCTTGTCGGCGTCGAACTCGTCGCGGCCGATGCCGGTGCCGAGCGCGGTGATCAGCGTGCCGATCTCCTGGCTGCCCAGCATCTTGTCGAAGCGGGCGCGCTCGACGTTGAGGATCTTGCCGCGCAGCGGCAGCACCGCCTGGAATTCGCGGTTGCGGCCCTGTTTAGCGGAGCCGCCGGCCGAGTCGCCCTCGACGATGAACAGTTCGGATTTGGCCGGATCGCGCTCCTGGCAGTCGGCGAGCTTGCCAGGCAGCGAGGAGACGTCGAGCGCGCCCTTGCGGCGGGTGAGCTCGCGCGCCTTGCGCGCGGCCTCGCGTGCGGCGGCAGCCTCCACCACCTTGCCGACGATGACGCGGGCTTCCTGCGGATGGATCTCGAACCAGTCCTGCATGGCCTGGTTGATCACGTTCTCGACCACCGGGCGGACTTCCGACGAGACCAGCTTGTCCTTGGTCTGCGAGGAAAATTTCGGGTCCGGCACCTTGCAGGACAGCACCGCGGTGAGGCCCTCGCGGCAGTCGTCGCCGGTCAGCGCGACCTTCTCCTTCTTCGTGGTGCCGAGCGTTTCGGCATATTGCGTGATCTGCCGGGTGAGCGCGCCGCGGAAGCCCGCTAGGTGCGTGCCGCCGTCGCGCTGCGGGATGTTGTTGGTGAAGCAGAGTACGCTCTCGTGATAGCCGTCGTTCCACCACAGCGCGCATTCGACCGTGATGCCTTCGCGCTCGGCCTTGATCATGATCGGATTGGGGATGAGCGGGGTCTTGTTGCGGTCGAGATATTTCACGAAGGCCTCGACGCCGCCTTCGTATTTCATCTCTTCGCGCTTCTCGACGGCGTGGCGCTTGTCCGACAACGCGATGGTCACGCCGGAATTGAGAAACGCCAGCTCGCGCAATCTGTGTTCGAGGGTAGCGAAGTCGAACTCGACCATGGTGAAGGTCTTGGTCGACGGCAGGAAGGTGACCTCGGTGCCGCGCTTGCCACCGGCGTCGCCGACAGCCTTCAGTGGCGCCACCGCGACGCCGTCGCGGAATTCCATGAAATGCTCTTTGCCGTCGCGCCAGATGGTGAGCTTGAGCCAGCTCGACAGCGCGTTGACCACCGACACGCCGACGCCGTGCAGCCCGCCGGACACCTTGTAGGCGTTCTGGTCGAACTTTCCGCCGGCATGCAGCTGGGTCATGATGACCTCGGCCGCCGAGATGCCTTCGCCTTTGTGGATGTCGGTGGGGACGCCGCGGCCGTTGTCGATGACGGTGCAGGAGCCGTCCGGGTTGAGCGTCACCGTCACTTCGGTGGCAAAGCCCGCGAGCGCCTCGTCGATCGCATTGTCCACCACTTCGTAGACCATGTGGTGGAGACCGGAGCCGTCATCGGTGTCGCCGATATACATGCCCGGCCGCTTGCGCACGGCGTCGAGGCCTTTGAGGACCTTGATCGACTCGGCGCCATATTCGGAATTGGAAGGGATATTGCGGGCCGGTTCAGCCATCGGCGGCACCCTCAAAACGGGCTGGAAAATGAGTCGGATGTGACGCTTGGTCTGGCACGAAATCTGAGCGTCGTACAGAGCAAACTAACAGACCATAATATATTGATTTCAATGAGATTTTTAAGGGTGGGGCGGTATGAAAATCATGCCTTTTTTGCACCTCGATTCGGCTCGATTTATCGCCCGACACGTACCGCCACCGGCTCTGTGAACCGCCCGACATTTGCGGGAACTCAGGTGCCCGCGCTCACGGTTCCATTGCGCACCTCGAACACCTGCGCGCGGCCGACGATGTCGCCGAAGGCCGCGGGGTCGGCGCCGGTCATGAAGACCTGCGCGCCGAGATTGCTCAACGCATCGTAAAGCGCGGCGCGCCGCTTGGGATCGAGATGCGCGATCACCTCGTCGAGCAGCAGCACCGGCGCAAAGCCGGTCATGTCCTTGATCAGGCCGGCATGCGCCAGCACCAGCCGAATGAGCAGCGCCTTCTGCTCGCCGGTCGAGGCATCGGCCGCAGTGACGCCTTTGGCGGCGTAGCTTACCTTCAAATCTGAAAGATGCGGGCCGTCGAGCGTGCGCCCGGCAGCGGCGTCGCGCGCGCGGTTGTCTTTGAGCAGCGCGCGATAGCGGTCCTCGATTTCGGTCGCGCTATGGGCCGGCAGCAACTGCTCCATCCAGCCGTCGAGCGCGACCTCGGCCAGCGGGAATTCCCGCGCGGTCTCGCGCGCGGCGGCGAGCGCGCCCGACAGCCGCGTCACGGTTTCCGCGCGCGCCGCCGCCACCGCCACCGCGACCTCGGCGGTCTCGTGCTCGATCGCGTCGAGCCAATGCGGGTCGCTTTGCGGATTTTCCAACAGGCGGTTGCGCGAGCGCAGCGAACGCTCGAAAGCGGCGACGCGGCTGGAATGACTGGCATCCACCGCCAAAACGAAGCGATCGAGAAAACGCCGCCGCTCGGAGGCCGGACCGTTGAACAGCCGGTCCATGGCCGGCGTGAGCCACACCACGCGCAGATGATCGGCGAAGGCGGCCGCCGACGACACCGTTTCGCGATCAATGCGGCATTGCCGCGTGGGGGAGGCGTCCTCACCGATCGGCGGCTCGATGCCGGTGCCGAGCGTGGCGAGCCCCAGCATGCCCTCGATCTCGGCCGACACCGCCCAAGCGCCGTCGCCTTCCGAGAAGGCGAGCTCTTCGAACGTGGCGCGCCGCAGGCCGCGGCCTGGTGCCAGCAGCGAGATCGCCTCGATGAGATTGGTCTTGCCGGCGCCATTGGCGCCGGTGAGCACCACTGGCCCCGGCACACCGCCAAGCTCAATTTGCGCCGCGTGATAGCTGCGGAAGTTGGTCAGCGACAGACGACGGAGGAAAGCTGCGGTCATGAACTTCGTCATGCCCGGCTTTATGCCGGGCATCCACGTCTTACGGCGTTCGCACTAGCAAGGCGTGGTTGGCCGGGACAAGCCCGGCCATGACAGGCTAACTACACCCGCATCGGCATCAGCACGTAGAGCGCGCCCTTGGCGTCCTTGTCCTGGATCAGCGTGGGCGAGCCGGGGTCGGCGAGCTTGAGCTGCGCCACCTCGCCCTCGATCTGCGCGGCGATGTCGAGCAGGTAACGCGAGTTGAAACCGATATCGATCGGATCGGCGTCGTATTCGACCTCGAGCTCTTCCGTCGCGCTACCCGAGTCCGGATTGGTCACCGACAGCACCAGCCGCCCGCCGGTGACCGACAGCTTCACCGCCCGCCCGCGCTCGCTCGACACTGTGGAGACACGGTCGACCGCGGCCTCGAAATCCTTCTTGTCGACGGTCAACAGCTTGTCGTTGTTAAGCGGGATGACGCGCGCATAATCGGGGAAAGTGCCGTCGATCAGCTTCGAGGTGAGCACCACATGGCCGATGGTGAAGCGGATCTTGCCGGCCGACAGTTCGATTGCCACGTCGCCTTCGCCGGTCTCGATCAGCCGCTGCACTTCGCCGACCGTTTTGCGCGGCACAATGATGCCAGGCATGCCGGCGGCGCCCGCCGGTAGCGGCAATTCACACTGAGCAAGGCGATGGCCGTCGGTTGCCACCGCGCGCAGCGTTGCGGTCTTGCCGGTGCCGGCCGCGTGCAAATAGATGCCGTTCAAGTAATAGCGCGTCTCTTCGGTCGAGATCGCGAACTGCGTCTTGTCGATCAGCCGCTTCAAATCGGCGGCCGGCAGCGTGAAGGAATGCGTCATGTCACCGGCGGCGAGATCGGGAAAGTCGCTTTCCGGCAGCGTCTGCAGCGTGAAGCGCGAGCGCCCGGCGCGGATCGACAACACGGCGCGGTCGCCGGAGCCCTCGATCACGATCTGCGCGCCTTCCGGCAGCTTGCGCACGATGTCGTAGAACATATGCGCGGGCACGGTGGTGGAGCCGGCGGGCGACACTTCGGCGGCGATCGAGTCGATGACCTCGAGATCGAGGTCGGTCGCCTTCATGCTGAGTTTGCCCTTCTCGGCTTTGACCAGCACGTTGGCGAGGATCGGAATGGTGTTGCGACGCTCGACCACGCGGTGCACGTGACCCAGCGACCTCAAAAGTTCTGCGCGTTCGACGGTAACCTTCATGGGAGACCCGCTTCGGCGGCCCTTGGAAAACACCCAAAAATCAGGCGCCAAGCCGGCCGGGAGGCCGGGGAGCAAAGGTGGCGCGGCTGCGCAAAAATCGCAAGGGCGGCGGGACTTGAGGTCCACAGGCCCCCGTTACTCCCTCTCCCCGTGAAGCAGGGAGAGGGCAGGGCGTGAGGGGCCTACTCCTGCAGCTGCCGCTTGAGGATCTCGATCTCTTCGGCCAGCGCCATGTCGTTGCCGACCAAGCCCTCGATCTTGCGCACCGCGTGCAGCACGGTGGTGTGGTCACGGCCGCCGAAACGCCGGCCGATCTCGGGCAGCGACCGTAGCGTGAGGGTCTTGGCGAGATACATGGCCACCTGCCGCGGCCGCACCACATTGGCTGTGCGGCGCGAGGACAGAAGGTCGGAGCGGCTGACATTATATTGCCGCGCCACCACCCGCTGGATGTCCTCGATCTTGACCCGCTTAGGCTCCTGCGGGCGGATCAGGTCGCGCACCTCGCGCTCGGCCATCTCCAGCGTAACGGCGTGGCCGGTGAGCTTGTTGTGCGCCAAGAGCCTATTGAGCGCGCCTTCCAGGTCGCGGCCGTTATGGGTGACGGTCTTGGCGATATAGCCGAGCACCGGCAGTGGCACGTCGAAGCTCGGATGATGTGCGCGCGCCGCCATCACGCGGGCTTTGAGGATTTCGAAGCGCAGTTCCTCGCCGAGCGGCCCCATCTCCACCACCAGCCCGCCAGCCAGCCGCGAGCGGACACGGTCGTCGAGGCTTTCCAGTTCCGATGGCGGACGGTCGGAGGCGATCACCACCTGGCGGCCGGCGTCGATCAGCGCGTTGAGCGTGTGGCAGAACTCGGCCTGCGTGGATTTGCCCTGCAGGAACTGCAGATCGTCGATCACCAGCACGCCGATGCCGCGCAGCGCTTCCTTGAAGGCAAGCGCGGTTTGCGTACGCAGCGCCGAGACAAAGCCGTACATGAATTTCTCGGCGGTGAGATAGAGCAGCTTGCGCTCGCCCACCGCGTTGCCGGCCCAGGTGATCGCCTGCAACAAGTGCGTCTTGCCCAGACCGACGCCGGCGTGGACGTAGAGCGGGTTGAACATCACCGGGTCGGAGCGCTTGGCGGCGGCCACCTGCTTTGCGGCGGCATGCGCCAGCGTATTGGAACGGCCGATCACGAAGCTCTCGAATGTCAGCCGGGCGTCGAGCGGCGAGCCGCCGAGCGCCTCATGACCGTTTCCGTCGCCTACGTGCAGCGGGCGGCCGTTGCCGTTGTTGCTTGGGAAGCGGCCGCCAACGGCGGCGGTCTCCAGCTCCGGTTTCGGCTTGGCCAGCGCTGAGCGCAGCACCGCCGAGCGCACGATCAATTCGACGCGGGTGACCTTTTCATTCTCGGCCTGCCAGCAGGCCAGCACTCGCTCTGCATAGTGCGATTGGATCCAGCTCTTGAGGAAGCGGGTCGGTACCGATAGGCGCACGGCGCCGTCGTCGATCGCTTCCAGGTCCATGCGCGCGAACCAGCTCGAATAGATGTCGTCGCCGACCTCGACACGCAGGCGCTCCTTGACGCGTGACCAGCTCTCGTTATCCGCGTTGGACATTTTTTTGTTCTCGATTCCGTTAATTGGTGGAAACAGACGCGGGTTGCTCGGCCTGGCGGCAATTGGGCCGCCGACGCGCCGGGAACGGAACGCAACTCACTCAGTCGATGATGTCGTTGGCGGGCTCTTGATCCGCCGAGCCCTTACGAAGGCTGAGGCGGGCGCGACATCGCAGAAGGAGGAAGCTGCGCCTCAGTCGGCCGGCGGCGAAACGGAACCTCGAGCTCCGGTCGCGAATGCGTTACGATGCGAGGAAACGACAGCGCAAAAAAAGCGGGATGTACCGCGGCTGCGAAGGTTGACAGCGAGGCTTGCCCTCGCGCTTAAACGTCCAACCGGATCTGCTTCGACAACCGGCACGCTTCCTTGCTCTGTCATAGGTTGACCCCCCTTATCCGGGCTATTGCCCCTTCGTCCGTCCGCACACCCGCCGCCGGATTTTTTCGCGTCCCGAAATCTCGGGACCCGTCGCCGAACCCGACCGCCGGCTGCTGTTTTGCGCCACCGCAGGCAAGCAACAGCCGTTCTCATCCGCCGATGAGCGTGTGGTGAGACCTTTTCCTGATGACACTCGGAAAACTCCGAGCGCGATGAAATTTAAGAGACCATAAGGCCCGACTATCGGCAACGGAATTTTGCAACTGTGGCCGTACCATCGTGTGAAATGCTTCACACCGGTGGCTGCGGCGTGAGTGCAAGATCATTTATCAACATGTTGATGAGTCGCGAGGAATCTCACGAATACGCCGCCGCAATAGCGCGCAGCAGCGCGGGATTTTTATCCGCGCGTGCGGGCGGCCACGGTCGTCATAAAGCAAAAAGTCCAAGCGCTCATGCGTGCTATCGGCTTAAGTCGTTATCTGCGCGAAAAAATTCGTGCGCGAAATTGTCACGTAGCCATCGCGCAAAATCGCGCGTGCCAGTGGTCCTGGCGCGCTTTGAGCGTCAATCTTGTCAAGCAAATTCGCGGCGCGCAGAATTTTCTGTCAGCGCGATGACATTTTAGTTACAGCACCGCAGGCTGTGCGCCAATTGGTTCGAATTCGAAGAAAATTTCCGTGGCGCGAGCGTTTCGCGCGCGCGTTGCGGTACGAAACTACTTGCCGAGCTTGGCGACGCGGTGCGCCAGCCGCGAAACTTTGCGGCTTGCATTATTCTTATGAACGACGCCGCGCTGCGCCGCCCGCATGATCACCGGCTCGGCCGCCTTCAAGGCCGCTGTCGCCGCCGCGCGGTCGCCCGAGGCGATCGCTTCCTCGACCTTGCGGACCGAACCGCGCAATAAGGCGCGGCGCCCTTTGTTCACTTCGGTGCGGCGCGCGATCACGCGCGTGGCTTTGCGGGCGGACTTAGTGTTGGCCATCAGACTCTCGTTAAACTCTCGTTTGCCGCGGGCGCGGCGCGAAAGAATTCCGCAAGCACCCGGATTCATCAAACAAAATGAGGGCGGCGATAAGGCTCGCCGCCAAGGCTGAGGCTTATAGTGAGGCCTCCCGCGGGCGTCAACGCCGCAAAACGAAGGGTTAAGCCACCCGTTTGGCTCGTACCGCGTCGTAGCCGGCGATAACGGCGGCGCGGTCGGCGGCCGAGAAGGGTGCCAGTGGCGGCTTCACCCGCGCCAGCGCCGGATCGCCATGGATATGAGCGAGCAGGGCTTTCACGCCTGAGACCAATAGCTTGCCGTCGAACAATTTGCGGATGGCGACCGCGGCATCGAGCGCCGTTGCGTCGCCGCTGCGCCAGGCGCGTCCGCACAGATCGGGATTGCAATTGGCGGTGGCCGAAATGCAGCCGGCGAAGGCGCCGTTACGCGCTTCGATCAGGCAGGCTTCGGTCGAGGGGAACACGGCGAAATCAGGCGAGATCGCCGCCGCCGAACGCGCGAAGGGCATGTCGCCCGAGGAATCCTTCAATCCGACGATGCGGCCGGGAAACGTGTCGCGCAGACGCTTGATCAGCGCTACGTGCCAGGGAAGTCCGGACATGGCCGGGAAGTGATACAGGTAGATCGGCACCGGGTTGGCGTTCGTCGCCTGCACCAGCGCGCTTATGTATGCGGCGAGTCCGTCGTCGGGCACGCCTTTGTAGTAGAATGGCGGCAGCACCAGCGCGCCGGCAAAGCCAAGTTCCGCCGCATGGCGGGTGAGCGCGACAGCGTCCGACACGGCGGCTGCGCCGGTCCCGACCATCAGCCGGTTCAAGGGCAATCCGTCCGCTTTGTAGGCGTTCATCACCGCCATGCGCTCCTCGCGCGAAAACGAGGTCGCTTCGCCGGTGGTGCCGAGCACATTGAGGCCGTCGCAGCCATTGTCGAGCAGGAAGCGGGCGAGTTTCACCGCCCGTCCAAAGTCGGGACTGCCATTTTCGGTTACGGGCGTGGCGACAGCGGCGATCACGCCGGAAAGGGTCTTGCTCAAGGCGTCTCTCCAAGTTTTTGTCGCTAGCCGCTGATATTATATGCTGCCAGCGCCGCCATGTTGACCAGTTGATTGTCCTTGGCGCCCAGTTGCACGATCTGCACCGGGCGGTCCAGCCCGACCAGTAGCGGTCCGATAACCGTGGCGCCGCCCAGCTCCTGCAACATCTTGGTCGAGATAGAAGCCGAGTGGAACGCCGGCATCACCAAGACATTGGCGGGACCGGACAGCCGGCAGAACGGGTAGGGCGCCGCCAGCTCCGGATTGAGCGCGACGTCGGCGGCCATTTCGCCGTCATATTCGAAATCGACCCGCCGGTGATCGAGGATCTTCACCGCCTCGATCACGCGCGCCGAGCGCTCGCCCTGCGGGTGGCCGAAGGTCGAAAACGCCAGAAGCGCGAGCCGCGGCTCGTACCCGAGCCGGCGCGCCACGCCCGCCGCCTCGACCGCAATCTCGGCGATTTCATGCGCCTCCGGCATTTCCGTCACCGCCGTGTCGGCGACCAGCACGGTGCGTCCGCGCGCGACCACCAGCGAGGCGCCGATCACCCGGTGGCCGGGCTTGGGATCGATTACGCGCCGCACGTCCTCGAGCGCGACCGAGAAATTGCGCGTCACGCCAGTGACCATTGCGTCGGCGTCGCCGAGCGCCACCATGCAGGCGGCGAAATAGTTGCGGTCGGTGTTCACCAGTCGTTGGCAATCACGCACCAGATAGCCGTGCCGCTGCAGCCGCTCATACAAGTAATTGGTATAGACCGCGTTGCGGGTGGACAGCCGCGCATTGATGATCTCGATGCCCTCAAGCTCGATGCCGACGTCACGGGCGGTCGCCTGCACGCGGTCCTCGCGTCCGACCAGCAGCGCGCTGCCGAGGCCCTGGTGCACGAAGCTTGCCGCTGCGCGGATCACCTGCTCTTCCTCGCCCTCGGCGAACACCACGCGCTTGGGCGAACGCCGCAGGCGTGCGAACACCTGCACCAGCGTTCCGGCAACCGGATCGCGCCGCGCGTTCAATTGCTGGCGGTACGCGTCCATGTCGACGATCGGCTTGCGCGCGACGCCGGTATCCATGGCTGCCTTCGCCACCGCCGGCGGCACCGTGGAAATGAGCCGCGGGTCGAACGGCACCGGGATGATGTAGTCGGGTCCGAATTTCGGCCGCCCTCCGTAAAGAGCGGCGACTTCGTCGGGCACGTCCTCGCGCGCCAGCTCGGCGAGCGCATTGGCCGCCGCGATCTTCATCTCCATGTTGATGGTGGAGGCGCGCACGTCGAGGGCGCCGCGGAAAATGAACGGGAAGCCGAGGATATTATTGACCTGGTTGGGATAATCGGAGCGTCCGGTGGCCATGATGGCGTCGTCGCGCACTTGCGCTACTTCCTCGGCGGTAATTTCCGGGTCGGGGTTGGCTAGGGCGAAGATGATCGGCTTTGCCGCCATCGATTTGATCATCTCGGGCGTGAAGGCCCCTTTCACCGACAGGCCGAAGGCAACGTCGGCGCCTTTAAACGCTTCTTCCAGCGTGCGCTTGTCGGTCTTGATCGCGTAAGCCGACTTCCACTGGTTCATACCCTGGGTGCGGCCCTGGTAGATGACGCCCTTGGTGTCGCAGAGGATCAGGTTCTCGGGCCGGAAGCCGATGGCTTTGAGCAATTCGAGGCAGGCGATGCCAGCGGCGCCGGCGCCGTTGCAGACCAGCTTGGTTGTCGCGATATCGCGGCCGGTGAGATCGAGCGCATTGAGCAGGCCGGCGGCGGAGATGATGGCGGTGCCGTGCTGGTCGTCATGGAAAACCGGAATGTCCATCAATTCGCGCAGGCGCTGCTCGATCACAAAGCATTCCGGCGCCTTGATGTCTTCGAGGTTGATGCCGCCCCAGCCGGCGCCCAAGAGCTTCACGCAGTTGATGATCTCATCGGGGTCTTCGGAGGACACTTCGAGATCGATGGAGTCGATGTCGGCGAAGCGCTTGAATAGCACCGCCTTGCCTTCCATCACGGGCTTTGCCGCCAAGGCGCCGCGATTGCCCAGCCCCAGAATGGCGGTGCCATTGGTGATGACGGCAACGAAATTGCCCTTCACCGTGTAGTCGTAGGCCTTGCTCGGGTCCTCGGCGATGGCCAGCACCGGGACGGCGACCCCCGGCGAATAAGCAAGCGACAGGTCGCGCTGCGTTGCCATCGGCTTGGTGGCCACGACCTCGAGTTTGCCCGGGCGGCCTCGGCTATGGAATTGCAGGGCTTCCTGGTCGGTAAAGGTCGGCCGGGTCGGGCCGGGGGGCTTGGCGGGCATAATCACTCCATATACGCGACCGGTGACGCCCGGCAGTCGACCCTAGCGGAACGGGCGCCGGCTGCTCAAGGGAAGCCGGTTCTACTGCAGCAGTTGAACCGAAGCGCCGAGCAGGGTAACGGTGCGCCCGGGTGGGTGTGCTGTAGAGACCTCTGAGGCCATGATCCGCTTTTTGTTTCGTCTTGTCGGGCTGATTTGTCTGGCCGCGGCGTTCATCCTGGTGATCTATGATGGCACCAAGTCGATCGCCGGCAACAATCTTTACCTCACCAGCGTGCGGGCGTTGTGGGACCTTATCAATGCCGGCAGCCTGGCGCAGCTGAAGCCGGCGATCCAGCACTATGCCAATGGCTATCTGTGGGACCCGGTGATGGTCGGCTTCCTATCGGCACCGAGCTGGATCGTGCTCGGCGGGGTCGGTATCGTGCTCATTTTGCTCGGCCGCAAGCGCAAGCCGCTGATCGGCTACGCAAGGCCCTGAGGCCGCTCGCGTCCCCGTGAGGCGACCGTGCAAGCGTCTGTTCGAGACGTGATTTTCGGATAAGCTTATGGGCGCCTATATACCTGCCGAGATTTGCAGGAGAACCAACCCATGTTCGGCTTCAAGAAAATTGCCATGCCCAGCGCGAAAGACGCCTTGCCCGGCCGCGAGCAGCCGATCCGAACGGCGTCCGAGCACTTCGTCAATCACCACTCGCTGAAGGGGCCCTATCCGGAGGGTAGCGCGAAGGCGATATTTGGCCTCGGCTGCTTCTGGGGTGCCGAGAAAGCGTTCTGGCAACTCGACGGCGTTTACGTCACCGCCGTCGGCTACGCCGGTGGCCTGACGCCCAATCCGATTTACGAAGAGGTCTGCTCCGGCCGCACCGGCCACAACGAAGTGGTGCTGGTGGTATACGACCCGAAGAAGATCTCCTACGAGACTCTGCTCAAGACCTTCTGGGAGAGCCACGACCCGACGCAGGGCATGCGTCAGGGCAACGATGTCGGCACGCAATACCGCTCCGGCATCTACACCTTCACCGCCGCGCAGAAGAAGGCGGCCGAGGCCTCGAAGGCGATGTACGAGAAGGAACTGGCCAAAAAACGCTATGGCTCCATTACTACCGAAATTGTCGACGCCCCGCCGTTCTACTTCGCCGAGGATTACCACCAGCAATATCTGGCCAAGAACCCGTTCGGCTATTGCGGGCTGGGTGGCACCGGCGTGTCCTGCCCGATCGGCACAGGCGCGAAGCTGGCGACGGCGTGAGTCTTTTTTACCCTCCCCTGTAGGGGGGAGGGTCGGGGGCCCGAGGCCGCCGGGGTGGGATGTCAGTGGTGTGCCATAGTACGCATACCCAACCAACCCGTCCGCGTCGCGGACCCACCGTACCCCACCAAGGGG
>Ga0335081_10012760_pt1 | contig 13600 bp, 16 predicted proteins | sample Lox_Sample_35_FD_206713 | JGI IMG/M metagenome (GOLD analysis project Ga0335081, IMG submission 206713) | Soil microbial communities from Loxahatchee National Wildlife Refuge, Florida, United States - Lox_Sample_3.5 | ecosystem: Environmental > Terrestrial > Soil > Wetlands | place: USA...
GCCAGCCGCTCTGGGAACATACCCGACAACCAGTACCTTTACACATGACACACCTAATATCGACCTCAGCAGAAGGCTCGGTAAAGGGGAAGAAACTTGGACGAAACCTGAGTGCCGTTTCTTCACCAAACATCTGCTTTAGAAACAACGTGAGAACGCCTTTCAAATCCCCAAGAGTGATGCCTTTATCAACGAGAAGGCCTTCTATCTGGTGAAACATGGGGGTATGGGAGATGTCTGAATCAGGCCGATACACCCTTCCGGGTGAAAGAATTCTGACTGGTGGCCGCTGCTTTTCCATGACTCTTATTTGGACAGGCGATGTATGGGTGCGCAGCACAACGTTATCTTCTATGTAGAAAGTATCCTGCATATCCCTTGCAGGATGGTCCTTAGGAATATTCAAAGCCTCAAAATTGTAGTAATCAAGCTCTATTTCCGGGCCTTGGACGGTTGAGAACCCGAGTCCCGCAAAAATGCCACAAATCTCCTCACAGACCAACGTTATGGGATGTTCCTTGCCAAAATGAACTTTTCTGCCCGGGAGTGTTACATCTATTCTGTCACCGAGGAGACCTTCCTCCTTCTTGAGATCGGCTTTCGTTTTGAGAGCCTTCTCAATCTCGGCAGTCAGGATGGCTTTAATTTCATTGCAGCGATTCCCGACCAGGGGCCTCTCTTCGGGCGCTATATTTCCCAAGCCTCGCAGAAGCTTGGTCAGGATACCCTTTCTGCCCAAATACTTGGTCTTTACTGCGAGAAGTTCCTCTTCAGTTTCTGATCTCTTTAACTCGGATTCCGCCAGTCTCTGAAGCCCTTCAAGTTCTTTCAGCATGCGGCCAGCTTACCTTTTGCAATACTGGCTATCTCGGAGAATCCTCGAGGATCATGAACGGCAAGCTCGGCCAGAATCTTCCGATCAATTTCCACACCCGCTTTTTTCATGCCGTATATCAGCCGGCTATATGATATTTCATTGATTCGTGCAGCGGCATTGATCCTCGCAATCCACAGTTTTCTGAAATCCCTTTTCCTTACTCTTCTGTCCCTGTAAGAGTACTTCATTGCCCTTTCAACGGCTTCCGTGGCCGTTTTCAACAAACGGCTCCGTGCACCAAAATAACCCTTCGCCATTTTTAGAATTTTTCGTCTTTTTTTCTTTGCAGTGACACTTCTTTTTACTCTCGGCATCTCTTATCTCCCAGTTTCTTATAAAAAATCATTAAACCCCGATGTCAAATTAACATAATTTATTGTCTCTGTATTCCCATTCGTGCTTACATATACGGGATCAACAGCTTTATTCCCCGGGCATCCCTCTTGTCAAGAAAAGCTGCCTTTCGCAAACTTCTCTTTCTCTTTGTCGTTTTCTTTGTAAGAATATGGCTGCCATATGCCTTACGCCTCTTTACCTTGCCGGTTCCTGTCAAACTAAACCTTTTAGCTGCGCCCCTGTGTGTTTTTATCTTTGGCATTAAATCACCCCTTTTGTATAAAAAACCCAAACTTCCGATTTCTGAATTCTAAGCAATCTGAAAGTGCAGCTGCCGAGATCTCAAATCTTTCTTCGCACTGAAATTCAATATTGACCAGGATTTCAGATTCGTAATTCAGCCCTTGTTAATCTATTTTTGGGGAGATACCATCATGACCATGTTTCTACCCTCCAGCTTTGGCTGCTGATCAACAACGCTTATACCTGCCAGAGCCCTTTGCACGTCCTCCATAATTTTCCTGCCCAGATCCGTATAAGCCATTTCACGACCCCTGAACATCATGGTTATCTTCACCTTATCGTTCTGGCTGAGAAATTTCTTAATATGTTTAATCTTCACTTGAAGGTCGTGTTCATCTGTCTTCGGTCTTATCCTGATCTCTTTTACCTGAATGATGCTCTGACTTTTTCTTGCGACCTGTTGCTTCTTGCTTTGCTGGTATCTGAATTTTCCATAATCCATAATCCGGCAAACCGGTGGCGAAGAGTTGGGCGCTACCTCAACCAGATCCAGTCCTGCTTTGGCAGCCACCTCTAACGCCTCCGCCAGAGGCATAATACCAAGCTGTTTCCCTTCATCAATCAACCTGACTTCAGATGCCTTAATCTCTTCATTTATGTTTAAGTCCTTAGCTATACGACACCTCCTGAATAATAAAGTAGTTCAAATAATTCTTAATATGTTCTAACGTCAAGGAACGCCGGCGTCCAGGACTTTCGGCTTTTACAATTGTTTTGAAGCCGACTCCCCGCAATCCGGCTTGCTCTATGACAGCTACTGGTACTTGGCACACTTCTCCTCTATCAATTCAACGAACTCACTAACGCCGATTGCGCCGAGATCTTTACCGCTTCTCTCACGGGGTGAAACTCGGTTCGATTCCATCTCCCTGTCACCGATCACCAGCATATAGGGTATTTTCTGCATCTGCGCTTCTCTTATTTTATACCCCAGCTTCTCATTTCTGAAATCGCGCTCCACACGGATCCCTTCATCGGACAACTCTTTGTAAACCCTTTCTCCATATGGGATATACTTGTCAGTAACGGTCAGCAGAACTGCCTGCACCGGTGAGAGCCAGACTGGAAAGGCACCGGCATAATGTTCAATTAACACACCCATGAACCGCTCTATTGCACCTAAAATCACCCTGTGCAGCATTACCGGACGATGTCTTTCCCCATCCGCACCGACGTAGGTAAGATCAAATCGGTCGGGAAGCGTAAAATCGCACTGAATAGTCGCACATTGCCATTTCCGCTTGAGGGCATCTTTTAACTTGAAATCGATCTTGGGCCCATAAAAGGCACCATCCCCTTCATTTACCTCATAACTAATATTGTTTATCTTAAGAGCTCCCTCTAAAGCTGCCGTTGCCATTTCCCATTCTTCATCGGTGCCTATAGATTTTTCAGGCCTTGTGCTAAGTTCCACATCGTAGTCAAAACCAAAGACTTTCATTGCATAACTGACGAAGTCCGCGATAGCAGTTATTTCACCGTTCAATTGCTCAGGTGTGCAGAGGATGTGGGCATCATCCTGGGTGAACTGGCGTGCCCTCATCAGGCCGTGCAGAACCCCTGTTTTCTCATGCCGGTGGACAGTGCCGAGCTCGAAATACCTGAGCGGCAGGTCGCGGTAGCTGCGAATTTTCGATTTGTATATCAGCATGTGCGCAAGGCAGTTCATCGGTTTTATGCCATAGACCTGATTTTCTACCTCCGTAAAATACATATTTTCCCTGTAGTGGTCGAAATGCCCGGACCTTTTCCATAGATCGGCTTTCAGTATCTGAGGGCCCACGACCATTTCATACCCCCTTTTAAGGTGTTCCTTCCGCTCCCAGTCTTCAATAATGTTTCTGAGCCTTGCACCCCTGGGGTGAAAGATAATGAGACCAGGACCTGCTTCGTCATTCATCTGGAACAGGTCCAATTCTTTTCCCAGTTTTCGGTGATCCCTTTTCTTCGCCTCCTCAACAATATGCAAATATTCCGCAAGCGCCGCTTCCGTTGCAAAGCCTGTCCCGTATATTCGCTGGAGCATCTTATTTCTCTCATCTCCTCGCCAGTATGCCCCCGCCACATTTAACAACTTAAAAGCCCTGATCATCCCCGTAGATGGGATGTGGGGTCCTCGGCATAGATCTACATAACCGCCCTGGCTGTATAAACTGACAGTTACTACGTCCTGGGGTAGGTCGTTCAAAAGTTCAACTTTATAAATCTCACCCCTTTCCCTAAAAAACGATATGGCCTCAGGCTTCAATATTTCCCGGCGGACGAAAGGATAATCAGCAGCTACGATCTCCTGCATACGCTTTTCAATTTTTGTGAGGTCTTCCGGAGTAAAGTTCTCTCTATAGTCAAAGTCATAATAAAAGCCTTCTTCGATAGAGGGGCCAATGGTAATCTGCACCCCCTCAAATAAGTCCTTTACCGCCTGTGCCATGATATGGGATATACTGTGACGCAGAATTTCCAGGCCTTCCTTCGATTCAATATTGATTAAGGAGATTTTGGCGGGCTTCTCAATTAGATGGCTCAAGTCAACAGGCATATTATCGAGCTTCGCCGCAACTATTGAAGGAAGCATCTCCTTCTTCCACGATAGAATAGTCTCTTTAATTGTTTCACCTCGATGACACAGATGGATGGAACCATCCGGCATCACAACCTTGATTTCATTCATAAACCAATATCCGATGTACTAAATATTTCAATCATTTTGGCTAACGCAGTTAACATGCTTCTATAAGAAAGGGCATCACCGCATACTCCCTGCTGATGCCCTCACCAATACTTAAATAGTCATATCTTGTTTTTATTTCTTACTGAAAAAATGGTAGGCACGCAGGGATTTGAACCCTGGACATCCACCGCGTCAGGATGGCGCTCTCCCCCTGAGCTACGTGCCTACATCAGGGCTCTTCAAAAGAGGGTGTAGTTACTAACAGTAAAACTGCGTTATGTCAAGCGAATATTGCGATCTCCGCATTTTGAAGCATGACTTTAAACACGACTAAGCTGCGTTACTGTTCAGTCTGATGCCTCTGAACATATAGTTCAGACCGGAAATTATCGTGAACGCTACTGTAACCCACTGCAAAATCATGAGCCACAGGTAATCGATCGACCCAGGAAGGATGCGGGAGACAAGGAAAAAGACCAAAGTGAACAACTGCAAGGCTGTTGTGAGTTTGCCGATGAATGATGGGCGGATCTCATACGGAATGGACATGATTGACAGTATGGCAATGCCAACAAGGATGATAAAATCCCTGCTGATTACGACAACTGTGAACCATCCCGGGATCATTCCTTTTATAGAGAGAGTCACAAAGCAACTCGCGAAGAGGGCCTTATCTGCGAGCGGGTCCAGATATGAACCGAGTACGGTTTGCTGGTTCAGTATACGGGCAAAAAAGCCATCAAGGGCATCTGTAATTCCTGAAACAATTAACACGATTAGGGCCTTCGTAAAGGCCCCTTGCATGAGAAGGATCACCGTAATGGGTACAAGAAGGATCCTGACCAGCGTCAAGAGATTGGGAACATTCATTGGCCACTATGTCCGGTTTGCACTTTGAAACGTACTATATCCATTCTAGTTTTATCCCAAGTCCCGGTCTCTCGCCTTGTTCCAGTCTACCTGCTCATCGCGAAACGACATGCAAAAAAAATGTTGTTATCTTCTTCATCTGCGTCTTCTCGTTAACAGTCAGCCTTACATGTCCGGAAACCGGAGAGCTGGGAAAAACCATTCAGGACTTCTTAGGCCTCCTCCACGTCAATGGAGATGCCGGAACTTCGTCATCCCGCAGAATCAGGACCATCAGGTAGAGTATGCATCGCCTTATCTATTACTTCCTGCATAGCTGGTTCAAAGATCTCGCATGATTCCATCTCGAGCTCTTCCCGGAAAATACTGTAATTCCTTTTGATGGTTCTGTTGCGGTAACTCCAGAGCGTTTCCCCCGTCTTAGCGCTCCGCAGTTCAAAAGATATGGATATGTGCGTAGGGGCATAGATAAATGAAAAGTCGGTGTAGGACTCTTCTAAATAAATATACAGGACAGCATCTACACCGAGCAAATCACCCATGGCTTTGGGGGGAATATTTTCTCTTCTAAAATCAATATTGCCCTTATATATCTTGGTGAGCTTTTCATCTATGATTTGTAAAGGGACTTTTGGATAGCCTTTGAAATAAAGTTCATTGAGAACCATTGCCCTCAGCATCTGGCCCACCCTGGCATCACCTGACTTCATGTTCACAGGCAATATAGCAATAAGCCTTATGCCTTTGTTGCTGTAATCGGGATTCACAGTGTAGGGTTCTTTCCACATTTGTTTCCACGTGCAACCCTGCATAATGATTAATGCGAGCATCGTCAAAAAAATCCGTCTAAAATTACCCACCAATATTTAAACCTCACCCATAGAGTCCCGGAGGCGATCTAGCTTTCTTCACTAAGGTTCAGATCGCGCTCATTTCTCTCTCAAGAACGTAACCTCAAAATATTTCTTATCCGTGAGAATTATCGGGGAAAAATGTCCTGATCTTGTCAGTTCATCCGAGAATGACTGGACGGTGCCTCGAAGATGTAGATTTAGCTTTGCTGTGCCCCATGTGAGCTCGCGCTGATAAACATTCTTGACGCCGTTCACCTTTGTCCCTAGCAGTTGTTTGACTCTTGCGTAATCAGCACAACTTGCAAGTCCTTTTACCGTAAGCACTACCTCTGTTTCCAGAACCCTATTCTTTTCGGCCGTGAGGAGACCAAGGGTCTGAAGATCATCTCGTATACTATCCATGAACACTGCCGACCTGACGTTAACCGCATAGAGCTTTTCGACTTGTTTCTCGCTATTAATTTTGTAATCCCGGATGTATTGCTCACTTCTTGCGTATATCCGGTCTCTGATCGCTTGAGACTTTTTATCAGGTGGCTTACCGGGGATCAAGGTTGCCACGGCCTGTTCTACAGCATTGCGTAAAGCATCACTGATGGCATTTCTTCGTGCTCCGGCAATGTCGTCATTTGTTATAAGTCCCGTGCCGTCTGTTTCTACAGTCCAAACATCATCATTATTATCCTGCGGAAATACCCCGGAGGCTGGGAGGAAAAACCAGGCCGTAAATAGTAATGCAATAAGAAAAGGCCTTTTCATCTTTTTAACTTGTCAATCTCTTCCCTAATAACCCTCTCCGCAATCTGCGGGACTATTTCTTTCGCAATCCTCTCAGCAATTTCGCTAATCCTCTTTATTATTTCATCATTCAGGGCCGCGTCATGGCGAGATCCGCCTGAATCCTTTTCAGTAGCGTTCACAAGATCTTGGGCTTCATCAACTGGCCTCGGTATCCTCTCATATACTCGACCGTCAATGACAATAATTTCTCTATCTTGTTTGGTTTCAGTACCGCCCTGGTCATTTATTACGTCAACGAGGTCGTAAATCCTGTCATTAGGTTTCAATAAACGTCCGTCTACGAGGACATCTCCAGTTCTCGCCCCTGGCATGTTTTCCACACTACCCTCCCGTAAGATCCCAGCCAAATTTTTTGATATCGCATCCATATGGATTCACATCCTAGATAAGGCATTCGAACCGTTACAACCTCAAAAAAATTCCATGTGCTGTAAAACAGTAAACTTCGCAGATGCGAACTTTATGGCTTCAACTCTACGAAGCCTGCCTTTACCTTCCCCTCACAGCTTCTTCACAAAAATCGTACTGCCTTATATAGCCAGAATGTTTGTGAGTTATCACACCTGCAGAAAGTGTTCAAGCGAATAGTAGCCCGTTTTGTGAGCATCAAGTCCGGTCGACCACCAACCGGTAGACCTTTTTCTTGGGGATCCCTAATTGCTTGGCAACTTTTTCGATGATATCTCGCCGGGAAGCGACGGAGCCTTTCATCAATTCTTTGAATTTCGCCAGGATTTCGTCATCGGAAAACGATAACGGCGCATTTTCCTTCCCCCCTATGACTATCGTCACTTCGCCTTTCACAACCCTTCCCTGTATGCCGTTGAGGACTTCTCTTACAGTTCCCCGCATGATTTCTTCAAACACTTTGGTCATTTCCCGCGCTATGACCACGTTCCGGTCACCAAAGATTTCACCGATATCGCGAAGTGACTTCGTCAGTCTCTTAGGTGATTCATAGAACACCATTGTCTCTGTTTCGTCCCTGAGAGCGGATAAGAACTGTCTTCTTTTTCCATCTCGTGAGGGCAAGAATCCATAAAATGCGAAAGAATCCATGGGTAGGCCGGACACGCAAAGGGCTGTGACGACAGCTGATGCCCCGGGAACCGGAATAATCTTTATCCCTTCAGCAATAGCCTTACTGACAAGAACATACCCTGGATCCGATATTCCCGGTGTTCCTGCGTCAGATACGATTGCCACATCCATACCCTCATTCATTTTAGAAATCAGCGTGTTGCTCTTCTTGCTCTCTATATGATCGTGAAGACTCGTCATGGGGGTGTTAATCTGATAAAGTCGCAATAGTGTCCTTGTCCTTCTCGTATCTTCGGCTGCTATCATCTGTACTCCCTTAAGAACCCTTATAGCCCTGAGCGTTATATCCTCAAGGTTCCCAATGGGCGTTGCGACGATGTACAGCGCACCTTTTCTATTAATGCCCATATGTAAGTAAGATTAGATCAGACACGATAAAATTTTTAAGTGACCATAGCATGTTTTCTTGTGTTTTCTTGTTGACATATTGAAATGCTTTTCGTTTAATACCAAACCTGAGAGAAAAAAACCACAAAAACGAAAACTGCGTGTTGCTATGAAAACCTGGTAAGGGCATTCCGAGCGACGACAACGGAGATATGGAAACATTCCACATCATAAACTGAAATGAAACGTATACTGATTACGGGTGGAGCAGGATTTTTAGGCTCCCATCTCTGCGATAGGCTCATCGCGCAGGGCAACGATGTCCTGTGTCTCGATAATTTTTTTACCGGGAGCAAGGAAAATATAGCCCATCTACTTGCAAACCCCAGATTTGAATTAATCAGACACGACATCATCAATCCGATCTTCCTCGAGATAGATGAAATCTATAATCTTGCCTGTCCTGCTTCGCCGGTATATTACCAGTGCAACGCTATCAAGACAGTTAAAACAAATGTGATGGGGGCCATCAATACGCTCGGAATGGCAAAGCGTCTCAATGCAAAAATTCTCCAGGCATCGACTTCGGAGGTATACGGAGACCCCGACGTGCATCCCCAGAAGGAAGACTACTGGGGAAGGGTCAACCCTATAGGACCAAGAAGCTGCTATGACGAGGGTAAAAGGGCGGCTGAATGCCTTATGATGGATTACCACCGCCAGAATAATGTTAAAGTGAAAATTGCTAGAATATTCAATACCTATGGTCCGCGCATGGCACTGAAAGACGGGCGTGTAATAAGCAACTTCGTCGTCCAGGCAATAAAAGGCGAAAATATCACTGTGTACGGCAATGGCTCCCAGACCAGATCATTCTGCTATGTCGATGAAATGATAGACGGCCTAGTGCGGTTGATGGAAAGTGACGACGCTTTTTTCGGACCAGTAAACCTGGGGAATCCGGACGAGTTCACAATTCTGGACTTAGCGAAAACTGTCATAGGCATGACGGGAAACCGCTCGAAGATTGTTTTCAGGCCCCTGCCCCAGGATGATCCAATGCAACGCAACCCCGATATTTCCCTGGCGAGAAAAGTACTGGGCTGGCAGCCGCGAGTCAAGCTTGAGGAAGGTCTTGTACGGACAATTGAATATTTTCGCAAAGTAATTTAAGGAATAGAGGCTTCTATGAAATTCAAGAAAAACATCCTGTGTATCGGCGCAGGGTACGTGGGCGGTCCCACGATGGCCATGATAGCATACAAATGTCCACAGTACAGAGTGACTGTCGTTGACATCAATCCCTCCCGCATTGCCGAATGGAATTCCGATAATCTCCCCATTTATGAACCGGGGCTTGATGACATCGTTCGCACAACTCGCGGGAAGAACCTCTTTTTCAGTACCGATATAGAGGGCGGCATCAGAAACAACGATATCATCTTTGTCAGTGTGAATACGCCGACCAAGACATTCGGGACGGGTGCAGGCATGGCAGCAGACCTGCAGTACTGGGAGAAAACGGCGAGGCAGATCCTGCAGCATTCGCAATCGTCAAAGATAGTCGTTGAAAAGAGCACCCTTCCGGTAAAAACCGCTCTGGCCATGGAAAAAATACTTAATTATACGAAAAACTCTATTACTTTCGATATACTCTCCAACCCAGAATTTCTGGCGGAGGGTTCGGCTATTAAAGATCTCGATAATCCTGACCGTATCCTCATCGGATGCCGGGAGACGGAAAGCGGCTATGCTGCCAGAGAAACCCTGGTGGAAATATATGCTAACTGGGTACCAAGGGAAAACATCATCACTTCCAATATCTGGAGCAGTGAGCTTTCCAAAATCGTATCGAACGCCTTTCTGGCGCAGCGAATATCATCGATCAACGCGGTCTCAGCCCTATGTGAAAAAACGGACGCCGACATAACCGAGGTATCGAGGGCCGTCGGCATGGACAGCCGCATCGGCAGCAACTATCTCAGCGCCAGCATTGGCTTCGGCGGCTCCTGCTTTAAGAAGGACATCCTCAACTTAGTATATCTATGCCAATACTATGGCCTGCATGAAGTTGCTGACTACTGGGAAAATGTCGTTAGAATCAACCATTATCAGCAGGAGCGCTTCATAGTGAATATGCTGAACGCCATGTTTAACACACTCGCCGGCAAGAAGATCTGCCTTTTCGGCTTTGCGTTCAAAGCCAATACAAGTGATACAAGGGAGAGTCCTGCTATTAACATCACGAAACGGCTTCTTGAGGAAAAGGCTGAGATCGTCATAACCGATCCTAAAGCCCTTAAAAATGCAAAGGCGGATCTTGAGGGCGTAGAAGGTAAAGTAAGTTTCATAGAAGATCCCTATAAGGCAGCCGAAGGATGCCACGCTATCGCTGTACTAACCGAGTGGGATTTGTACAGGGACCTTGACTTTCAGAAAATCTTCAACACCATGACCAAGCCAGCCTCCATCTTTGACGGAAGGAATATCATTGACCACAAGCGATGCTTCGATATCGGCTTCAACATCTTTCCCATCGGTAAACCGGCTTTAACCCATTTTTGATAACGATGACTCCGATGGACTCCTTTAATATTACTGTCATTGGCGCCGGGGTGGTCGGCCTGTCCATTACAGAAGAGCTGTCTGCAAATTATAAACATGTCCTGCTTATTGAAAAAAACGATGGCTTCGGACAGGAGACGAGCAGTCGCAACAGTGAGGTAATACACGCCGGTATTTACTATCCCCACGGCTTCCTCAAGTCTTCTTTATGTGTGGAAGGAAACCGACTCCTTTATGATCTATGCAGGGATCGAAATATTCCCCATAAGCGCATAGGCAAGCTGATTGTCGCCATTAACGACCAAGAATGTGAACGCCTGGAAAACATAAAAAATCATGCCGAAGGAAACGGCGTATCCGATCTCACCATGTTGGGGCCAAAGCAGATCCTGACACTTGAACCGGAAGTCAATGCGAAAACCGCCATCTATTCCCCATCCACAGGGATTGTAGATAGTCATAGCCTGATGCGTTCTTTCTACGTAAACGCGAAAAGTGCCGGCGCTGTGATTGCTTTCCGTTCTAAAGTCACAGCCATTCATGCCGAAAATGGCATATACGAGGTGGAAACGAATGGAGGAGAATACCGATTTCGCACCCGTGTAATTATCAACAGTGCCGGCCTATATTCCGACAGCGTCGCCGCTATGGTCGGCATCGATGTAGACCGGCTCGGATACCGCCTGAGATACTGCAAGGGAAGTTATTTCTCTGCCTCACCTTGCCCGAAACTCAATCATTTAATTTATCCTGTTCCCACTGAAAATACGGAAGGCCTCGGTATCCACGCCACGCTGGACCTCAGCAACCGCGTCAGGTTCGGACCTGATAGCCAGTACATAAAAGAAATCGAATACGGCATAGATGAAGAGAGAAAGGAATCTTTTTATCAATCCATCAGAAACTACCTGCCCGGGATCAAACCGGGATACCTCCATCCGGACACGTGCGGAATTCGTCCGAAACTCCAGGGACCTGGTGAAGACTATCGCGATTTTGTCATTAAGAATGAGAGCGACACGGGATATCCCGGGCTGATAAATCTGATCGGTATCGAATCCCCCGGATTAACCTCCTGTATTGCCATTGCACGATACGTGAAGCGCCTCTTGACCGTATATTTTTGAGGGCAAGGACCGAGAGACAAGTCTTTGAGTCTAAGGCAAACAACGATAAATGCACGGGTGGGTCCGATCGACAAGTTCAACGGCGTTTTGAATCAGCTCTATGGTACTCCCGTCAGGCAGCATCTTTATCGCCACCACATCGAATCTCGCGTCTCCGGGATAGAGATTTTTTTCCTTTAGATGCATAAGAGAATTTTGCAAAATATCCTCCTGCTTTCCTAATTCTCAAGCAAGCTGTGGATCGCCAAATTCTTCCGATTTCGTGCTCTTAACCTGCACAAGGACAATCGCATCCCCGTCTCCTGCCACAATATCAATCTCTGCCAAAGGGCATATGTAATTACGCTCAACGATCCGGTATAGTCTACTCTTCAAATAAGTAATGGAAGTATCCTCTCCCTTCTTGCCAGTCAGCGCCTTATCAAAAACTTTCATTATCACACCCGATGTCGCAAAATGTGTTCAAAACTCCATTTCGGCATTTACTTGGATGAGGCTCCTGTCTTTGACTGTGAACGATTTTCGATGGATCATGCAATACCCGTGTTCCTTGATTGCTTCCCTGTGCTCCGCCGTAGCGTAGCCTTTGTTCTTCGAAAAGTTATACTGGGGAAATTGGCGATCATAGGTCTCCATGATCCCGTCTCTTAAGACCTTAGCAATGATCGAGGCCGAAGCTACGGATACGCTTTTTGAGTCACCTTTGACAATGGCTTCCTGGGGTATGGAGACAAAAATATGATGTGCCCCATCAATGAGGAGATAATCGGGCGTCATGGAAAGATTCAATGCTGCCTCCCTCATGGCAACGAGTGTCGCCTGAAATATATTCACTTCGTCAATAAACGAAGCCTCGACGACACCCAGGCCAATGGAAAGGGCATCGCGTCTTATGATTTCAGACAGTTTCTCCCTCTTCTTGGCTGAGAGCTGCTTCGAATCTTTGATTTCCTTGTTCTTGTAATTGGGGGGGAGTATCACCGCCGCAGCGACAACGGGCCCCGCAAGGGGGCCTCTGCCCACCTCATCGATGCCGGCTATTGATCGGTAACCAAGTTGATGGGCACGCCGTTCAAAACTATTCATAGCAGGGACAAGAGACCTGTAAACACGGCCCTGAGGTACTGCCCAAAGACAGACAATGGTTCTCCCCCATCTGAAGGCCAGAGACAGATGGACATGGTGGCTTCCACCTGCGTAGGGGATTAGTTTAATACCTATTTTCCCATTTCTTTGATTCTTGCTTTCTTCCCTCTAAGGCCGCGTAAGTAATACAGCCTGGAGCGCCTCACTTTGCCGCGATTAACTACTTCAATCCTATCTATCACGGGCGAATGCAGTGGAAATGTCCTTTCGACTCCTACGCCATAGGAAACCTTTCTCACTGTGAAGCTCGACCGGCAATCACCCCGCTTTCTGCGGATGACGACGCCTTCGAAGGCCTGAATTCTCTGCTTCTGTCCCTCGACAATTCTCACATATACCCTGACAGTATCTCCAGGCTTGAAATTAGGAATGTCTCCTCTCATCTGTTCTTTTTCAAGCATTTCCATAACATTCATATCGTAAATTCCTCCATATCGTCTCACTCACAAATCTTTCTTAATGTCTTCGAGTGTTTTTCTGTCCTCATCAGATAGTTCTATTTTTTTCAGCAAGTCCGGACGCCTCAAATATGTTCTCTTTAGCGATTCCTTTCTCCGCCATGCCTCGATCTTCCGGTGATCGCCTGACAGCAGCACCTCGGGAACCTGCCAGCCACGGTAAC
>Ga0335081_10012761_pt1 | contig 13600 bp, 5 predicted proteins | sample Lox_Sample_35_FD_206713 | JGI IMG/M metagenome (GOLD analysis project Ga0335081, IMG submission 206713) | Soil microbial communities from Loxahatchee National Wildlife Refuge, Florida, United States - Lox_Sample_3.5 | ecosystem: Environmental > Terrestrial > Soil > Wetlands | place: USA: Florida...
AGTTTTGAAAATCAGTCGTCTGCTTGTTGGCCTTCGATTGATACACCGCATAGACAACCCAGAGTCCCACTTCCGCACCAAAGAATGCGATCCCTTGCCAATATTTCTCCGCATACGTCTGACCGACGCCTGGAATGACAGCAGAAAACAACGCAGCCTCCGAAGGCGATTTGTAACCGGGAAGATCCTTCAGTGTCACCGGTTGCGATGTGTCGAGCGGGACCGTGTTTTGTCGAAACAGATCAATACTAAGGTCACCGCTGAGGTGACCGCTGGAGTGATTCCTGGCCAAACAAACGTCCGATGTCTGGGCGTTCGCTGCGACACTAGCAAATACCAGTACTGCTAACACAGAGAATGTTTTCATTCGAACCTCATATCTTGATTACCACTCGTCATTCATGCCGAAGATGTTGAGCTTCATCGAAAAAGAAGCGAATGAGCGGCCGGAAAAGGTCTCCAATCCAACGACTCCCGGATCCGATTGTGTTATGAGACGATACGTGATATCGGCAAAGAGTCCGCTCCACATTTCCCACCGACCGTTCAGGTCAAACTCGTTTCTTTTGAATAAAGGGCCACCCAAAAATGGCACCGGCGTCATGTAAGTGTAAATTCCTCCCCCATATTCCTGTGCTTCAGTTCCTGGCATGCCTTTACGAATCACCACATAGGAGGCCGACAACCAAAGCTGTGGAATCGGCCTGTAGTCCAACCACATCTGGAGCCTCTCCGCATTTTGTCCAAGCCAGTCACCAAGCGGATAACCGTTGCTCGTCCGGTAAAGAGCGGTTTGGTTATTGGCATACACAAATGGACGGAGAGCGGTGTATTCCAGTGTGAGGTCTAGTTTGCGATGATCGATGTCCACAAGGGTTCCTCCAATCGTTCCCGCGACAACATAGAATCCCTGATTGAAATTGAAGTCGTCGACATACAGCGTGCCGTAGAGGCTGCCAAGATTCGGGTAGGTGTATCGACCACCTCCCCAAATGTTTGTTTGATCGATTCCGCCGCCTTGGATATATAGGTTGTGGTAGAAAGAAATTGGCAGAAGCACGTATTCTGGCGTAAAGCGGTCGCTAACGATCATCTCCTCGCCAACCGCGAGATTCATTTCGTTTATCGGCGAATATTCCAGAACGTGGGCGAAGATATATTTCGAACGATAGATTATTCGATAATTCGTAAGCGTGCCGTCCGTGTAGTCTGTGTAACTAAGATTCGAGTCGACGACGCCGCTGTTGAGGAACCCGGCGAACGCGGTGAATTTCAGGTTATGCAGCAGCTGGATGGATGCTCGGATTTGCGGATAACTCGGCGCTCGTCCGGAAAGGACGACTTGTCCTCCCCGCCCGTATCCCCACGTATTGCGTATCTTTTCGAAGTACAAGTGAACTAATCCCAGCCTGAACCCGAATTGCATTTCCGTGTCGTCGTAATCGTAGCCGTTCGATTGCGCAATGCTGGTTACGTATGCAGGCTGGCTGGAAAGGCTTCCTTGCATGTCGGGACTTCTTTGTCGGACGATATTATCGATCGCTTTGGCGTAGAAAACAAAATTCTCGCCAATCGAGCCGTAGGTCTCGAGTCCGCTCGACCGTTTCCAAAACGGCTTACCACCCCCGTCACCGAAGACGGTACCACCTAGAAGAGGAAGGAAGGAAATAGAAACAGTATTCTCCCTTGTCGAGAGCGCGATTTCATTCCTCTGGGCGGCATCCCTGAATGACAACTCATCATCGAACGAAGACTGCGCACCAATTTTGAAGGTGCGTTGATCGAAGGGAGAATAGTCCCTCACAAAATCGTTTCGAAGGAACGTTCCTTCTTTATACTGGATTCGTTCAATGAGCAGGTTCCGCATATTCCCTATTTCCGGTGAGCCGGATAATGTGACGCTGTCCGGTTGTTGGGCGAAAACGGTAGACGCGCAAAGGAAGAAAAAGATTATGATTGTTTGGACTTTCATTGTCATTTTGTCTTTTTCGAAGATTCACTCGTGTCCCTCATTGCATCCTTCTCGGCGCAAATTCGTTTACGTCAAATCCAAAAAGGATTCCCAGGTAGAACCGCCACTCATGCCCGTAAGTGACGTTCACCGACTCAAATTCACGGCTAAACTGATCCAAGCCGTATGCCCCGCTCACAAAGATGCGGGTCGGGTAGTCATAGAACGAGAACGATTCCAGCCGGAGCTCTGCACCGACGTCGCGTTTCCAATCTGCGGATCCGGGAATCGATGAGGCTGTCCAGGCATCGCCGTAATCGGCAAAGAAAGATCCGTAGAGTTTTGTAAAGTAAAACTGAAGCACGCGATAATTAATTTGGGTGGCAATCGGGAAGCGGTACGTGAGATTCACCGTCGCAATCGTGTTCCCGCCAAGTGCATAAAATGGATACCCTTTCATCCCCGCAATGCCACCGGCATAGAAATCAAAGAAGCTATCGACCGATTTGCCAAGGATGCTGCCGCCCCGAAAGGATATGTTCATCGTTTGTCTTGGGAACACGAATGGCAAATGCTCGTTCCACATCAACTCCACACGATTATAATCGAACGTGGTGTAGACGGGAACAAGCTCGCCCGCATCATTCGTAGCAAATTCACTGTTCACATTGAATTTGTTCAATTCGAGTGAGTAGTTAAACTCGATCGTTCTTCCCGTCGGATTGATGTCGCGTTCAAGATTCGGCACGATTCCGTTATATCTGAATTGGAAAGAAAGCATGTTGCCGATCAGATAGGTGGACCGAAATGCAGGCTGAATGGCCTGAGCACCTTGAAAGTACGGATCAATAAAACTGCCGATATTGGCATTGTAACGGCTGAGCGTGTACCCGAGCTTCGCGGTGGTCAACTCGGAGAATATTGGCTGGCTGAGTGAAGCATCAAATTCAAGGAGGTCGTACGTTACATCTGTGTTGATGAGATACGGATAGAGGGTAAACGATGTGGAGGTTTTTCTGGAAATATTATAAAGCTCCAGCGACAGGGTCGGGTCCAGGCCAAGCTGATAGAACAGCGGCAAGCGATCCCGGTAGTCAAAGATGAAGAATAAATCACGCTCCAGCTGTCGATTGATGGCCGCGCCACCAAAAATGTCTATCTTGTCAAGGACGTCCGATGATGAAAAATAGAATCCCGGCTTTATGACGTCCAGACCGGAGTTCTTCGTGTTGTAGTTGTCCACGCGAATCAGAGGCAGGATCGAGAGACTCGTAAAGACTGAATGGTACGGCTGCCCTGCCTTCAACGTATCAGCGTCAGGGAGATTGTACCTGTGCGAGCCAGGGGCATCGGACGGACTTTCCGGCGCCAGGAGACCCGTGCTCGCCAAGTCGTGGCTTGACTGAGTAACCGGAGGCTGAAATTTCTCAACGCTGTCTTGCAGCAATGCGATATTGTACCCCGTGTCGTCGTACGTCGCATATGCCACCTGCCCTGCTGCATTCACACACGGCAGGAACGCACCTCCCAGCACGTTCGTGACTCTCCGCGTGGAGCCGGAAGCAATGTCCATCGCATAAATGTCGAAAATGCCGCTCTCATCATCTGAGTAGTACAACGTTTTCCCGTCCGGGCTATACGTAGGATTTCTCGAATCGTACTTGGTCGGAGCGATCTTCAACCCCGATCCATCCGCATTGATGCTGGCAAGGTGCTGATTCTGGGCTATGGAATAGCCAAACGAAATTACTTTTCCGTCAGGTGACCAGACGGGTGTGTACACCTGTTCTCCATCCTTGAAATCCGTCAACTGTTTGATGTTCTTTCCATCTGCATCGCACGTTCCGATATTCAACGTCCCATTGCTTCCATATGCGAACACGAGTCTTGTCCCATCCGGGGACAATTTGGGGTTTTGCGCCCTTAATCCAAAGGTAAGTCTCGTTTCTTTCTCGTCTGCCAAGCGGTACCTGTAGATGTCGTACACTCTGCTGCAGTGCGGATTGTCGTACGAGAGTTTCGAATAGTACAGATTCTTGCCATCCGGAGAAAACGACAATGAAGAACGAACCGGGCCGACAACTTTCTTGCTGGTCTTGGTGCCTATGTCGTAGAGATAGACACTACTCAGACCGAAATAGTCCTGCCCCCTGTTGGAAATGTAGGCGATCTTTGACCCGTCGGGTGAAAAGGCAGGATAGAAATTTCCGAAACCCTCCTTTTCGATCAGGTCGCCTTGTTTGAGACTCGGACGGATTGCTTGCGCGACGCTGTCGTATGCAAGCGTTTCGTCGTGTTTCCATTCGTCGTAGAGTTGCTGGCCCGTGATTCCGAGAGCCTTTTCAATGGCACCATCGATCGTGACGCGGAAGAGTGTCGAGAGATTATCGGAAATCTGGCGAAGCTTGTCCGCGCCGTACCGTTGGGCGATGTAACGAACGATGGAGAACCCCGCGTTGTAGGACGATTCGTTCCCGAGACTCGTCTTCCCGAAGACCGCCATTTCTTCCCACGAGAGAGGTTTGCCGGCCAGCATGTACATCCGCAGGATCATGTCCCGGTGAGTATCCCAGGTGTCGTACTGGAGGTTTGATTGAAACTGTGCCGTCCCTTCCGCAAACCAGCTGGGGACGACGAACGCCGACAGCGGATACGAAACCAGCACATTGGGGTAGCCGTACAGGACGTCGGGCCTTCTCTCCGCTTCGTATCCGAGCCATTGGAAGTAAATTCCGGGAATGCGTCGACCCAATTTCATTGCCGTCTGGATTTGGACAATATGGGTGAACTCGTGCGAGACGACATTCTGAAGCCAGGGATGCACCCCGCGAAGTTCGAAGTCCAGGTTCGACGCCCAGATGACAATCTTGTTGTCGTAAAAATACGATTCCCCGTTTGAGTAGTCATCGTAGTCGCGAAGAACAATACTCACCTTCTGGTCCGGCTTATGCTGGTACAAGTCCGTGATCGGTTTGTAGATCTGTTCGGCGATGTACGCGACTTCTTTTCCCGTTCGCTCCTCTCCGTTGTGATAATGCACAAGAAAATGCTCCGTCTCGATCGTTTTCCAATCCAGCTCCGGATGGGGAAAGTCTTCATCCTGAGCACGGAGGAACATCGTCACGAGCAAGGATGCGAACGTTATGGCGAAGAAACGCTTCACCACCGGCTAATGAAATATGACATTGATGATCGTCACCTGACCTTTGTCGATCGTCCGCTGAATCTGTTGAACCTGCGTCGAGTACTTATACGTGAGAACGATGTCGTTCGAAATAACGAGATTGCCGGCATACGTGCTATCGTACGATGAAAAATAAGGAACGGAAGAAGAATCCACGGGCAGATACTGCATGGGAATCGTGTACTGGCCGGTTGAATCTGTCGTTGCAACCTGTCCTCCGGAAACGAGCTGGCTGTATGTAAACCGGTCGATTCCGCCGACCAGATATTGTATGTAATAGATACCACTCGGAGTCAATGTCCCCGACGAATCCGTACCATCCCACAACACCTGGTACCAACCGTAAAAATTCTGAGGCGGGGTGAGTGCCCGAATGACCTGATTATCCCAATTGACCACGACAGCCTGTACGGGTTTGGATTCATCGGTTACGAAGTATTTCCGCGTGGCAGCGGAATCTGTGAAATCCAAATCCTCCGTGTAATCCAGCAGCACTTTCACATTGGGAACGGGATTGCCGATTTGATCCGTCACCGTGCCCTGCACCTCGTATCCATTGACGACCGGGCTTTCCACGACTGGAATCGGTCTGTCGCAAGCGGCGAACAGCACGAGGAAAGGTATCAGATACTTGCCAGCGTGGTTCAACGCGCATCCTCCCCGGTTCAAACAATCCGCAACCGTTCCGTCGTTGCGCTCCGTCTTCTCCGCATGCAATGCTCTTTCGTCGTCACTTCACCACTGCGATCTTGATGATCCGTGCCTGCGTCTGGTTCTGATTCGATGCTTCGACGCGGGCAAGATAAACACCACTTTGAACATGTGTCACGTCCCACAGGATTTCGGTATCGACGCCACCAAAGGCCTTCCCGCTGAGTTCCGTGATCTTTTTGCCGGCGATATCAAAAATCGCGATCGCAATCGATGCGTCCTGGGGACAGTAGAATCGGATGTGCGTTGAGTTCCCGTACACCGGATTGGGCCAGTTATAAACGCGCGATGCCGGAAGAAAGTCAGTCGAAAGCGGAACGCTGCTGCCCGAATCCGGCGAACTGTAGTTGGCGGAGACTTGATAGGCATACAGCCTTCCGTCATCTCCCATCACAGAAAATCCCGTCTGTGCCGGGCCCGAAGGCGTGGCAACCGGAAAGGTGACCGGCAGTCCACTGACGCTGGTACCGAGATCAATGGGAAAACCCGTCAGCACGTTCCCCACGTTTGTGAACGCCGAGACTATCCCCGTGGAACTCACTGCAAGAACGTCCTTCGCGGCGTCGGACGTGAGACGCAAAACAAGAACGGGCGAAGCATTTCCCACATCGCTGACAATACTCTTCGGGAACCCTCCCAACAAAAAACCCCTTGAGTTGAAACCTACCACAGTGTTGCCGACCGTCAGTATGACGTCCTCATTCCCCGACTGATAAATATCGGAAGCGACCGGATTCGATATCGAGCCCGACCAGCTCGCCAGGGAAGCTTGTCCAAGGAGCGTGAGATTGTTCGAGAGAATCGTCAGCGAGCGTTGAACGGTATCTACCAGGAAGATGGAAGAGCCCTGGCCTGTGGCAAATCCATTGAATGAGGTTGAAAAGGGATACACGTGGTTGGAAGCATCGGTAATCGCTGATCTCGTGACGGCGTAGCCCGGAGGCACGACAACCGTTACGGGGTCCGACAATTCTGATACGATGTCAGTGATTTGCAGTGTTCTGGGATCGAATTGGACCACCCCACCGTCCGCGTGTCCGAGAACAATGTTCGTTCCGTTGAGGATGGGTGCGGAGGTGACACGATGCCCGATGTTCACAACATTCGTTTGCACGGAATCATACACGCCGTTTCCATCAGTATCGACGACCTTAAAAAGGAGAACCGAGCTGTCCTTTGCACCAACGAAGTACGTATTGCTCGGCGTCGCGTCGAACACGAGTGGATACGCTCCTCCGTTCGACGTGAGCAAACCGGTTGTGTCCGGTGTGCCGCTCGTTCCGTCCGAGCGAAAGACGTATACGCTGTCTCCTTTGCTCACAAAAATCCCGTTACTCCACGTCCGAACCGATTTGTCGGAACTTGAGATGCCGAGGTTCTTCGGAAATCCGCCCACTGTCTTCAGATAATCATCGCCAAACCTGACGCTAAAGGTCATGCGCGGCAAGCGAGCGCTGAAATCTTTGATTGTCACAAGACTGAAGGCACCGGAATTCGCGTTGCTGTTTGGCAACGAATTCCTGTCAAAGCTGTTTGTATAGGTCGGCGAAATATTACCCAGATACCACGCATCGAGCGGACTGCCATTTTCGCTCCCCGAACCTGCGTCGAGGTATGAATAAGCCTGCCCTATGTCTTGTGCCCCTTTTGCTTCTTCGAGATAGATTCCTCGTTTGTCCGGATTTGCGTTGATCGTGTTGGTCGCGAGGTTGGCATTGATGACATTGTCATCGACGTGCCAGATGAAAATGCCGCCGCCATCAAACACGTGAGATGTATCGATCAGTCCGAGCAACGCCCAGTCATAGTTGGAGACATCAATGACCGAGCCCGAAATCGCCGAAATGCTGTTGTTGTCGAACCATCCCGCGCTATCGAAATGGAATGTCCTGTTCACGGGGAGGCCATTCTGGATCGCTTGAACCGTCACCCCTTTCCCGAGCGGATCTCGACTCCGATTTTCGACAAGGAAGTATTCGCTCGTGCTTATGGGAACCTTGTAGATTGTGTCTTGTCCCGCGTACGCCGGTCCGCCGTGATAAAGACTGACTGCCGGTGCAGGGATATTCTGTGTGTTCGAGGAAATCGTAATAGGTGTAACCCATCCCAATCTTATTTTTTCCCACGCACACGGTTCGGGGGGGAAAATGCCATAAAACGCAAAGAACGACGCGCCGTCTTCCAGCCCGTATTGTCCGATCCCCTCCCTTCCGGCCTTCGTGTCCCACAGATCCGGCAAACCGAGATAGCTTCCAATCGATGCGGCGAACAGTCCGTTGATACTGACCTGCAATGTGTCATTGGCACCCAGCGAGTTCACAAAGAACTGCGAGTCGGTTTCGGGCAATATGATTGTGTTGTCGATTTTGAAGCTGCCACCGCTCACCGGGATTCCGCCGTACGACTGATTCTGAAACGCGTCTTTCAAGGCCTGCGGTCCAAGATACAGCGACGGGAGATCGAGCGGTGTAGGATCATAGCCAAGAATGTTCACAAGGTTCAGGTCGTGTCCGACGCCCGCGTGAAAAACCACAAACGCATCATACTGATCGAACGGGAAGCCGGGAAATGCTGAATCCGCCATCGTCCAGCTTTCGGCGGCAAGTTCCGCAAGCTCGTGATTGTTGCTCGATGTGGATGGGGCGTAATACTGCAGCTGTTGCGAAACGGTCATGACTTTGTTCAAAACAGTGCCGAGGACCGTCAGCTTCCCGTTGGACACTCTCCTGAAGTAGTTCTGGACAAACTGCATCTTGTATGAGAAATAGAGAATGTCGTGCGGCGGTGGATCGATTATGGCTGGCACGGCTTGCAGCATGAACGATCCGTTGCCTGTGATTCTCGGATCATCCGATTCCTGGAAATCCACCATGACCGCCAGTACTCTCACCGTGTCGCGGAAGGATGAAAGCGTGGAACGACTCTCTCGAAATGAGCTCAGCGGGTGTGAAAGGCGGAGGTGAGGTGCTGCTTGAGGTTGCGCGTTCAGCATCGAGCCAAACACGAACAAAACAACGCAAGAGGATACAGCTTTCATGACTCTCCGGGATTGAATGGGCTTTACTGCAACGAGCGGTGCTCGAACATCCTGTTTTTATTCACCCCATGCAATCGCCAAAGAAAATCGGAGCGTTCCGCCGAGGGGGTCCTCATCTTGCTGGGCGTTGATATAGCTGAAATCGAACCCGTAGCTATCGTATTGAACGCCCGCTCCGAACGTCATGTATCGGCGGTTTCCTGACCGTGGGTCCTCATAGAAATACCCGGCCCGCAGCGCAATGAGTCTTGGTGATCCATACCAATATTCGAGACCGATGCTCGAATCGAACAGCCTGAGTTGTTCGCTGATCGTCTTCCCGGTCCACGTTGTAAAAATCGCCTTGTAGAACTGGTCTGAGGTGCCATCATCAAATTTCCTCACGAGCAGCCTGTTGACATCTGCCGTGACCGTGAAATTATTGTACTCGGATTGCAGGACGTCAAATGCGAAGCCGAGACGCAGGTTTGTCGGGAGGGGGTCCGCCTGCGCCTCATCAATGTAGAAAATCTTGGGTCCGAGATTTGAAACGTTGAACCCAAGACTCAATCGATTGCCGAGGTCGACATCAGTGAACGGAACGGGTACGGTTGGGGGTCTGTACAGCATCGCAACATCAAAACTAAATCCATCTGCAACACCGCTTCCCTGCTCTTCGGCAGTTCCGAAGGGGGCCAACTGGCTGCGGATGAAGCGGGCATTTATGCCGATTCCGAGACTCTCCGCCAGCTTCGTCGCATAGCCGCCTACCACCGCAAACTCGAAGCCTTTGAATGTCTTGAGTGGAGTAGGGTCAATCGTCGTGTAGGCAAAGTCACCGAGGTTCAAATAGGTCACGCCGAACGAAACCACACCATCGATCTCCTCCACGGGTTGTTTGTAGACGCCGTGAGCGATCCACACGTCGCCGAGGTTGAACGCCGGGAGCCAGTTCGCGTGTGTCAGGGCAACGCCGGATCCTTTTTGAAACGCATACCCGGCTGGATTCCAATAGGTCGCCCAGATGTCATCGGAAAGGGCAACGCCAGCCTCGCCCATCGCTCCTGATCGCGAATCCGGTGTGATAAGAAGAAACGGAACGGCAGTGGTCACAACCTGCGAACATGCAGCTTGAAACAACCCCGCCATCAACCCCACAAGCATCAATCGACGTCCCATGGTTACTTTATCCTTCCGCTAAAATAGTGAACCGGTTTCGCCACCGGCATGGTCAAAATAATTTATTTTCAATTGAATTCCAATTCTGGTGCCGTTCTCGTATCAGACTGTTTCCCGTGGTGTCGGGAGTCCCGTTCTGCGGGATGCCGTGCAGCGGCATTTTCTCCCGATACTTTTCACTTCTCCGTTGAGACGTACGTCTCGACAAGACAAATGAGGACACCATTCGCGTTGTCGTTGGTCCGACCAATGTCACCATCTACCTTGTAGCGCTTCTTTCGCCCGGTTGTAGATTGCGTTGCATTCCAAGATTCTCCGTTCCCTCCGAAGCCCTTCCACTTCGAGGCAACACGCACTCAATCTTTCACGCATCATCGCATGATGACGAGTTTGCCAAATTCTTCCTTCGACGTCCGGCCATCGTCGGTTGTTGCTACAACCTTGTACAAGTACACTCCGTTCGCGAGGGAATCTCCATCGCGATCTCTCCCATCCCACGGAACCTGTACAAACCGGTCCGTGACGGAATACGAACTGAGTTGTTGGATCAGACGGCCCGCAACAGTGTAAATCTTGATTTCGACATTGATCGGGTCCTCCGAATTTCTCTGAAAGGTAAAGGTTGTCGAGTGGGAAAATGGATTCGGATAGTTGACGACATTTGCCATTTCCAGTCCGGAAGCAGACGAAACCACAAATGAAGTCTGCGCTTGCGCCGAATTGTTGCGAACATCCCAGGCTTTGACGGAGACCGTGTATTTTCCATCCGCCAAATTCGACATCGGGTACTGAACCTGCCCGCTTTGGTACGTGTTCAGATCCCCTCGGTAGTATTCCGAGAGATCGACGCTCGTCGAGTCGTTTATCTGGGCCAGGAGTCCGTGGCCAATTCCCACAGTCGACGTATTGATGCCGTTCTTGCTTTTCAAATCGACAAACATCGTCGTGTTTGGTTTAACGCGGTCTCCCGGTCTGAACGATTGGTCGTCGAAGTAAACCGAGATCTGCGGACCGCTGGTATCAGCAGCGGCCGTCGTATCGGTGCCATTGATGGTGACGTTTTCCGTATACCCCACCGCATCGGTTGTGCTGTTCCAGGCATACACCGAGAGGCGCGAGCTGCTCCCGTACGTCACATCCTTTGGAATGGGAAACAATGCCTGGTAGGCACCGTTGTTCACGGAGACTTCACCCCTGTACAAGACACTGCCAAGGACTTCCACGGTATAATTGATATCCTGGAGATAGACCTGTCGTTGTGAATCGAACACGTCCACAATCGCGGCCCCGGAGAAGGTGGGCCAGGAAGTTCCGTCTGCATGTTTCACGAACCCGTTCAGCGTTACCGTTCCGAGAGATTTCATCGTGTCAACCTGGAGCGTCGACTTTCCGTCCACGCTGTCCAGGGACACTAGCGAGCGCGGAACATCAAGTCGCATCGTGGGGTCGCCCAGGAGATGATATTTTGCGGCGTTCCAATCGTCCGCAACCGTGGCAAAGAAGACCTGCTTCGTCAACCACATTGCATCACCAAGGCGCCGCGGGTTCCCCTGGGCATCGCGCGGGAAGAGATAGTCATAGAGCTGATCGTTGAACTGCTCATTATAGTACTGGTACACCGCTCGTGATGAAGTCACCTCTGCCGAAACCCCACCCTGACTCATCACGAGCATTTCCTCGCCACCACTCTGCTCGGTCGGATTATCGTATTGGGCAAAATTGCACGTTGCCGCGACAAGGAAGGTGAGACGGTCGATATTAACGAGTTGCGGTATGTCAGCCGCCTGGGTGAACACTGCTTCGTGCGTCCATTGTTGTGGATTGCCGTGGCCCGAAAAGTTCAAGATCACGGTGCCTCGGTTGATCGCCGATACAATGGCTTTGTTCACATCCGGCTTTGTGCGTCCAGTTGCACTCAGGACGGTGGGATACATCGATTCATAAATCTTGTTCTTTTCAAATGTATCGGGAGTGTGAATCTGCGCCAAGTCTTCCGCCTGTGCAGTATGAATATCCCCTTCATCAGTGGTTGACGTAAGTCCATCGTCGGCTACAAATGTTATGCGGTTGCGCCAGGGGTCAAGAGGAGAATTGGTTTCGTATTGAACGATCTTGTTCACTACGGAAGTTGCCTCATCTTCCGAACGCGCGGGTATTCGACCGATCGCAATGGTCATACGGGGGTTGCCGGGATCCAGCATGACAAAGAAGTCGTCGCTTGCGAATGAATCGATCTGTTCATTCGATTCCAACGATTCATAAGGCGGAATCCAGTTGGTGGCCGTCGTCAGAATGTTCTTGTAATCATAGTGCCCGTCCCCGAAGAGGAGAACATATTTCGGTTTGACTGTCCAGTTTGTTACTGCGTAGGCCAGGAAATCACGGATCGCCATCGGATCGAGAAGTCCGCCGGAGAATTCGTTATACACATTATCGATGATCGCGACGGTCGTTTGGAGCGAATCGTGCGCCTGGCGGTAGTCTGCCAACCGCTGTGCCTGGTCGGCAAACGCTTTCGGTGAAATGATCACGAAGTCTGCGCCAGGGGTGAATCCCCGGAGGTTGGAATTAGCCGCGGGAGCAATACTTGCGGGGGTCAGCATTCCCTTGGCTCCGACAACAGCAAACGATTTGATGCTTCCGGCATTCTGCGCCACCTGGAATCTTCTCACGGTTCCGTCAGCGATGTCCGTGCGAACCTGCGTGATCCGCTTCACCGATTGATGGTCCGTCACGTCAAATACGAACACGTCGCTTGTGGGGAGGTTATGAACGACATATTCCACTACGGCAGTGGTGTCGGGAGAATCGAACAGGAGTGCATCGTTCACCGCATCGAAGCTCCGTCGGTAGAGGAGATCCATATAGTCGAGCCAGCCATTGGAAGCCTGGTTGTTTGTATTGAGAACCACCTTCACGTTGCTCCTCGCGTCTGAAATCATCCCGGATCCGATATAAGTTACCTCGGGAGTGATGTACGCATAGTTCCCCTCGTTCTGGCTCAAATCGATGTTGTAATAAAACGTGGGAATGGGAGGACCAAGCTGCTGGTTGCTTTCGTACACAGTGAATTGATCGTTGGAACTGGAACGACTCCAGAAAACGAAACGGTACTCCACCGGGGAAGATGCAACATATCCGGGGAGCGAGTTGGTGAAAACGGCACTGGGGCTGAAGTAGTCAAACTCCTGTCCGACCCATTGTCTTCCCGAAGCAATGAGATTGAATCGCTCCTGCTTGAAAAGAATTTTCTCCTGGAAATCGCCCGGAGTGAACGCACCAGCACTATTGGTCGAAGCAACCGAATCCATCGCCCGCCCAATCCCAGAGCCGCCAAACGTCAGAAAGTAATAGTTCGGTTCCGAATAGTAGCTGAAATAATGGGTGTACCTTTTTGTCGCAGGATCATAATCCCAGCCCCTCGTCGAAACGCCGTAGAATAGGACATAGTCGTCCGCATCGAATTGGCCATTCCCGTTGTTGTCGACGACGTAGCGCGCGACTTCCTCCAAACCATCCGGTCTCGGTTTGGTCAGATCTTCCGGAAGCATTCTGCCTC
>Ga0335081_10012762_pt1 | contig 13597 bp, 14 predicted proteins | sample Lox_Sample_35_FD_206713 | JGI IMG/M metagenome (GOLD analysis project Ga0335081, IMG submission 206713) | Soil microbial communities from Loxahatchee National Wildlife Refuge, Florida, United States - Lox_Sample_3.5 | ecosystem: Environmental > Terrestrial > Soil > Wetlands | place: USA...
GAAAACGCGCGCGGCCGCCTGATTGATGCGCACCACGCGCAACTCCGTGTCGAGAACAACGATCGCGTCCATGGCCGTCTCCAGCAGCGCGGACAATTGTTCCTCGCGGGTGCGAACCTCCCGCTCGATCTTCAGACGGCGATGTTCCGCCGTCGCCCGCGCGGCGAAAATTTCGAAGAGAGAAATGGCTCGTGGGTCCTTGGGCATGGGTTTGTCATCCAAGACAGCGACATTGCCGATGACACTGCCATCCGTGTCGAACAACGGTGCGCCAAGGTAGCTGACGGTATTGGGCGGAATGAGGTCAACATCGCGAGGATACAACTCAATCACCCGATCAGGGATATGGATCAGCTTCCCGGTCTCGACAACGTCGGCGCAGGCGGTGCCAATGATCGAATACTCGAAGTGTTCGATAAAACCGTTGTTCATCCACATGGCGAGGGCGTTCATTCGCTTCGATTCCGGGAAGTATTCCGTCACCCAGGCACCCGCAGTTCCCAGGGCCTGGGCCAGATTCCGGACCAGCGCTCGAAAAAATTCCGTGCCGGTTTCTGATACCGTGCCTTCGACCACCAATCGCAAGGCAGTCTCGACCTCAGGTTTTGTCCGCTTGTCACTCATGGTCTTTTCCGGGTTAATCCATAACGAATTTATCTCTGCCAACCGCATCCGACAAACCCGCATTGCATCTTTTACATGGTAAACCACGCACGGCCACCTGCCATCAGTCAGCCGGGCCGGAAGCTCAAGCTTAAGGCGGCCATTCCACGCCGGCCAGTTCCTTGGGCAATTGCGTCGGGTCAACCGGATAAATGAGCGACATATCGGGCTTGGCCTTTGCGCCGGGCAGAAACTCAGTTTCCTCCGGTGCGCCCATGATGAGCCAGAGCACGTCGGCGTCGGTGTCGTTGAACACCTGGCGCAACTGGTCCGGTCCGACCAGCACGCCGCCATATTTCGGTACCGTCAACACCTCGTCGCCCACGCGGAGGCGGCCCGTGCCTTCCAGCACAAAATAAAATTCCTCCGCCCGGATGTGCTTGTGCAACGTGTTCGCGCTCTTGGGCGGCAACCGCCAGAGCCGCGCGCCGAGATTCTCGCTTCCCGTGCGCTCGAGATAATCCGCATTCGGGATTTTCATCAGGTTGGAGGGCCGCCAGAAGAGGTCTTCCGGCTTGATGAGATGGTAACCTTGAATCGCTTTCATAGATTTGCTGGCGAACTATACGCCACCACCCACCAAAAACAACTCGCGCTGCGCCGCACTAGGCGGGGCAAGTGAATTGCAGGAGCGCGGCTGTGTCGAAAACCTGTCGCGGCAGCTATGCTCTGAGGGGGTGGCTGAAAAACCCCGAGCCGCCTCGCTGTTTGGACATTCTGCGGCTGGTCCGGTGGACACAGCCGCGCTCCGCCGAAGTTACGCTTTATACTGCTCGTCGCTGACCTTTTCCATCCAGTCAACCACCTTGCCGTCAAGATTTTCCTGAACGGCGATGTGCGTCATGGCCGTGGTCGGCGACGCGCCGTGCCAATGCTTTTCACCCGGCGGAAACCAGACCACATCGCCGGGATGAATTTCCTCAATCGGGCCGCCCCAGCGCTGTGCGCACCCGCAACCGGCGGTCACAATCAGGGTCTGGCCCAGCGGATGCGTGTGCCATGCGGTCCGGGCGCCGGGTTCGAACGTGACGCTGGCGCCGGCTACACGTGCCGGTGCGTCGGCTTTGAAGAGAGGATCAACGCGCACCGTGCCGGTGAACCAATCGGCCGGTCCTTTGTTGGATGGCTGTGAGCCGCTTCGTTTGATTTCCATAATTCGATTCGTTTCTCCTCTTCGTTGTTTGACTGCAGATGAACACAGAGCAACGCAGATTTCCCTCACCCGGCGCTACGCTCCACCCTCTCTCGTCGGACGGGAGAGGGCAGGGGTGAGGGCGGTTTGTTTATCTGCATTGTTCCTGTGATCTTACAATTCCTGGCGCGTAGGCCGGAACAGAATTTCATTCACGTCCACGTCGTCCGGCTGGCTCATCGCAAAGGCGACTGCCCGCGCGAATGAATCGGCCGGAATCGCAACCTCCTTATAGAACTTGTGGATTCTATCAGCGACGTCCGGCTCGGTGATGCTGTCCGGCAATTCCGTAGCCACCGCGCCCGGTGAAATAATCGTCGTGCGGATGTTGTAAGGCTTCACTTCCGTTCGCAGCCCTTCGGAGATGACCCGCACGGCATGTTTGGTCGCGCAATAGACCGCCCCGTTCGGGGTGACCTTATGTCCGGCCACCGATGAGACGTTGATGATATGCCCGGATTTCTGCTGCTTCATGTACGGCAACGCCGCAGCGATGCCATACAGCACGCCCTTGATGTTTACGTCAATCATCCGGTTCCACTCGTCAATCTTGAGGCGTTCCAGCGGTGAATGCGGCATCAACCCGGCGTTGTTAATCATCACATTAATGCGCCCGAATTTCTGCACAGCCGAATCAACCAATCTCTTCACCTGGTCACAGTGGGTGACGTCCGTGGCAATGGCGAGCGCCTTGCCGCCCTTGGCGGTCAACTCATCCGCTAATGATTTCAGGCGCTCGACGCGCCGTGCGCCGAGCACAACGATTGCGCCTTCCGCGGAAAGAAGCCGGGCGGTTGCCTCACCTAGTCCGCTGCTCGCACCTGTGATGACGACGACTTTTCCTTTGATGTTGTTGCTCATAATTTTGAACTCCTGTCTTTAAAATCGCTCGAACCGATATGCCAGTTCCGGGCCTTCACTCCCGCCATAAGCAAGATGGGCGATAATCATCGCCAGCGGCTCTGTGTATCGTGCGCTGCGCAGAGAGCCCAGATCAATCGGGTCAAAACCCACGTCGCGAATCAGTGTGGCGGCGATATTTCTACCCCGCTCGTTGTCACCGCAATACACCAGGCTTGGCGGAGTCGCCCTTCCGCGTGCCTCGAACACGCCAAACAGCACTTCACTCGGAATGTTGTTAAAAGCAGAGACGACCTCGGCGCCGGGAACTTTTTTGGCCAACTCCTCCGCGCCCGACGTTGTGTGGCCAAGAACGAGTTCGGTATTGGCAGCATCCAGCGGGAGCGAACAGCTCACGATGACTTTGCCCGACAAAACCCCCGTCTGGTTCAACACATCGTCAATTCGGGACCAGTGCACGGCCAGCAAGAGGGCATCCGCGTTCTGTGCGGCCTCCCCCGGTGTGCCGGCTCGCGCGTGGCCGCCGGCGTCGCGCGCGAGCCGGTTCAATTTCTCCCTGCTGCGCGCATAGCTGAAGACCACCTCGTGACCGGCGCGCGCGAAGAGCGTTCCAAGTTTGCCGCCCATCAATCCCGAACCTAAAATGCCAACTCGCATATCACTCCTTTGATTTGGCGGGTTGCTCAACCTCCCGTTGTTCCCGTCTCTGAATGAAGACGTGATACAATACGGCGTCCCAGGCATTGTGAATGCCAATGAAGAGCAGCAACAGCGCCGCCCCGGCGACGAGGAAAAGAGCCGGGCGCTCATGGAAGTGAGCCGCACCTGCCGATACCGCCAGCGTTGCGTAGGCTGCAAATGGAAGCAAAACGTGGAACAGCCAATCCTCAAACACGGGCTTGTAGATGGTTTGCTTTTGCAGACGCCGGGCCACGATGGCGGTATAGATTATCCCATAAAGTCCCACCAGGCCCCAAAGAATTGCAACCATGCCGACTCCGTGCCAGGGAACGCTGACCAGCGCTGACAGCAACAGCACGATTGCATAATGAACGACGCTCGGCGTTGTAAAGGCGCCGCTGGCCTGCGCGGCGCCTCGCGCAATGGGTAACTCGGCAATCAGCGTAATCACGACGAATTGTAATCCGATCAGCGCACCGGCCGAGGAGCCGACGATAACGTAGAAGTTTTCCCATCTGTCGAGTGGTGTCATGATTGGCTTCCTTTCGTTCGGTGGAGAGACGTTCAACGTCCGACCAGTTTCTGCAAGTGTTCCGGATAACGCGCCCCTTGAACAGTGATTTTTGATGCCGCGTTTTCGACTTCGCGCAAATCGTCCGATGTCAGTTGAACCGAAGCGGCTCCGATGTTCTCGTCCAGCCGGTGCAACTTCGTGGTGCCGGGGATGGGAACAATCCACGGCTTTTGCGCCAGCAACCAGGCCAATGCAACCTGCGCGGGTGTCGCCTTCTTCTGCGCGGCAAATCTGGCAATCATATCCACCAGGGCCTGATTCGCTATGCGATTTTCCTCGTTGAAGCGAGGGACAGTGTTGCGGAAATCGGTGCTGTCGAACTTCGTGTTCGCGTTGATGGCGCCCGCGAGGAAGCCCTTGCCCAAAGGACTGAACGGAACGAAACCGATGCCCAATTCTTCCAACGTCGGCAATATTTCGGCCTCGGGTTCCCGCCACCACAGCGAGTATTCGCTTTGGAGCGCCGCCACCGGCTGAACTTTGTGTGCGCGCCGGATGGATTGCGCGCCGGCTTCAGACAGGCCGAAGTGTTTGACTTTTCCCTGTTGAATCAATTCTTTCACTGAACCGGCGACGTCTTCGATCGGCACATCCGGGTCAACCCGATGCTGATAGAGCAAATCAATCGTTTCGACCTTGAGCCGCTTGAGCGAGCCTTCGAGGGCCTCCTTGATGTGCTCGGGGCGACTATCCAGGCCGGTTGATTTGCGAGTGGTTGGATCAATCTTCCACCCGAATTTTGTGGCGATGACCACCTGCCCGCGAAACGGAGCGAGTGCCTCGCCGACCAATTCTTCATTTGTGTAAGCGCCATAGACCTCGGCGGTATCAAAGAAGGTGACACCCCGGTCAACCGCTGAACGGATCAATGAAATGGCGGTTTGCTTGTCGGCAGCCGGACCATAGCCAAAGCTCAGACCCATGCAGCCCAGCCCGATGGCCGAGACGTCCAGATTACTCTTTCCCAATTTGCGTTTTTGCATATTCAAATCCTTTCTTTTCTTGTTGTAGCGGCGGTCTGTGACCGCCGGTTTTTGTCATTTCAATCATCCGCGGCGCTCACAGAGCGCCGCTACAGCATATTTCATTTTGCAGCCGGCCATTCACTCCGGCCTTTCAGCTCAATGCTGCAACGACTTTACATCACGTGGGCGTCGCTGTCGCCCGTGGTTTTGCTCCACCTGTTGTGAGATTGCTCAAAAGCGCAGACCAGGGCGGTGCTGCCGCACCGCCGTGGCGAAGCAGCAGCTTCGCTCTACCTCACCATATCCGAGGTAGGGCGGCGCTGCCGCGCCGCTCAAACGTAACGACCGGTAACCATTCGCTTCCAATACGTCAGGCAACTGTGGCATGATGGGTCCAGATTCAGATGAGCGCTGAACTGACGCCACCGACGCCGTGCCACCCCCCGCAAGGATCGCCGGGTGAGGATTTTCGAACGACGCGTTGGACGCAGGTCAGCCGGGCGAAAACCGACTCGCCGGAGGGACGCCGCGCCCTGGCCGAACTGTGCAACGCCTACTACGAACCGGTGGCCGCGTTCCTCCGCTACGAGTTGCGGGAAGCGGATGCCGCGCGCGAGCTCGCGCATGACTTCTTCGCCCACATGCTGGCCGGCGGGGCCATCGCCTGCGCCGACCAGGAGCGCGGACGGTTCCGTTCCTATCTGCTCGGCGCGGTGAAGCATTTTCTCTCACATCACCGCGAGGCGCGGCGCCGGCGCAAACGCGGCGGCGGCGCGGAAAGCCTTTCGCTCAATGAAACCGAGGCCCGCTCGGTGCCGGATGCCGGGGTGTTGTCGCCAGACGCCGCTTTCGACCGGCAATGGGCGCTGACGGTGGTGGCGCATGCGCTTGAGGCTCTCCGGTGCGAATGCGTCGCGGAAGGCCGGGCAGATTTCTTCGAGCAGGTCAAACCGTGGCTCACCGGCGATGCCGCGCGCGGCGACCAGGCGGCATTGGCGGCCCGCTGCGGCATGAACGCCAATGCGCTCAAAGTGGCGGTGCATCGGTTGAAGCGGCGCTTCCGTCAGTTGCTGAAGGCGGAAATCGCCGGCACGCTCGACGACCCCGGCCAGGTCGAAGTTGAGATGCGCGCATTGTTTGCCGCCCTGGGAAATTGAGAAAGAATGTTGGTAACCAACTCACGCCGTCATGTCAGGACATGGTATGAGCGATAAATCGGCAGCTTCAAATTCGTGTCCCAAATGCGGCGCGGCGCTGCCTTCGGACGCCACGGCCGGCCTGTGCCCGCGGTGTCTGATGGCCGAGGCGATGGCGCCCACGAAGGCAGACTCGGAGCCGGCCGCGCAGCCGCCGCTGCCACCGGAACAGATTGCGCCGCATTTTCCCCAGCTTGAAATCCTCGAATGCCTCGGCCGCGGCGGTATGGGGGTGGTTTACAAGGCGCGGCAAAAATCCCTGAACCGTCCCGTCGCGCTGAAGCTGCTCGCGCCGGAGCGCGTGCGCGACCCGAAATTTGCCGAACGCTTCACGCGCGAGGCGCAGGCGCTTGCCGCGCTGAACCATCCGAATATCGTCACCATTTATGACTTCGGCCAGGCCGGCGGGTTTTATTACCTGCTCATGGAATTAGTGGACGGCGTCAATCTACGCCAGCTTTTGCGCACACGAAAGTTCACGCCGGAAGAGGCGCTGGCCATCGTGCCGCCGCTGTGTGACGCGCTGCAATTTGCCCACGACCGGGGCATCGTGCATCGCGACATCAAGCCGGAGAACCTGCTGCTCGACAGGGATGGCCGCGTGAAGGTGGCCGATTTCGGCATCGCCAAAATGCTCGGCACGGTCAACGCCGGCGGCAATGCGAGCGAACCCGCCGCAGCGGAAAATGCCACGCAGACCGCCGTGGGAACCCCGAGTTACAGCGCCCCCGAACAGAAGACCGATCCGCAGCGCGTGGACAGCCGTGCCGACATATATTCATTGGGTGTTGTATTCTACGAAATGCTCACCGGCGAGCTGCCCGGCAAACCTATCGAACCACCGTCCTCCCGCATGGGCGGGATTCACATTGACGTGCGGCTGGACGAAGTGGTGTTGCGCGCGTTGGAAAAGAAACCGGAGCGACGCTATCAGACCGCCGGCGAACTCAGGACGGTAATCGAAACCGTTGTTGCTGAGACAATGAAGCGCGCCGGCGCCGGGAGTTTCGCGCCGGGAACCGGGCCAGGGATCGTGCCGCCGCAGACAACTGCGCCGTCGGCACCCCGCTGGTCACGCGCCGCCATCGCCGGGGCAGTAGGAATCGGATACTTCCTGGTCGTGATCACGTTGTGGCTCGCGGATTGGCCGCCGTCCAGCGACCTAAGCTTCGGCCGCACACTCCCCCATATCCTGTTTCGCAACGCCATGTTGCCCGCCGGACTGGCGGCTGTGTTTGCCGGCACGATTCTGGGGTGGATTGCCGTGGCCCGGATCCGCGGCTCGGCCGGCCGGCTCCGCGGCTTGAAATTGGCGGCTTTCGACGGCCTGTTCCTGCCACTACTAATGGTGAATTTCGTTATGCTGCTCGCATGGGCTTTCGCGATCAAAGCGTTGGCGGCCACCCGGGGGCTGGGCGGCTCGATGTTTCGCAACACGTGGGACTTCGCAGCTTTCACGCTGCTGCTGGGTCTGGCAGCTGGCTGGGTGAACTATCTGATTATCAGTCCGGTCTGGCGGGCGATAAGCAGGATCGCCGGCGGCGGCGCTCCCGTCGCAAACGCGCACACTCGGCGCAACCTGCGACGGCTGGCCATCGTCCTGGGTTTGGCGGTTACCATCCTGTTGCCGGCTTACATGATGCTGACTGAAAACAGCCGCAAGGCCCGATACGGCTGGGGCGTCAAAGCGGGAACCGAGCTGAATTACCAAGTATTCGAAGCGGACGCGGCGCTGGTGGACCGGCTGGTGCCCTTTGATGTGCGCGAGCCGGGCAATGCAGTTTCTACCGCCGGGACGTATACATTAGCGCCAGCATACACCGCGGTAGCTCAAATGGCGGAAATTGACGGCGCTACCCTGACCGCTCTGCGGCAACCGGCCGCCACCAGCTCCGGTCTCCTGGTGAATGCGACCCGGAAGGGAGAAAACCTCTATGAGTGGAGTCCGGACGCCTGGAGCTACAACACCGACCAGGCCAGCAGCAAAGGGCAAGGCTTCTGCGGCATGGGCCGTGATTGGAAGTCGCTTAGATTCCGGATACGCTACCAGGTCAGCCATATTGTTGGCGGTAATGCACGGCACCCCGTCACCGCCGAGATCTCCTACGATGGCCCAACGCCGCCCGGCGGAAAAGCGCGCGCCTTCTTCATCCCTTTGGGCCGCGACCAGCAGGCCAAATATCTGGTTATCGTGTTTACAGCCAAAGCGGCTTCCAAGGGCACGGCCTCGGAGCCGCCGCCGGCCGGCCCGGTGGAGTTGAAATGGAAATGGCCGCCGGTGGGCGAGCGCCTGGTGTTGGACACGGACACGAAAAGAAACGGCGAGTATCTCAACCCGGACCAGCCGGAACCTCTGAAGGAAGATCTGACTTTGGGAAAAAAATTCGGGTTAACGGTGTTGCAGACAACCCGCGGAGGCGGACATGAAGTGGAACTTGAGTTCCTCAGCCTTCAGGAGCGGGCTGTCTTGGGAGGCAAGAAGGTGGTGGATTACGATTCGACCGAAGCATCATCGGCGTTCGGGCCGAATTCGCTGGCTGATTTATGGGGGAAAATTGTCGGCACCAAAATCCGGTATTTCCTGAATGCCGGCAACGAGGTCGAGCGTGTGGAAGGCATTGATGAACTGGAGCAACGGCTGGCGTCCGGCACGGCGACCAATACTTCCGCGTTCTCCCGGATCCCGTACAGCAAGGATTATCTCAAAGAGATGATGAGCGGGCTGCACGAATTCCTGCCGCCCAAACCGGTGCAACCGGGTGATACCTGGCCGGTTCAGAAGGAACTCGCCATGAGCCCCCTCGGTACGGTGAACATGGATTATACGGTTACTTTTAAAAACTGGGAACAGCACTGGAACCGCAACTGCGCCCGCCTGGGGTTTCAATCCACCGTCAAAACCAAACCCGATCCAAATTCAAATCCAGCGGGAACATCCGCTTCCAGCCTGGAGGGCACCATTTCGGGTGTGGCCTGGTTCGACCCGGCTCAGGGGATCATCATTGAGACCGCCGTGAACAATGACCTGAAAATGGTCATAAACATGCCCACCAATCGGAGTGCAAACCCCGGCGCCTCCGGGCCGACGCCAGGCACGGTTTACCAGTGGCACGATGCCGTAAATACGACACTTGTCCTCGAAGCGCCGGACGCCGCCACCGCCGGCATCGGCGTCGCGCTGAGAGTGGCCGGGGAAAATATCATCGTCCAGGAGATCATTCCGGGTTTGCCCGCAGCCGCTCAGAAGGACATCCACGTCGGTGACCGGATCATCGCCGTTGCCCAGGACACCGGGCCGGTCGTGCCGGTTCAAGGCGGGAAGCTGGCCCAGGCGGTTGCTTTGATTCACGGCCCGGCGGGCACGACAGTTCGTCTGACGCTGGTCTCTCCCGGAGAAGACGACGCCCACGCTCGGGTGGCAAGTTTTGTGCGCGCGGACCTGAAAGCGCCGTCTCGTTGATGGGCATCGGACAGCCTGCACAGCAAAGACTCAGTCCCGGCCAAACGTTGGAGCGAGCTTACATCACTTGAGCGCGGCTGTCGCACGGGGTCTTGCTACACCTGTTGCAATATTGCTCGAAATTGAAGATCGGTATGAACCGCAGAGACGCAGCGACCCAGAGTTCAGACACGTATTCAATCAGTTTGATTTTGAATCCGTGTCCATCGGGATACATCCGTGGTTGAAATTCTTTGCGCCTTCCCGTCTTTGCGTTGAAACGCGTTCGCGTATTTCCCGTGGTTCGCCTCGTCCGGCCTGCGGCCACCTGCTCGCCATCCAACGCAGAGAAGGAGATTATCGCTGCCGGCGGTAGTCGCTTGGGGCAAGGCCCGTTTCCCGGCGGAAGAGTTGCGCGAAATGGCTGGGATTGGCATAACCCACATCCAGCGCCACATCCACCACGGTCTTCTTGGTCTCGCGCAGCAGGCGTTTCGCCTCGTCCACCCGCAAGTTGATGTGGTAGCGGGACGGCGACATGCCCATCGCGCTCTTGAAGAGGCGATTGAAGTAAAACTTGCTCAAGCCTGCCTGCGCCGCCAGCCGGTCAAGGTTGAACTCTTCGGCGACGTGTTCCGCCATCCAGTCCGCTATTTGCCGGAGCTTGTAGCCAGGCAGCGACGGGCTGCCGCTGCGGGATTCGTTGGCCGTTTCGGCATAGTTTCGAGCCAGATGGATGGCGATGGCCTGCGCGATGCCTTGCAGGAAAAGCGGACTCGCATGCCGGCGCATCAGCTCCTCGCGCACCCGTTCCATCCACGAATTCAAGGCAGCGTCATAGAATGCGGAAATATCTCGCAGCCGGGCGCGGGCCGCATCGGCCCCGAAAACCTCTTCCAAAGCGCGCTGGAGGAGTGGAAGCGCGATGAATACCGCCATGGATTCAAATGGCTCGGAACCTACCGCTTTCCAGCGGCAGTCATAGGGAGCGCCACCCGACGTGAGAAAGAAAGACCCTTTCTTGATGCGATGAGTGACCCAGGGCCGTTTACCTTCGCGTTCTTGAAACTCGGCTTCACCCGACACCGTCCACGCGAGAAACGGTTCGCTGACGGAAGGAAGCGACACGATCTCGACGTTACGCGGCGGAGCGATGATCCAGGCTTTGATGTCCCGCCAGGCTTTGCCGCGACAAGCCACCAGACATTTCCCGCCGACATAACGCTCAAAGGCCTCGGCGGACGTTGTCTCAGGAACCAGCATGGGGAAAAGAATCACCGATGCCATGCTAAAGTGCGAGGCGGTTTTTAGGCCGTTGGACGGGTGATTTACTGTTGTCAGCCAACGCCGGTTGTGATAATACGTGCGGTATGAATGCCAAAAAACTACTTCCGCTTCTGGTCACTTCTGGTTCACTTTTTTGGGGCATGCTGCCCGTCTCCGCCGGGGAATTTCCCGACAGTTGGACTTGGGACGACAAACCGGGGCAACGCGCCAGCCACGCCGCGTTGGAAGGCAAGCCGATGCCCGCCTTCCAGGTCAGCGATTGGATCAATGGCGGCGTTACCACCGCCGACATCAAGGGAAAAGTAATCGTCGTGGATTTATACGCCACCTGGTGTGGTCCCTGCATGCGGGCCATTCCCCACAACAACGAGATGCTCAAAAAGTACAAGGATAAAGGACTGGTCATCATCGGCGTTTGCACCTCCAGTCGTGGACAGGAACAGTTTGTAGCCAACGCCAAAGAACACAACATTGAATACCCGGCCGCCCGCGATCCCGAATTGAAAACCGAGAAAGCGTGGGCGGTGCACTATTACCCGACCTACGCTGTCATTGACCGCAAAGGCATTGTCCGCGCCATTGGCCTGCAACCGCAATACGTCGAAACTGTCGTCCGGAAATTGCTGGCGGAGCCCGCGTCGTGAGGCGCGACGAGTTGCGTTAATGAAGGATAGCCCGATGAGCGTGAGCCAGGTGATCAGTCCGGCGCCGCGCCCGTCGAGGAACTGCGAGGCGACCAAACTTGCCACCAGCAGCAAAGAAAACACGAGAACCTTCTTCATAGTATCAGACTGATTTCGTTCAAAGTAGAAACTTCGACGACTATCGGGGCACGCTCAACGTCTTCTCGCACACGCGCATTCGTCCCGTGCCCTCCAGCAGGAAATAATGCTCTTCTGTGTCCCACCTTGGCGGGATGCTTTTGCAGCGTGTTGGCGCCCCCGGGCGACAACGACGATCATTCCTTCATCCCGTTGTTCAAATCCGCCTGTAATTTTTCAACTTCCTTCAAAAGCCGGCTGAATTTTTTGCCAAAATCCGTGAGGTGATATTCCACACGCGGCGGAATCTCCGGGAACTGCACCCGTTTGAAGATCCCTGCTCGCGTGAAATGCTTGAGCCGGTCGCTCAATACCTTGGCGCTAATCCCTTCAATGTGACGTTCCAGCGCGCCGGGCCGCTGCACGCCGCCGTTCACTGCGCGCAACACGCTGATCGTCCAGCGGCAGCCGATCACGTCTTCCAGTAGCATATCCACGCGTCGGGAATTCAGTTTCGGCATGGTGGCCAGAAACTTTTTATCGCTCGCCGTCATAAATTTACACCGATTTGTGGGTATCCCACATGATTGTGCCCGCTTTCGCGGTGCCCGCATTAACAGTAGCGTCGAAATGCGTCGCCGAAAATAATTCGCGACCACAAAGAACAAAACAAAAAACTGAAATGAAAACTGCCATTATCATTCTGTCCGATCCCAAAGCCGGCGAAGAAGCACTTGGCCGGGTCTTCAACGCTCTCGCCGTTGCGCACGAATGTCTGCAAACCGGCGACGAAGTGGAAGTCGTCTTTAACGGTGCCGGCACCCGCTGGCCGGAGGAACTTACCAAACTTTCGCATCCGGCAAACGCGCTCTTTAACGCGGTCCGCGAAACGATCAAAGGCGCGTCGCGCGGCTGCGCTGCCGTGTTCGGGGCAACAGAGGGCGTCGAGGCGTGCGGCCTGCCATTGCTCAAGGACAAAGCACTTGCCGGTACGCCAGGCCTGTCCAACATCCGGCGTTACCTTGCGGAAGACTGGAAGACGCTGGTCTTTTAATCAACCCGGCGGGATGGCGGAGTTGCCGTCCCGCAACAGAATTATTCTATGGCCGAAAAGTTCCTCGAGATTGCCTTCACGGGTTCGGTGCGCCGGGCCCGGAAGAAGTATTTCGGCAACGTTCAGCACATCGCAAACGCGCCGCAATACGATGCCCTTACGGATGACGAAATCCAATTCATCCAGTCACGCGACAGTTTCTACCTGGCTACCGTCAGCGAAACCGGCTGGCCGTATGTGCAACATCGTGACGGGCAACGGGGCTTTCTGCGCGTGGTCAGCCCCACACAACTGGCGTTTGCCGACTACAAGGGCAATCGCCAGATGCTTTCCACCGGCAATCTCGCCGCCAACGACCGCGTATGCCTGTTCTTTATGGATTATCCGCGGCGCGAACGACTGAAAATCCTCGGCCATGCGCGTGTTGAAGATGCCCGCAGGCATCCTGAACTCGTCCAGCAGTTTTCAGAAACGGAAGTTCAGCGTGTCGTTGAACGTGTCTTCCTGATTGAAGTGATTTCATTCGATTGGAACTGTCCGAAATACATTACACCGCGTTACACTGCCGCCGAAGTCGAGCAGGCCGTCGCACCGCTGCGACAGCGTATTATGGAGCTGGAAGCTCAGCTTAAAGCGAAGGGCTGATATGCATCCACGCCCGCCGCTACCGCCATTCACGGGGGAAACCGCTCGTTTAAAAGTCCAGGCCACCGAGGAGGTCCGCCCGGCGGAAAAGATTCCGGCAACACCCCGGTTCGGGATTCATCGCTTGACGGCCAGAAGGGTTTCTGCCACTGCTCTGCCCCGCCGGCTTCGAACAGCCATGAAAATACCGGACATCAAAAAGCGGGAGCCATTGGCGGTGCAAGCCGGCGTTTCCAGGCTGGCCCGTGTGGAGTTTGCGCGATATCCGTACCCCGTTCT
>Ga0335081_10012763_pt1 | contig 13597 bp, 12 predicted proteins | sample Lox_Sample_35_FD_206713 | JGI IMG/M metagenome (GOLD analysis project Ga0335081, IMG submission 206713) | Soil microbial communities from Loxahatchee National Wildlife Refuge, Florida, United States - Lox_Sample_3.5 | ecosystem: Environmental > Terrestrial > Soil > Wetlands | place: USA...
CTTTTTCGACAAGCCGGTGGATCAGAAAATCATCCGCGACCTGCTGGCGCGCGCCGCCCGCGCCGCCTCCGGCGGCAATCTGCAATCGTGGAACGTCTATGCGCTCACCGGCAAGGCGCTCGCCGACGTCAAGGCGATCGTGCAGAAGCGCATCGCCAGGGGAGACCCGCGCCTGACCAAGACGGAATACCCGATCTATCCCGAGCCGATGTTCGGCGTCTACGAGCAACGCCGCGAAGCGCACGGCGTGCAGCTTTACGGCTCGCTCGGCATCGACCGCAGCGACCCCGCAGCGCGGCTCAGGCAATTCAACAAGAACTTCGAGTTTTTCGGCGCGCCGGTTGCGCTGTTCATCACCATCGACCGCCGCCTCGGCCCCGGCCAATGGGCCGACCTGGGCGGCTATATTCATGCGCTGGCGTTTCTCGCGCGCGGCTATGGCCTCGACACCTGCCCGCAGGAAGCCTGGGCACGACTCTACGACACCGTCGGCGAGTTCCTGAAAATCCCTCCCAACGAGATGCTGTTCTGCGGCATGGCCATCGGTTACGGCGACCGCAAGCACAAGGCCAACGACTTTCGCTCCCCGCGCGCCGAGTTGCACGAATTCTGCAAATTCTACGGCTTCGACCCGGCTTAGGCTTAAGCCGCTCCGTGCACGCTCAGGTACACGATCGCGATCGCACTCATGCCGAACGCCGCTGCCGCGAGCGGCAACAGGATTTCGATGGCTGCTCGCGTACCTTTCGCGCGATCCCACCACATCTCGAAGTCGCCGGACTGCCAGTCGTGGAAATTCTCGTATTGGCGCATCGCATCCGACTGCGGCGCCCCCGGATCATGGCTGCCGACCCGTGAGAGTATGAACAACAGCGAGACGACGATCAGGATAAATCCGCTCACGACGGCCAGCAGCCAAGCCGCGTAGCTGTCGCTGGCAAAGGCCCACGCCGAAACGACGAGCCACAGCGCAAGGCACGCCATGGCGGCATAGACCATCGGGTGGAGACGGCTGGAAACCGGTCGGTTATGGCGAATGAGGTCGTTGCTCATGGCGCCCTCCTTCAACGTTCAGGGCCGCCCAGCTCGCTTCTCATGGGATCAACGCATGAGCCATGCATTCGATCCATTCGGTTCCGGAGCCTCCGTATGAGTAAAGCTCCGGCTGGCGCGATTCGCGGCCACCTCAGGCCCGCCTCCGCCATGCTTTTTTTCATAGCGCAATCGTTCCGTAACGATGCCGGCGCATGGTATATATGACAACAAACTGAACATCAGCTCCGCAGGAGCATGCGATGAACTTGCAAACCCTCGGCTATATCGGGGTCCGCGCGAAAAACATCGACGATTGGGCGCATTACGCCAACCGCTTCCTGGGTATGCAGCTCGTGGACAAGAGCGCCTCCACGCTCGCCTTCCGCATGGACGACCGCAAGCAGCGCCTCGTCGTCAACGCCGCCGATGACGACGGCCCCGGCTTCTACGGCTGGGAAGTGGCCGACGCGCGCGCGCTCGACGCGCTCGCCGCGCATCTTGAGAACAACGAGGTGCAGGTCGCCCGCGGCTCACCCGCGCTCACCACCGAGCGGCATGTGAGGGACCTGATCGTTTTCCGCGATCCGGTCGGCAACCGCGTCGAAGTCTTCCACGGCGCCGAGACCGCGTCCGATCCTTTCAAGCCCGGCCGCTCGATCTCCGGCTTCCGCACCGGTCCGCTCGGCATGGGCCATGCCGTGCTCAACGCCGAACGCATCGACGACGTCATCCCGTTCTACCGCGACATATTGGGTTTCAAGCTCAGCGATTACATCCTCAAACCGTTCAAGGCCTATTTCTTTCACATCAATCCGCGCCACCACAGCCTCGCCTTCATCGAGGCCGGCAAGATCGGAATCCATCACCTGATGGTGGAAACCTGCATGCTCGACGACGTCGGCCAGGCCTACGACCTCGCGCTGCGTAAACCGGAGATGATCGGCACCACGCTCGGCCGCCATGTCAACGACGAGGTGACATCGTTCTATTCCTGGTCGCCGTCGAAATTCCTGTTCGAATACGGCTGGGGCGGCCGCAGCATCGACCCCGCGACCTGGACGCCGCACGAGCGCACCGAGGGTCCGAGCCTGTGGGGTCACGATCGCTCCTGGCTTAACGACGAGGGCCGCGAGCAGGCGCGCGACATGCGCATCAATATCGCCGAGGCCGGCGTGCGCCTGCCGCTCAATGTGATGGACGGCAATTACAAACGCGCGCGCGACGTTTGCCCGTGGTGGAACGACAACGTCACAGCGCGCAAGATCGGCTGACCATGGACGCGAAAACCAACGGCGGTACGACAACGCGCGCGAATGCCGCTCCGCCAATAGAGTGGCCCGCGGACGCGCTCACCCGCATTCCGTTTTGGATCTATCAGGCGCCGGAAATCTACGCGCAGGAGCAGCAGCGCATCTACGAAGGCGAGACCTGGAATTTCCTTTGCCTCGAATGCGAGCTGGCCAAGCCCGGCGACTACCGCACCACTTATCTCGGCTCCATGCCGGTCGTGGTCGCGCGCGATTTCGATGGCGAGATTTACGCCTTCGAGAACCGCTGCGCCCACCGCGGCGCGCTGATCGCGCTCGACGGCGGCGGCAACGCGCGCGATTTCACCTGCGTCTATCACGCCTGGAACTATGACCTGAAAGGCAACCTCAAGGGCGTCGCCTTCGAGGACGGCGTCGGCGGCAAGGGCGGCATGCCGAAAACCTTCTGCCGCTCCGACCACGGGCCGCGCAAGCTGCGCATCGCGCTCTTCAGCGGCCTCGTATTCGGCAGTCTCAGCGACGACGTGCCGCCCATCGAGGAATATCTGGGCGAAGAAATCGCAAAGCGCATCGCGCGCGTTCTGCATAAGCCGCTGGTGGTGATCGGCCGCTTCACCCAGGCGCTGCCCAACAACTGGAAGCTCTATTTCGAGAACGTCAAGGACACCTATCACGCGAGCCTCCTGCACACGTTCTTCACCACCTTCAAGATCAACCGGCTGTCGCAACGCGGCGGCCTGGTGATCGACGAGTCGGGCGGCAATCACGCGAGTTATGCGTTCGCCGACCCGAACATGGCCGGCGGCGATTACGCGCAAGCCGGCCTGCGTTCGGAAAACGAAGACCTCACCCTGCAGGACAAGAGCCTCGTCGTGTTCAACGACGAGTTCAGGGACGGCTGCAGCCTCCAGATTCTCACCGTGTTCCCCGGCTTCGTGCTGCAGCAAATTCAAAATGCGCTGGCGGTTCGCCAGGTTCTGCCGAAAGGCCTCAATTCCACAGCGCTCAATTGGACCTACATCGGCTTTGTCGACGACACGCCCGAGCTGCGCCGCATGCGGCTGCGTCAGGGCAATCTCGCCGGTCCCGCCGGCTATGTATCGATGGAAGACGGCGCAGTCGGCGGCTTTGTGCAACGCGGCATCGCGACGGCCGGGGCCGAGCGCGCGGTGGTCGAGATGGGCGGCTCGGGCACCACCAACGAAGGCACGCGCGCGACCGAAGCCTCCGTGCGCGGCTTCTGGAAGGCCTACCGCGCGCATATGGGACTCTGATCATGGCGGGGGCGATCACGCTCGACCGCATCGTCGCGGCGCAGGCCGCCTACGTGCGCTGCATCGACTCAAACGAATTGGAATCTTGGCCGGATTTCTTCACCGATCAGTGCCTCTACAAAGTCACCACCGCCGAAAATCATAAGCAGGGGTTCGAGGCCGGCATCATCTATGCCGACACCAAGGGCATGCTGGTCGACCGCATCGTGTCGCTGCGTCAGGCCAACATCTACGAGAAGCAGAGCTACCGCCACATCCTTGGCCTGCCGACCATCCTGAAGAATGGCGGTGGCGAGGCGGAATGCGAAACGCCGTTCATGGTGGCGCGCATCATGCACGATGGCCAGACCGACCTGTTCGCCACCGGCCGCTATCTCGACACCTGCCGGCTTGCCGGCAACCACATCAAGTTCGCCCGCAAGATCGTCGTCTGCGATTCCTCGCGGATCGACACGCTGCTAGCGATTCCGCTGTGAGGATGTGGCGCGATCCACCTTCTTCTCACCTCCCCCTGAAAGGGGAGGTCGGCGAGCGAAGCGAGCCGGGTGGGGGTCAAATGCGCACAATGGATGACCCCCACCCGGTCGCTTGTTTCGCAAGCGACCGCCCCTCCCACTTTAAGGGGGAGGTAATGTTCGTGTCGAGTCGTCGCCAATGACCTTCACCGTCTCCGTCGCCGACAGCGTCATTAAATTCCCCTGCGACTCACGCGAGACCGTGCTCGCGGCCGCCCAGCGCGCCGGCTACGAGCTCCCCTACTCCTGCCGCAAGGGCGTCTGCGGCACCTGCAAATGTAAACTCACCGCCGGCGACGTCCGCGCCTATGCCGGAGACACATTGACCGAAGCGGAGAAAGCCGCCGGCCAGGTGTTACTTTGCCAGACGCGGCCGCGCTCGGATCTCGTGATCGCGCCGCGCGAGATCAAGAAGATCGATCCGTTCGCCCGCCGCACGCTGACCGCCCGCGTGTTCCGCATCGCCCGCGTGGCCGATGACGTCACCTTCGTGCATCTGCGCTTTCCGGCCGGCATCCGCATCCATTTCAAGGCCGGGCAAAATCTCGAGGTGATCCTGCCCGACGGCGAGCGGCGCAATTTTTCCATGGCCAATCCGCCGCACGAGAGCGATGGCGTGCAGCTCCACATCCGCCATGTGCCGAACGGCGTCTTCACCGGCTATGTCTACGACAAGCTCGCGCGCGGCGATCTCTTGCGCGTCGAGCTCCCTTTCGGCAACTTCACGCTGCAGGAGAGTGACAAGCCAATCCTGTTCGTTGCCGGCTCCACCGGCTTTGCGCCGATCAAATCCATCATCGAGGACGCTCTGCGCCAGAACAATCCGCGCCCGATGACGCTCTACTGGGGCGCGCGCACGCGGCGCGGCCTCTATTCCGAGCTGCCGCGCAAATGGGGCGCGCTCAATCCGCGCTTTGCCTATATACCGGTGCTGTCCGATGCGCCGGAAGCTGGTTTCCGCTCCGGGCTCGTGCACCAGGCCGTGCTCGCCGATCATCGCTCGCTCGCCGGCTTCCAGGCCTACGTCTGCGGCCCGCCGGTGATGACCACGGCGGCCAAACGCGACTTCTTCGCTGCCGGCCTGCCGCCCGAGCAATTTTTCGTCGATGCCTTCACCACCCGCGCCGATGAAGTCGCGACGCATTGACTTTGCCGTGGCCGCCTTGAAGGATGCCGCCCGAAAAAACGCCACGGGGAGCGCAATGGACAAGAAACCAGTCAGACGCATCGTCACCGGCCACGACACCGACGGTAAAGCCGTGATCCTGCACGACGGCCCGACGCCCTATGTCGGCCAGCGCGGCGAAGGCAACGTGATTTCGCTGCTTTGGATCACTAACGAGTCGCCGGTCGATCTGTCGCATACTCGCGATCAGGCCAACCAGAAGACCGGCGTGCCGCCGCCGCGCAACGGTTCGATTTGCCGCGTCGTTGATTTCGCGCCCGTGAAAGGCGAGCTCAAGGGCATCGACCACCACGAAGTGCTGCGCCAGATGGGCATCGATCCGGCGACCCAGGGTTACGTGCGACATTCGTTCACCCACCGTACCCGCTCGATCGACTACGCCATCGTGCTCGAAGGCGAGATCGACATGCTGCTCGACGACACCGAGGTGCACGTCAAGGCCGGCGATATTCTCGTGCAGCAGGGCACCAACCACGCCTGGGTCAACAACTCGGGCAAGCCATGCCGCATCTGCTTCGTGCTGATCGATTCGCATGATCCGCCGGCATGGAAGAAGAACTGGAAACCGAAGAAATAGTGCGTTCCGCTCTGCGGACCGGGTAAGCTCCCACAATCGTTCATGAAACCGTCCGTAAGGTCGGTGTAAGCCGACTCATTCACAATGCGGCCCATGCTCCGCGTTGCGACGCGCACGACTTTGCTCGCGTTGTTCGCCCGCATGAAAGGCAGGAATAATGACCGATAAAGAAAACCAAGACGTGGAAGCCGAAGCGAAAAGCATGCGCGCGATGTGGATCGCCTCCGCCGCGATCGTCGTGCTGATTGTCGGCGCCATGGGCATCAATATGCTGGTTCACAAGGATACCAGCGCCGGCACGGTCGAAACCGGCATCAAGTCCGAGCAGGCGCCGCCCTCACAGTAGTCAGTCCGAACGACGCGAGGTCACTCCGCCTTCCAGGGAATAACCTTGCGCTCGATCTCCTGCAGCAGCACGGTCGCGACCAAGCCGAGGATGCCGACCGTCACGATGCCGACGAACATCTTGTCGACCTGCAGCAGCTCCCACGAATTCCAGATCAGATAGCCGATACCGGCCTTGGTGGCGACGAATTCGGCCGCCACCAGTACGATGAACGACACCGCCAACGCAATGCGAAGGCCGGCAAAAATCATCGGCAGCGCGCCGAAGAACACGATGCGGCGGAATATGATCGACTGGCTCGCGCCGTAGTTCCGCGCCACGTCCCAGTAGATTTTCTCGATATTGGCCGCCCCGACGTAAGTATTGACCACCACCGGGAAGAATACCGCGATCACCACCAGCGCGATCTTGGAGGCATCGCCGAACCCGAAGGCGAGCAGCAAGAGCGGCATGAGCGCGACCTTCGGGATCGGAAACAGGCTCGCGATCAGCGGATCGAAGAAAATGCGCACCGGCCTGAACATCGCCATCAGCAATCCGGCGGCGACGGCCGGCACCACGCCGAGGACAAAGCCGACGATGACACGATAGAGCGTGACGGCGGAATGGTACGCCAGCTCGCCGTTGGTGATCATCTCCCAGGCGCGTTCCGCGATATCGCTGGGCGCCGGCACGAAACGGCGGTCGCCGATACCAAGCATCAGCAAGCCTTGCCAAAGCGCAATCAGCGCGATCGGCGAGATCAGATAGAGCAGCCGCTCTTGCACCTTTGCGTTCATTGCTCCGCCTCCGCCCGCGCCCGCATCACCTCCTCCTCCAGCACCCGCCAGATATCGAGCTTGAGCGCGCCGAATTCCGTCGACGCCGACAGCGTCATCAGGTTGCGCGGCCGCCTAAACGGCACGTCGATGATCTGCTTGATCCGTCCCGGATGCGCGGTCATCACCACCGTGCGGTCGCCGAGCAGCAGCGCCTCCTCGATCGAATGCGTGATGTAGATCACGGTCTTGCCGGTCGCCTCACAGATCCGCACCAGCTCCGCCTGAAGGATCACCCGGTTCTGCGCATCGAGTGCCGCGAACGGCTCGTCCATCAACAGCAGCGCCGGGTCGGTCACGAACGCGCGCGCGATCGCGGTGCGCTGGCGCATGCCGCCGGACAGCTGGTGTGGATAGTGCCGGTAGAATTTGGTCAAGCCCACGAGCTTGAGCGCGGCTTCCACGCGCGCGGAGGCCTCGGCCGCCGGCACGTTGCGGGTCATCAGTCCGAATCCGACGTTGGCCGCCACGCTCATCCAGGGAAACAATCCGCTTTCCTGGAACACCATCGCGTTTTCGACCGCCCAGCCGTTGGCTTGCACGTTGATCGTGCCGGACGTCTGCCGGTCGAGCCCGGCCAGGATGCGCAGCAGCGTCGATTTCCCGCAGCCGCTCGGACCGACGATGCAAAGGAATTCGCCGGGCCGGGCCTGCAGGCTGATATCGCTGACCGCCAGCAGTTGCCCCGTGCCGCTGCTGTAGATCTTGCTCACATTTGCGATTTGAACCGCGGCCCCGCGACGTTCGGCGGCCGCACTGCTGCTCTCCGCCGCGCCCACGATTTTCAGCGGCAGCCCGGCAGCTTGCTATCCTTGCGTTCGAGCTCGAACGCCCCAAGCTTCTGGATGGCGTTGTCGATATAGCTCGTGTCCACCAGCCGCTCGGGCGGGAACGCCACATTGGCAAGCTTGTTCTTCACGTACCAGGCTTGGATGTCGAGCATGCTCGCCACATTGATGGCTCCGTTCGGACTGCGCGCCGGCCAGGGATATTTGTGCAGCAACTCCGGCCTGCGTTCGGTCCCCGATTTGACCAGCTCGTCGATGATCTCGTTGCGGATCGCGGCGCCATGATAGCCCTGGCAGTAGTCGCGCACGCCGCGCAGCCAGGCGATGAAGTAGTTCTTCGCCACTTCCGGGTTCTTCTTCGCCCAGTCGGTATTGATCATGATGACCGCGATGGTCATCGGCTGCGGCTCGACGATGTCGTCCACGCTGGCGAACGGCAGCGCGATCTTCTGTTCCTCGAGCTGCCACACGAACGGCGGGATGGTGATGCCGGCGTCGATCGCCTTGTTGGCGAACGCCACCGCCATCTGCGTGAACGGAATGATCTTGATTTCGACGTCGTTGATGGTCAGCCCGTACTTCTCCAGGATCTTGCCGACCTCATAGGTCGACACCGAGCCTTGCCCGTTGCTGGCGATGACTTTGCCCTTGAGGTCCTTCGGGCTCTTGATCGTATCCTTGAGATCCGGCCGCAGCATCAGATTGTGCCCGATCGGCGTCGAGACGCGGTCGGCGACGAGCGAGATCGGCAGATTCTTTTCCAGCGCGTTGAAGATGCCGGCCGAGATGCCGCCCGCCACGATGTCGTATTTACCTTGCGCCAGCAGCGCGATCACGTTCGCAGTGGTGTCAATGTCGTCCCATTCAAGCTTGATGCCGTATTCCTTGAGGTAGCCCTTCTTGATCGCCATCAGCTCGGCCGAATTCGATGTCGAGCGCGCGATACCGATCTTGATCGTCGTTTCGTCGGCGCTTGCAGCACCGCTCGTAACGGCGGCCAATCCGGCCATCAAAATCCACGGCAAGATTTTTTTCATGGTTCGGCTTCCCTCCCATTGAGCCCTTAAGGGGAGGCCCCTGGTTTCGGTTTTACCACATAGCGCCCCTCGGGGTCGCGGTCGAGGTCGATGGTGTCGCGCATCGTCTCGAGCGCACGCACCACCTCCCGCCCATCGCGACTGCCCACGGCAGCCATCAGTTCCTCGAAGAATTTCGGCCCATCGGCCAGCGCAGCCTCGACCGAGGTAAAGCGTTTCCCGGCGAACCGCGGCGGCGCCGGCACGCGCGTTTCCAGCCGCTCAGCCGTCCCGAACGGCCAAGTCAGGTCATATCCCGCCTTGGCGCCGGTCCGCGCCCCGCCGGTGAGCGACGGATCGAGCGGCAGCGTGCGCATGCCGGTGAGCACGATCAGATCGCGATCAGGCTGAAACCGCGTGGCAAGCGCCCAGTCCATCTGTTCGTCGGAAAAAATGTCGATGTCGGGATCGACCACGAACACGTTCTTGCAATTGGCGAGCGCGCCGAGACAGGCCATGATCGCGTTGCGCGCCTCGCCCGGCACGCGCTGGCGCAGCGCCACGCGCACGTTGAACGCGCCGCCGCTTGATGTCGTGGCATAGACCGCGACCGGCTCGCGCACTGCAGCCTCGAGCGCGCGCCAGATCATGACTTCCGTGCGTAGCGCCGAAAGCTGTGCGGTATCGGTGCGGCTGAGCGTGCGTCCGCCGATCGACGACGTTTCGAACAGCGCATCGCGCCGCCGCGTGATCGCCGTGAGGTGAAACACCGGGTTGCGCTTGACCGCGCCGTAATAGCCGAGGAACTCGCCGTATGGCCCTTCCGGCTCCACATGGCCGCGCTCGTCGAGATAGCCTTCGAGCACATATTCGGCGTCCGCCGGCACGCGGACATCGTTGGTGATGCATTTGACCACGGGCAGCGGCGCATCGCGCAGCGAAGCGACGAGGCCAAGCTCGTCGACCGGCAGCCGCATGACGCCGGCGATATGATCGATTGGATGTGCGCCCACAATGAAGGCGACCGGAAGTCTCTTGCCCGCCGCGGCGCTCGCCTCAAAGATCGCGCGCAAATCGCTGGGAGAAACCAGATCGACGCCCGCTTCCTTTCGTCCGCGCAGCATCAGGCGTCGCAAGCCGACATTGGTCCAGCCGGTTTTCGGATCGACCACATAGTCGATCCCCGCCGAGATATAGGGCGCGCCATCCGCGCCATGCTGCAGATGCACCGGCAATGTGGTGAGATCGGCGTCATCGCCCTGCAGCACGACCTGCTGGCAGGGCGCTTCCTGGCGCTTGACTTCGACGATCTCGGGCTTGCCCCGCAACCTCCGCTGGATTTCCGGCAACAGCGCATCCGGCGCCACTCCAAAGGCGCGCGCGAGCCGCACCCGGCTGGCGCAGACATTGCCGGCGAGCTCCTGCTTCTCCGGACCCGCCGCGCGAAACAGCACGGCCTTGGCGTTGCCTTCGAGGATGCCGCCGATATCGGCAAGCTCCGTCGGCTCTTTGCGGATTTCGAGATCGCCCGCCGCCGCCAGATCGTCGACAAACCGCCGCAGCCGGAAACGATCGAAATCCACGCTTCCGCCCGTCCGACCCGGTTTGGTTTTTTCGACGATATTCATCGCGCGCGCTCTGGACAAAACGATTATAGAGGGTTCCGCCCGTATTTGCACATGTTGGCAATGGCGGGGCAGCTTGGCTAGGGTCGCGCGGTCTTCGCCAGAGCCGCAAACCACCGATCATGACAGAACGCGCCACCACCCCTGATCGCGGCCCTTACATCGGCCGTTCATTGCCCCGCTTCGAGGACCTGCGGCTTGTGCGGGGCGCCGGCCGCTACAGCGACGATGTCGGCCTGCCGGGGCAGGCTTACGCGTTCTTCCTGCGCGCGCCGCATGCCCATGCGCGCATCAAGCGCGTCGACACCACCGCCGCGCGTGCGATGAAGGACGTGCTCGCGGTGCTTACTGGTGAAGATTACCTAGCTGACGGCCTGAAGGGAGCCCTGCAGCGGCCCAACCCAGCCGGCGCGATCGATATCAAGGTGCGGGCTTTTGCACCAGAAAAGCGGCCCGTGCTGGAAGAGCGACAATGCCCGATTGCGCCGGATCGCGTGCGCTATCCCGGCGAAGCTGTCGCGATGGTGGTGGCTGAGAGTCTCCACGCCGCGCGCGATGCGGCCGAGGCGATTGCAGTCGAGTACGACGTGCTGCCGTCAGCGACTGACGTACTGACGGCGTCCGGCACCGAGCCGATCTGGCCGAGCGCAGCCGACAACGTCGCGCTCGATCAGGAGTTCGGCGACCGCGTCGCAGTCGATGCGGCCTTCGTCAGCGCCGATCTCGTGGTCGAGCATACGTTTCGCAATCAACGCATCGTCAATTGCCAGATGGAACCACGCTCGGGCGTGGCGACCTACGATGCGACGACTGATTCCTATACATTGATCTCGGGCAATCAGGGCGTTCACGTGCCGCGTCTCGTTCTGGCCGAAGCCTTCGGCCTGCCCGAGGGCAAACTGCGCCTGATCTGCCCGGACGTCGGCGGCGGCTTCGGCCTGCGCAACAACCTCTACCCCGAGCAGGCCGCGATCCTCTGGGCGGCAAAACGCATCGGCCGCCCGGTGAAATGGACCAACGACCGCTCCGAATCCTTCCTCACCGATTATCAAGGCCGCGATCTCGTCACCACCGCCGCACTCGCGCTCACGAAAGACGGCCGCATCGCCGCCTATCGAGTCGATCATATCGGCGGCGTCGGCGGGCAGACGGTCACCTACGTTCCGCTCAGCAACGCCTATCGCGTCGCGACCACGGTTTACGACATCCCGCTCATGCACATGCGTTGCCGCGCCATGATGACCAACACCGTGCCGACCGCGCCGTTCCGCGGCGCCGGCCGGCCCGAGGCCACGCTCGTGCTGGAGCGGCTGTTCGATCTCGCTGCGGCAAGGCTCGGCATGGATCGTGTGGCGCTGCGCCGGAAAAACCTGATCAAGCGCGACAAGCTGCCCTATCGCACGGCCAGCGGGCTCACCTATGACAGCGGCGATTTCACCGGCAACTTCAAACGCGTGCTGGAGCAGGCCGATTGGAAGGGTTTTGCGGCGCGCCGCCGCGAATCCAAGCGGCGCGGGCTTTTGCGCGGCATCGGCATATCGAACTACGTCGAGACGCCGGTCGGGATTCCGCACGAGCGCGTCGAGGTCACGGTCATGCCGGACAAGGTCGAGCTCGCGGTCGGCACGCAGTCGACCGGCCAGGGCCACGAGACCACCTTTGCGCAGGTGATGGCCGACCAACTCGGCGTCCGTCCGGAGGACATCGTCTTCATCGGCGGCGATACCGCCAAGATTGCCTCCGGCAGCGGCACCCATTCCGATCGCTCCATGCGCCTTGGCGGCATGCTGATGGTGCAGGCGTCCGGCGAGGTGGTCTCGCAGGCGAAGTCCATTGCCGCAAAGATGCTCGATGTGCCCGCGGCCGAAATCGATTTCAACGACGGCCTTTTCGTCACGCCGAAGAGCAATCGCCGGCTCACCATCTTCGACATCGCGCGCGAAATGAAGGAAAGCCCCGCGCTCACCGCGGGCCAAGCGCTGCACGCCAAGGCCACCTTCACCGGCCGCATCCCCGCCTATCCGACCGGCTGCGCGATCTGCGAGGTCGAGATCGATCCCGACACCGGCGCGACCGTCATCGCCCGTTACACCTCGATCGACGACGCCGGCCAGCCGATCAACCCGCTCATCCTGCACGGTCAGGTGCACGGCGGCATTGTGCAGGGCGTCGGGCAGGCGCTGCTGGAGGGCGTGATCTATTCGGCCGAAGGCCAGGTGCTCACCGGCAGCTTCATGGATTACGGCATCCCGCGCGCGCAGCACGTGCCGATGTTCGACATCGCGCTGACGGAAGACCCCACCCACGGCACACCGTTGCGCGTGAAGGGCGGCGGCGAAGCCGGCATCACGCCCGCGCTTGCCGTGGTGATGAACGCCGTGATGGATGCGCTTTCGCCCTACGGCATCAAGCATATCGACATGCCGGCCACGTCCTACCGCGTCTGGTCGGCGATCGAGGCGGCCAAGAGCACTATTCCAAGCTGAAGCGGTTTTCAGTCCCCGGTCCGGCTTGCGACTAGGCTAATCCGAATAATCGGCATGCGCCGCTATTCCAGATTCTTGCTTGGCGGAAAGTCGCGCGAGAACACCGGTTGCTCGATCGCTTTCTTCGGATCGTAGGTCCAGAACTGGCTGACCTGCGGATAGGTCTTGATGATGGTGTTGGCGAGCTTGCCGTTCACCCGCGCCACCTTGCGGATATAGATGTCGAGCACGGGCGTTGCGTATTCGTCGAGCCGCACCGGACCGATCGGTCCGCGCGTCAGCCGCACGTCGTGCATGGTCTTCAGGAACGCGGCCGCGTCGTCGGTCTTGCCGCCAAGCTTGGTCAACGCCTCTTCGATGATGAGCAACGCGGTGTAAGGACCCGCCGTGTAGAAGCCGGGATCATGCTGATAATCCGCATTGATGCCGGCGACGAATTTCTTGTTGTCGGGAATGTCGAGCGCCGCGGCGTACCAGCCCGCCGTATAGGTGTCGATCGCCTCGTCGCCCATCACCTTCAGGATGCCTTCGTCGGTACTTGTGGTATTGCCGAGCACTTGGATTTTCCCTTTCAGTCCGGCGTCCTTGAACTGCTTCAAGAAACGCAGCGGATTGCTGCCCGCAAAACCGATGTAAATGGCGTCCACATCGCTCTTGAGCTGC
>Ga0335081_10012764_pt1 | contig 13597 bp, 8 predicted proteins | sample Lox_Sample_35_FD_206713 | JGI IMG/M metagenome (GOLD analysis project Ga0335081, IMG submission 206713) | Soil microbial communities from Loxahatchee National Wildlife Refuge, Florida, United States - Lox_Sample_3.5 | ecosystem: Environmental > Terrestrial > Soil > Wetlands | place: USA: Florida...
TTGATCTGGCTCTATTCGCGCATCTCGCGGCGGGCGTCGCGCTATCATAGCCTGACCGGGCGGGGCTTCCGCTCGCGGCTGTTCGATCTCGGCCGCGCACGCTATCTCGGCGGCGGCGTCATTCTGTTGAACTTTTTCCTGATCCTCGCCGCGCCGGCACTGGGCCTGCTCTGGCTGGCGCTGATGCCGTTCACTCAAGGGGTCAGCGCGCGCGGACTCAAGCTCCTGACGCTCGATAACTTCCGCACCGTGATGCACTCGACCGTCTATGTCGACCTGGTGTGGCAGACGCTCCTGATGAGCGCCGGCGCGGCGACCTGCATCATGGCGATCACGATCCTATGCGGCTGGCTTGCCGTGCGCCGGCGGCCGGGCGGCTGGCTGCTCGATCAGCTTGCCACCGCGCCGCTGATCTTTCCCGGCATCGTGCTCGGCGTCGCCATGATCCAGATCTATCTCGCGGTGCCCCTTGCGCTGTACGGTACGCTGTGGGCCTTCGTCATCGCCTTTACCATCCGCTATCTGCCCTACGGCATGCGCTATTCGGCGGCGGGCGTGCTGCAGATTCATCCCGAGCTGGAAGAGGCCGCATCGGTCTCAGGCTCGCCGCTGCGCACCGTGCTGCGGCGGATCATCGTGCCGCTGGCGACGCCCGCCTTGCTGGCCGGCTGGCTGTTCATTTTCTTGATCGCGGCGCGCGATCTGTCGCTCGCGGTCATTCTGGCTTCGCCGTCGGCGCAGCCGGTGTCGGCGGCGATGTTCGATCTCTGGGCCAACGGGCAGGGCACCGAGCTTGCCGCATTCGGCCTGGTATGGACCGCGATCATGACGGTGATCGCCGCAGCGTTTTATCTGGTCGGCCGGCGCACCATTGCATCAGCCGTCCGGGCGTGAAGGAGGAAACAGGCGTGGATCTCGAAGCATCAAAGAGGAAAGTCGCGGCGCTGACCGAGCCGCGCAACGCGGTGGTGATCGGCGTCAGCGATCGGCCCGGAAGCTGGGCGACGCGCTCCTGGCGCAATCTCAAGCGCTACGAATTTCCCGGTCCGGTCTATCTGATCCATCCGAAGCGCAAGGAGATTTTCGATACGCCCTGCTATCCGGATTTCGCCTCGCTGCCAGAGCCGCCCGACCATCTCGTCGTCGTCGTGCCGGCTCCTTCGGTGCCCGAACTCCTGCGCAGCGGTGCCGCCGCCGGCGCGCGCAGCGCCACGGTGTTCTCGTCGGGCTTTGGCGAGGCCTATGACACCAAGGCCGCCGCACTCGGCCAGGAGCTCGAGACGGTGATCGCCGAGACCGGACTTGCCGTCTCCGGCCCCAACTGCATGGGCAACATCTGCGCCAAGAGCCGTTTGGTCACGCTGACGGAGGATCGCCAGCTGCCATTGGGACCGGGACCGGTGGCGTTGGTCGGTCAAAGCGGCGGCATGCTTCTTTATCTGAACGTCGCGCTCGAAGAGCGCGGCATCAATGCCGAATATCTCATCACCAGCGGCAACGAGGCGGGCCTCGGCATTCCCGACTATGTGGCGTTCTTTGCCGATCAGCCGGAGCTGAAGGTCATCGTTCTCTATATCGAGGCGATCTGGGATCTGGAAAAATTCAAAGCGGCGTGCCGCATGGCGCGCAAAGCCGGCAAGTCGATTGTCGCGATCAAGCTCGGTGCGTCGGAAGAGGGCCGCGCCGCCGCGATGGCGCACACCGGATCGCTCGCGGGCACGATGGAGGCGTTCGATGCGGTTGCCGCCGATCTCGGCATCATCCGCGCTAGCACGCTTGACGATGCCGTGGAGTTCACCGAGTTTCTCATTCACACCGACGTGCCGAAGGGCCGACGGCTCGGCGCGGTGACACATTCGGGCGCGTTTCGCGGCGTGCTGCTCGAGGCCGCGGAGCGCAATGGTCTGTCGTTCCAGCCGCTGGCGGCCGAAACCACCGCGAAGCTCAACACCATTCTGGGCGTCGGCTCCATGGTCAGCAATCCGATCGACGGCGGATTTGCCGTGCTGTCGAGCCACGACAATTTCAAGGCCACCATCGAAGCGCTCGAAGGCGACCCCAACGTCGACATGGTGCTGTTCCAGGAAAAGCTGCCGCTTGAGGCCGGCGGCTCAGACCGCGCCCAGATCCACTTCGCGATGATCGAGGAGATGCTGACGAAGGGCGTGCCGAAGCCGATCGCCTGCATCACGCTGACATCGCACGGCCAGACCGATTACAGCCGCGCGCTGAGCGCAAAATCGCCGCATCTGTCGTTCCTGCAGGAAGCCAACAAGGGGTTGCGCGCCATCGAAGCCGCGGTGCGACGCGATGAGCTCGAACGCCTGGCGGCAGCGCCGGAAACGAAGCGTGCGCCGTCGCCTGCCGAACAGGCCGCGGCCGGCAAGGTCCGCGCCCGCGCGGCGTCCGGCGCGGCGGCGCTTGACGAGGTGCAGTCGAAGGCCCTGCTGCGCGCTTACGGCATTGCCACGCCGAAAGAGGCGGCGGTTCATTCGGCCGACGACGCGGTCAAGGCGGCAAGCGAGATCGGCTATCCGGTCGTGCTCAAGGCGGTGTCCGAAAAACTGCTGCATAAATCGGACGCCGGCGCGGTGGCGCTGCATCTTGCCAACGACGCGGCAGTGCGCGCCGCCTACGAACGCATCGGCGCTAATGTGCTCCGCGCCGGCGGCGAGAAGGTCGAAACGATGCTGGTCGGCCAGCACGTCGGCGGCGGTTTGGAACTGGTGCTGGGATTAAACCGCGACCCCGAAATGGGCCTGATCGTCATGGCCGGCAGCGGCGGCGTGCTGCTTGAGCTCGCCAAGGACGTGGCGTTCGCGGCGCCGCCGATCAACCGCGACAAGGCGCGCGCCATGCTGGCCCGCACGCAGGCGGCGCGGTTGTTGCGCGGCTATCGCGGTTCGGCGGCGCTCGACGCTGAGGCCGTGGTCGACGCGGTGATTGCGCTCGGCCGCATCGCCGAAGATTTGGCCGACACGGTGCAGTCGATCGACATCAATCCATTCGCCGTGCTGTCGCGCGGCGGCTTCGCGCTCGATGCGCTCGTTGTGCCGCGCGTCGCCGACAAGCCTAATCAACAATAAGGAGACCGGTCATGGCCGACAAATGGCGTGTACTTAAGCAATGGCCCGAGCTTATTCTGGAGCACCTGGAAGACGCCGGCGTCGCGCGCGTCGTCCTGAATCGGCCCGACAAACGCAACTGCCTCAATGAGCCGCTGGTCGAAGCCTGGTTCGAGGCGCTCGATATGGTACGCGCCGACCGCGACACCAAGGTGGTGATCACCAAGGGTGCGGGCATCTGCTTTTCCTCGGGCCTCGACCTGCACTTTCTGCGCAAGGTGAGCGAAGAGCCGCGCGACTGGGACCGGCCGACGCCCACGGTGCAGATCGCCGAGGCCCTGCGCGTGTTTCCGCGCATCGTCATCGCGCAGGTGCATGGCTATTGCCTCGGCGGCGCGCTCGGCGTCATGAATTGCCACGACCTGGTGTTCGCGGCCGAGGACGCGCAGCTCGGCATGCCGGAAATCCTGCGCGGCAGCTTCGGCCAGCTTGTCACCTCGACGCTGGTGCATGGCTCGATCCCGCTGAAAAAGGTCACCTTGATGCAGCTCGTCGGCCGCAACATCTCTGGCGTCGAAGCCGACCGCTGGGGCGTCATCTCGCAGGCGCTGCCGGCGGCCGAACTGGAAGCGACCGTGACCGATATCGCCCGCGAAATCGCCGCGCGGCATCTGGCGCCGCTGGAACATTCCAAGATCACCGTGCAGATGGGCCGCGATCTCTCGGTATCGCAGGCGATCCAGCTTGACCAGCTGGTCGGCGCCCGCCTGCGCCGCGCCATGGACCCGACCCAGCACGTCGACGCCTATCTGAAATCGCAGAAGGGCGGGCCGAATTTGGAATACAAGCGGCCGGATGTGTGAGCGTCATTCCGGGGCGCGCCTAAAGCGCGAGCCCGGAATCCATATTCGCTGACTTGGAGTTATGGCTTCCGGAATGACGGCGTTACGCCGCCGCCCTCTTCTGGTCGCCCTTGGCGAGCGATTCGAACACCTCATCGGTGGTCTGCACGTCGCCGAACTGGCCGTAGAAATTCGACAAGGTCGCGTTGTGCTCCTCGTCGGTGTGGGTGGCGAGCCCGTCAGCCACCATGACGACCTTGAAGTTGAGCATCATGGCGTCGCGCGCCGTGCTTTCGCAGCACACATTGGTGGCGGTACCGGTGATCAGCACGGTGTCGATGCCGCGCTCGCGCAGGTGCCGCTCGATGTCGGACGAGCCCTGGATGAAGGCGCTGTAGCGCTTCTTGGTGATCTGGGCGTCCTCGGGGCGCATATCGTTGAGGTGCCAGAATTCGTAGCCGTCCTCGCCGATGTCCATGGACTTGAGGCGGCGCTCGGCACGGTCGCGGCTTTGCAGATAGTTGTGATAATTCGACCAGCTCTCGCGGGTATCGTGGGTGCCGTTGCGCACCCAGACGACGTGGCCGCCGCGGCGGCGCAGCTCGGCGGCGAGCCGATTGATGTTCGGCACGATCTCGCGCGCCGCGGGGACCTCGCTCTGGTGGCCCTGCTTCACGAAATAATTCTGCATGTCGACCACGACCAGCGCGGTCTTGCGCGGATCGATCACGTCGAACGGGTGCAGTTTGCCCAGGCGCATCTGCAAACGGTCGGTCTGCGCCTTGGCGATCGCGATCTTGTGCATGTCGGCTTCCTGAATTAGTCGTCTGGCTGGAAAACGCGGGGCCCGGTCCGGCCCAATCTGACATAAAACAAGTTGGCACAAAATAGCGGCGGGATCGAGCGCATGGCCGGCATGTCTGGCAGTATTTCAGCGGCGGCATCAGTTGGTCGCTGGGAATTCTGGATCGATCGCGGCGGCACCTTCACGGACGTGATCGGCCGGCGGCCCGATGGCACGCTGCACACGCACAAGCTGCTGTCGGAAAACCCCGAGGCCTATCGCGATGCCGCCGTCGAAGGCATTCGCCGACTCCTCGGCGTGGCGTCGGGCGCGCCGATCCCCAGCGAGCGCATCGGTGCCGTGAAAATGGGCACCACGGTCGCCACCAATGCGCTGTTGGAGCGCAAGGGCGAGCGCACGCTGCTGCTCACCACCAAGGGCTTCCGCGACGCGCTGCGTATCGGCTATCAGGCGCGGCCGAAGATTTTTGCCAAGCACATCATCAAGCCGGACATGCTGTACGAGCGCGTCGTCGAAGTCGACGAGCGCGTGCGCGCCGACGGCACGGTCGAGCGCACGCTCGATCTCGATGGCGTTCGGGCCGAACTTATGCGCGCCAAGGCCGATGGCATCGCGGCCGTCGCCGTGGTGCTGATGCATGCCTACCGTTACAGCGACCACGAACAACGTGTGGCGGCGCTGGCGCGCGAACTCGGCTTCGCCCAGGTGTCCGCCAGCCACGAAGTCTCGCCGCTGATCAAGCTCGTCGGCCGCGGCGACACGACGGTAGTCGATTCCTATCTGTCGCCGATCTTGCGCCGCTATGTCGAGCAGGTCGCGGGCGACCTGCATGGCGACCGGGCAGCCGCTCCACCCACCCCTCGGAGGAATAGCGAAGAGACCCGCCTGATGTTCATGATGTCGTCAGGCGGGCTGACGGCGGCGGAATTGTTTCGCGGCAAGGACGCGATCCTGTCCGGGCCTGCGGCCGGCGTGGTCGGCATGGCGGAGACGGGCCGCGCTGCGGGCTTTTCCCGGCTGATCGGGTTCGATATGGGCGGCACCTCGACCGACGTATCGCACTATGCCGGCGAGTACGAGCGCGCGTTCGAGACCGAGGTCGCCGGCGTGCGCATGCGCGCGCCGATGATGCTCATTCACACCGTGGCGGCCGGCGGCGGCTCGATCCTGCATTTCGACGGCGCGCGGTTCCGCGTCGGGCCGGATTCGGCGGGAGCCAATCCAGGGCCGAAATGCTATCGCCGCGGCGGCCCGCTGGCGGTGACCGACGCCAACGTCATGGTCGGCAAGCTCATTCCGGAGTTCTTTCCGAAGATCTTCGGACCGCGGCAGAACGCTCCGCTCGACGCCGATGCGGTACGCGCTGCCTTCGCCGCGATGGCTAACGAGATCGGCGACAAGCGCAGCGCCGAACAGGTCGCCGACGGTTTCATCAAGATCGCGGTCGAGAACATGGCGAACGCGATCAAAAAGATTTCGGTGCAGCGCGGCTATGATGTCACGCGCTACGCGCTCAATTGCTTCGGCGGGGCCGGCGGCCAGCACGCCTGCCTGGTCGCCGACGCGCTCGGCATGACGAGCGTGCTGATCCATCCGCTGTCGTCCTTGCTTTCCGCCTATGGCATGGGCCTTGCGGATATCCGCAGCGTGCGCCAGCAGGCGATCGAGGAGCCGTTCGGCGAAAGGGCGCGGGCGAATTTGCAGGGCATCGCCGGCAAGCTCGCCAAGGACACGATCGCCGAAGTCGAAAGCCAGGGCGTCGCTCCGGGCAAAATCACGCTGCACGTGCGGGCGCATATTCGCTACGCCGGTACCGACACGCCGCTGATCGTCGAGGCGGGCGCCTTTCGCGTCCCGCTGCGCGGCCCTCTGAAACTCGCGCCGCTTGCGAAAATGAAAGCCGCGTTCGAGCGCGCCCATAAGGCGCAATTCAGCTTCATCGATCGCAGCAAGGAACTGGTGATCGAGGCGGTGTCGGTCGAGGCGGTCGGCGGCGGCGCCGCGTTTAAGGAAAGAGTCCGCAAAGTCACGCGCGGAAAACTGCCGCGGCCGGCGCGGCGCACGCGGTTTTTCTCTGGCGGCAAGTGGCATCCGGCCGGGGTCTATACCCGCGACACGCTTTCACCCGGACACAAGGTGAAGGGGCCGGCGATCGTCATCGAGCCGCACCAGACGGTCGTCGTCGAGCACGGCTGGCAGGCGGAACTGACCGCAAAGGATCATCTCGTGCTGCGCCGCGTGCAAAAGCTCAATCGTGCGCGCGCGATCGGCACCAAGGCCGACCCGGTGATGCTCGAAGTGTTCAACAACCTGTTCATGTCGATTGCCGAGCAGATGGGCGTGGCGCTGCAGAACACCGCCTACTCGGTCAACATCAAGGAGCGGCTCGACTTCTCCTGCGCGGTGTTCGATCCGAACGGCTCGCTGGTCGCGAACGCGCCCCACATGCCGGTGCATCTCGGTTCGATGGATCGCGCGGTCGAAACCATCATCCGCGAGAACAAGGGCCGCATCAAACCGGGCGACGCCTACCTGATCAACGCGCCGTATAACGGCGGCACCCACATTCCCGATCTGACGGTGTGCACGCCGGTCTTTGACAGCGCGCGCCGCAAAATCCTGTTCTGGGTCGCCTCGCGCGGCCACCACGCCGACATCGGCGGCATCGCGCCGGGTTCGATGTCGCCGATCGCGACCACGATCGACGAAGAAGGCATCTACATCGACAATTTCAAGCTGGTCGATCGCGGCAAATTCCGCGAGGCCGCGCTTTATGATCTCCTGACCAGCGCCAAATATCCGGCGCGCAACCCGGTGCAGAACGTCAACGACCTGAAAGCGCAGATCGCCGCCAACGAGAAGGGCGCGCACGAGATGCGCAAGATGGTCGCCGAGTTCGGACTGAACGTCGTCCACGCGTATATGCGCCACGTGCAGGACAACGCCGCCGAAAGCGTGCGGCGGGTGATCGGCAGGCTGCATGACAGCGCGTTCCGCTACGAGGCCGACCAGGGCAACGTGGTCGCGGTGCGGATCACCGTCGACAAGAAAAAGCGCGAGGCGACGGTGGACTTCACCGGCACCTCGCCGCAGCAGGGCACCAATTTCAACGCCCCCGAGCCGGTGACGCGCGCCGCGGTGCTCTATGTGTTCCGCGTCATGGTCGACGACGACATCCCGATGAATGCCGGCTGCCTGCGGCCGATCCACATCGTCATTCCGGAGAATTCGATGCTGGCGCCGCGCTATCCGGCGGCGGTCGTCGCGGGGAATGTCGAAGTATCCCAGATGGTCACCGACACGCTGTTCGGCGCGCTCGGCGCCATGGCGGCGGCGCAGGGCACCATGAACAATGTCAATTTCGGCAACGACACGTATCAGTATTACGAGACCATCTGCTCCGGCTCGCCGGCCGGGCCGGGCTTCCCCGGCACCGACGCCGTGCACACCCACATGACCAACACGCGGTTGACCGACCCGGAGATTCTGGAATTCCGTTATCCGGTGGTGCTGGAGGACTTCCACATCCGGAAGGGCTCCGGCGGCAAGGGCCAATGGAGCGCCGGCGACGGCGTCATCCGCACCATCCGCTTTTTGCAGACGATGGAATACACCGTCCTCTCCGGTCATCGCCGCATCCGGCCGTTCGGCCTTGCGGGCGGCGAGGACGGTCAGATCGGCGAGAACTGGGTGCGGCGCAACGACGGCCGGATGGAACGGCTCAAGGGCGCGGACGCCACGGTGGTGGAGGCCGGCGAGGCGATCATCATCCAGACGCCGACGGCAGGCGGATACGGAATAGCCGGCAAGCCGTGAGGCGCGCAAAAGTGACGCGCCGCCGTCATCGCCGCAAGCGCGGCGGCAGCATCACTGCGTGTTGCGAAACGCTTCGCTCAATGCGAGGCCGGCGGTGCACCTTTGTCCGCCGACTTGGTCATGACGCAGCCGCACGGGACAATCGCGATTAGTCCAACGAGGATGACACACAGAATCGCATCGATCAGCATCACACGTCTCCCCCTGACATCGATCATGTCGCGGCGGCACGTGAAGCACCGCACGCGCGCGTGACGCCGTGAGTTCGGCGCCCGCTGCAGAACGATAGTTTGGATGTGTATGCCACCCGCCGAGGGGCACGTTCGCTGCCTTTGATTTTACGGAACGTCGGCAGGTTCCGCCGGCAGCTCTAGAGGCATACTATCACGGTTCGCCAGACCGAAACAGGCGATATTGTCGCTGGCCGCAGGCTTAATGGCCGCCTGCGTCGCCCGCGTCCGCCGCCGGCCGGCGCAGCATGACGGCGAGCGGAGCAAATACGGCGAACAGCAAAGCGAGCAGCAGGAACACGTCGGCAAAGGCCATGACCACGCCCTGCTGATGCACCATCATGAACAGCTGCTTGAGCGCCATGGTGTGCGCATCCGAGCCCGGCATGCGCGCGGTGAGGCCTTGCAGGGTCTCCATCACCGGCTGACGCGACCAGGTGATGGCGTCGTGCAGGCGGGCGAAGTGCAGGTCCATCCGGTTGTCGAGTACGGTGTTGAGCCCAGCGAGTCCGACCGCGCCGCCGAGGTTGCGTGTCAAATTATAGAGACCCGACGCGTTCTTCAGCCGCTCTGGCGGCAGCGTACCGAGCGCCAGATTGGTGATCGGCACGATGGCGAACATCAGGCCGATGCCGCGCAGCACCTGTGGCAGAAAAACCTGGGCGAAATCCCAATCCGTTGTGATCGACGTCAGCTGCCAATTGCTGAGCCCAAAGATCAAGAAGCCCGCCGCGAGCATGATGCGTGGATCGAACTTGGCCGCCATCTGTCCGGCCACCGGAGCGCTGAGGAACATCGAAACTCCGGAAACGAACATGACCTTGCCGATCATCAACGCGTCATAGCCGCGGATCTCGCCGAAATAGACCGGATAGAGGTAGGTCAGGCCGTAGAGGCCGATGCCCAGCACGAAGGAGAAGATGCTGCCGAGCGCGAAATTGCGGTCGAGGAAGGCGTGCAGATCGACAATCGGATTGCGCGCAGTAAGCACGCGGATGAAAAAGATCGCGGCGGAGGCGGCCGATATCACCCCCATGAGCGCAATCGTAGAATCGTCGAACCAGTCGTAGCGCGGCCCGTCCTCGAGCACGTATTCAAGCGCGCCAAGGAACAGCGCCATGAAGGTCAGGCCGATCCAGTCGAAGGTTTCGAACAGCTTGAAATCCGGCCGGTCGAAATCGATCAGCGTCAGGGCGGCGATCGTCACGATGATGCCGGGCACGATGTTGATAAAGAACAGCCAGTGCCACGACAGCGTGTCGGTCAGATAGCCGCCGACCGTCGGACCGATGGTCGGAGCGAGCGTGGCGACGAGGCCGATCAGCGGCGTGATGATCGCCATGCGGGAGCGCGGGAAGATTATGTAGGCGGAGGCGAACACCGTCGGCACCATGCCGCCGCCGATGAAACCCTGAACGGCCCGCCACACGATCATCTGTTCCATCGACGAGGTGAGGCCGCACATCAGGCTGGCGAAGGTGAAGCCGGCCGCCGCGGTGGCGAACATGATGCGCGTGCCGAGGGCGCGCGACAGAAAGCCCGAGAGCGGAATGGCGACCACCTCGGCCATCAGATAGGACGTCTGCACCCAGGTGATTTCATCGCTCGATGCGGCAAGCCCGGCCTGAATTTCGGCGAGCGACGCCGACACCACCTGGATGTCGAGGAACGCCATGAACATGCCGAAGCACATGGCGAGGAAGGCGATGAGCCGCGCGGGATCGATGCGATCCGCGTCGGCCGGTGCGGGCAGCGGTTGCGTTGCGGTGAGCGAGGCGGCGGCCATGGCTTAAGCTCCGGCCGCTTAGCGGACGGCTTCACGCTGCGGCGAAGCGGCCTCGGCCACGGCGGCTTCCTTGGTGTTCACGCTCACCACGACCGACATGCCGGGACGCAGCAGTCCCTTGGCGGCGACGGCTTCGGGTACCTGGATGCGCACCGGCAGGCGCTGCACGATCTTGGTGAAATTGCCGGTCGCATTGTCGGGCGGCAGCAGCGAGAACACGGCGCCCGAGGCCGGCGACAGGCTCTCGATCGAGCCCGTGATGTCGTGCTGCGGCAGCGCATCCACCGCGATCGATACCGTTTGTCCGGGGCGCAGCTCCGCAAGCTGCGTCTCCTTGAAGTTGGCGTCGACATAGACGCGGTCGAGCGGCACCAGGCTGGCCAGCCGCTGTCCCGGCTGCAGGTAGTCGCCGACCTGAATGGCGCGGTTGCCGATCACCCCGTCGATCGGGGCGCGTATGACGGTGAACGACAGATCGCGGTCGGCCTTGGCGAGCGCGGTTTTCAGTTCGGCGAGCGTATCGGTCGCCTCGCGCTGCTGGCCCTTGAGCACAGCGACGTTGGCCTTGGCCGATTGAAGCGCGGCCTGCGCGCTCTGCACGCCGGCGACCGCCTGATCGCGGCTCGCCTGCGTCTGCTCCAGTGTCTGATGGCTCGCGTAGTCCTTCGTCGCCAGAAAGTTCTGCCGCTTCAGCTCGAGATCCCAGCGTGTGGCCGACGCTTGCGCGGATGCGAGTTGCGCTTGTGCCTGCGAAACGGCGGCTAGCTGAGCTTCGATCTGCTGACCGATCCGCGCGATCGTCGACTGCTGGGTCGCGACCTTCTCGCGCGCGGAGTCGACCGCGAGCCTGTAGTCGCCATCGTCGATCGTCGCGATCACGTCGCCGGCATGGACGTGCGAGTTGTCGGTCACCAAGACGTTGGCGACGTAGCCCGATACTTTCGCGGCAATCGTCGTGTTGTAGGCCTCCACATAGGCGTCGTCGGTCGACACCGTGAAGCGCCCCACCGTCCACCACTGGTAGCCGAACCATGCGGCCCCGCCGGCGGCGACGGCGGCAATCGTGCCGAGCGCGAGCTTGCGGGCGCTCAAACGGCTTGGCCGATCCTTGTGCTGATCCTTGCCGGAGGCTGCGGACAGCGCCCGCGCATCTGCCGCGGGGGGCGGCATCGGGGAGGGGGCACGGGCTTCTGCCGCAGTCCCCGGCAAGGATCGGTCGGCAACGCTTGGCTCGGCATCGGGCGTGGCCTCAACGGAGTTGTTGGCTTCGGCGGCAGGAACGACCGTGAGCCCGCCAGAAGCGCTATCCCAATCCCGAGCCTCATCCTGCTTGCGGAACATCGGTCGTCTCCATCAACTCCTGCGGTCAAATCATCATTGACCGAACGGTTCGGTCATTAATAGTGTGGGATAGTGGCGCTGTCAATATTGACCGAACGGTTCGGTCAACCTATATTGATCGACGGAGGAATTCCGCTAAGATTTCAGCCGCTTGGCGGTGTGGAACTGGCGGAAAAAGCCAAAAAGGACGATAAAAATGATCGAGCAAGCCACTTTGTCGCGGCCAGCGGCTGGCGAAAATGACGAAGCCAATGCCAAACGGCGTCAGATCATTGAGGGCGCCTCGAAAGTGTTCCTGGCGCAGGGTTTCGACGCCGCCAGCATGAACGATATTGCCCGCGTTGCGGGTGTGTCGAAGGGCACGCTCTATGTCTATTTCGAGAACAAGGAAGAGCTGTTCGAGGCCATCGTCGAACAGGAATGCGACGCACAGGCCGAGGGCATCTTCGACCTCGATCCGAACGACCATGACGTCGGCGCGGTGCTGACGCGGCTTGGTGTCGCCTATGTCAAATTCCTGTGCCGGCCCGAGAAGGCGTCGGCGATCCGCACCGTGATCGCCATTGCCGACCGCATGCCCGAGGTCGGCCGCCGGTTCTACGAGTCTGGACCGGAGACTGGCATTGCGCGGCTTGCCGACTATCTGGCGGCGCAGGTCGAGGCCGGCGTGCTCGCGGTCGAAGACTGCAAGATCGCTGCGGCGCAGTTCATGGAATCGACCCACGCCATGCTGTTCAAGCCGATCGTGTTCAACTTCGCGCCGGCGCCGACGCAGCAACAGGTCGAACGCAGCGTCGGCATCGCGGTGAAGGCCTTCGTCGCTGCCTATCGGGCGCCCGCAAAGTGCTAAGTGCAGGCGGCCCGGCGGGTCGAGCATTTCTCAAATCTGAGGCACGTGCGGCGGCCCAATCCGTCTCGCCCAGGCTTGGATAAATTCGAACGCGGCGAACGCGATCAGGCCGAGCGCGGCGATGGCGAGCAGCGCGCCGCCGTAGGGTTGCTGCTGCAAATCGTGGAGCGCGCCGGGGATGCCGACCACGTCCGAGGAGTTGGCCTCGTAGGCCGCAAAGCCGAGAAACGCGCCGATGATCAAAAACACCGCCGCGCGGGTCACCACGCCGAACATTCCGAGCGCCGCCGCCCAGGCAACCGGCACCTTATGCGAATCGATTCGGCGCGGGCGCGGGTTTTGGACAACTGTAACGACGAGACTGATGGCAGTGAGAACAAAACCAAGTGCAATTATGCCGACCGCAACTTGGCCCAGCGGCTTTGTCAGCAGCCATGCGATCCAGTCTCTGGCCGACTTGTCCTCCTTGATCCTGGTCACCTCGAAAGCGATGTCGCCGGTCGTCGCCGCAAGCACCAGATAAAATACGGCGTTACAGGTCAGCACGCCGCGCGCCAATAAGCCGGAAATACCGTTGCCGCGCTGTTCGGCGTCAAAGACACCCTGCATCATCCGCCAAGCGGCGAAACACGCCAATCCCAGCGCGACTGTCCAGAGTAGCAAACCGCCGAATGGTCGTTCGAATAGCCACTGGAGCGCGTGGCCCATTCCTGCCGGGCGCGCTCTGGCGCCGATGGCAGCGAGCAATGCGAACACGCCGATGATGAGAAACACCGTTCCTCGGGCTATGTAGCCGATGCGCGCGATCCAGATCAGCGGACGCGGCTGCGCATGTTCGCGCAAAGGCGCGGCTACCATCTTG
>Ga0335081_10012765_pt1 | contig 13597 bp, 12 predicted proteins | sample Lox_Sample_35_FD_206713 | JGI IMG/M metagenome (GOLD analysis project Ga0335081, IMG submission 206713) | Soil microbial communities from Loxahatchee National Wildlife Refuge, Florida, United States - Lox_Sample_3.5 | ecosystem: Environmental > Terrestrial > Soil > Wetlands | place: USA...
GCTGCCGCTGTTCCTCTTCGTGCAGGATTAGGAACTCCTCGAACTGGTCAAAGACCACCAGAATCCGCACCGTCTGCAGTCGTTGTCGTGCTTCCTCAAATAGTAGATTCAGATCGCTTGTCCTAGGCGGGTTGCGCTTCCAGATCGAGCCCGGGTGCCGCAACTCATTCTCAAGCGCCTGCGCAGGATCTTGATACCCGCGCAATCGGATCACTTTGACGCCTGCCCGCTCTAACTTGGGAAGGACCCACGCCGAAAGCAAAGAAGTTTTACCAGTGCCCGAGGAGCCGGTGAGATACAGAACGCGGGCGGGTGGCTCGCGCAGCCATTTAAGAACCTCGTCGTGTTTTCCATCGGTGCGCTGAAACGTAGCTTCGTCGTCACGTGGAGCGAGTTGAAAGTAACCCGGCCGAACCAAACCTGTGATCAGCGACAGCCGCGCCTTTCTCCTTTTTTCAAGCACTGTGGGCAACGTGTGAAAGAAGAACAGCAGCACCGGGAGAATGCCGACCCCGGCCGCGCACACCGGTGCGGGGAGGCCCAGGCTTCTCTGCAACTTTTGAAAGCCGTAGTATGCAGCGGCGATTGCGCCCAGGAACGTCGTGAGCGCCGCAACCTGCGAAGCGGCGAAATTGGCAGCCCTGCCAAGCGCTCCCGCTTCAGCCGGGCTGTTTCCTCGCGTGGCTTCGTTCTGCGGGGGAAGCGCGACCTGACCGTTCGCCATAACGGCAGAATCATAGCAAAACCAAATCGGCCCAAGCCGGTCTTTTCCAGCCGTCGCAGAGTCCTGCGAAGGCAAAGACCTCTCAGTCTGCAATCTCGATTCGCGCACCTTAGTTCATTAGCCAGAAGTCGGCTTCGGGGACATCTGCCTCTGACAATCAGTAAGATTCCTCCCGAGCGAGAACAACAGCAGCCGGTGTTGCGATCCTCGGCACGCAAAGGTGGCGAGATTCCACTATCCTGGAACGCGTTTTCTGTCTTCATGATCATCCCTTCAGATCCGGCCTAGTTGCGGGCATTCTTGCGGGCCCAAAGACACTCAGTGACAGATTCCCGGCGAATCTGGATTGCTCGAATCTGTGTCGAGCTCGGAGCTGCCGCGAGGGCTCTGGGGCGTTCTTGGGTTGAGGGACTCTGAGGACGTGAGGCGAACTCAGGCATCCGCGAGGTTCTGGGTGGTGGTTCCATTATGGTTCCAATAACGGAGAAGAAAACGGACAAGTAGTGAGGATTAAGTACAGCAGTAACAATAGTTTGAGGATGGTTGACTACAGCCCTGAAAAGGCTGGCGTCGGCGGTTCGATTCCGTCCCTGGCCACCATTGTTTTCAAGCGCTTACGCGCGCACATCGTAAGAAAACCACCCCAGAATCTCCAAATCATTAGGACGTGTATAGGACGTTCGCGGAACGCTGGAGCTCGCCTCACGAACTATCGTCCGCGACCACGAAAGAACGAACCGTCAGCAGCAAGCGTCTTCCCACCGACCGCTTAGCGGTGTAGGAGTGCATGACTGGAGAGGTCGAACGATGCAATGTCAGAAGAAGAAACGGGACGGAGCCCAGTGCCGGGCGCGCGCCCGATCCGGGCACAAGTACTGTGCTCTGCACGCAGAACCAGGCAAGGCCGCGGAGCTTGGCAGTAAGGGCGGGCGCCGGCGTGCTGTGTACAGTCCCGACGCATTGAAAGAATTTGCAGCCCCAAGAAGTGCGGCCGACCTGCGCGACCTGCTGGCGCAGTCAATCATTGAGATTCGCACCGGGAAGTTGGACCCCAAACTGGCCAATTCGATCAGCTATCTCGGAGCTGGATTCCTGCGCGCTCTAGAAGTATCCGACTTGGAAGCCCGACTCCTGGTCCTTGAAACATCAGCGGAGAACGGTGATGGCAAATCTGAAACGCCGCGTTGAGGAATTAGAACGGCAATTGGGGACCGAACGGCAGGCCGCACGCCAACGCGAGGCTCAAAGCGCACAGGTTCAGGAAGCCCTGCGCGATCCCTATGTGTGGCTGCGTAACTCCACCAAGACTTACAACGAACACTGGATAGAGGAAAAGCGCCCCGGCCCCTATGAACATTTTCCCGACAAGCCCTACTTCCGGCCGCTCTTCGATTTGTTCATTGCCGAGCCCATCATCTGCATCGAGAAGTCGCGCGACCTGATGGTCTCCTGGGCCTGTGTTGCCTACTTTCTCTGGGAAGTCATGTGCAACCCGATGCGCGGTGCCGTCTTCCAGTGCCAGAAAGAAGAGAAGGTCAAGCAGCTCATCAAATACGCCAAAACGCTCTACAGTCAGCAGCCGACGTGGCTGAAGAACGACCGGCCGCTCTCGAAGCCCTTGAAGGACCAGTCCGACCTGTCGCTGGAATTCGCCCACGGCGGCCTGATCAAAGGATTGCCCGGCGGCGCCGACCAGGTGCGCTCCTATCACCCCTGGGGCTACTACAACGATGAAACCGCATTTCAGCCCGAAGCCGGCGAGTGCTATGACGAATCGTTGAGCGCTGCGCAGAAGATCATCCTTAACTCGTCAGCGGGCCCGGGATGGTATGCCGGATTCAAGAACGATCTTGAACTGAATATCGAGGACGATTAGGTGGACGCCGCAACCGCCATAGACGAGACGCGCAAGCTCGGGGCACAAACCAAAATTGAGATGGTCCGTGGTCTCACCCTGCGCCGCACCAAAAACGGCATTCCGATCGCGCGCCTGCACTACACCGCCGATCCCGATCGTGACCCGGAACTTCACCCAGAATGGAAGAAAACCGCACGCGCCAAGTACAGCTCACAGATGCGCTGGGACCGCGAGCAGGAGATCGTGGACAACGCCGGCGGCGGCCAGCTCGTGTTCGCCGACACCCTGCTGACCTGGTGGGACAAGATCGTCATCGAGGACCCTAAGTGGCGTCCCGACCCGGGTTGGACAGTGATCGCCGGCTTCGACCACGGCAGGACCAACCCCACCGCCCTGGAAAAGAGCTACGTCGACTTCCAGGGCAACATCATCCTGGCCGGCGAATACTACATGCCGGGCAAGGAAGTCTGGGAGAACGTGCCCGAAATTCTGAAGCTGCCCGACGTTGACCGCTTCGAGGCCTGCTGGAGTGACCCCTCCATCTTCGACCAGAAGACGCAGCAGGAAACCGGCAAGAAGGCGCGCGCGATCGCTTCCCTCTACGCCGAGCACGGCGTGGGGTTTCTGAATAGCTTTGGCGGAAACCGCAACGACATCACCTTTGCCGAACGTCTTTTGTCTCACTGGGCGGACCTTGAGAACCGTGCCCCGTCGCTGCGCATTGTCTGCCGCAACTATTCCGACCGGCCGCAACCCGGCCTGCACCCTTGGGACTGCCCTAACCTGCTTTGGGAGCTGTTGCAGATCCGGCGCAAGAAGCTGACGGCCACGCAACTGCTCGTCCGGAATACCTCGGAAGAGATCATCGACAAGAACAACCACGCGGTCGATGCCTGCAAGTACCTGGTGATGAGCCTCCCCGAGCCCAGCAAGAAGAGCGCCCAGCGCCGCATCGCCGAAGCCGTCAAACCCTTCGCCGCCGCCGGCGACTTCACCAACGTGCACCTGACAGCCGAGAAGATGCGCCGCGAGATCGAGCGCGAGGAAGATCCATCGCCGGGCTCGAACGCCCGCCAGCGCTTGCGCAAGATGGGACGCTTCCGCCGCCGCTGAGAAACGCCCGTCCGCTTTCGAAGCCACTCAAAGATCAATCCGATCTATCGCTGGAGTTCGCCCACGGCGGCCTGGATAAAAGGATTGCCCGGCGGCGCTGACCAGAATGCATTCCTGCGTCGGTGTGAAGTTGCACCTAATCTGCACCTATCATTTTGTGAGGCAGACATAAGCGGCTAAAAACGCGGCAGTTAAGTTTAGGAGCCCAATCTGTTTGACGGTTTAGAAAACCGTGAGTGGCGCTAGGTACTCGGCATCAGCTGAGGCCGCTCACCACTGTGGCATCAATGAGGTTCAAGGCAAGAAGAAGCCAGTCCGCAGCGTGGGGTGAGCGCGTCGACCATTATGCTCGGGCATAGCAGGCTCTGACAGACGATGGATCTCCGTTTGTCTGACTTTCAAGAGCGGTGGGGTGTCGCGGGCTCGTCCCCTTTATACGTTTGCCCACACGAATGGCACACCCAACGTCTGCGGTGAAGAGCAATCGGCGCCAGAATGTACGCACTGATCCAGGCAATGGGCTGATTTACGTCCTCAAACGATACATCCAGCGATTGACATTTCGGACAGCGCGGCTGCTCATAGGGCCCGACGCCTTCCACCTCAAATTCACCAGGGATGGATTGTTCCAACAGATCCAGCGCCGCTTCGGCATCTTCCTGCTTGACGCCCAACTTAACGCCACCAACGAGGTTTGAATAAAACCAGTCCATCCGAATCATGTTGTCGTCGACGAGAAAGCACTCGATGCCGGCCGATTCCAGTGCACCCTTCGCCAAGAGCGCTTCGGGTAGATCCCGAAACTGACGAATACTTACGACGTCAGCTAGTTCGACCACGTCCTGTTCCGGAACGGCGCGCATGTCTGCTACAGCACCTTTTTCCGGACGCCTGTGAGCAAGCTCATCTGCCAAAGCTTGGCGCGCCACGTCGGTTAGCTCAGCCGAATCCTCGGCGAGTGCCTGCAGTTCACCGTCCGCCAACTGGGCATAAAGCTTGCTGATTCGCGACCGTTCCACTTCGGGATCTTGATGGCTCATGTCCAATTTTTCCTCCCTCAGCCGCTTGCTTTCAATCGGGCCCACGAAAGAAATGATTACATGCTCCCATTCAACGAGGTGCGTGCGGCAAGAAGATATGCACGATTCAAAGTGATGAGCGTGCATTTTTCCTGAGCTGCGACCGCATCTTCGCTACTAACCGAGGCGAGACATAACGCTCAGAGGCGACGAATTCATGGATTATCGCCGAGACGGACCTGCCCCGCCTGCACGAACGGTCGTAAGTAGCCGCGAGTCTGCACAAGCCTCGAAAAGGAATCAACATGTAATCATCTAAGAGTGAGACTGATGATGGCAAGCTGAAACTGGGATTTCAAGCTGCAAGACATTGGGGTAGTGGTGCAGTTTGAAAACTGCACTACTACCGACATTGGCACTTTCAGCCGGTCAGGTTCAGAAGCTCGATCTCATGCTGTACGGCATCATCGAAGACGATTTGTCGCTCAATCTCCAACTGTCCCGCCCTCTTTTCGTAGAGCCCCCACCAGACCAGCGCCAAGAGCGGCGCCACAACGAGCAGTCGGGCGGCATTCGCGTAGCCCCAGTGCTGAATGCTCGCCGGAAGTATCGCAAACACAAACACACCGAGAGCTGCGAGCAGCACCTTGAGTAGCGCATTTTGCCGGAAGCCTGCCCTTGCGCAGGTGAAGGGAAGCTTGCGAAAGCCGAGCACAAGTCCGGCGGTAAGGGTGGTAGACAAGACCAGCAAGGTCGCGCTTTCCAACAGTCCGGCGACCGTGCCCCAGCGTAGCGCAAAGATTATGGAGGCAACCGCGATAACCGGCAGCACCAACAGGAAAATGGCTTTGCCGGCCAGTGTCGCGCAGTCGTCCAGTGTGGGTGCAATCAGGAAGCGAAAGATCCAGTTTGCATTCAGCTCAACCGGTATATCGAAAACGAAACGAAGTCCGAGAATGCAGCAGTAGAGAACGATGAGAGGGGCGGCAAACTCCGCGGTGCTAGGAGCGCCACTCAATCCCCTGCTCCAGATCACGTTCTGCGTCGCGGCTACGAAACCCACGGCGACGAATACCGCAACGGCAGCGCGATGGCGATCGCTGCGGGCGAGCGTCCGCACGATAAAGCGAAGCCCCGCCTGCTCAAACGCGTTTCGCAGCAGCGTGCGATCCAGAAGTCGGCCGAGCTTCGAGCTCAGCGGCAGCGGCGTTCGGCTTTGCATGACCGAGATCTCTGCCATGCGCGAGAAGTGGCGTTGGTAAGCGAGTGCATACGCGGCTGCTCCGACGATGAGTACAAGTATCAACGCAGCGAGCGCTTCAAACGCGACCTGACGCAGGGTCGAACTGGCGTCCCCCCGAGACCACTGACATAGACCGAGAAACCATACCGACGGCAAATAGCGGATCAGGGAATAGCTTGCTCCGTGTTCAATGTATTGCGAAATGGTGAAGGCACTGGAAGCGAAGGCAAGCAGGGCGACGGCGATGGTGGCTCGAAGGTAAAGCGAGATGACCTGAAAAGTTCGCGCCGGGAGAATCGCAAGGAAGAGTCCGGCTATGGCGAAGACAGTTATAAAGCTGAACAGGCTGGCGGCAAGAATCGCGATGGTATGCCCAAGGGCAATCTTGCCAAAGAAGAGAAACGATTCCTGCGACGCGCTCACCACCAGCGGAAACAGCACCGCCGAAGCGAGGTTCACGTCGGCGCAAAAGATGGCGGCGAACAGCAGGATGGCCAGCAAATTCGCGGCAAAGATCAGGCTCGTGTGAATCGGGAGCGGAACGATGTTGACGGTGTCGCGCCGGTCGAGAAAAAGCGTGTCCCATTTCCAGAGTGCAACCCCTCCGCTGGCCAGCATCGCAAGAACGATAAACAGGTATTCATCTGGCAGCGAAGCTGCGTAAGGATCGAACTTGACCTCGCCGCGCAGAAAGTGCAGCAGACTTCCGTACTTGTTGAACAGAAGCAGAGAGAGAAAGGCGCCGGGCAAGGTCAGCAGCGACAGGGCGACGCCGAGGTCGGCGTCCATGTCTTCGCTGTCGGCGGTTGCACCGTGCAGCATGCGACCGAGCTTCAGCTTGACCAATTGATAGAGCGAGGAATCCTCAAGGCGTCGCCATCGCGCGATGCCTTCGGCACTCATGCGGCCACGACCTCAACGATTTCGCCGGCGACCTGATCAGCGTTGACTTCGCTCACCAGGTGCGCGAAGGTCTCCTCCAGCGATGCCTCTTGGCTGACCCTGGGCAGCTGGGCGGCCGCACCGTAGGCGACCACATTCCCGCCACGAAGGATCAGCAGGTGCGAGCAAACTTTCTCGACCACTTCTAGTACATGCGAGCAATAGAAGACTGCCTTGCCGCGCTCGCCCAGCCGGCCGATCAGGTTCTTGAAGATGAGTGCCGATACGACATCGAGGCCCGATAATGGCTCGTCGAAGATGAGTAGGCTGGGATTGTCAAGCAGGGCGGCGATGAGCAGAATCCGCTGTCGCATGCCTTTGGAGTAGGAGGCGATCGATCCGTCGCGATGCGGATACATCGAAAATAAATGCAGGAGATCGGCGATCTTCCGGTCGCGCTGGGAGCGCGTCATGCCGCGAAGCGTAGCCACCAGTTCCAGGTACTCGCGCCCGGAGAGGTAGGGATACAGATTCGGTTCCTCGGGAACGTAGCCCAGTTGCTTGCGATAGGTGGCTAGATCGGCGTGAATGTCGGCACCGTTAAAAAAAACCTGCCCGGTGCTGGGCTGCAACAGTCCGATAAGCATCTTCACCGTGGTGCTTTTGCCGGCTCCGTTCGGACCGAGGCATCCCAGGACTTGACCAGGCTGGATGATGAACGATACATTCTGCACCGCGGGCAGGCTATTGTAGAGCTTCGTTAGCCTCCTCACTTCAAGCACGCCAGTTTAGGCACCGATATCGCCGTCCAAGTTCCAAGCGGCTGCCCGCGTAGAACAACTGGCTCCCCCGCGTTAAGCCTGTGGCAGACGTGCTGCGAAGTGAGGCTGTTCAGGACCGCCAGCCCGGAATGGTCCAGATCTGGTAATCGGAGCACGGTGCGACGATAATTCGGTTTGCATTTCTTTCTGCGCATGGTCGACGGCCTCCCGTGCCGTCCTCGTTCCAGAAATCCGTCCGCCACAACCAAGGAAAGAGCAGACAGCGCCTTTGAGTGGTCACCATGCAAAACCACGACCGATCATCGCGAGAGGCGCGCGACATTTGTCAGTGGCGATGTAGGGTAATTCCGCGAAAGCGGCATTCCAGGCGCTGGCCCAATCTGCTGCCTTCGTCACACTGGCGGGAACTCCAATATCGCAAGTTTTTGTTTTGCACAGCGCGAGCGAAAAGCGCACACTTGCGATAATGCTGGAACCGTGTCGTCGCGGGATGCGGAAGGGGCGGCCTGGACAATGACCGTAGACAAAAACGTCCCCTCAGTGGTACCCAACCGTCGGCTTGCGCGCCATCCAGGGCTCTGGATTGCGCTCGCAGTTGTTGCCTTCGTGCTAGTTATTGCTCTGGCTTATTGGCGAGTATTGGCACGATTTCTATCCATGCCACAGCGAACCGTGGTCATGGCTATCTATCCCGAGGGTAGTCTGAATGCCGAACTGGTCAAGCACTACCACGACCTTCTTGCCCGTAACGGGATTGACCTGAAACTAATGCCATCGGCGGGGGCCGTGGAGAGTATAGCTCTCCTGCGGAATCCGGATTCTGCAACCAGCATCGCTCTTATCCCAGGCGGCATTACCGACCGCCAGAAATCGCCAGAATTGGTTTCCTTGGGGACGGTATTCTACGAACCCATTTGGGTCTTCTCCCGTCCTCACGTTCCACATAGACATAAGCAACTGCGAGGACTTCGGATTTCGATCGGTCCAGAGGGCAGCAGTTCGCGTTCGCTCGCGCTTAAGCTTCTCGGACGAGCTGGAGTAATCGACGAGAAATCTGCCGCACTGCTGTCGCTTACCCCGTCGGAATCGGCGCACCGGCTCATGGATGGTGACATCGACATGGCGATTTTCCTGGATGCCTGGGAAAGTCCCGCTGTGCAGCAACTCCTAAGCGCTAAGGACATCCGTTTGGAAAGCATACGCAGAGCGGATGCCTTCGTCGCCCTGTATCCGTTTCTGAGCAAATTGGTTTTGCCCGCTGGCGTGGTCAACATGGCTGAGGCTCGGCCGGCCAAAGATGTCGTGCTCATTGCGCCTAAGTGCAGCTTGGTGGTACGCAAAGACCTACATCCGGCCATCCAATATCTGTTACTTGAAGCTGCCGTGGAAATTCACTCCCCGCCTGGGATGTTTCACAGTGTCGGCCAATTTCCCGCTCCGGAGTCGACAGATCTTCCACTTAGCGCTTACGCGCGGGAGTTCTACAAGAGTGGAACGCCATTCCTGCTGCGGCATCTACCGTTCTGGTTAGCGGTGTTTATTGCGCAACCCGTGGTGTGGCTGCTAGTGCCTTTGCTCGTTCTCCTTATCCCTCTTTTTCGGCTTGCCCCGGTAATCTATGACTGGGCTGAGAAACGACGAATCTACAGGTTCTACTCTGAGTTAATGATCCTCGAAGACGAGATATTGGCCTCTGCTCCGGGTGAACACCGTAGAGATTTCCTTGAGAGACTGGACCGTTTGGAAGCTCGAGCAAGCCGCCTCTCCGTGCCCCCATCTTTCAAAGGCTTGGTTTATTCACTGAGGTTGCACATCGATGTAGTCCGCGGACAAGTCCAGAAGGTCACCACAAAGGACTAGAGGTCGTTGGCGTTAAGACGGTGCATCTCTCGTCGGTGCGGAGTTGGAGAGCATGTCTAACGCCTAACCTGCTCGTATGCGAGAGCCCACTGTCCTTGAGACGGACGACAGTCGTCGCATGCGCAGTAGCAAGTGGTAGCGAGGGGAGCGGCCAAGACGCGACGTTGCCAACGTCGAGATCGCGGGTTCGAGTCCCGCCTTCCGCTCCAAAGTTATGAGGTGGCGTCGCCAAGACAGCAAGGCGTCTGCCTGATCTCCTTTCCCTAGCGTCGACCCTTCCTGACATCGCTCTGACTTCACCGCGATATCTTCGCGATATCCCGTTCTCGTCGCATGGCAAAGATCATCGTAGGCGCCGCGGCCATGATGGCGCTCTGCGGCGCGTTTGCCTCGACCGGCTTCTCGATGGTGCTAGGAGGCATCGCACAGAAGCTGCAGGGACAGCATTCGCCGGTGATCGTGCGTCCTCTGGTCGAAGACTGTCGGCGCGGTCGACTGCGCGCCCGCGTCCGTCCTTTGTCAGAAGCGCTGTACGGCCAACGAAACCAAGCGATGCTGGGCCTTCATTTCTACATCTGTGTTCCCTAGTCTCTCCCGAGGTGCCCCAAAACGCCGCTATGGGGTGATCTCATAGATAACGCCGCAGTAGCAATTCACGGTTCCCCCGTAAGTGGTCATCCCGTACAGATTACCTGCCGAATCGAGAACCACGCCGCTGGTAGGCCAACCGCCATCGCTCTGCGCGTTAAAGTCGTACAGCGTCGTGTAGGTCCAGCCATGGCTTGAAGGCGACAGCTTGAACACGGAGCCGCGTGCATGGGCGCCGCCGCCGTTGGTTGTCCCGTAGAGATTACCGGCGGTATCGATAGCGAGATCACCGCGGGGACCGGAGGCGACCACGTTCGAACCCTGGATGTCGTACAGGGTTTGAAAGGCCCAGCTGCTGCTAGTGTGCGTGAGTTCGAAGACCGTACCGTTATTTCCAGAGCCGCCCGTGGAGGCCGTTCCGAACAGATTGCCGGAGCTGTCGAAGATCAGACTGCCCATAGGAAACAATCCGTCAGCACCTCCAGTGAAACTGTAGAGCGTCTGGATCGTCCAGCCCGATCCGGATGGCGACAACTCGTAAACTGCCCCTAGGCCGTATTGACCTCCTTGGAGGGTCACACCATAAAGGTTGCCATATTCATCGGGCGCAACACCGCCGGAAGGAAACTGCCCTTCACCGCTGTGAAAGGAATATACGACGGTCTCAGTCCAGCCCCCACCAGAGGGCGAAAGTTTGTAAACCGTGCCACAACCGTTGCGGCAAGTTGGGATGCCCCAGAAACCTCCGGCCGTTGTCGTACCGTACACGTTTCCAGACTGGTCGACGAAGACGTCGGACTGCTGCGGATACTCCCCGTCGCTTCTTCCAGCGAAACTGTAAACGATGCCCTCGTTCCAGCGGGTTGCCGAACTCTGGGAACGAGTAAGTTGATAGACGGTTCCGCAGCCAATCATCCAATTGTTATGGCAAAGGCCGTTGCCTCCCAGATAAGTCGGCCCGTACATGCTTCCGTCTGGGCCAAACGACACTCGTCCCCACGGCTCATAGCCGTCGGGCGCGCCGGTGAAAAGGTAGAGCGAAGCCAAGGTCCAACCATTGCGGGTGGAATATGTCAGCTTGAAGACATTGCCGTTGACGCCGCCTCCTTCCGAAGTGGTGCCATAGATAGCGCCTGCGGCATCGATTGTCAAGCCGGCTTCCGGAAAGGCGCCCTCGGGTCCGTTAAATGAGTGAATTACTGTGAAGCTTTGAGCTTGCCCTGTCTGGGGGAAGCCGACGATGGCAAACGCTACTGCGGCCAGCGCGATAGCCGACCGTAAGAAGGCAAATTTTTGATCGCTGTGCACGGGTCGCCTCCTTGCTACCTGCATGGCGAACGCCGAGGTAAGGCCCAAGTGCGTCCAGGAACGGAGAAGCCTCCGTTTCTACTATAGAGAGGAAAGGAGCGAGGTCCTTCCTAACCGTCAAGCGAAATTGGATGCTGTTGCGCCACGTTAGTCGGTGAGTGCCGTCACCGTTGCACGTGATGGACTCTTCCCGTAGACCGTCGCCGGGTCCCCGGACGCTGGCGACGGCGGCCAACTGCCTTTCAAAATGGTAATTATCGATATTTCTTCAGCGCCTCAACTTGAGTGGCGAACGTCCGCAGCAGCCGATTAGCGCGGTTCGTGTACACCTCTTTGCCATGGTCCGTCTGACCTTTCAGGGCCGCGGTCGCCAGAAACTTCATTGCCAGGCTGTGAACGCCCACCATTTGCACGGCCAAAAACGCCTCCAGTCCGTCGCGCGCTCCCAGAGAGCACCTCGAGCAGGTGATCGGAAAACGCCACGCTCATGGACGGGTGTACGTCCGCCGGGAATGGATAGCCGCAGAGCGAGCAGCGTTTCAGGTTGCCATCGGCAATCAAGTGCGGCTCCAATGCGGCTTGCTGGCGATCCGCGATCTTCTTCTCCCTGACCTCGCGGGCATGGTCAATAGCGTTCTGAGCCTTCTTGTGCGGGTCTTCCAGATCGAATGGACTCTTGAATCCCATGCCCCGATTCTACGCCGCTCGCATCCCGAACGAGCGAACGGCGGGAGGTGATTGCAATGCCCCGTTGGACGCCGCGGCCGCTCTTCCCCGACCGCCGCCGCTGGCGCTACATGGTGGGCCTGAGCGGGCCGAGGCCGCGCCACCATCCCCGGGCGCGGCCTTCTCGATCCGGGGCTGTCCGATGAGGAGTTCCATGAGCGGGTGATGCGCTGGTCGTGCGGGTGGGCGGCACAGCGGCGCCGGCGGGAACGCCGAGAGAAGGCTTCTGACTATTCTTCGAGGAAACAGTGGAGTTCACTTCTTCGTTGATTGCGAAATCTTATCCACTAGCCCGACTGCGGACAACTCGGCACCGATCGGGGATTCTCTGCTGCCCGCAGCACCAATCTCTGGGCCGGGATTTCCAGTTTGTCCCGGAGGTGCACTTTTATGCTACACCTCCTCTTGGAAATCAATCTGTTTTTTCTCGCAAGTGAGGCCTTTGACGGCGTGGTGTTGCTCCGGCATCCCCGCTGCTCTCTACTCCGGCCCTGAAGCGTGCTGTGTCCCCGGGCGCTTGGGCGTACACCTCTTCCCGCATGGCCACTCCTTATGCTCGATTCACGATCATCCGAACTTTCGAGCCGCCTTCTACCCGCTTGCGACGGGCAGCACCGCAATCCGCCGCACCATATTCCCAAAGGAGCCGCCTAGTCAGATTGCTCTCGGCCAACGGCAGCCAGTAATAGCGGGCGTGTTTCACCAGCCGTCCAACGGTATTCACCAGCCCGCTGCTGCAAGCTGGTCAGCGACCAGTTCTCGATTCGCTTGGACAAGGCCAGCCGCCGCCACAAAGTCCCCAGGTTGTAGGTCGGCAGGCTCAGGGCGAGCCGCACTTGGTTTGAGCGGAAACGATGACAACTCAGCCGCCCCTCTTCTTGTAAAACCGCACTCTACGCCCGGTCGACAAGCTACGTCCACCAACCTTTCTACTACCTCCCCGGCCCCTGCTGATGCAGACTCCATTGCGCGTGATATTACGTCTCTGGTGATCGAACGCCTTCAGAGGACGCCGAGCGAAGCCCGTAGAGAAGTGTGGCGCCAGGCAAAAGAGCATGTCGAGGCCGAGGGCGTGATTCCAGAGACACAGGAGGTGCCGCACACAGCAGCAGCCTAGCTGGGTACCTGCGCGCCATAACGATTGCCAAATAACGATGGCCAAGTTGCCGTATGCAAGCATCGCAGTGTCTTCCTGTACAGCGCCTATAAGGGCCCGGATCAAGATCGTAGCCTGGCCGCTCGACATACTCACGGCGTGAGCTGCCAGACTGTGCCAGGGGAGCTTCCGCAGGCGCCGGTTGTGCCATAGAGAATGCCGCCGGCATTCACCTCCATATCCCGCCCTCCGAAATCATCACTCCCGAAGCAAACCAGCGTCGTGTGATCCAAACCGTTGTAGCAGTTGGCCCCTAGCTGCGAGAGGGGGAGCTTGGTAATTCTGGCCCAAGCGTTGCCCAGTATAGGGTGAGTTTCCGTGGCATAGACGTTTCCTGC
>Ga0335081_10012766_pt1 | contig 13595 bp, 13 predicted proteins | sample Lox_Sample_35_FD_206713 | JGI IMG/M metagenome (GOLD analysis project Ga0335081, IMG submission 206713) | Soil microbial communities from Loxahatchee National Wildlife Refuge, Florida, United States - Lox_Sample_3.5 | ecosystem: Environmental > Terrestrial > Soil > Wetlands | place: USA...
TTGCGGCAGCGGCTGCGCGCTGGGCGACCTCGTGGCGGAATGGTTCGTGGTCGCGGTGCCTGTTACGCTGCTCGGGATGAAGATCTTCGGCACCTGGGTTCTCGACTGTGTGCTCGCGTTCGCCTTCGGCATCGCTTTCCAGTACTTCACCATCAAGCCGATGCGCAATCTCTCGACCGGCGAGGGCGTCAGGGCGGCGCTCAGGGCCGACGCCGCCTCGCTCACCGTGTGGCAGGTGGGGATGACGGCTGGATGGCAATCGCGACGTTCGCGATCTTCCGCCACGAGCTGGACAAGACGGCGCCGGTATTCTGGTTCATGATGCAGATCGCCATGCTCGCGGGCTTCCTGGCCTCGTGGCCGGTCAACGCCTGCTCCTGAAGAAGGGCTGGAAGGAGCGGATGTGAATTTCGTGCATCCCCGGCCGGCAGTGACCGCGGCGCGCATCGCCCTCGTCGTCGCGGTGGCGGCGGCCATCGCCGCGTTCGTGGTGTTCGGCTTTGGTCGCTTCTTCACGCTGCCCGTGCTCAAGGCGGAGCTCGGGGCGCTCGCCGACTACCGCGACGCCCACCCTGTCGCCCTGGCGATCGGCTTCTTCGCGATTTTCGTGGCGAGCGCAACGCTCGCGCTGCCGATCGACCTTGTGCTCACGGTCGCGGGCGGCGCGCTGTTCGGCTTGATCGGCGGCACCATCCTCGCTTCGCTCGGCACGTCGGTCGGCGCGACGCTCGCGCTGCTGGCGACCCGCTTCCTGCTCCGCGACGCGGCCCGGCGCCGCTTCGGCGATCGCCTCGCGACCATCGACCGCAGCATGCGCGGCGAAGGCATCTTCTATCTGTTCGCGCTGAGGATGGTGCCCGTGTTCCCGTTCGTGCTGGTCAATGCGGGAATGGCCCTCACGGCGCTGCCGGTGCGCACCTTCTACTGGGTGACGCTGGCCGCGATGCTGCCCGGCACGATGGTCTACGCGAACGCGGGGAAGCAGCTCGCGACGATCGCCTCGCCGTCCGACATCCTGGCGCCCCGACTCATCATCGCGTTCGCGCTGCTCGGCATCCTGCCGCTCGCCGGCAAGAAGCTCGTGGACTGGGTTCGATCGCGACGCCGGAGCTGACGGCGCGTCCTCGTGCGATGGCGCAGCGAGGCGATCGTCGTGGGGTGGCAGCCTCGCGCTGGCCGCTTCGTAGGAGCGGGTCCGACAAAAGGTTTTACCTCAAACAGCGTCGCCGGCTCCGCGAACTCGACGGAGGAACGACGGTCAATCGCTAGTTCCGCTCGAACAAGAAAGGGCTTGCGTTCATGGCGCAAGTCTTCCGTCCGCGCTTCGATCTCGCGTTCCGGCTTGCCTCCTGGGGCCTCGTCGCGGCGGTCGTGGGCGGGCTCGTCGCCTGGCACCAGTGGATCAGGCCGGCAGTCGGCGCGCCGGTGGAGCAGCCGGTGCCGTTCAGCCACAAACACCACGTGGGCGACGACGGCATCGACTGCCGTTACTGCCACACCTCCGTGGAGACTTCGGCCTTCGCCGGCATACCGCCGACGACGACCTGCATGACCTGCCACTCGCAGATCTTCAACGACGCGCCGATGCTCGCGCCCGTCCGCGAGAGCCTGCGCACCGGAGCGCCGCTGCGCTGGAACCGCGTCTACGACCTTCCCGATTTCGCCTATTTCAATCACAGCATCCACATCGCCAAGGGCATCGGATGCGTGACCTGCCACGGGCGGGTGGACGAGATGCCGCTCATGTGGCGCAACGAGGCGCTCGAGATGCAGTGGTGCCTGGGCTGCCACCGCGATCCGGATCCGTACCTGCGTCCGCGCGATCGCGTCTTCGACATGGACTGGCAGCCGGCCTCGGCGACGCTCGGCGCGACGCTGCACCGTGCCTATCACATCCGCTCGAGCAATCAGCTCACCAATTGCTCGATCTGCCATCGATGACCGATCCGGAGGCGTGAATGGCGCGAACGCCGTTGCCCATCGTCGTGCACCCGAGGCGGCCCGACCCTTCCGCGCCTTGGCGCGGGGTCGAGGAGTGCGCCGGAAGCCTCGCCCGTCCAGCCGTGCAGCCCGGCGTGCTCGCGCCGCTCTCCGGCAAGCGCCGCGACTTCATCAAGCTCATGGCCGCCTCGATCGCGCTCGCCGGCGCCGGATGCTCGCGGCCGCCGCCGGAGAAGATCGTGCCTTACGTCGAGCAGCCGATCGGCCTGACGCAGGGCGAGCCGCTGTACTTCGCCACCGCGCTCGTCCGCGACGGCTACGCGATCGGCGTTCTCGCGAAGAGCGTGATGGGCCGGCCGATCAAGGTCGAGGGCAATCCCGCCCACCCCGCGAGCCTCGGGGCGACGGAGATCTTCGCCCAGGCAGCCGTGCTCGAGCTGTGGGACCCGGACCGCTCCCGCACGGTGCTGCACCGGGGCGAGCCGCGGACGTGGGAGGCGTTTCTCGATGCGCTGCAGTCTCGCCTGCGCACGCTGGAGGGCTCGGGCGGCAAGGGTCTGCACGTGCTCACAGGAACGATCACCTCGCCGTCGCTGCGCTCGCAACTCGCGGCGCTTGCGAAGAAGTATCCGCGCAGCGCGTGGCACTCGTATCAGCCGGCCAACCGCGACAACGTCTACGAAGGCAGCCGGCTCGCGTTCGGCGAGCCGGTCGAAGCGGTCTACCGGTTCGACCGCGCCCGCACGATCCTCGCGCTCGACGCCGAGTTCCTCTACGGCATGCCGGGACGGGTTCGCTACGCCCGCGATTTCGCGCGTGCCCGCAAGATCGAGGACGCGCAGACCGAGCCGGTGCGGCTGTACGCCGTCGAGTGCACCCCGGGGCTCACCGGTGCGAATGCCGATCATCGCCTGGCGCTGCGACCGAGCCAGTTGCGCGGCTTTGCCCACGCCGTCGCGCATCGCCTTGGCGCGGTGCCGGGCGCTCCCGCGCCGGACGCGAACGTGCCACCGGCGTGGCTCGGCGCCACCGTCGAGGACCTCCAGCGACACCGCGGCGCCTCGCTGGTGCTCGCCGGCGATCGGCAGCCGCCGGAAGTGCATGCGCTCGCCCACGCGATGAACGATGCGCTGGGAAGCGTCGGCACAACGGTGACCTACATCGAGCCCGTGGCGGATCCCTCCAGCCAGAATCAGTCGATCCGCGAGCTGGCCGCCGCGATGGGCCGGGGCGAGGTCGATACGCTGGTGGTGCTGGAGCGCAATCCCGTCTACGACGCTCCGGCCGATCTCGACTTCGCGTCGGCGCTCGCGCACGTCGGGCTGGCGGCGCACGTAGGCCTTCACGCGGACGAGACCGCCGCGCGCTGCCATTGGCACGTTCCGGCGGCGCACGAGCTGGAGAGCTGGGGCGATGCGCGCGCCTTCGACGGAACGACGGCTCTGCAGCAGCCGCTGATCGCTCCGCTGTACGGCGGCAAGTCGACGCGCGAGATCGTGGCCGCCATGCTGGGAGACGCCGATCCGCGCGGCCACGAGATCGTCCGCCGCTACTGGCAGCAGCACGCGCCGGCCGGCGATTTCGAGCACTTCTGGGAGAAAGCGCTCCACGACGGATTGATCGAGGACAGCGCGTTCGCGGCAAAGTCCGTGACGCTCAGGAAAGGCTGGCAGCCGCCGCCCGAAAAGGCCGTCGCGGAGCCCGCGGCGAACGGCCTCGAGATCGCGTTCCAGCCCGATCCGACGCTCGGCGACGGGCGCTGGGCCAACAACGCCTGGCTACAGGAGCTGCCGAAGCCGCTGACCCAGCTTACCTGGGACAACGCGGTGCTCATCAGCCTCAAGAGCGCGCAGGACCGCAACGTGGAGACCGGGAGCATCGTCGAGCTGTCTTACGGCGGACGGCGGACGCGCGCGGCGGCCTGGATCATGCCCGGGCACCCGGACGATGCGATCAGCCTGTATCTGGGGGGCGGCCGCACGCGCACCGGCAGCGTCGGCAACGGCGTGGGCTTCGACGCCTATGTCGTTCGCACCTCGCAGGCGCCATGGTTCGGCTCGGGCGCCACGCTGCACGCGACGGGCGAGCGGCGGGTGCTCGCGACCACGCAGGTGCACCATCGCATGGAGGGACGCTCGATCGTGCGCAGCGCCACGCTCGAGGAGTTCCAGCGCGATCCGCACTTCGCGACCGCGCCCGACGAGGTTCACGGCTCGGAGCTGAGCCTCTATCCGCCCTACCGGTATCCCGGCTACGCCTGGGGGATGAGCATCGACCTAGGCGCCTGCATCGGCTGCAGCGCGTGCACGATCGCCTGCCAGGCGGAGAACAACATCCCCGTCGTCGGGCGCGAAGAGGTTCTTCGCGGACGCGAGATGCACTGGATCCGCGTGGACCGCTACTACGAGGGTCCGGTCGACAGGCCGCGCACGTACTTCCAGCCGGTCCCGTGCATGCACTGCGAGCGCGCGCCGTGCGAAGTCGTCTGCCCGGTAGGCGCCACGGTGCACGACGCGGAGGGGCTCAACCTGCAGGTGTACAACCGCTGCGTCGGCACGCGGTTCTGCTCCAACAACTGTCCCTACAAGGTCCGCCGCTTCAATTTCCTGCAGTACTCCGACGACTCGCCGGAGGCGCGCCAGCAGAAGAACCCCGAGGTCACCGTGCGCATGCGCGGCGTCATGGAGAAGTGCACCTACTGCGTCCAGCGAATCACCAACGCGCGCATCGTCGCCGATCGCGAGGGCCGGCGCATCGCCGACGGAGACGTCGTCACCGCGTGCCAGGCGGTGTGTCCGACGCAGGCCATCGTATTCGGCGACCTGAACGATCCCGACAGCGCCGTGCGCAAGGCGAAGTCGAGCCCGCTCGACTACGCCCTGCTCAAGGAGACCAACACCCGGCCTCGCACGACGTACCTCGCGAAGGTGCGCAATGCGAATGCGGAGATCGACGGTGCCTAGCACGTTCGCCTCGCGGCGTCTCGCGGCCGGGCGCGGGGAGCGCGTATGAGCGACGCGTCGGCCGCCGGACGTTTCCTGCTGGGCGATCACAGCGATCGCTCGCTCACCGCCAAGATCGCGGACATCGTCCTCGGGCGGCGTCCTCGCCGAGGCTGGCTCGCGGCGTTCGGCGCTGCGGCCGCCTTCACGGTGCTCTTTCTCACCGCGACGTCGTACCTCTTCGCGACCGGCGTGGGCATCTGGGGCATCAGCGTTCCGGTCGTATGGGGCTGGGCCATCACGAACTACGTCTGGTGGATCGGCATCGGCATGTCGGGCACGTTCATCTCCGCGGCGCTGCTGCTGTCGCGGCAGCCCTGGCGCACCTCGATCAACCGCTTCGCCGAGGCGATGACCGTGTTCGCCGTGGCCATCGCCGGGATGTTCCCCATTCTTCACCTGGGGCGGCCATGGTTCTTCTACTGGCTGGTGCCCTACCCCAACATCATGAACGTCTGGCCACAGTGGCGCAGCGCCCTCGAGTGGGACTTCTTCGCGATCCTGGCCTACCTAGTCGTCTCGATCCTGTTCTGGTACGTGGGCATGCTTCCCGACCTCGCGTCGCTTCGCGACCGGGCGACGAGTCGGCGCGCGCAGATCTTCTACGGCCTGCTCGCGCTGGGCTGGCGCGGAGAGGCGCGGCACTGGCAGCGGCACGAGACGCTCTCGTGGCTCCTATCCGGGCTGGCCGTTCCGCTCGTGTTCTCCGTGCACAGCATGGTGGCCATGGACTTCTGCGAGGGGATCACGCGCGGCTGGCATTCGACGATCTTCGCGCCGTTCTTCGTGGCCGGCGCGCTGTTCTCGGGCTTCGCCTGCGTACTGGCGCTGGCGATACCGCTGCGCGCCATCTATGGACTGCACGATCTCATCACGATCCGCCACCTCGAGAATGTCGCCAAGGTCCTGCTCGCGGCGGGGTTGGTGGTCGATTACAGCTACCTGATGGACGTGTTCACGTCCTATTACAGCGGCGACCGCTTCGACACCTACGTCACGTTCTGGCGGATCGCCGGGAGCTATTGGCCGCTGTACTGGGGGACGATCGTCTGCAACGCGCTCGCGCCGCAGGCGCTTTGGTTCGCCGCCGTGCGCCGCAGCCCGGCAGCGCTGTTCTTCGTCAGCGTGGTGATCATCATCGGCATGTGGCTCGAGCGCTTCATGCTCATCGTGACCAGCCTTAGCCGCACGTTCCTGCCCTCCGAATGGGGCATGTTCTACCCGACGTTCTGGGACTGGGCGCACCTCGCGGGCTCGCTGGGGCTGTTCGCTTTCATGTTCCTGCTGTTCCTGCGGCTGCTGCCGATGGTGGCCATCGGCGAGCTGCGCGGCCTGCTGCGCGCGCGCTCGGGTTCCGGCTCATGAGCTCGGAGAGCGTGCGCTACGGGTTGCTCGCGGAGTTCGGCTCCGGCGATCGGCTGATTCGCGCCGCGCGCGAGGCTGTCGCCGCCGGCTACACGCAAGTGGAAGCCTACGCGCCGCTGCACCTCGAGGGCCTGAGCGAGACGCTGCACGGCAGCCCGCGCATCCGCATCGCGCTGCTCATGCTGCTGGGAGCGATCACCCTCGGCGTGGCGACCTATGCCGTGCAGTACTACGCGGCGGTGTTCGACTATCCGATCAACGTGGGCGGGCGGCCGCTCGACAGCTGGCCGGCGTTCATTCCGCCGGCGGTCGAGATGACGCTGCTGGGCGCAGCGCTCGCCGGGGTGATCGGCACGCTCCTCCTCGACGGACTGCCGCGCTTCCATCATCCGCTGTTCGACGTGCCCCGGTTCGCCCACGCGAGCAGCGACGGCTTCTTCCTGTGCATCCGAGCCGGCGATCCACGCTTCGAGCCCAAGGCCACGCGGCGGTTCCTCTCGGGCATCGACGCGCTCGAGGTGAGTGAGGTCGCCGGAGAATGAAAGGCGGCCGCCTCGAGTCGGCGTGCTGGAGACCGCGCGCAACGCTCGGCGGCGCGGGACACGCGGCCGCGGTGGCGGCGCTGTGCGCGGCCGCGCTGGCGCTCGGCGGATGCGAGCGGGCGATGCGCAACATGTATCAACAGCCGAAGGTCGACACGCTCGCGCAGAGCGATTTCTTCCCCGACGGCCAATCGGCGCGCCCGCTTTCCCCCGGAACGGTGGCGCGGTCGGGCGGGGCGCTTGCCGGCACGTCGAGCGGGCGCGCGGGCGTGCTGCCGCTGCCGGTGCACGCGGGTACGGTCACGCCGGTCCTCGCCTGGGCAGGCACCGCGGCGCCGTCGGTGCCCAATCCGCTTCCCGTGACGCAGGCGCTGCTCGCGCGCGGACGCGGGCGGTTCGACATCTATTGCGCGCCCTGCCACAGCGTGGTCGGAGACGGCGACGGCATGGTCGCGCGCCGCGGCTTTCCGCATCCGCCGTCGTATCACACGGAGCGCTTGCGCAAGGCGCCGGACGAGCACTTCTTCGACGTCATCACGCGTGGCTACGGCGCGATGTATCCCTACGCCGACCGCCTGGCGCCGGACGATCGCTGGGCGGTGGTCGCCTACATCCGTGCGCTGCAGCTGAGCCAGCACGCCAGGCTCGCGGACGTGCCGCCGGCGCAGGCCAAACTGCTCGAGCAGCAGAAGCGATGATCGCGCTCAGGACCACGCGGTTCGAAGTCGGCGCGCTCGCGGTCGGCGTGGTCGGGGTCGCGGCCTGCCTGGGCGGGCTCGCCGGCGACCGGGGCGCGCTCGCGCTCTCCTATCTCGCGGCGTACCTGTTCTGGAGCGGAGTGTCGATCGGCGCGCTTGCGCTGGTCATGATCCACCGGCTGACGGGAGGCCAGTGGGGCGAGGCCATCCGGCGCCCGCTGAGCGCGGCGATTCGCGCGCTTCCCCTCGCCGCGCTGCTGTTCGTGCCGATCGCCGTCGCGCTGTCCACGCTATACGTCTGGGCGCGCCCCGACGTGCTGGCGGCCAGCGAACTGCTGCAGAAGAAAACCTGGTACCTGAACGTGCCGTTCTTCTTCGGGCGCGCGGCCATCTACTTCATCGTGTGGATCGGCCTCGGCCTGGTCCTCGTCCGGCGCTCAGCCGTGCGAGGCGATCGCGCGCTGGGGCGCTGGAGCGCGGCGGGGCTCATCCTCTACGCGATCACGACCTCGTTCGCCGCCGTCGACTGGTTCATGACGCTGCTGCCCGAGTGGTATTCGTCGATCTTCGGCATGCTGGTCGGCGTCGGCGACGCGCTCTCGGCGCTCGCCTTCGCGATCGTGGCGGCGATCGTCCTGCCGGGCGCCGACGCGAGACGCGCCGAGCCGAAGGTGCGTCGGGACCTGGGCAACTTCCTGCTGATGCTCGTCCTGCTCTGGGCGTACCTCGCGTTCATGGAGTATCTGACGATCTGGGCCGGCAACCAGCCGCACGCCATCGCCTGGTACGTCCCGAGGGTGGAAACGCAGTGGCGATGGCTCGGCGTGTTCCTCATGTTGTTCCATTTCCTGGTCCCTTTCCTGCTGCTGCTCTCGAGGCGGGCCAAGGCGAGCGTGCCGGTGCTTTGCGGAATCGCGGCATGGATGCTCTTCGCCCATTGGGCGGACACGATCTGGATGGTCATCCCGTCGATCGACACCGACGGCCTGCGCCTGCGCTGGAGCGATGCGGCGGCGGTGATCGGCATCGGCGGCTTGTGGCTCGCCGCGGTCGCCTGGCAATGGCGCGTGATCGGCCCCCCGGCGCCGCTGCCCGCCGGCGCAGCGCGCGGAGATCGGCATGGCTGACGCGGGCCCGTCCGCGGGCGAAGGCCGGATCGAAGACCTGCACGAAGGTACGCGGCTCGACGGCCGCCGAGTCGTCGGGTTCGCTTTGGCGGTCGTCGGGCTGATCGCGGTGGCGCTCGCCATTGCGTTAGCGGTGCACGAACTGCTGCGGCACCGCCCCGAAGTCACGCCCGGCGCTCGATTGCAGCCCGCGTCGTCCGTCCCGCGCCTGCAGTCGAACGGCGTCGAGGACCTAAAGGCCTTCAATGCCGAGAAGGCCAAGCTGCTGCATTCCTATGCGTGGATCGACCGCGATGCCGGGGTCGTCCGTATTCCGATCGAGCGCGCGATGAGCCTGCTCGCGCAACGCGCCGAGCCGCCTTCGACGGCCGCTACGCAGGCGGGGCAATGAAGGCGATGGCGCTCGCCGTCCTGCTGCTCGCCGCGATCTCTAGCGCATGGGCCGCCGGGGACCGCGATGCGCCCGCGCGCGGCGTGGGCTTCGACCAGCGGCTTGGCGCGGCGCTGCCGGTCGATGCAATCTTCACCGATGAGTCGGGCGCATCGGTGCGCCTCTCACGGTACTTCGCGCGGGAGCCGGTCATCCTGGTGCTCGGCTACTACCATTGTCCGAATCTGTGCAGCACGGTGATGACGTCGCTGCTCGACAGCCTCGACCGCGTGACGCTCGACGCGGGCCGTGACTTCCAGGTCGTCGCGGTGAGCATCGATCCGAGCGAGACGCCGGCGATCGCGGCGAGCAAGAAGGCCGCGTATCTCGCGACCTACGCGCGCCCCGGCGCGGCGGCAGGGTGGCACTTCCTGGTCGGCGACCAGGCGTCGATCGCGCGACTCGCTGGAAGCGTCGGCTTCCGCTATCGCTACGATCCGGCGATCCGGCAGTACGCGCACGCCGCGGGCTTTGTCGTTGCCACGCCGGCAGCGAAGATCGCGCGCTACTTCTTCGGCGTCGACTTCCCGGCGCGCGACTTGCGCCTCGCGCTGGTCGAGAGCTCCGCCGGGCGGATCGGCTCGCTCGCCGACTACCTGCTGCTGCTGTGCTGCAGCTACGATCCGAAGACCGGGCGCTACAGCGTGGTGATCGAAAAGACGCTGCAGCTCGCCTGCTTCGCCACGCTGCTCGCGCTCGGCGGCTACCTCGGGGCCCAGTGGCTCCGCGGACGCCACCGCTCATCGCCCCCGCGCCGCGGATCATGAGCGGCTTCCATCTGCTCGAACCTCGGGCGTCGACGTTCGCCTCGTCGTACGACTGGCTGTTCTTCACCATGGTCGTCATGTGCTCGGTCGTGGCGATCGGCGTGTTCGTCGTGCTGACGGTGTTCTCGATCCGCTACCGGCGCGGCGCGTCCGTCGACCGCACGCCGTTTTCGGGCAGCTCGCATCCGATCGAGTACGCCTGGACAATCACGCCGTTCCTGATCTTCCTCGGGATATTCGTGTGGGCGGCCATCCTCTACGCCGAGGCCAAGACGCCGCCCCCGGGCGCCCTCGACGTCTCGGTGGTGGCCAAGCAGTGGATGTGGAAGCTCCAGCACAGCGAGGGCCGGCGCGAGATCAACGAGCTGCATCTCCCGCTCGGCCGTCCGGTACGTCTGGTGATGACCTCCGAGGACGTGATCCACAGCTTTTACGTTCCGGCGTTCCGGGTGAAGCAGGACGTGCTTCCCGGGAGATATACGGAGCTGTGGTTCCAGGCCACCCGGACCGGGGAGTATCCGCTCGAGTGCGCGGAATACTGCGGCACCGATCATGCCCGCATGACCGGCAGGATCATCGTCATGCAACCGGCGCAGTACGCCACGTGGCTCTCCCGGGGCAATCTCGCGCCCAGCATGGCGGCGGCCGGCGAGGAGCGCTTCCGCTCGCTCGGCTGCAGCGGCTGCCACGGCGCGAACGCGAGCGTGCATGCCCCGAAGCTCGAGGGCGTTTTCGGGCATCCGGTGCACCTCTCCGACGGGCGCACGGTGATCGCCGACGAAAGCTACATCCGCGACTCGATCCTGCTGCCGACGAAGGACGTCGTCGCGGGATTCGTCCCCATCATGCCCTCGTTCCAGGGCCAGGTGAGCGAAGGCGACCTGCTGGAGCTGATCGCCTACATCAAGTCGCTCGCCAACGCGGCGCCACCGCCGCGGCAGCGTTGAGGGGCGCCCGCGCGCTCGAGCGAACCCGAGGACCCCAAACCCCATGGCCGAAGCAGACCGCCCGCCGAGCTACCTAGCCGCAGGCTACACCATCAGATCGTGGCTCACGACCCACGATCACAAGCGCATCGGGATCCTGTTCGCGATCGCGATCACCGCGTTCTTCTTCATCGGCGGCGCCGCGGCGACCATGATCCGGATCGAGCTCGCCACGCCGGCGGGCGACTTCGTGACCGACGACACCTACAACAAGCTCTTCACCATCCACGGCGTGGTGATGGTGTGGTTCTTCCTGATCCCGTCGATCCCCACCACGCTGGGCAACTTCCTCATCCCGATGATGATCGGGGCGCGCGACCTCGCCTTCCCGCGCCTGAACCTCGCGAGCTGGTACCTCTACGTGCTGGGCGGCGCCTTCACCGTCGCCACGCTGATCGCCGGCGGCGTGGACACCGGCTGGACCTTCTACACCCCGTACAGCAGCATCTATTCGAACAGCCACGTCATGCTGGCGGTGGTGGGCGTGTTCGTCGTCGGCTTCTCGTCGATCTTCACGGGTCTCAATTTCATCGTCACGATCCACACTATGCGTGCGCCGGGAATGACCTGGTTCCGGTTGCCGCTTTTCGTCTGGGCCACCTATGCCACGAGCCTGGTGATGGTGCTCGCCACCCCGGTGCTGGCGATGACGCTCTCGCTGATCGGGATCGAGCGCTTGCTCGGCATCGGCGTGTTCGACCCGGCGCTCGGCGGCGACCCGCTGCTCTTCCAGCACCTGTTCTGGTTCTACTCGCACCCGGCGGTGTACATCATGATCCTGCCGGCGATGGGGGTGGCGAGCGAGATCATCACCTGCTTCGCCCGCAACCGCGTCTTCGGCTACCGGTTCATGGCCTCGGCTATCCTCGCCATCGCCGTCATCGGCTTCCTGGTGTGGGGCCACCACATGTTCGTGAGCGGGCAGTCGGTTTACGCGGGCTTCGTGTTCTCCTTCCTGAGCTTCGTGGTGGCAGTGCCCTCGGCGATCAAGGTGTTCAACTGGACCGCGACGCTCTACCGCGGCGACATCAGCTTCGAGGCACCGATGCTCTACGCGCTCGGGTTCGTCGGGCTGTTCACCATCGGCGGTCTGACTGGACTCTTTCTCGCCGCCACGGCGCTCGACGTCCACCTGCGGGACACCTACTTCGTGATCGCCCACTTCCACTACATCATGGTCGGCGGGTCGGTCATGGCGTATCTCGGCGGCATCCACTTCTGGTGGCCGAAGATCACCGGCCGGCTCTACCACGAAGGCATCGCCCGCTTCGCCGCGATCCTCATGTTTTGCGGCTTCAACCTCACTTTCTTCCCGCAGTACCTGCTCGGCTACGAGGGCATGATCCGCCGTTATCACGAATATCCCCCGCAGTTCCAGCTCCTGAACGTGCTCTCCTCTGCCGGCGCCTCGATCCTGGCGCTTTCGTATCTCATGCCGCTCGCCTACCTCGCCTGGTCGCTCTGGCGCGGGGCGCCCGCCACCGCCAATCCGTGGCAAGCCCAGGGCCTCGAATGGCAAACCGCCTCGCCGCCGCCGACCCACAATTTCGAGGCGGCGCCGTTGGTCACACACGCTCCCTATGCCTACCGCTGAAGCCCGAACCGGGGTCGCGCTGCAGTTCGACGACGCGGACCAGCGGCACGAGGCCGCGAAGCTCGGCATGTGGACGTTTCTCGCCACCGAGGTCCTCTTCTTCGGCGTGCTCTTCGCCGCCTATACGGTGTCGCGGATCCGCTATCCCGAAGCCTTCGCGCTCGCCGGCGGCCACACCGATCTGCTGCTGGGCGGCTGCGAGACGGCCGTGCTGATCACCAGCAGCGCGACCATGAGCCTTGCGCTGCGCGGCGTGCGCATTGGCGCGAGCCGCGCGGCGCTGGCGCTCCTCGGCGTCACCGCGCTGCTCGGCGTGGCGTTCGTGTGCATCCACGGCCTCGAGTACTACCACGAGTACGGCGAGCACCTCGTGCCGCAGCTCGACTTCTCGTTCGACGAGCCCCATGCGCGGGAGGCGGAGCTTTTCTTCTGGCTCTACTACGTGATGACCGGCTTCCACGTGCTCCACGTTCTCATCGGCGTGGCGGTCATCTCGGCGATGGGTGCGTTGGTGTGGCGCCGGCGCGTCGGCCCGGACTACGACGCCCCGGTCGAGCTGACCGGACTGTACTGGTCCTTCGTCGACGTCGTCTGGATCTTCCTCTTCCCCACCTTCTATCTGGTTGCGCGCTAATGCAATCGAGACCGATCACTCCGGTGCGGACCTACCTTGCGGCCTGGGCGGCGCTGCTCCTGCTCGTCCCGGCGATGATCGGTCTCGCCTACCTTCCGCTCGGCGGCTTTACGGCGCTGGCGGTTTACGCCGTCGGCGCGATGGAGGCGGTGCTGGTCATGCGCTACTTCATGCACCTCAAGCGAAGCAGCTCGCTGACGGTGGTGTTCGCCGCGGCGGGATTCTTCTGGCTCGCATTCCTGTTCACGCTGTCGTTGAGCGATTTCATGACCCGCACGCGGATCGCACCGCCGTGGTAGACCGTAGCAAGCGTGAGCGGGCGACGCCGGGATGGCGCTCGGGCGACGGTTTGAACTTTCCTCCGAATCGCTTTGCCGAAAAGCATGATGGCCGTCCCAAACGCTTCAGCCTCGCGGAGGAGTCCCGCCCATGTCCAATGATCCGTTCGGAAAGGTGCTCATCACCTGCGCAGTGCTCGCCCTCGGCGGCGCCGCCCTGCCGCTTACCAG
>Ga0335081_10012767_pt1 | contig 13594 bp, 12 predicted proteins | sample Lox_Sample_35_FD_206713 | JGI IMG/M metagenome (GOLD analysis project Ga0335081, IMG submission 206713) | Soil microbial communities from Loxahatchee National Wildlife Refuge, Florida, United States - Lox_Sample_3.5 | ecosystem: Environmental > Terrestrial > Soil > Wetlands | place: USA...
TACATCACGGCCAGCGGCCATAGTGGTCGCATCGTCACAGGGGCAAGCCTCCAGGCGAAAACAGGCCGAATACATGACCGCACCCGAACGCTTCGCAGAATAGTCAGATTCCTCTTGCACCGCGGGCCGCAGCATTCGAGGGTTGGATTGCAGGATGTAGCCACCGAAATTCCCCACAAGCCAACACGCGGTTGATCCGATATACCATTGACGCTTGTCCATGTGAGCCCTGGCCAAATAATTTTTACGTCATGACGGACCTAACGAGCGCATCGGCTGCGCTGGACGGATCATCCGATTCAAATTTCGAATTGGACCGCGATGGTATTGCCGCGGCATACAATTCAGTGCGCAATGTGTATGAAGCGCTTAAAGAGGAGGTCGTATTCATCCTAAGAGACCGCGTCGCTTCGGAAGGGATAAAAATTCACACGATTGAATCCCGAGTAAAAGACCTCGATTCTCTGTTGGACAAGTGCGCTCGGAAAGGTAGCAACAAGCCGTTCTCTGAATTTGTGGATATTGCGGCGGCGCGCGTCATATGCCTTTTTCGATCAGACCTAGATCGCCTAATAAATCTTGTGCGCAACAATTTCGAGGTCGTCTCAATCGATAACAAGATCAGTGAAGGGAACGATCCGCTAAGCTATTTGTCCATACACATGGTCTGCAAGATTAAATCGGGATACATCGGTCCCAGATATGAGAAAATTTTGGATAAGGTATTTGAGATTCAGTTGAGGACGTTGTGTATGCACTGTTGGGCGGCAGTGTCGCATTACGTGGATTACAAGGGCGATTGGGACGTTCCCGGAAACTTGAAAATGGCGCTGAGCGCTCTTGGCGGGCTGTTCTATGTTGCGGACAGCGAGTTCGAGCAATTCAACGTTGCTAGAATAGAATCAAAAAAATCGGCCGAGCAACATTCGGGCAGTCGTGGGGAAACTTCCGAGATCAACTTGGACACAGTGACAGCTTTGCTTGAAAAGCTATATCCAGACCGTGCAAAGGTCCTGCCAGCTAAGATGTCGGAATTGGTTAGAGAACTTAAGGCGGCGGGCTATACCTCGATGGACAAAGTGCGAGAGGATCTCATTTCAGGAGAAAACGACGTAAAAGACTGGGAAAAAGAGCAACACAACGGTGAGATTTATTTCAAAGATATTGGGGCCGCTCGCCACGCGTTGGAGGCTGTATCACCATCGTTCAAAGCCGTTCGAGAAAGTGAAACTCGGAAGGCTAGGCGTCGCGTCCGTTTTGGTCCCGCGCGTAAGCCTAGTTAGTGGGTAGACCCGCCTCAAGAGCTAAAAGCAGGTTGCGATCAATCGGCTCAGGGTGAGGGTCGCGGCCTGCACAGCAAATCCGGGGTTTGGCGATTTGCCGCGATCGCCGATGCTGCTTGGGATCGCAGCCAAAGTGATTGAGTGAACGCGACGATGTCGCATAGTGGCCCATAACGAGTTGGCGCGTCCGCTTCATTATACGCTCGGCTCCTTTCGCGGATTGGCTCGCCCGGCCCGCGCTGGTGGACGGCAGGCACGCGCCTTCGAAGCAACAAGGCGTGGATGGCCCGGACAAGCCCGGCCATGACGGGGAGGGGCGATCGCGACGGTCCGGAAGCCCGCTCAATAACCCGGTCAAGCCGCCTGAGAAATTCGCAAAGTGTTCAGGACGGCGGCCTCACAGATGGCCGAAGGTCCGGTATGGGGGATCGCTGCGGACATTGTAGCTGATCCTCAAGCTTAAGACCGCCAAGGCGCTCGGCCTCACCGTGCCGCTGCCGCTACTTGGCCGCGCCGACGAAGTCATCGAATAAATCTAGCCGTGTTTGTAATACACCACGCTCACGCTGGCTGAATGTGATAGGATTGGGTCCTCCGATTTGAGGACGAGCGCATGAAGCGGCGCGATTTCATTTTATTGATTGGCAGCTCAGCGGTCGTTTGGCCCTTTGCTTCGCGTGCGCAGCAGTCTGTGCCAGTGATAGGGTTCTTGAACAGTGGGTCGCCCGAGCCCCTCGCACAAGTCGTCGCCGCGTTCCGTCAGGGCTTGGGCGAAAGTGGTTATGTAGAACGCGAGAATTTGGCCATCGAATACCGCTGGGCAGATGGGGCCTATGATCAGCTCCCGGGGCTAGCGACTGGCTTGGTACGTCGTCACGTCAACGTGATCTTTGCCGGCGGTCCTCCTGCGGCGCTGGCCGCGAAGGCGGCCACCACGACGATCCCTATCGTCTTTACCAGCGGCGGCAACCCAGTTGAACTCGGTCTCGTGTCAAGCCTCAACCAACCGGGCGGCAATGTCACGGGAGTAAGCTTCCTGATCAATGAACTTGTGGCGAAGCGCCTGGAGTTGCTGTGTGAGCTGACGCCGACAGCCACATCGATCGGCTTTCTCGCCAATATGACCCGTCCGAGTTCCGGGGCAGAGGTGCGTGCCGCGCAGCAGGCTGCTCAGAAACGCGGAGCAAATCTCTATGTCCAGAGCGCCAGCACCGAGCGCGAAATCGATGCAGCATTCACGAATTTCGTCCAGCACCGGATTAACGCCCTCCTGATCGGCTCCGATCCCTTTCTTAATGCTCAGCGCGACCAACTCGTCTCGCTGGTGTCCCGTCTTGCGATCCCCACAATGTACAATCTACGGGAATATGTCGCAGCTGGCGGCTTGATGAGCTATGCACCAAGCCTCGCAGAGGTGTATCGCCAAGCTGGCGTTTACACTGCAAAAATCCTCAAAGGTGCGAAGCCAGCCGACTTGCCTGTGGTGCAGCCCACTAAGTTCGAGCTGGTGATCAATCTCAAAACCGCGAAGGCGCTCGGCCTTACGGTGCCGTTGATCATGCAAATGACCGCCGACGAGGTGATTGAATAGGATTCCATTTGCTGCGCGTGCTCACGGCCGGCTTTTGGCCAATAACGAACCTGTCGGCGCGTCCGCTTCATGCATAAGCCTGCATAATTTGCTCTGAACGCGATACGGTACGAGGAATTTATCGCCGGCCCGGTTCAAACATTTCCGGAGGAAATGATGATTTTACTTTCAAACGGCGGACACAACACCCAACGTTCGAACACGCGGTCAGATACCATCGTGATCGGGACCGTCGACGGTATTTCGATTCTCCACCGCTCCGATGCCGGCTGGCGGCTGGCACACAAGGCGCTGGACGGCTGTTTTGTCAGCGCCGTTACCGTCGCCGAGGACGGAACGCTTTTTTGCCGCCACGCATGGCGTCGGCGTGGCACGCAGCAGCGATCGGGGAAAGAGCTGGACATGGATCAACGCCGGCCTCGATCGGCATGACTTGTGGTCGGCTCGCGCCGGCCGCCTTCACGGCAAAGACGTGGTCCTCGTCGGCTCGTTACCCGCGCATCTATACATCAGTGAAAATTCGGGCGAATCCTGGCGGGAGCTTAAAGCGCTTCGACAGGTCCCAGGCGTTGACGATTGGTGTTTCCCTCCGCCCCCTCGCGTTGGGCACGTGAAGGACATTGTCATTGATAAAGACCGGCTGCTGGTCGGCATCGAGATCGGAGCCTTGCTTGTTTCCACCGATTTTGGCGAGTCGTTCCGTGACCTTCATGTCGATCCGCAGACAGCGGAAAACGACATTCATCGGATCCTAGTTCATCCCGATCGGCCAGATCGCATTTTGATCGCCAATGGGCTCGTCGGTGTCATGACCAGCGACGATAACGGTAAGAGCTGGCGAAAAAATCCGATGCCAAAGGATGCAAATTATCCCGACCCTATCGTTATCCACCCCGAGCAGCCCGACCTTGTGTTTCTCAGCGCGAGCGTCGGTTGGCCGCCCCACTGGTACAAACTCGGCAGAGCGCGAGGAAAAATATTCAAGAGCCAAGATGCCGGCCTGACCTGGGAGCGGCTTTTAGGAGGTCTTCCCAACGGCCAACGAGCGACGTTCAGCGCCCTGACCATCGAGACCTGGAAAACCGGCTATGGCTTGTATGCGGTCGATAGCGATGGCCAAGTATTTGAGAGCCTGGATGGCGGAGACACCTGGTGCATCATTGCCGATGTGGCACCTGTTTCAAAAGGCGAATTCTATCGAGGACTCCAGAAGGATCACGCGTTCATTGCAACCGTAGATGACGTCCAAGTGAACCCCGCCGCGGCTGCTCGGCTAAGCGCAGTGCGGCTCTAGATCGCCGGGCTGGGGCTTCGCTTGCTGTCGTCATCCGCGAAAGCGGATGCGGCGATCCGGAAGCCTTCTCAATAAAGCCCGGTCATGCCTCGGCGAGCGCGGTGAGCCCATGCACGGCGACGATCTCGCCCATCTGGTCGCTGCGCGCGATGTGCGCGTGCAGCACTTCGCCGAGGTCGCGGTGCAGTTCGGCGGCGCTGCGCTCGGCTTTGGGCTTGATCTGTGCGCTCAGATAAGCGCCCTCCCGCCGATTGACCTCGACCAAGGCTTTGCCGAACGGCAGCTGCATGCGCTCGTAGTTCTTCAAACCCGCGGCGAGGTCATCGCCGGCGTCGCGGATACTGTCGGCGAGGGAGGCGGCATCGAGCGCGGCTTTGGTGGTGCCGGCGCCGGCGTGAGGCCGAGCGACAAAGGCGGCATCGCCGGCCAGCGCGACGCGTCCGAACACCATCCGCGGCGACGCGAGGTCGTAGATCGGCTGAAAGAACGGCGTGGTGCGCTCGAAGATGGCGGCAATCTGCGGCGCGATCAGCGCTTTGGCGTCGGCTTTGACGCGGGCAATCACGTCGGCGCGGATCAGCGGCGGTGGAATGCCGGCGGCGTGATGACGCCCTTGCGCATCGGTGCAGATATCGGCGAGCGTCGCGGCATCGGTCGGGCGATACCAGATGATGTTGTAGGCGCGGCGGCCGACGGCGGTGTCGTTGTCGCGCCCCGGCACCGGATAGGCGATCAGCTGCTCGCCCTCCGGCAGGCAGAAGGCGTAAAGCTCGACCACTTCGCGCCATAACTCCGGCGGCACATCGGCTTCGTCGAGCACCGCGCGCCACGCGACATAGCCGGCATAGACCGGTTCGACCTCCGGCAAAAATTGCGCGCGCACGGTGGAACGCACGCCGTCGGCGCCGATCAAAAGATCGCCGCGCTCGCGCGTGCCGTCGGCGAAGATCGCGGTGACACTCGATTCGTCTTGTTCGACGCGCGCCAGCCGTTTGCCGAAGCGATAGCTTCCCGCCGGCATGGCATCGAGCAGCGCGCGGTAGAGCCGCGACCAGCCGCTCAGTGTACGCCCCATCGGCTGTTCGAGGATGATCTTGCCTTGCCGATCCAGGCAAACGCCGCGCGGCGGCGTAATCCCCATCGTCTCGTCGAAATCGATTCCGGCGCGCTTGAGAATGGCGACGAGCTGCGGATGCGTGCCGAGTCCGACGCCGCGGCTCGACAGCTCCTCGTCGTTGCGCTCGAAGACGACCGTGTCGAAGCCCACCGAGCGCAACAGATGCGCGACCATGAGACCGCCGAGCGAGCCGCCGATGACAAGGGCACGCATCAGGACGCCATTATGCCGGTAGCCCGACGACAATCACGGCAGCGCCCAGGACATCTCGTCGTGGCCGGGCTTGTAATCCATGTTGGTGGCGGCCGGATTGCGGTTGATCAGCGGCCGGCCGTACATCGGATTGGTCACGCTGCGGGTCTCGTGCTCGACGGTGAACAGCACTTCCTTGGTGTCGAGGTCGACGATGTCCCGGAAGCGATACTGATAGTCGTTGTCCTCGATGGTGATGAGGCCGAGCTCGAGCAGCTTCTTATACGGCCGGGAAAAGTTGGTGAGATAGATCTGCACGTGATGCCCGTCGTAGGGCCGCTCCGGCGCGTCGGTTTCGCGGAAGTAAAAATATTGATTCTCGCCGACCTGGACCTTCGCCTCCGGCCCGGCGCCGTTCTTCACCTGCGCCGGTGTCTCCAGCACTTCGCGATAGAAGCGGGCGATGCGCTCGGCCGTGCCCGGCCGAACGTCGAATCGCACATAGGGCATGCCGAGTTGGACGCGGCCGAAGCGGGCGGGATCCGGCTCGTGCACGGTGATGCGGTTGCCCCACGGGCACACCGTCTCGACGCCGTCGTTGCTCTCGCGGAACTGGAACTTGGTGCCGTCGAGCGCCTTCTTTACCCTGTTGAGCCGCTTCAACAGCGCCTCACGGTCCGGCATCACCAGGCCGGTGCTGCCGCGCAGGACTTCGGGCTTGCCCATCGGCAGGTGGAATTGGCTCATCCCGGCATTGACCCACATGTTGCCGGCGCCGGTATTGAGGAATGGATCGCGCGTGTAGCCGAGCCCGGTGATGTAGAAATGCGTCGCCTTGTGTTGGTCGTCGATGCAGACATTGACGTGGCCGATACCGACGGAATTGCCGACGTCCTGCGTGGCGCGGTCGTAAGTTTTGTCGAGCATGGGCGTTCTTCCTTCCTCCCCCCGATATTAGGCGCGGGCCGGGACCGGCTCAACAGCCGTCTGCCGGCTTGGGCCGGCGCCGATCTTTCACCGCGTATTGCGCCGCTTTCACGCCGAGACTACGACAGATGAGGTTAGGCCGCGGTCGTCGCGGCAAAGGCGGGCGAGGGCGGTGTCGAGCTTTTGGGACAAACTTTCACCGGAGGCGCGCGGCAAAGCCGGCGCGCGGGCGAACGACACCGATTATCGGCTGCTCGTGCCGTTGATGCTCAATGTCGCGATCATCCAGGCGGTCTATGCCATCGTGCGGGTGACGACGTCCTACCGCGCCATCGAACTGAAGCTGCCGGTGGTGTGGATCGGTATCATCTCGGCGACGTTTGCCGTCCTGCCGATCGTTTTCGCCGTTCAGGTCGGCCGTTATCTGGATCGCGGCAAGGATGCTCAAGCCGCGTGGCTCGGCGCCACGCTGCTCGTCGTCGCCTGCGCCGGCTTTCGTTTCGCCGCCGGCTCGCTGCTCATGCTCGTTCTGCTCACCGCGCTGCTCGGCACTTCGCATATCCTCATCATGGCAAGCCAGCAGATGCTGTGCGTGCGCAGCACCGGGCCGCGCGGCCGCGACGCCGCCTTCGGCAATTACGTTATCGCCAGCGCGGTCGGGCAGGGGCTCGGGCCGTATCTCATCGCCTGGGCCGGCGGGTCGGCGACCCTGCCGCCAACGGACCGGCTTTTCATGATCGGTCTGATCGTCTCCTTCGCGTCGCTGGCGAGCGCCGCCGCCATCCGGCCGGCGCCGGATCACATCGCCCGCGCGAAGAGCAAGGAGGTCGTGCCGCTGCGCGACTTGCTGCGCCAGCGCGGGCTGATGGCCTACCTCGTCGCCAGCGTCATCACCATGGCGGCGCAGGATCTGGTCACGATCTATCTGCCGCTCCTTGGCGCCGAAAAGAACATCAACGCGCGCGACATCGGCAGCCTGCTGACGGTGCGCTCGGTCGCCGCCTTGGTGTCGCGGATGGGCTATGTGCGGATCATCGCGCTGGTCGGGCGGCGGCCACTGACGCTTGCCAGCATGGTGGGATCCGCGATCGGCTTTGCCTGTCTCGCTTTGCCGGTGAAGCTTCCCGCCTTGTTCGCGGCGATGACGCTGACCGGCGTTGCGCTCGGAATCGCCACCACATTGAGCCTGACCAACGTCGTCGATCTGGCCTCGCCGGCGTCGATGGGCACCGTGATGTCGCTGCGCAACACCGGCAACCGCATCGGCCAGATGGCGGTGCCGTTTGCCGCAAGCCTGATAGCCGCAGCGAGCGGGGTCGGCGGCATTTTCGTGATCATCGCGCTCAGCCTCGCCGTGTCGGGCGCGGCGGTGCATTTTTCCGGCGACGAGCGGTGACGCCGTCGCGGGTCTCTACCAGTGCCGCCAGTAATAGCCGCGGTGCCGCCAATAGGGCCCGTAATAGCGGTGCGGGTACACCCGGTAATAAGGCGGCGGATAGAGCGGCGGCGGAGGTGCGGGATAGCCCCGCGGGTATGGCCGCGGCGGTGGCGCGCCAAGGCTCGACGCGATGATGTAGCCATTCTGTCCCTGGAACGAGACCTGGCACCATCCGGCATCGCAGCCACTGACAATGACGGGGGCACCCGCCGGGATCGTGATCATGATCGGGTAATTGGTGCCTGGCCCCTGCCGCAGGTTGACATTGGTATTGACGGGGGCGGGCGGCGGCGGTCCGCCGGGTGGTGGTCCTTCGGCTTGCGGCGGAGGTCCGGGCGGCGGTCCTCCGGGCGGTGGCCCTCCGGCAGGGGGCGGCCCGCCAGCTTGTGGCGGCGGCCCGGGCGGCGGCGCAGGCTGACTAGGCGCTGATGGGGCGGCAGCGGGCGGGGCCGGCGGCTGCCCAGAAGGGGGCGGCGGCGCGGATTGCACCGGGGCGGTTTGATCCGGCGGCGGTGAAGCTGCGGGCTGCGCCGAGGCGGCTTGCGCCATCAGCACGGCAAGTATCGCGCTACCGGCGACGGTCTTCGTCAGCCGCCACGTTTCGCAGTTGAAGGCCGTGCGTTCCAAAGCTTTGACTTTCAAGACACTGCACTCCGCAATTGCGCCCGACACGGACTAAGACGGCCAATTCCCGATTACATTCTACATCATTCGCGCGATCAAGGCGGCAGCTTCTGCAATTCCGGGAACGGTGCATAGGCCGCCTCCGCGCAAAGGGTTTTCGCGGCTTCCGTTTGACCTTTTGTCCCGTCCGCGAAGTGATCGAAGCGCCCGACCAGAAAAACCGCCGCAAGCTCCCTGATGCCGGCATAATCCGTGCTGTTCTTCTTCGGATCGAACTTCACGCAGGCTATGTAGCGGGTCTCGCCGTCGATCTGCTTGGGCACCGGCGGCGACACCGCGGCATCGCGAATTCCGGTCGGATCGTTGAGATAGACATGCATGGCGCCGAGAATGTCGGTCTTGTAATTCGTCGGATAGGTATTGATGCCGTTGTCATCGTCGCTGCCGGCCGTGAGCGAATGATGTCCGCAGGCGCCGAGCAGGAGCGCCAAGCCGAAAACGAGGGTTGCGCGCCGCCGCGCCGCATTGCCGTTCATCGCATTTCTGCCCGCTCACTGTCGGCTCCCATGCCAGGTGTAATGGCGAATCATGCGGCGCGCCACCGGCGTCGTCGAGCCGTCATTGAGCCGCAATATGCGCCCGGCTTTGCACCGGCATGTTGACGAGCTGGAGCGGCGACGCAGTCGCCTCCAGCATGCCCCAGCTCTTGAGCCAGGCGTAAGTCCGCTGCAATTCGTCGAGCGGAATCGGCGCCGGGTCGCAGACGACCAGCCTACTCTCGCGCAGGTCCTCCACTTTCAACGCGGCGATCTCCGCGTCCTTCTTGGCGTAGTAATCGATGAAGTAATGCATGTAGGCTTTCTTGTCGGCGTTGATGCGCGAAACCGCCTCGCGCACGGCGCGATTGAACGCCGCATAGGTCGCGGCATCGACCCGGTCGGAGGCGACCTCGGTGCCATGGAAGAACGCCGAGCAGATGATGCGACAGCCTTTTTTCTCGGCGAGCGTGACGTGCGGCTCGGTCAGCGTGGTGGCTTCGATCTCGCCGCGCATCATTGCGTCAAGCCGATAGCGTGAGCCGTTCGGGGCGCGGCACAGCCGGATCGTTTCGCGCGGCACAAAGCCTTCCAGCATGTGCAGCGCGATGTAATGCGTGCCGAAATAAAACGGCACGCCGATGGTGCGGTTGGCGAGCTGCTGCGGCGTATAGACCGGGGAATCCGGCCGCACCACGATCGCCGCATAAGCGACAATGGCGCGCCGCCCGAGCTGCCGGCTGCCATGGCCGGTATCCTGCACGCGGCAGTAGTTGCCCCATTCGCAGGCGTTGTACATGTCGGCCTTGCCCTGTTCGAGGAGCCGGCCATGACTGGCGAACGGGTCGACGCCTTTCGGCGTCGTGACATGGGCCTCGACCTTTTTCTCGACGCCGGCTTCGCGGTCGGCCCATTCGATGTCGAGGCCTTCTTTGGCGAACAGGCCTTCGTCGTAAGCCACCAGCTCCGGCAATCCCTGGAACGGCGCCGTGGTTTCGAGGATGAGCTTTTTCATGTCACGCTCCATGCAGCCGCGTTCTCATATTATGAGACAAAACATTCCAAATTTCATTGACTAGTTTCGGCCCCGGCTCCAAGCAGTCTGCCCCCGGGACTGAATGGCGATGGACGGCGAGCAGTTCGATTTTGTGGTTGTCGGCGCTGGATCGGCGGGATGCGTTCTCGCCAACCGGCTGAGCGCGGACCCGCGCAATACGGTCGCGCTCATCGAGGCCGGTCCGCGCGATCGTAATTTCTGGATTCACCTCCCGATCGGCTACGGCCGCACGATGTGGGATGCCAAGGTCAATTGGAAATTCTACACCGAACCCGAGCCGCAGATGGACGGCCGCCGGATTTACTGGCCGCGCGGCCGCGTGCTGGGCGGGTCGAGTTCGATCAACGGTCTGATCGTCATCCGCGGCCAGCCGGAGGATTACGACCACTGGGCCAATCTCGGCAATCGCGGCTGGTCGTGGCGCGACGTTCTGCCGTATTTCATCAAGCTCGAGCACAACGACGACCTCGCCGGCGACCAGCTGCACGGATCGAACGGTCCGTTGCAGGTCACGAGCATTCATCAGCAGAATGAGTTGATCGAGGCGTTCATCGCCGCGGCCAATCGTCATGGCATTGCGCGCACCGCGGATTTCAACGGCCGCGAACAGGAAGGCGCCGGCTATTTCCAATTGACCACGCGCAACGGCTGGCGCGATTCGGCGGCGGCCGCCTATTTGCGGCCCGCCGCGCCACGCCGCAATCTGTCCATTCTCACCGATACCCAGGTCGGCCAAATCCAGTTTTCCGGACTTCGCGCGGTCGGCGTGACTTGCCGCAGCGGCGATACGGTCCGCACCATAGCCGCCAGGCGCGGGGTCGTGCTCGCCGCCGGCGCAATCCAGTCGCCGCAGCTCCTGATGCTGTCGGGAGTGGGTGCCGGCGAAGAGCTGCAGCGCTTTGGCATTCCTGTCAGGCTGAACCGGCCCGCGGTCGGACAGAATTTGCAGGACCACCTGCAATTCCGGCTGATCTACCGGATTGCCAAACCGATCACGACCAATGACGCGCTGCGTTCGTTATGGGGCCGCTTCAAGCTCGGATGGGACTGGCTCGCCCATCGCCGCGGCGCCCTTGCGGTCGGCATCAATCAGGGCGGCTTGTTCGCGCGGCTACAGCCCGGAGCGAAGTCGCCGGACATCCAGTTTCACGTCGCAACGCTGAGCGCCGACATGGCGGGCGGCAAAGTCCATGATTTTTCCGGCATGACGCTGTCGGTCTGCCAATTGCGGCCGGAAAGCCGCGGCTCGATCACGCTTGCCTCGGCCGATCCGTTCGACCGGCCGCATATCCAGGCCAATTATCTTGCGTCGGAAACCGACCGGCAGTTCGCGGTGGCGAGCATCGCCTTTGCGCGCCGGCTCGCGGCGACGCCGCCGCTTGCCGATTATATCGCCGCCGAAGTGACGCCCGGTCCGAAGGTGCAAAGCGACGACGATATCCTGGCTTTTGCGCGGGGCAACGGGGCAACGATCTTTCATCCCGCCGGAACCTGCCGCATGGGCTCCGATGAGGATGCGGTGGTGGATCCGCATTTGCGCGTGCGCGGCGCCGAACGGCTCTGGGTGGCGGATTGTTCGATCATGCCGACATTGGTGTCGGGCAACACCAATGTGCCGGCGATGATGATCGGCGAAAAAGCCGCCGACCTGATCTTGCAGGATTAGCGCGCGGGCGATTACGGCGAGACCTCCTCCAGCACGCGGTGCCGCGTCTCGATCATGAACAGCGCGGCGGCGCAGCCGATGAAGCCGAACACCGAAAAGGCGAGGAACACGCCGCCGATGCCGTAACGCGGGAGCACGCCGCCGACGATCAGCGGCCCGACGGTCGCCGCGAGCCGCAGCCAGAAGCTTGCCCAGCTCACGCCGAGCGCGCGCATGCGCGTCGGGTAGATTTCCGCGGTGTAGAGAAAGATGCTCATATTGATGGAGCCAAGCCAGATCTGGCTGAAGCCGTAGCCGAGCAGCATGCCGAAGGCGGTGCTCGACCCGAACGCCCACAGCTCGACCAGCGCGGCGGCGGTGAAGAAGAAAGCGATGAGGAACCAGATGCGGCGGCCCGTCCAGTCGATCACCAAGGCGCAAATCGCCGATCCGATCAGGCTTCCGGCCGGTCCGGCGATGGAATAGTTGAGCGCCTGCTGCAGCGGCAGGTGATAGACCTCGCGATACAGCGTCGGGATCCAGCCCGCGAGCCCGTAGGTGATGATGTATGACGTGGTCCACAGGATCCAGACCAGGAAGGTGCGCGACAAATAGCGGCCCTGGAACAATTCCTGCCAGCGCGTCTGGTTGCCGAGCGGCTTAAACGCCAGATCGGGCACCGGCGGCAGCGGCCGCGCGCCGCCGCGCGAGACGATGCGCTCGATGTCGGTGACGATGGCGTCTGCTTCTTTGAGCCGGCCTTTTGACGCCAGCCAGCGCGGCGATTCCGGACAGTAGCGCTGCAGGAACAGCGCGACGAAGGCCGGAATGGCGCCGATCACGAACATCGATTGCCAGCCGAAGCGCGGCACCATCGCGGCGCCGACGATGCCGGAGCCGAGCAGGCCGACCGGAAAGATCATCTGATAGGCGAGGAAGCGGCCGCCGCGCCGCTCGGCGCGGAGAATTTCGCTGATATAGGTCGAGGCGACCGGGATTTCGCCGCCGAGCCCGATGCCTTCGAGAAAGCGCAAAACGAAGAGCTGTTCGTAGTTTTGCGAAAACGCGCAGGCCAGACTCATCACCGCGAACAGCGCGATCGCGAGACGCGCGGTGGCGACGCGGCCGATGCGTTCCGCGGCCCAGCCGAAGGTCAAGGCGCCGAGCGCCTGGCCGAAATTGGCGACGCTGATCAAGCCGCCGATGCTCGACGGCGGAATGTGCCAGGCCGGCACGATCGCCGGCAGGACATACGCGATCGCCAGCGAATCGAACGAATCGAAGAAAATGGCGACGCCGAGAATGACCGTCACCGTGACATGCCAGCGCGAATTGGGCAGGCGCTCCAGCCGCGCGGCGATGCTCTGCTCGGTCAACGGCAACGTACTCGGCGTTACGACATTCGGCATTACCGTGCTTGCCATTTTGCTTCCTCCCCCCAATGGCCGATCGCGGCTTTGCCCGCGCGGCCGAGATATCAGCGTTGCGGCCGCAGCCGCGCAATCTGCAGCTGCGCCAGGAACGGCACCAGCGGGTGCGCGCCCATTTTCACCATCGACGGCAGATCGAGCTTGATCAGCGCCTCGCGCTGGGCGGGCGGCAGCTGGAAACGGTCGGCGAAGGCGCCGGCGTCGGCGATGTATTGCGCGCGCAACGCTGCGTCATGGGCAAGTCCGTGCAGCGCCGAGGTGAGCTCAACCAGTTCCGGCTTGATCGACGGATAATGCGCGCTGCGCCCTTGCTCGCCGTCGCCGCCGATCCAGGCCAGCGACGCATAATTGTGGTGCCAGCTCGGGTCCATCGACACCACGTCGGGCTTGCGCTCGCCCAGCGCGCCGGCGGCGCAGGCCCAGCAGCGCAATTCGATATTGCCGGTGTCGTCGAGTTCCG
>Ga0335081_10012768_pt1 | contig 13594 bp, 9 predicted proteins | sample Lox_Sample_35_FD_206713 | JGI IMG/M metagenome (GOLD analysis project Ga0335081, IMG submission 206713) | Soil microbial communities from Loxahatchee National Wildlife Refuge, Florida, United States - Lox_Sample_3.5 | ecosystem: Environmental > Terrestrial > Soil > Wetlands | place: USA: Florida...
TGCCCTGGGTCCGGCCGTGGCGAACGGCGGCCGCCAATGCACCGCTCGCGCTGCCCAAGAACGCGTCCACCGGCCGCCAATACTGCGGCATCAATGTCTTGATCCTGTGGGGCGCGGTCATCGAGCGCGGCTTTTCGGGGCAGAGTTGGCTCACCTTTCGGCAGGCTCACGGTCTTGGTGCCAATGTCCGAAAGGGGGAGCGCGGCACCAACGTCGTGTACGCCGATCGCTTCATTCCCGACGATGAACGCCAGCGGGCTGAGCGCGATGGAGACGAGCCCAGCGCAATTCCCTTCCTCAAACGCTTCACCGTCTTCAACACCGACCAGTGCGAGAATCTCGCTCCGGAATTGACGAGCTCTCCCGCGCCGGTTCCCGAAGGCCTCATCCTGCCGCAAGCCGAAGCGCTCATCGGCGCCACCGGCGCGGACTTGCGCATCGGCGGCGACCGCGCGTTCTACAGCCCCGTTCACGATTTTGGCCGTTATCTGAACAGTCAAGCTGTCTCACCAGCAGTTCACTGATCCCTTTTCATCGACGTTGAGCCTGACGCCGCCCGCAAGCGGTGGCGATCCCTTGCGCTCGCGTCGCTCCCAAGGAGCTATCACGATGTCTTCCAGGAAGCAGTCCCGAGCGCGTGCCGACGTTTACACGCGCATCACCGCCGAGATCATCGCGGCAATCGAACAGGGTGCAGGCGAGTGGCGTGCGCCGTGGTTCCACAACGGGACGAGCGTTGCCCGTCCGACGAATGTCGTTTCCGGTAAGCGCTACCGGGGCATAAACACGTTGGCACTTTGGCACGCAGCCATGGCCGGCGGTTACGCTGATGGCCTATGGGGCACTTATCGGCAGTGGCAGGCCGCTGGCGCGCAGGTGCGGAAGGGCGAACGCTCAACCACCGTCGTGCTGTGGAAGCAGATCGCTTCCTCAGAACCGGCCGACGGCGATGATGGTGATGATGATGGCCGCCCGCGGATGTTTGCCCGGGCATTCTCGGTGTTCAACGTCGCGCAGGCGGATGGATACGAACGGCAGCCCATGGACGTCCTGCCGGAGAGCGAGCGTCTAGCGCATGCCGAGGCTTTCATCGCCAATCTCGGGATCAAGACCGTGTTCGGTGGTTCGGGAGCCTACTATCTGCCTTCGTCGGACACGGTGTTCATGCCGGATTTTACTTCCTTCCGCGATGCTGCGTCGTTCTATGGCGTCTGGCTGCATGAGAACGGACATGCCTCAGGTGCAAAGCACCGGCTTGACCGCGATCTCTCGGGCCGGTTCGGTTCGGCTGCCTATGCCGCCGAGGAATGCTGCGTGGAGATTCTCAGCGGTCTTGTCCTTGCCGATCTGGGTATAGCCCACCATCCGCGCCCCGATCATGCAGCGTATATTGCCTCGTGGGTCGAAGTGCTGAAGGACGATCCTCGTGCGATCTTCACGGCCGCCAGCAAGGCGCAGCAGGCCGCTGACTGGATGCACGCGCGGCAACCCGCTGAAGAGCGTCAGGCTTCATCCGCTATTCCCGATGGAACGGATGCGGGCCTGCTTGCTTCTCCTGCTCTCGCTGATCCGCTGTAGCAGGGCGCGAACCTGAACATGCTGAGCGATTACATCTCCCGTGCTAATGAGCCAGTACGGAGTGCCCGCCTTTAGCGGGCGCAAGCGCAAGCGCGTGCGTTACTCTTCCATCGTGCCGCCGGACCCGCAAAGTCAACGGCTCCGCCGTTCCCCTCCACGGACTCTCGAAGGCGTCCGCTCTGGTGACTGTGCGGGGACCCCGGCGCCGACTTGGAGTCGTACCGCTCGCGGCGAGCGGCAGCAACCAGGAACTCTCCGATGCCAATCTCGACGTCCATCGATCCTGTCTTCGTCTTTGGATCCAACCTCGCTGGCCGCCACGGTAAAGGCGCCGCCCTCTGGGCTCGCCAACACCGCGGCGCGATCTACGGTCAGGGCGCGGGTCCTCAGGGGAACGCCTACGCGATCCCCACCAAGGACCACCAATTGCGGGTGCTCCCGCTGGACGTGATCCGCGGCTACGTCCGCGAGTTTCTGGATTACGCGCATCGGCACCCGGACCTCCGCTTCGAGCTTACGCCGATCGGCTGCGGCCTGGCGGGATATCGGCCGGACCAGATCGCCCCGATGTTCGCCAATGCTCCGGCGAACGTGATCCTGCCGGACGCTTTTCGCGCGGTGCTGCCCGCAGGGCCGCCGCCCAGCTGATCTAGCTGAGGTTTGACTGTCAGGTGGATGCAGCAGCCGGTACCCACCGAAGCGCATCAGGCGTCATCCGCCATCCCCGACGAGACGGATGCGGGCCAGCCGGCTTCTCCTGTTCTCGTTGGCGCGTTGTAGCAGGGCGCGGACCTGAACATGCTGGACGATCACATTCTCCAGCTCACGCTGGTCCCGCTCCGCGTTGATCCGCGCGGAGCGGGGCTTCTCCAATCGGGATAGCCTTGCGACCTCGGCCGCCGCCTCCCGCAGTTCCGCGAGTATTGCCGAAGCGCGGTTTGCGGTCGCTCGGCTGACACCGGCCTCACGCGCCAGATTGGCGGCCGTCAGAAGACCGTCCGTTCGGGTCGCGCTCCCCGAGACAAGTCGGGTCAGCGCGGCGCGAAGCGCTCGCTCGGTTGAAGAGCTGACCGGCTTCACGACCGTTCCTCCAGCAGGGGCGCGATCAGCTTGCGCATTCGATCCCGGTCCTGCCGGATCGCGGTCCGCTGCGCGTTTGACAATCGCTTCTCTTCCAGCATGGCCTCAGCGTGCGCGATCGCTGCCTGCCACGCCGGCAGGTGACGACGTGCGATACAGGAGTTCGGGCAGCGGTCAGGAGCGCAGTTCGACAGGATCGGCTGGGTGGCCGCGCCCGTCGAACGTCCAAGGCAAAGTGCTGTCGCGGGCTCGAAGAAGCAGTCGTTCAGATAGCCGACGTGCAGCGTCCGTGCGAGATGGACGAGCATCGCCTTCACGCGCTTGCCGTCGGCGATCACGCCGGGAAGGCAACCGATCTCTTGCGCGACACGATCGATCTCGTGCGTGACGCGAGTAGCACCCGGGCCGGCCAACCGTTCGCCGCGCTGTGCCGCTTCATAATGCACAACGATGTCGTCGAGCTGACCCAGATGGTGTTCCTGCTCGACCTCCTGGCGGAAGCCGGATGCCGACGAGCCGGCATAGCCCTCGAACATAGCCACTGAGGCGTGTTTGTACTGGATCTTGCCGGCGACCACACCGAATGGGCGGTTCGCGATGTACCATGCCACGGTTCGCCGGAACTGCCGTGTGTTGAAGATCCAGCTCCGTCCCTCCACGAGCGGGATTGCCGGTTCTTCGGGCGCGCCGAAGCGCTGGTCCAGATGCTCGCGATACCGATTGATCTGCCGCACCACGTGCGGCAGGCCGCGATCGCGCGCAACGCCGCGATGGAGAACGATCCAGATGCCGTCGTCCTGGCGCCGCGGCCGATGCCTTGTCGCAAGGCGTTCGGTCACCTCGACAGCGCGAGCGACCGGCTCGATGGTCACCCATTCCTCTGGTTCGCCGTGCTCTCCGCGCCCCTTGTAGACGATGCTGCGTATCGCGAGCCGTTCGGTCACGCCGTCGGCGCTGCGCTCGCGCCGAAGGCACCCGGGCTGCATCGCCTGGACTTCACTGTCGCGCATGCCGGTCAAATAGGCGCACAGGATGTAGGCGGCGGTCTGAAGCTGGCGTTCCTCGTGTGCCAACGCATAGGCGTCGAAGCGAGGCCGCCATGGGCGACCGCTCTCGGGATCGATTGTGATCGGCGTGTCCATGCCGCCTTGCTCCACGCCGAGCTCCTTGACGGCATCGAGGAGCAGGCCATAGGCGATCTTGTTCTGGATGAGGTTGCTGGGGTGCACGCCGCTCTGCAACGAGATCAGCCGGATGTTCAGAACATGGCCGTCCAGGCGCTGGTCGAGCGCGATCGCGACGCAGATTCCACCGATGCTCTCAGGTTTGTTCCAGACGGGAATGCCTCGTCCCGCCTGACGCCGTCGCTCGATCCACTCTGCAAGCCGTCCTTCGACACTGCCGCGCCGAGCGTAGCGCGGGCGCGCTGCATAGGCGGCCTCAAGGGCGTCCAGTTCGTCGCGTGCCGCGAGGATATCGGCCGAGAAGAGCTCGACATAGCGCAGCGACCATCGCAGCAATGCGCCGATCACCGGCTCGGGAATGCGGGGCGTCATGTTCTCATATGGTCGCCCGCCGCAGCCCGCTACCTTGTAGACCGGCGTTCCGTTCCAGGGCACGAAGCGCAGGCCGCCATGAGTGAGGAAGCGGGCGAGTCGGTGAAGCTGCACGGCCGGCCTCAGGCAGGCGGCAACCCGGCTCGGCAACACGGAACGGTTCTTCCGGAGAGCAAGGTAGGCATCGAGCAAGTCCTGATCGATGAGCGCGGTATCGAATCGGCCCTCTCGGTCCCGCACGAATGCTATGAACTGGCGCAGGGTGGCGAGCGCCGCTCGCGCGCGCAATGGCCGCAGCCGCCCCAAGCCGTCCGGAAGACGTTCGTTGAGCCAAGCGAAGATGTATTCCTTGGCCGTCAGCCTCTCCACGTGACAGGCAATGTCGGTGAAGTCGATCGTCCGGAATGCATTGCGCGCCGTCACATGGAAGATTGCGGGATCGAGATTCCAGACGTCGTCGCCGAAGCGCGAAAGCGTCTCCCGGTCGGTCCCTTCCTTGAGCTTCATCGAGCAGAGCACGATATCGGTCTCGCCACGTATGTCCGAACAGGCGGTGGCCGCGGCAAGGTTTGTCGCTGTCATTGGGCTGTCGCCTCGACCGGCAGATAGAGCAGCGTTGCTCCTTCTGCGTCGATCTGCGCCCGGGCCGCTTCTACGGCCTGCGGCGCAAAAGCCGGAAGGATCTGGTTAGTGATGCGATGCCAGGGGCGTCCGAACTTGACCGACCATTCCTCGGCTTTGAGGGCGCGACGCTGATCGGCCATGAACGACTGGAAGGCGATGAGCGCCGGGAGCTTACGCTCGGTGATCACCGCGTTCTGGCACTCCAGGCATCCCCAGAACGGGGTCGGGCAGGGTTTGCCGGCTTCCGCGAACGGGCTCTCGTAAAAGCTGCCACATCGCGCGAGCCACACATCCTGCTCGTCCGCTGCCGGTGTCGGGTCCTGCTGCTCCACGGCAAGATCTTCCCGCTCGCTAGCGACGATGCGGGGCCTCAACGCAGCGTCGAGGGCATCGTGGAACGCGGCGGCCAGGGTTTGTTCGTGAACATGGCGCAGGGCCGGTATGTCCGCATAGTGGCGGGCCGCGACACCGATCGAATGGCCGACGGCGAACTGCTCGAGCTGACCGTTCGTGCGGCGATACCACTCTGCCTTGTGGGTCTTCCGCAAATGGGACAGCCGAAGTCTCAACGGTACGCCGTCGTCATTGACCAGCTTGTGGTGCTCGACGAAGGCGGCGATGCCTTGTCCGCCTTCTTCATTGGCTGGACGGAGACCATCGATGGTCCAGAGGACCCACAGGCGATCCGACGCAGCGTGCCGCCGCGCACGTTCGGTGAGCGCGATCGCCATTCTGATCAGCCCGCCGGGTGTGGCGCTCGATCCGTCCCGCACCCGCAGGCGCTTCCACTCCGAGCCGCGCGCCCGACGCTTGTAATACTCGATCTCGACATAGCCTTTGGTGGCATTGCGCAGGCAGTCCGCCTTCAGGCGGATCAGGCATTCCATCTCCATGCCGGTCTCCAGCGAGAGCAGCACCAGGAACGCGGCAAGATCGATCGCCGTGAGGTGGAATCCCCTGTGTGGCATCTCAATCCTGCGATCCACGTTCCGATAGCATGCGAGGTTGACGAAGCGTTTGAAGGCTGGGTGCCGCGTCTCAATCCATCCGGCTCGCGCAATCTCTGCGATCACGGCATCATAGTGAGCACGCAACCGCGTGCAGACATCGACCTCGGGTGGTGGTGGCGGGAGGTCGTCACCGAGTGCGATGCGCTTTTGAGCTTCGGTCACTTGCGCTCGTGCGGCAGTGCGCAACGCTTCGGCGATCCCGCTGCTGTAGGCGTCGCGGGGCCGGCTGCTGCCGGCATCGCCATGACCGAGATAGCGCAGGCGCGATACGACATCCGGCGTCAGCACACTGGGACGATCCTCGACCGCGATACGGAGCACGCTGATCAGCCCTGCCAGAAGGTGCCGTTGGAACAGTCGGCTCCCTGCAGTCTGCTCGAGCCAAGCTTCGTAATCGTCGATCAGTCTGACCGTGATGTCGCCCAGTCCCCGCACTGCGAGCTCATGGGCATCCAGGAACGACCAGAACCGGCGCAGGTGGAGCACCTTGCGTTGCACCGAACGTCCGATCGGCGTCGGCCCCATCTGGCGGATGTACTCCCGAAGTAGCGGCGCGACCTCGGCAACGAAGGATGCGTGCGACCATGCAGTCAGATCCACCATGAACTCGCTGCCCGTGTCGATACGGACAGCGAAGCGGCGTGGATCGGCCACGATGATGGCTGCGGCGGTGTTGTCATCCGAGGTGTCCGACTCGGGCGGGAAGGCTGCTCGTCGTCCCCGGCTCATAAGGCCTGCTCCCCGGATGTCGCGTCCAGACCAAGCTTGCCCACCGCCGCGTCGACAATCTCCTGGCTGTCCGCAAGGTGGTCGAGATAGATGTAGGTGCTTTCGATCCTGCTGTGCCCCATCAGCCTCTGAAGCTTCAGCAGCGGGTCGCCGATCACCCGTCGATAGGCAGACCCGAGATGCCGCGATCGCTCGCTGACCACCCAGCCGATCTGTTCGCGCAGAAGCAGCGTCAGCATGTGGACGGCAAAGCTATGGCGAAGCATGTGAGGGGTGACCTGCATGTCCTCGAATCCAAAGCGACCGCATCGCTCGCTGGCTCGGGTAAACACGGCTTCCCACGACGCCATCGGCATCGGCAATCCGTCTTCTGTCAGCCACAGCGCCAGCGGCGCGCCTGTGGTGGATTCTACGAGCCGCGCCCGGTCTGAGGGTGTCAAATGGTCAATGCTTATCCTGACGGTGCGATCGCCGTCCGCCAGGCGCAGAGCACGATGCTCATATCCATCCACAGGGATCGAGCGGTTCATCCGGCGGATGCGACTGCTTCGCTGCGCGCGCGTAAGGGCATTCTCCCGCTCAATCCCGGCGTAGTCCTGCAACTGCCTGATGAGGCGGATCGGCATACGGATGTCCCGGCCACGCGAACCCTTCGCGGTTGCAGCGGCCAGTCGGAAGGCCAAAGACCGGGCTTTGGAGTCCGAACGCATGTCCGGCTCCGGCAGTTCGTTCAGCAGCAGGCTCGACGCTTCCTGCAACCGCAGGCCCGTCGTAATCAGCAGTTCCGCGAACAGCGCATTGCGCTCTCCGTTGCGGCCTCGCCACGTCGGATCTTCGCGCCCATCGGGCAGCTTGCCGCGCAGCCCGACGTCGCGGAACACCAGATAGCGCGGTAGGTCCAAGAAGCGCATGTCGCCATTGCGAGCGCCGCTCTCCTTGGCGCAGTTCACCGCCACGGCCATGACCGCTCCCGAGGTGGACGCGCGTGACCAGAGCTGCCGATACGTGAAGGGAGCCGAGGTGATGATCTTCTCGTCGACAGCCCAACGATAAAGTTTGTCGAGCGCCGCGATCATCCGGTTCCAGGAAGCGGCGGATATGCGGAACGGAGGCTCGGACAGGCGCCGGGCTTCGTGGAATGCGGCAATGTCATCGCGACTCGCCGACCAGAGCGACTTGCCGTCCCGGCGCTCTTCCAGAAAGCGCATCCAGACGACGATGTCGCGCGCATAGGCACGAAGGCTGTTCAGCGAGCGCACGCCCATGGTCGGGCATGATCGCAGAAAGCGGTTAAGGTGGTGATCGTACGTTCCGTCTCTTCCAAGGATGAACGGCATGCCATCAACGAGGCCGATGCTCTCCGCAGCCGCCATCTCGTCCGCGGACAGCTTGTGCGTCACGCCGTTGGCCGTCACCGAACGGCGCAGCGCGGAAAGATCGGTGAAGTAGAGCTGTGGCAATGGCCCCCCCAAGCGGCGCCGAAGTTTTTGCCGGGGCGGGCTTAAGCCCGCCCCGGCAAAAACTTCGCACCAGCATCGCCCAACGATCGTGCGTCTTTGAATATCGGCGATACTAACCACCAACCCTGACAGTCGTGAGACAGGTGCACAGAGTCTGGATAACGTACAGGTGCCGCGGCCTGAAGCGTATTTCGAGCCCATCAACTGGCACCGGACGGCCCTGCACGAGCTCGGCCACTGGAGTGGGCATGCCTCGCGACTCGGGCGCGACCTGTCGGGCAACTTCGGCTCCGCGCTGTATGCGAAGGAGGAACTGGTGGCCGAAATGACCAGCGCCTTCGTGTGCGCCTCGCTCAGCATCGTGCCGACCGTGCGGCATGCCGACTACATCGGCTCCTGGCTCGAAGTGCTGCGCGAGGACAATCGCGCCATCGTGCGCGCAGCCAGCGCCGCCTCGAAGGCTGCCGACTATCTGCTCGCATTTCGTGCCGAGGTCGACGAACCGGTCGAGGTCAGTGCCCCTGATCGCCTTCACGCCAACGAAACGCAGGCGATAGGCGCCGGGTAAGCGCCAAAGGTCGCAACTCCTCTGGCGGCCGTCCTCAGGTCGAGGGCGGCCGTGTTCGCCGTGACGGTTTTGAGGCCACGGAATGGTCCGTGGCGTCCGTCACGGAGATACGACGATGCGCAAACCCGGCGATCCGATTCTGCGGGACTACGGCGATTACATCGCAAGCGCCCTTCGCACCGATGGTGGTCATCTCTCCATTGGCCGCGGCGGCTTCACGCTCTATTACGCGCGCGGTGCGCACCTGAGCGGCTACGACTGTGACGAGGTCAAATCCTGCTGCATCGCGGCGGGCCTTCCGGTCATCGACAGCCGGATGGTCGCCTTCGAAGACGTCGCGCGCCTCGCCATCCGCGGCCCGATGGCGGCGGTTGGCGAGGCGCCGAGCCTGCCCCCTTATCACGCGCTCTCTTATGCTCCGCTTGCGGTGATCGCGGAGACCTATGCCGCGGCCGGCGCCGAAGTCTTCAATATTCCGCAATCCGCAGCGCCGGCGCCGACGCAAGAGTGAGAGGAGTGCGGGCGAGGCCGTGACGGGTTCGAGGTCGAGAGAGAGGCTCTCGGCCGCTCGTCGCGGAGAAATCGACATGCCAACCGACAAGATCACGCTCAGCCCATCGCGCGACATCCCCTTCAACAAGCTGGTGCTGAGCCAGTCCAATGTGCGGCGGGTGAAAGCTGGCATCTCAATCGAGGAGCTTGCGGAGGATATCGGCCGGCGCTCGCTCCTGCAGAGCCTGAACGTCCGGCCGGTGCTGGATGCCGCCGGCAACGAGACCGGGATGTTCGAAGTGCCGGCCGGCGGCCGCCGCTTCAGGGCGCTCCAGCTCCTGGTCAAGCAGAAGCGGATGAAAAAGACCGAGCCCGTGCCGTGCGTGGTGCGGACCGCCGGCATCGCCGAGGAGGACTCTTTGGCCGAGAACGTCCAGCGCGCAGCGCTGCACCCACTCGACCAGTTCCGTGCTTTCCAGACGTTGCGCGACAAGGGCCTGAGCGAGGACGAGATCGCGGCCCGGTTCTTCGTCAACGTCAGCGTGGTCAAGCAGCGTCTGAAGCTCGCCGCCGTCTCTCCAAAGCTCCTCGACGTCTATGCCGAGGACGGCATGACGTTGGAGCAGCTCATGGCGTTCACGGTGACGAACGACCATGCGCGGCAGGAGCAGGTGTGGGACCAGCTTGCCAATGGCTGCAACGACGAGCCGTACCACATCCGGCGCCAGCTCACCGAAGGCGCCGTGCGCGCCGCCGACAAGCGGGCGCAGTTCGTCGGCGTCAACGCCTACGAGGCGGCCGGCGGCGCGGTGATCCGCGATCTGTTCGAGCACGACGACGGCGGCTGGCTCCAGGATCCGGCCCTTCTCGACCGGCTGGTGATCGAGAAGCTCCAGGCCGAGGCCGAGAGCCTGCGCGCGGAAGGCTGGAAGTGGATCATGCTGGCCCCCGATTTCCCCTACGGCCACACCGCAGGTCTGCACCGCCTCGATGGCCAGGTCGTTGATCTCACCGATGCGGAGCGTGCGACGCGCGACGCTCTTCGGACGGAACTTGAGTGCCTCGAGGCGGAATACGCCGAGGCCGAGGAGCTCCCGGAAGCCGTCGACCGTCGCCTCGGCGAGATCGAGACGGCGCTTGCGGGGCTGGAGGAGCGTCCTCTCGTCTATGACCCAGTGCAGGTGGCGTACGCTGGCGCGTTTCTCAGCATCGACGGGGAGGGCGATCTTCGCATCGAACGCGGCTTTGTGCGGCCCGAGGACGAGCCGCCGGTCGCGCCGACGGAGCCGGACGGCGGCGATGCCCCAGCCGCCACCGATCCGGCCGGCGCCGCCCAACGCGGTGTCATCATCGTGGCAACCAACGGGTCTTCGGACCTACAGGCGGAAGGCGAGGGGGACGATGCCGTCAGACCGGTGCCCGAGCGGCTCGTGACCGAGCTCACGGCCTATCGCACCCTCGCGTTGCGCGACGCGCTCGCGAATGAGCCCGCCGTGGCATTCACGGCCGTCCTGCATGCGCTCTGCCTCGGCGTATTCTATCGAGCGTCGTCGGGCACGTGCCTCGAAATCTCGGCCAAGAGCGCGAGCCTCACGACGCAGGCGCCAGGGCTCGCCGACAGTGCTTCCGCGGCCGCGATCGAGGCACGCCATCAACAGTGGGCAAAGCAGCTGCCCGAAGACGAAGGCGAGCTCTGGGACACGCTCGTGGTGTGCGACGCTGGCAGCCAGGCGGCGCTGTTCGCCCATTGCGCCTCGCTCAGCGTCAATGCGGTGCATGAGCCCTTAAACCGCAGCCCGCGGCGCCTCGCCCATGCCGACGTGCTGGCCCATGCCGTGAACCTCGACATGGCGGCGGCCGGATGGAGGCCAACCGTCGACAATTATCTCAGCCGTGTTTCCAAGGCGCGCATCCTCGAAGCCGTGCGAGAAGGCAAGGGCGACGCGTCCGCGCAGCTCATCGATCATCTCAAGAAGGCGGAGATGGCCAAGGAGGCCGAGCGGCTGTTGACCGATACCCGTTGGCTGCCCGAGCCGCTGCGCACGCACGATGCTCGGGCCGGTGATGCCGGCGCCGAACCGGAAGTCGAAACGGACTCCCTGCCAGCGTTCTTGGCCGACGGCGAGGACGGCGATACCGAGGATGCGGTGCCGTCCGATCCGGAGGAGGACCAATCTCAGGCCGTCGCGGCGGAATGATTGATCCGAGCGCGACGCCGGCGGCTCCGCTCTCCTCCAAAACCCGAAGCCCGGCCGTCTTGCCGGGCTTTTTTCATGTCCGCGCGACATCCCGAGTGGTGTGCTGCGCCTGAGCGCCGCGAGGGAGAGGACGGCCGGAACGGGCTGAGCCGGCGGGGTCGAGAGAGCGCCTTGCGGCTCGTCCCGTCCTCGCTCTCCTGGATCTTCATCATGAATGCCATCTCCGCCTCCGCGGCCGCGCTTCCGGCTGCGCGTCCTGTCGCGCCCGCGGCGGCTCAGTCATCGAATGCCGGCGCTGCGCTCGTTGCCGCTGCCGGATTGCTCCTCCGCGATCTTGAGCGCAGCCGTGCCATCGATGCAAAAGCGCTTCGCGCAGCCATGGTCGCAGCGTTTGGCGGGTCGGATGCCGAAGGCGCTTGGACCTGGAAGACCGCGTATGAGGCCTGCGAAGCCGCGCAAATCCTCTTTCTGCGTCGGTTTGCTCCCGCCATGCGCGAGCGCGCCGCGTCGCCGGCCGCGTTCCTCGCCATGCTGGCCAAGCTCGCAGCGCTCCTTCCCTCGCATACGCGTCGCTCGGAGCAGAGCGAGGCGCTCCAGCAGTTCTCCACGCCCGTCGAGCTCGGATTCGTTGCGAGCACGGCGGCGGCGATTACGCCTTCCGACGTCGCGCTCGAACCCTCGGCTGGAACTGGGCTGCTCGCCATTCATGCGGCGCTCGCGGGCGCCAGCTTGGTCCTGAACGAGCTTGCTGAGACGCGAGCGCGTCTGCTCGACCATTTGTTTCCCGGTGTCGCCGTCGCACGGCACGATGCAGCTCACATCCACGACCACCTCGATGCGTCGATACGCCCGAGCGTCGTACTGATGAATCCGCCGTTCTCGGTCGCGGCTCACGTCGACGGCCGGGTCGCCGATGCCGCGTTTCGTCACGTTTCCTCTGCGCTGGCGCGTGTCGCCGAGGGCGGCCGCCTCGTCGCAATTACGGGGGCGAACCTTTCCCCCGACAATCCAACGTGGCGCGACAGCTTCGTTCGTTTGCAGGAACGCGGTCGCCTCGTGTTCTCGGCGGCCATTCATGGTCGGGTCTATGCCCGCCACGGTACGACCGTCGAAACGCGGCTGACCGTGATCGATCGCGTGCCGGCCGAAGATCCGCGCGTCTTTCCGGATTCGCCGGGCATGGCAAGCGGTACGGCGGCGCTGCTCGAATGGGTCACCACGCTCCTTCCGCCGCGACCGGCCGTCACGCTGCCGGCAAACGCCGGACGCGCGCCCCGATCGGTTGCTCGACGCGCGTTAGCCGCGCTCCCCAAGTCCAAATTGCAAACCCGAGCGGCCGCGATGCTTGCCGAACCGGCCGCCGTCGAGCTCGCCTACGAGACGATCGACTGGGCGCCGGAGCGGAGCGGCCGCATCACGGATGCGCTTTATGAAGGATACGGACTTGCGTCGATCCGTATTCCCGGATCTCAGGCTCATCCGACGCGGCTCGTGCAATCGGCCGCCATGGCGTCGGTCGCGCCGCCAAAGCCCAGCTATCGGCCGCATTTGCCGCCAGCGGTCATCTCGGACGGCTTGCTCTCCGATGCGCAGCTTGAGAGCGTCATCTACGCCGGTGAGGCGCATGCCGGACATCTCGCGGGCTCATGGACGGTCGATGAGACGTTCGACGTGGTCTCGGCCGCTCCCGATGATGCAGAAGGGGCCGTCCGCTTCCGTCGCGGCTGGTTCCTCGGCGACGGCACCGGCGCCGGCAAGGGTCGCCAAGTGGCCGGCATCCTGCTCGACAACTGGCTCAAGGGTCGCCGCCGCGCCGTCTGGATCTCGAAGTCCGACAAGCTGATCGAGGACGCTCAGCGCGATTGGTCGGCGCTCGGGATGGAGCGGCTCATCATCACGCCGCTCGCGCGCTTTCGCCAGGGGACGCCGATCCGGCTCGATCAAGGCGTCCTTTTCACGACCTACGCCACGCTGCGCTCCGACGCGCGCGACGAGAAGGTTTCGCGCGTTCAGCAGATCGTCGATTGGTTGAGCCGCGACTTCGACGGAGTGATCGTCTTCGACGAGAGCCACGCCATGCAGAACGCGGCCGGCGAGAAATCCGAGCGCGGCGAACGGGCGCCCTCCCAGCAGGGTCGCGCGGGACTGCGCCTGCAGCACGCTCTGCCGAATCCGCGTGTGCTCTACGTGTCGGCGACCGGCGCGACCACGGTTCACAACCTCGCCTACGCCCAGCGGCTCGGGCTCTGGGGCGGGGCGGATTTTCCCTTCGCCACCCGTGCGGAGTTCGTCGAAGCGA
>Ga0335081_10012770_pt1 | contig 13593 bp, 10 predicted proteins | sample Lox_Sample_35_FD_206713 | JGI IMG/M metagenome (GOLD analysis project Ga0335081, IMG submission 206713) | Soil microbial communities from Loxahatchee National Wildlife Refuge, Florida, United States - Lox_Sample_3.5 | ecosystem: Environmental > Terrestrial > Soil > Wetlands | place: USA...
GCAATGGCCGGCGCGCGGAACCTCCCACAGTGCGATGTCCGACGGGTTGTGAGCTTGTATCTCTCGCGACTGACTTGGCGGGATGTTGTGATCTTCGAGGCCATGGATCAATAGGATCGGCGTTCGGATGTACTCCACGGCGCTTTCAGGCGAGGCGTTGGCAAGGTTGACGCCGAAACGGAGCCTTCCGTAGATAAACGCCAACTCGACGGCCGGACGCAGAACAATTCGTCCCAGCCAGGGGCCGACTCTTAGAAAGTGTCCAACTCGTACATATCCAACTTCGCGGAAAGTCGCGAACGGAGACTCTGCGATGGCTGCGCAGAAGCGCCGCTCAACTTGAAGTGCCTGCAGCAGGATCGCAGCGCCCATGGATTCCCCCAGCCCGTATATGCATCGCGGATGTTGATAGCTATTGAGCCAATCGAACCATCGGTGAACGTCATCGGTCTCTTTGATTCCATACGTGGCAAATGCGCCACCGCTTTCACCTTGAGCGCGAGAGTCGGGGAGCAAGACAGAGTAGCCGTTCGCCAGGAAGAGTTCAGCATATGCTTCCATGCCCTGTCGGTTGTCGCCTACGCCATGGAAAAGGATGACTGCTTCGCTGTTGTAGGGCGTCGGCCGGACGAACCACCCGCGCAGCTTGGCGCCGTCTCGAGCCTCTATGGCGACGTCCTGAAGCTTTCCGTTGAATCGATGGGCTGTGGTCTCGGCCTGTTGGCGCCACTCGATGGGCACACGTAGTGGGTGAAACGCCATCTCGCCTAATGCGACAGCGAATATGAGGCACGCTATCGCGTAATAGCCAAGGATCCTAGGAAGGACACGTCGCAGAAACAAAAGGCTCTCCTTTCCAGATGATACGAGATGGGTGGAAGCCTTGTTCGCTGCCCCACTACCTCCGCGCCGCGACCACCCGCGGAATCCCCTGCAAATCCGGCCTGACCCGCACTTCCGCCCAATCCCTCAGCAACTCGTGCACGGCGGCGGCGAGGGAGTATCCGATTTCCACCACCAGCCAGCCGCCGGGCTTGAGCGCTTCCCGTGCCTGCGGGATCATCCGGCGATAAACCTCCAGCCCGCTTTCTCCCGCGAAGACCGCCACCTTGGGCTCGAACTCGCGCACTTCGCGCTGCGCCTTCTCCGGCTCGGACTCGGGAACATAGGGAGGATTGGAGACGACGAAATCGTATGTCGCGGCCGAAGCTCCGGCCAGCAGGTCGCGCTGCTGAAAGATGATGCGATGATCCAACTGCAGCCGATGCGCATTGGCGCGTGCGACGTCCAGCGCCGCGGGCGAGATGTCCATCGCCTCCACCCGCGCCCACGGCAGTTCCGCTGCCAGCGCTAGGGCAATGCAACCCGAGCCGGTGCCAACGTCTACGATGCGCGGCGCCTGCTTCATGCGCGCCAGCTCCAGCACGGTTTCGACTACATGCTCGGTCTCAGGACGGGGGACCAGCACGGCGGGCGAGACGATCAAGTCCATCCCCCAGAATTCCTGGTGGCCGGTGATGTACTGTGCCGGTTTGCCGGTGGAACGCTCGGCGATAGCTTCGTCGTAGCGCGCTTGCTCGTCGGCGGTTAGTTCGTACTCAGGATGGGCGTAGAGGTAGGCGCGATCGGAGTTCAGCACGAACATCAGCAGCGTCTCGGCATTCATGCGTGGCGAGCCGACGGAGTTTGCTGTCAACGTGTCAATGGCCGCCGTGAGGGCTTCTTTGAGCTGCATAGGTCGTCGGCCTTCTACGAGTCTCGTCTGCGCCCGCATCGACCGTGATTGAGAACCGACGGCGACCTGCTGCCAAGCTAGCTAGGCGAAAATTGTCGCGGCCGACGACCGACAGCCGACGACTTCTTACGCCAGCGCCGCTTCCTGCTTCATCTTCTCCGCCTGGAAGTGCGTGCCCAGGGCATCGATGATGGGCTGGATTTTGCCGTCCATGATGTCGCTCAACTGGTGCAGAGTGAGTCCGATGCGGTGGTCGGTCATGCGGTCCTGCGGGAAGTTGTAGGTGCGGATCTTTTCGCTGCGGTCGCCGCTGCCGACCATCTGCTTCCGCTCCTTGGCCAGGGCCTGCTGCTGCTTCTCCAGTTCCATCTCGTAGAGCCGCGAGCGCAGCACGCGCATCGCCTTGTCGCGGTTCTTGATCTGCGATTTTTCATCTTGACAGGAGACCACAGTGTTGGTGGGCAGGTGGGTGATGCGCACCGCGGAATACGTGGTGTTCACCGACTGGCCACCCGGCCCCGATGAGCAGAAAGTATCGATGCGCAGGTCCTTGGGATCGATCTTGACGTCCACGTCCTCGGCCTCGGGCAGCACCGCCACGGTGACCGCCGACGTGTGCACCCGGCCTTGTTGCTCGGTCTCCGGCACGCGCTGCACCCGGTGTACACCGCTCTCGTACTTCAGCCGCGAATAGACTCGCTGGCCTTCGATGATGGCAATTACCTCCTTCAGCCCGCCCACGCCCGATTCCGACGTCGAAAGCACTTCCACCTTCCAGCGTTGTGACTCCGCATAACGCGTGTACATGCGGAAGATCTCTGCGGCGAAGAGCGAGGCCTCGTCTCCGCCGGTGCCGGCGCGGATCTCCAGCACCACGTTCTTCTCGTCGTTGGGATCTTTCGGGATCAGCAGGACCTTGAGTTCTTCTTCTACTTTGCCGATGCGCGCTTCGAGCTTGGCCAGCTCTTCCTGAGCATAGGCACGCATCTCCGCATCGGATTCTTCGGCAATAACCGCCCTGCTCCCGGCGATGCCCTGCTTGAGGTCTTTGAATTCGCGGTACTTTTCCACCACTGGCGCCAGCTCACTGTGCGCCTTGGCGGTCTTCTGATAGCGCGCCGAGTCGGAGATCACCTCCGGCGTGGCGAGCGCCTGGGTCAGCTCGTCGTATTTCGCTTCGATTTGGTCGAGTCTTTCAAACATTGCTCTTGGCTCTTAGCTCTTGGCTCTTAGCTTAACCCGAAATGTCATCCCGAGCGAGCGCCACCGGTTTTGTGGCGCGAGTCGAGGGACAATGCTTTTCTGGAACGTGAAATTGAATTTGAAAGTTTGTTCGCGGTGGGCCCCGCTAGGCAATCACCAGCTCGCCGCCACGCTGCTTCTCGAGCTCCAGGGCTTCGTCGAGAGCGCGGATGGCGCATTCCACCTGGTCATCGCTGGGAGGCTGAGTGGTGATCCGCTGCAGCCACAAGCCGGGGGCGGTCATCAGGGCAAAGAGCGAACCGCGGTGCTTGGCGGCGTAGCGAATAATCTCGTACGACACCCCTGCGATCACCGGCAGCAGCGCGATGCGGATGGCGAAGCGTCCCCAGAACGTGGTGACGGGAATGAGCGTGTAGAACACGATTGAGATCAGCAGCACCGTCATCAGGAAGCTAGTGCCGCAGCGCGGATGATAGGTCGAGTACTTCTGCACGGCGGCCGGCGTCAGCGGATCGCCGGATTCGAAGGCGAACACCGTCTTGTGCTCCGCCCCGTGATACTCGTAGACGCGGCGGATGTCCTTCCACAGCGAGATACTCCAGATAAACAGCAGGAACAGCGCAATGCGGATGGCGCCATCCACCAGGTTGAAGATGATCTGGTTGCCGAATGCCGGCGAGACCCGCTTCAGCTCGGTGGCCGCCACCAGCGGCACAAACTTATACATAAAGACAAAGAACCCAACCGAGAACAGGACGTTGACTGCCATCACCCAGCCGCTGATTTCGACCTTCTTCTCCTGCTCCTCGCGCGGGACGGCGTCGAGCGCTACGTTGGCGGAGTAGCGCAAAGCGCGGAAGCCGAGCGACATCGCTTGTCCGAGCGTCGCCAAGCCGCGCAGCAGCGGCCAGGACCACCACTTGCGTTTTTCCGACGGCCGTGCGATGGGCTCAGAGTGCGTTGCCACCTCGCCCGAGGGTCTGCGGACGGCGATCCCCCAGGCATGCGGCGCGCGCATCATCACGCCCTCCAGCACCGCCTGCCCGCCGACCAGCGTCTCACTCTCGCCGCTTTCCAGCGCCGGCAAAAGCTGCAGGGCAGCTCCCAGGCGTACGAGTTGTCGCCAATAATTCACGGCAGATTAGATGATCGTTGGGGAATGCAGGCTTCACCCCCCGATATCAGAAGGTTACTGGGCAGCGGCGGGGCTGTCAAACGTTGCGGGGTAACAATCATCAGTAACGCCGCGTACGCTCAATCGTGCTACTCGATCTGCACCAGCCTCCCAGTCTCGGGAGCCGCGCCCGCAGGGGGAGCGGGGACGCGCTCCTGCGGCCCGCGGAAAAAGTCGAGATACGATACTTGGTGGACGCAGGACACGGTGCAGTGCGGTGCGCAGCCCTTCTCGGTCAGGTACTCGCGGCGGATGTCCGCGACCGTGTACTCTTCGAGCGCCTTGGCAGGATACCCGCGCTGCTGCGAGCAATAATGCACCAGGCCGTCCTCGCAAATATAGAGATAGCGCGCCCCCGCGCGGCAACGCCAGTTATTCGGCCGGCCATTGGCGATGTTGTCCTGGAAGCGATTGACGCGCGCGTAGCTGCCCTTCTCCATGGCCTTCATCTGACGGTAGATGGCGCGCTCTTCTTCGCCCAACGGCAGCAGTTGGCCATCGCCGGCGTGGATGATCCCTACGGTCGAAGTGAAGCCCAGCTCCAGGACGCGGCGGCCGATGACCACGGCATCCTGAGGATTCTTGATCCCGCCGCCCACCACCGAGTTGATGTTGACGTGAAACTCGGCGTGTTCGGCCAGCAATTGCAGCTTCTTGTCGAGCACCTTGAGGCTCTTCTTCGAGACCTCGTCGGGCATGACGTTGTCGATGGAAATCTGCAGGTGCTCGAGGCCGGAGCGGTTCAGGCGCTGGATGCGCTCCGCGGTCAGGAGATACCCGTTGGTGATAAGCCCGCAGAGCGCGCCCGTCGAGCGAATGCGGCGGAGGATGGCATCCAGGTCGGGATGCAGCAGCGGTTCTCCGCCCGAAACCGTCATGATGGTGGTGCCCAACTCCGCCAGCTTGTCGATGCGGCGGAACATGGTCTCGAGCGGCACTGGCTTCGAGACCGCGTCGAACTCGTTGCAGTAGGCGCAAGCCAGGTTGCAACGCCGCATCGGGATGAGGTGAGCCAGAACGGGATGGTCGGTCGAGAGCAGGCCCTTAGCGATCATCTTCCACTCGCGCAAGCGGCGATGCATCGCGTTAAATTGACGCCTGCCTTTTACAGCCGTGGTAGGCATAGTTAGTTAGTTTACTCAAACATGGACGCTGTCGTGCAGGCCAAGGGTTCCCTTTATTTTGCTTAATTTAGGACCTGAACGGCGACGAACGAGCAGTCACCAGCAAGTGGGATGCGAGCGTCTCCAGGGAAGACAATTAGCGGCTGAGTTCTGGCGTCGCTTCCAGCAAGCTACGCGTATACGCATGCTGTGGCTGCCTGGTCACCTGCTCGGTTGTCCCCACCTCCACGATCTTTCCTCCCTGCATGATAGCGATGCGCGTGGAGAGATATCGCACCACCGGCATGGAATGTGAAATGAACAGATAGGTGAGCTGGAACTCGCGCTGCAATTGGGCCAGGAGGTTGACGATCTGGGCGCCCACGCTCACGTCCAGCGCCGAAACCGGCTCATCGGCAACGATAAACCGCGGCTTGAGCGCCAGGGCGCGAGCGATGCCGATTCTCTGGCGCTGGCCTCCGGAGAACTCGTGGGCGTAGCGGCCGAGCGCCGACTGGTCCAGGCCCACGGCGCGCATCAGTTCGGCGGCGGTCTGGATGCGGGTGCGGCGGCCGGCGCCGTTGTGGATAAGCAGCGGTTCGGTGACGATGTCGGCCACGGTCATCCGCGGGTCAAGCGAGCCAAAGGGATCCTGGAAGACGATCTGCATGTCGCGACGGAGGCGGCGCATCCGGGCTCGGTCGGCCGCGAGCACGTCCTGGCCATCGAAGCGGACGCTGCCGGAGGTGGGCTCCAGCAGCCGCAGGATCAGCCGGCCGAGCGTGCTCTTTCCGCTGCCCGACTCGCCCACCAAGCCGAGGGTCTCACCGGTGACGATGTCGAGCGAAACGCGGTCTACGGCGCGCACCTCGCCCTGGGCGCGCCCGCCGAACGCCGACTCACCCAGCGGGAACACCTTTACCAGATCGCGAACTTCCAGGAGCGCCACTGGCCGGATAGTACAACATTTTTCGATGATCACGAGATTAGAGCCTTGAGCTTAAGCGAACCAAAGAGCGGCTCAGTTCTGAGGCGGTCGCTGGAGCGCCTGGCGCAACGCGGCGCGATAGGGCTCGGCATCGGGCCGCATCCGCACGGCACGTTGCAGATCCGCGATTCCGGCCTCCATATGGCCGGACTCGACGCGGGTCACGCCGCGCATGAAGTATTGGTCCGCGTCATAGGGATTTAAGGTGATGGCCCGGGTCAGGTATTGCTCAGCCTGGTCAAACTTGTGCAGACGGTAGGAGAGGTAGCCGAGGTTGTAGGCGGCCATCCAGAAGTTCGGGTCCTGTTTCAGAACTTGCTGGTAGAGGGCTACGGCATCGGGATAGCGGCCACGCTCCAGCAGGGCATTACCAAGATTGTTGCGTGCCACCGAATTCCCTGGCGCGATGTCGACGCCGCGAGTGTAGAGCAACAGGTCGCTGGCCCAGTTGAGCTGCTGGGTGAGGGTTCCGGCCAGTAAAAGAGCGGCCGCCAGTCCTGCCGTCGCCACCTGCAGTCTCATTGGGCGGAGTTGCCGGATCGCTAGGGCGCATAGGATCACGAATCCCACCGAGGGCAAATAAAGGTAGCGATCGTGGGCATAATCGCCGTAATTGAAGACTCGGATGTACAGCGCCGGCAGCAGCGGGAGCACGAGTAGCGCGCCAGCAAAGGCAATGGTGCGTGCCTGCGCGGGTGAGCGTCGTGCCCAGAACCAAAGCAGGCCCGCCGCGGCAAGCACCCCGCCTAGAGGCAAGACGAAATCCTGTAGCCCGGGCCGGGTCACGTACCGGGCGTCATAGAACGGGCTCAGGCCGGCGGGATACACCAGCAGCCTCAAGTAGAACCAAAGCAGCGAGGGCCAGGTCAGAATCATGGTCTTGACGCTGATGGGGGTGACGGTACGGATCATGCCGTGAAGCGCCAGGGAGCGCGCCAGCAGGTACAGCGCGGTCACGGCAAGAAATGGCAAGACAGCCAGCACGGCGGAGCGAAACTTCGGTCCCGAGCCCTTATCCCGCGGCGCAAACAGCAGGACGTGGGCGAACACGACTGCCGGCAGCGCGATCGCCACCTCCTTCTGCAGCAGGGCCATGGCGTAAAGCAAAAGGGAAGCAGCCAGCCAGGCCGCGGAAGCTCCGGGCTGGCGGCGTTTCAGATATGCCAGCAGCGATCCCAAGAAGAAGAGCGCCAAAAGCGGGTCCGCGACCCCGGAAATCCAGGCCACCGACTCCACGTGTACGGGATGCAGCCCATAGAACAGGGCTGCGATCCAGGCCGTCCAGCGGTCGCGCGCCAGCCGCCAGGCCAGCAGGAAAACCAGGTAAGTCACAGCGACGTGTACGCACACGTTGCTCAGGTGCCACAAAGGCGGGCGCAAGCCCGCCAACGAGTTGATCAACCTGAACCACAGCAGAAACACCGGGCGATAGTATGTGGCGTTCGCGTCGGCGAGCTGGCTTCCGAAATGGGTGCTGAAATAGGAAGGCACGTAGCGCCAAGCGTGAACCAGGGGATTGTCGACGAACACCGGGCGGTCATCGTACACAAACCCAAAGGCCAGGGTGCCGGAATAGACTATGAAGACCAGCGCCAGCAGAACGATTTCGAGCACGCCGGGCTGGCTGAGCGTCTCAACCAGTCTGGTGCGGTTCTCAGGTTGCGCTGCCATGGTTCGGATCGGAGCCGTTGTTTGCTAGTTTTGACAGTTAGTTGCCGCCATTGCAAGGGGGAAAATCGGGCTAGGGTGGGCGCCGAAAGAGCAAAAAGCAACCGACCGGAAGGAGGAGCGCCAGCCAAGGCGCGTCAGCCTGCGTGTTACAATTTCCTAAGTCTCGTCTCTCGAGAGTTCTGCTTTGATTGAGCTGGCGCCCTCGATATTGTCCGCGGATTTTGCACGCCTGGCGGACGAAGTGACCCTGGTGGTGGAGGGTGGTGCGACCCTTCTGCACGTGGACGTGATGGACGGCCACTTTGTCCCCAACATAACAATCGGACCGCCGGTTGTGGCTTCGCTTCGCAAAGCCACGGAGCTGCCGCTTGATGTCCACCTGATGATCGAGAACCCGGACCTGTATATTCCGGCCTTCGCCGACGCGGGCGCCGACTGGATCTCGGTGCACCAGGAAGCCACGCGCCACCTCAACCGCAGCCTCGACCTGGTGCGCAAGCACGGATGCCAGGTGGGCGTGGTGATCAATCCTGCCACCCCGGTGCAGATGCTCGGCGAGGTGCTGGACATGGTGGATTTCGTACTGGTGATGTCGGTGAACCCCGGTTTCGGTGGGCAGAAGTTCATCCCCAGCGCGGTGGAGAAGATTCGCAAGTTAGTGACCATGCGCAATGCCAAGGGCGCCAACTTCCGCATCGAGGTGGATGGCGGCATAGCGCTGGACACAGTCGGGGAGGTGGTGCGCGCCGGAGCCGAGGTCCTGGTGGCCGGCAACGCCGTCTTTGGCCGAGGCAATCCCAAAGAGAACGCGGAGAAGCTCCTGAAAGCCGCGCACGAGGCCACTCTACAGAAGGTGTGAGAACTAGCACCGAGTACCGAGTTGCGAGTACCAAGTTGTTCCACTCGGTACTGGGTACTCGGTACTCGCAACACCATGGTTTTGAGGTACCCATGATTCGACGTTTTACATCCTTAGCTCTGCTGCTGGCCTTGATGTTGCTGGCGGTCTCCTGTTTCCGGAAGAACAAGAACGTCACCAACCCCATCGCCAATGTCAATTCGGCCCAGCCCGACAAGGTGCTGTTCGACCGCGCCATGGACGCCATGCAGCACAACCGCTTCGATGTGGCACGGCTGACCCTGCAGACCATGATCAACACCTATCCCGATTCCGAGTATGTGGCCCGCGCCAAGCTGGCGGTGGGCGATTCTTGGTACGCGGAAGGGGGCTCGGCCGGCTTGGCGCAAGCCGAGATCGAATACAAGGACTTCATCACCTTCTTCCCCAATCTGCCGGAAGCGGCGGAGGCGCAGTTGAAGGTGGCCAACATCCATTACCGGCAGATGGAGAAGCCGGACCGCGACTTCACCCACGCCAAGCGCGCCGAGGAGGAGTACAAGCAGCTCATCCTGCAATTCCCCGACAGCAAGCTGGTGCCGGAGGCCAAGCAGCGTTTGCGCGAGGTGCAGGAGGTGCTGGCGGAGCGCGAATTCCGCATCGGCCGCTTCTATTACTTGCGGGAATCCTGGGTGGCCTCGATCGCGCGCCTGAAGTCCCTGACCGATACCTACCCCCTTTACAGCGGCGCGGATGAAGCCCTATTCATGCTTGGGCAATCCAACGAGCGCCTGGCCGAGCGGGCGCGCGTGCTTAAGGACGAGGCTGCCAGGGCCGAGGAAGTGAAGCATTTTGAGGACGAGGCCGCGGCCGCGTACGACAAGATCCTGACGCGCTATCCGGAAATGGGCCGCGCCAAGGAAGCGCGGGAACGCTTGGAGGCGCTGCACCGGCCCGTTCCCCAAGCCACGCCGGAAGCCATTGCGCAAAACAAGCAGGAGGAAGAGAGCCGCCGCGAGATGGGCCACTTCAGCCGGCTGATGTTCAATTTTCATCGTCGGCCGGACATTTCTCAGGCCTCGAAGGTAGGCGAACCCACACTCGTTCCGCCGAAGGAGACCAGCGCCACGGATGTGGCGCGCGACGCGCGTCAGGTGATGTCCGGCGCCTCAGGCGCGGGACCGAACACCGTGAAAGTCGAGACCGCTGCCCCCGGAGCCGCGCCCGCTCCCAACCAGCCGGTCCCACGCTCGACGACCGGCGACAATTCCGCCGCAACCGGAAATGCCGGGGGCGCGGTTACTTCTATTCCAGAGTTGCCGACAACCGGCGACGCCTCACAGCCCGTGACGCAAGCTCCAAAAGCGGCTCCCGCCCAGGTGAACGAGGTCGGCAGCGACTCGCAGAGTTCCAGCAACAGCGCCACCAGCGGCTCCCAGCAGGCGAGTTCGTCCACCACCGCAACGCAGGGGTCCAACGACGCACAATCTTCCAGCAAAAAGAAGAAGCGGAAGCTGTGGCCCTTTTGAAGCTGAATGCGAACGCTTCTTGATCGCGGACGCGGGCGGAGCGACGCAGACTTTTCCAAGCCGGTTCTGATCAGGTTTGCCAGCCTCTACCGGCGGTGAAAGAAGTTCCTGACCCCAAGGTCACGTTACCGAGGTGTATGTTTCGTTGACTTCGCGCACCTAATGAAAGTACTTTGGGCGCAGTGACTTCTCTGCCTAAAAGGAAACTTCGTGTCCTTGAAAATCCTGCTGGCTGATGACAGCTTAACCGCCCAGAACATGGGGAAGAAGATCCTCACCGAAGCTGGCTATGAAGTGATCGCGGTGAGCAACGGCGCGCAGGCGATGAAGAAGATCGCCTCCGACCGGCCCGACCTGGTGGTCCTCGATGTCTACATGCCCGGATACACCGGCCTGGAACTGTGCGAGCGCATGCGCAATAGCCGCGAGACCGCCCGCACTCCGGTGGTGCTCAGCGTGGGCAAGATGGAGCCCTTTAAGCCCGAGGAGGGGACTCGCGTCCGCGCGGACGGGCTGATCGTCAAGCCCTTCGAGGCCACGGAACTGGTCGCGATCGTGAAAAAACTGGCAGAGAGCCTCGCGTCCGCGCCGTACGCAAAACCTTCAGCGGAACCGGAGGAGGCGCCGCAGACGACCGCCGAATACAGCTACGCTCCGGCGGAGCCTGAATTCGAGATCCAGCATTCGGCGATCGAGATCCCGAGCGAGTTCGCCTCCACGCCAGCCATCGGGATGGAGCTGATTCCCGAGGAACCGCAGGAAACAGTCGCGCCCGTCGTGGCCGCGTCCACCTCCGCCGAGCCCATCGAATTTGAGGTGGAACGCGAGGTCGAGCCCGCAGCGTTCGACAGCGGTCCGCGCATGACGTCCGCCGCCGGCCTCTCCGGGGTCTTCGAGTTGGAACCTTCCGCGCCGCCCGCGATCAAGACGTCAATCGAGCCCGCAGCCACGGAAGTGTTCGAAAGGTTTTCAACACCGACCGGCGCTCCCGCTCCGTCATTGGAGGTTGCGTCTCCGCTTGCGGACGCTCTCCCCACCACGGTTGCACACGAGTTTCCCGGCGACGAACCCGAGTCGTTCGCTAGTGAAGTGCAGCTTGCGCCCCATGCTCCCGCCTCCGAGCCAGAGACGTGGCCGGCGGTGGAGACCGGCCTATCGGAATATGCCGTCGAGCGCTTCGACCACGTCGAGCCCGAGGCCGGCCTGCAGAGCGCAACACCGCTGCCCGAACTGACCTCCTGGGAGGAGCCCTCCTCGCAACCCGTGCGAAGCCTGGACTGGGCAATCCCGGAGCCGGAGACAACGTTTCCCCCGGAAGTGCCGCAGCTATCGGCCCAGCCGGAGGCGAAGGCTTCCGCGGCCGAGCGCCTGGCGGTCGGAGCCGTGTGGGTTGCGGAAGAGACTGAGGTTGAGCCACACGAGTCCGCCCTTTCTTTGCACGAGCAAATGCAGCGGGAAGCCAGCGTCAGCCAGCCGTCTGCGCCCGCTGATACTCCGGTGGTAGGCGACGAGGCTGCAGCCCTGAGTTGGGAGGCTCCCGAGCCGCTTCCAGCCGGGCCTGGGCAGGAGGTCACAGCACCCTCCAGTCTTGCCCAACCGGAACCCCTGCCGGAGTTCGAACCCTCCTGGCAGGCGGCTTCGGCTGAGGAGCAGGCCCAGATTCAAGGAGCGGACCACGAGCTTGCCGGCGCCAATTTTCCTGAACCGCCGGCACCAGAGAATCCAGAGCCAGCGGCTGAACCTGCGCTGGAGCTCGACCACTACGCGGGCGATCCCGTGACCGTCGGAGACTACGTGGGCGCTATTCCGGAACCCGAGCTGCAGACATTGCCGAGGGTAATCGAGGCTCCGGTCGATCCTCTGCGCGTCGCGCGTATCGTGGACGAAGTGCTTGCGCGGCTGAAGCCGGAACTGATCGCGGCCGTCACCCGCGAGCTGGAAAAAGAACAGTAGCTGACAGCCGGTTGCAGCACCGACTTCCGCTCGCGCTCCTGTCCCAATCTGCCTTGTATCAGGGGTGGAAAGCGGATTTTTCACCAATTACCCCAGTTTGGTGAGAATTGGACAACCACCTCTTATTTCTCTGCATCGCTCGTCTGATGTAATGGTCTCCTCGGTTGAGGACTTTTAATCTCCGCGTCGAGAACCCTCGTCGGTGAGTCCCGAAGGCTGCTGGAGTCCACGTGGAGACTAAATGCTGCTCGCCATTCATCAATGGCGGTTCGTGAACTTGCTGAGTGATTCGGCGCGCTTCCATCCAGCGCGAAACGAGGCACGGTGTCAGAAAGTCCCACTCAGTTATGTCTTAGCAAGTACAGGACACCGATGGCTCTGAAATGCCTTCAGGAATAAAGGAGACAATTATGAGAATCGTAGTGATCGGCGGTACTGGCCGCATTCGATCAAAGCTTGTCAACAAGCTTCGCGAGCACGGACACGAGGCGATAGCAGCATCACTCAATTCGGGGGTCAACACTGTTACGGGCGAGGGGCTGGCCGAGGTGCTCAAAGGTGCCTTGGTTGTCGTTGACGTATCAGACTCTCCCTCCTGGGAGGACGCAGCGGTGCTGAAGTTTTTCGAAACATCAACTCGTAACCTCCTCACCCATGAAGCGGCCGCAGGCGTCGGACATCACGTTGCCTTGTCGGTGGTGGGAACCGACCGGCTATCCGAAAGCGGTTACTTCCGGGGTAAGATCGCCCAGGAGAAACTGATCAAAGAATCTTCAATCCCCCACTCCATCGTGCGCGCGACGCAGTTCTTCGAGTTCCTCAAGGGCCTTGCTGACTGGTCCATGGTCGGCGGCAAGGTGCATTTGCCTCCTGTGTTCTTCCAGCCGATGGCTGCCGACGATGTCGCCAGTGGCGTGGCCAGGGTCGCGGTAGGCCCGCCGGTAAACGGCATCGTCGAAATTGGAGGCCCGGAGCAGTTTCGCCTGGATGATCTGGTTCGGCGGCGCTTGGCCGCACTGAAAGATCCCCGCGAAGTCATCGCTGATCCAAACGCGCGTTACTCTGGAGCGAAAATCAGCGAGAAAACACTGGTTCCGGCAAATAACGCACGACTCGGCGAGACGCGTTTCGAAACCTGGCTCACTCAGTCCGCAGCACAAATTCCGAGCGCGCATCCTCGGACTGACGCCGCGTGAAGCCACAGGGGTCGCAGAATCTCCAACCGCCGTTGCGGGGATACAGGCCGCCTGCCAGGCTTGGATCGTGACCCCGTTATTAGAAGACGCGCTGCGAAAGCTGGCCACACTCCCACAGGAGGAGCAGGACGCGATAGCCTCGCAGATTATCGAAACCCTGGAGGACGAAGCCGCCTGGAAGGAACGTTTGGAGGGCCCGACCT
>Ga0335081_10012771_pt1 | contig 13593 bp, 10 predicted proteins | sample Lox_Sample_35_FD_206713 | JGI IMG/M metagenome (GOLD analysis project Ga0335081, IMG submission 206713) | Soil microbial communities from Loxahatchee National Wildlife Refuge, Florida, United States - Lox_Sample_3.5 | ecosystem: Environmental > Terrestrial > Soil > Wetlands | place: USA...
CGCGTGCCCGATCTGCGCACGCGCGCCATGGCGCTCACCTACATCTCGCTGTTTGCGGTCGTCCCGGCCCTCGTGCTGGCCTTCTCGGTCCTCCAGGCGTTCACCGGGACGGAGAGCCTGGGCCGCGCCATCCACGCCTTCCTCCTCGACACCCTGGCAGTGGGCGCGCGCAACTCGATCGAACCCTATCTCGATCGGTTCGTCCGGAACGCCCACGCGACCAGCGCTGGCATCGTGGGTGGCACGCTGCTCGTCTTCTCGGCCCTCAGCCTGTTCAGTCACATCGAACGAGCGGTGAATGAGATCTGGACCGTGCGGCGGCTCCGGCCGCTCGCGCAGCGAGTGCTCATCTACTGGACAGGCATCACGCTGGGTCCATTCCTGCTCGCCGGGTCGCTGGCGCTGGGCCGTACCGTGGGGAGCCATCTCGTCGACCCGGTCATGGGGGAACTGGTCGCGCGCGCGGCCTCGGTGCTCCTCTCCTGCGTGCTCTTCACGGCCCTCTACTTGTTCGTGCCCGCCACCCGAGTGCGGCTGTACGCCGCGGCGACGGGTGGCCTGCTGGCGGGGGTGGCCTGGGAGCTGGCGAAGGTGCTCTACACGCAGGCAGTGGCCCGCTTCTTCAAGTACCACGCCATCTACGGCTCGGTGGCGGCCGTCCCCATCTTTCTCCTGTGGCTCTACGTGTCGTGGACCGTGGTCCTGCTCGGCGCGCGGGTGACCTTCGTCGTCCAGCACGTGAAGGTGCTCCTGCACGGCCACCCGCCCGAGGGACAGGGAAGTCCCGTTGGTCGCGAGCTCTTGGCAGCGCGCGCGATGCTTGAGGTGGCGCTCGCCTACCGAACCGGCGCGCCCGCCCCGGATCCAGGGGGGGTGGCGCTTCGCATGGAGACCTTTGGCGAGCCCGTGCGGGAGGTGATCGGGACGCTCAAAGCAAAAAAGCTCATGCTTGAGCTTGCGGGGGGCGGCCTGGTTCCGGCGCGATCGCTTGACCAGATCTCGCTCGCCGATGTGCGGCGGGCGGTTTCCGGCGTGCCCCCCTCGATCAGCATGAACGCAGCCGACGCTCTCGTGTCGGGTATCCTGACTGCAGCGGAAGGCGCGGCTGCCGAGGGGCTTGCCAAGCGCACATTCGCAGAGCTGTGTGCCCGGGTTGCCCCGAAGGACACGCTAGCGCCCAAGCAAGTTGCCGGCTGAGGTATTCTCCGTGGTTCTGAATAGGCCATCGTTTCGTGCATGCCTTTGGAACCCTTGCTGATTTCGGCTCTTTCCGCTAGGCTTTCAACTCGGTACCCTGATGCGGGGAGCCCATGTCCTCGCCGGAGCACGACATGCTCAAGTCGGATCTCATCAACATCCTAGTCGTGAAGCGCGGCGTGACGCAGAAACAGGCCGAATCCACCATCGAAACCATCTTCGAAGCGATGAAGGACGCCCTCTGCAAAGGCCAAAACATAGAAATTCGTGGGCTTGGCGCGTTCCACGTCAAACACTACGAAGGCTACCAGGGCCGCAACCCGAAGACAGGCGAGGTCATCCCTGTCAAGCCCAAGCGGGGCATCCTCTTCCGCACCGGGAAGGAGCTTCGGGATCGGGTCAACCGAGACGAAGGCGCGGATGACGAAGGAAAGAAGGGCGAGAGTGGCGGGACACCACCGGTTGCCGCCGGTGGTGCGGTCTGAGCTCGCTCGCTGATCTCGATTCATTTCCCTACCGTTCAAAAGGCTGAGTGGAGGCGACGCCCTTTCTGCGAGGCCTTGGGAGGGGGGGACGGGGATTGCTCCCGCGACGAGAATGGCGCGAGTGTGGGAGCCACTCCCTCTCGTGGGCATACGCGGCCCCGGTCGGGGCTGGGCCGGCAGAGCGCGGCAAGTCTCGCCAGTCCGGGCCAGAGAAGCGGGCCCCCTGCCGAATCACCGGAATTGCCACCGGGAAGCCCGCGCCTTCAGGCGTCGGGAGGAACGGTGGCGGCGAGCTGTGGGCATCGAGCGCTCCGCGGCAGCCGGATTTCGGGAGGCGCATTCTTTCGCGCGCGACGCCTGAAAAGGGCGAGGAGTGCCTTCCAACGACTCGCCGATAATCCGTGGGGCTCCGGAACAACGTGCCTCGGTGCGCGGCGATCTGCCCGGGTCCGCCCTCGTCGGTAGATCACACGGAGGCGCATGTTCGCCACGGACCAGCTGCACCGCTTCTCTGAGGCCATCGTCGCCTTGCAAAGGCCCATCCGGATCTTGAAGGCGATCAACTGGGATCCGGCTGTCCACGAGCGCTTCTTTCGACACGGTGCCAAGGAGCTTCCGCGCCCGGACTATCGCCCCCTCGGCTTCGATGTCGCCGACAAGCTCAAGGAGCTCAGGACCCTGCGGCGCCAGATCCGCGGCAAGAATCCCGTGGAGAGGCTGCTTCGGGACAAATGCGATGAGTTCATGCTCGTCGCGCGCCTTCTGGCCGCTCGCGGGACGCGGCGCTTCTACGAGCTCTCGCGCCAGATCTTCGGCGATACACGCGACCGCTTCCCTGACAACCCGGCCGACAACCTGGCCATCGCGCGGCTGTGGGCATCGCGCCCGCGGGCGCGCAACGAGGACGCTTCCATTTCCGCCGAGAGGGCCGCGCAGCTCGTGAGCGAGATCTGCGCTCCCTACCTGGGGGGGGCGGTGAAGGTGCTGCTGCGCGCTCGTCTCACCGCCAATGCCGCGTCTGGCGCGACGCGGGTCACGCTCAAGAAGGGTGCGTTCTTCTCGCCTCGCCAGGTACGCGCCCTCGCCCACCACGAGGGGCTCTGGCACGTCCTCACCTCGATGAACGGGTTTGCACAGCCGGTGTTGACCGTGCTCGGCGTCGGCTTCCCGCGCCACACCGAGTCGCAGGAGGGGGGCGGCATCGTGGCCGAGTTCCTCTCCGGCGACATCACCGACGAACGCTTCATCGAGCTCGGCGAGCGAACCATTGCCATCGACATGGCGGAGCGCGGGGCCGATTACCTCGAGGTGTACCGCTACCTCCTGGCCCGCTTCGAGCCCCAGAAGGCGGCGCAGATGAGCGAACGCGTCTTTCGTGGCGGCGTGGTGGAGGGTGGGGCCCCTTTCACGAAGGATGTGGCATATCAGCGCGGCTACTGCCGCACCTTCAACTTCCTGAGAGCAGCCCTCGAGTCCCGGGACCTCGACATCGTGCGCGCCTTCCTCGCGGGCAAGATGAGCGTGGATGAGGCGGAGCTGGTGAGAGACCTGGTGGAGGAAGGCGTCTGCGCCGGTCCGGTTCACCTTCCTGCCTGGTTCGACGACATCGATCGGTTGAACGCCATCGTTACACACTCCGTGACGATGAACCGGTTCAGCTTGCCCTCCATCAGCCGCTACTACGCGCGGCGTCGCGAGCGCAGGAGGGGCCTCGCGGCGGAGCTTCTGGCCAGGAGCGAGGCAACCCCTCCGCCGGCGCCCCCGCCAGGAGAGGAAGGCGACGAGTGAAGCGTGTGCCCCGCTGGCACCCTTTGCGGCTTCGATGTGGCGGGGCGACCTCGGCTGGCGCCTGGGGCGGGATCAAGGTCGTGGACGTCCCGCGTCGTGCGGGGCACCCGACGGCTCCTCGATGACGGCTATTTCGACCATGAGATCGGCAGCCAGCTTCTCGAGCAGGGCGCGCACCTCGGGCACCCTGGCCGGGGCGGGGACCCGCAAGCGCGCCTGCGCTCTGAAGATGAGCTCGCCGGACATGGGCGCGCTGGAACGGTTCGTCGAGAACTCCTCGATGTTCACGCCTTGCGCGGCGAGCAGATGCGAGATCTCGCGGACGATGCCGGGCCTGTCGGTGCCCACGAGATCCAGATCCATGAGCTGCGGCGCGGGTGGAGCCGCCTGCGCCGGGCTCTCCTCGACGATGACCTTGAGCCCGCGCTCCTCGAGGCGCAGGAGGGCCTTCACGAGCGATTCGACTTGATCGGCGGGCGCCTCGATTCGGAGGATGCCGGCGAATTCGCCGGCAAGATGCGACATCCGGCTCTCCAGCCAGTTCCCCCCGTGGGCGGCGATGGGCTCTGCCACAGCTTCCACGACCCCGGGCCGATCCGGTCCGATGAGCGCGATGACGAGGTCAAGCATGGCGCAAAGAGTAGCCAGGCGGCGCTGACCGCGCCGTGCGATCGCGCACGTCAGGTTCCCGTGGCCCGGAAGAGTCGCCCCACACCGTAGGTCACGGCGGCAGCGACAGCGGCAAGTCCCACTGTGCGCGCCGCCGAGCGAACCGGACCCGTGCCGGAGAGGAAGCCCACCATGGCACCCACGCTGGCGAGGACGAGAAAGGCCATGGTCGCGGACAGGAGCACCGCCAGGTTCCCCCGGGTCACGAAGAAGGGCAGCACCGGCACCGCGGCTCCGACCGCAAACATGAGGAACGAAGAGATCGCTGCCTGCCTTGGCGAGCCGAGATCGTCCGGATCGAGGCCAAGCTCCTCGCGCACCAGCGTGTCGAGCGCGTGCTCGGGGTTCTTCAGGATCTCGGCCGCCATCTGGCTCGCCTGTTCGGTGGAAAGCCCTTTTTGCTTGTAGATCAGGGCGAGCTCCGCCGCCTCCTCCTCGGGGGCCTCTTCAATCTCGCGGCGCTCGATGGTTATCTGTCGCGCCAGGATGTCGCGCTGGCTCGCGACCGACGTGTACTCGCCGACGGCCATGGAGAAGGCCCCGGCGAGCAGGCCGGCCAGACCGGTGACGAGGATCGTCCGAGGTTCCTGCACCGCTCCCGCCACGCCCAGGACGAGCGAAAGGTTCGAGACGAGCCCGTCGTTCACGCCGAAGACGGCGGCCCGGATCGACCCCCCGCGGCCGCTGCGATGCCAGCGCTCGCGCGCGGCGATGAGCGAGCGGGCGTCTTGCGGCTGGCCGCGCCCCATGCCGGCCAGGACTCTCTTGTGCGCTCGCTCCTCATCAGCCATCTCGGACGCCTCCGCTTCGCCGCCCTGTCGCTGGTACTTCTCCGCATCGTTTCCCTCGTTCTCCACCACGAGCGGCAGGACCGCAGCGGTGCCGAGGCGGCGCGCCAGCCAGATGAGGACGCGGATGCGCGAGGAGGGGCGATTGGATGGCAGCTGCGCGCCGCTCTTTTCCAGCTTGCGGGCCCAGATCTCGGCGTGCCGCCGCTCGCCGGCGGCCAGCTCGCGGAAGGAGCGTGCGCGCTCGGGATCGCGCTCCACGCTGGCGAGCCCCTCGAAGAGCGCCGATCCGTCGCGCTCGTCGACGAAGTTCTGGAGCCATAGGTCGGTGCGTGGGTCCATGGCAGCGGACATTATCAGGCGGACCGAGGGCGGGGTGCCCGAAACCTCCCCACGGGTAATCGGGTGCTCGCGCGTGGTCGGTCGCTGCCCGGAGCCGTTGCCTTGCGGCTACGCCGCTCGCCACGACGTCCCCCGCCTCCCGACCAGTGTCGCCCGTGACCTGCTCCCTGACGCCGAAGTACCTGAAAATGAGGGAATCCCACCCCGCTCGCAGGTTCGTCCTCCCTCGATGCCGCCCGTCGCAGGAGTCGCACCCGGCCAGGCCACAGCGACCCGACAGACACCGAGCGTGTCTTCTCATTGAGCTCTTATCCGGTGTCCCCGACGTGGCCCGGCCACGGGGGCTCGTCTCTCCGGGGTTGGGCTGCCATGCCGACGTTTCGCCGAGTCATCATCCCTGCCTGGCGAATCCGTCGAGGGGGTTGCGTGGTTGGCACGGACGGGGCGTCCTGCCGCCCCGATACTGCATCGCAGAACCACCACTTCGTGTGTGGTCCGGCGCGGCGAGCGGCCTGGAAGTCAGGTGCCGCCGGCAAGGTCGGCGGCTTCGCGAAGACCCCATGGAGAGGAGCCCTCCGGTTCCGTGTCGGGTTGGCGCGGACATCGTGCCTCCACCCCTGAGCGCTCCGCGCCGCTTCAGCACGGTCCGTGTCTTCAAGCAGCCGCGTGCTTGCATGTCACTTGCTGTGCAAACGTGGGGTGGCAAGCTCGCGCTTTCAGGCCGGGCGCAAAGCACACCGTCTCGCCTGATGGTGCATGCTGCTCGCGGATGCCAGATGCGGGTGAGGAGAGCAGCCGGAACATCCATCGGTGCAAGCACCAGGTCGTCTGCCGGAGTCAAGGCCGATCGGCGCGATCGGCGCGATCGTGCCCTTGGGAGGGCTCGCGCGCCCGAGGCCCGCCGTACCACATCCAGTGGATGGCTGGCGGCAGCGCCATGGACATACACTGTGTTCTTCGCAGCGGGCATATGCGAGAGGGGTTCGATGGCAGCGAGTCCTCCAGCGCTCGACATGTGCCCAGCGTGCGGACAGCACAGCGATGCCGAGGTCAGCTGCACACGCTGTGGGGCCAACCTGCGCGTCGACCTCTGGGTCGAAGGCCCCGTTCCGGACGAGCGCAAGCGATTCGCGGCGGCGCGCGGCCTGGCATCGCTTGGTCTCCCCGGCGGCACGGTTTCGCGGCTGAAGCGGGACCTCGCTCGTCGCGCGGATCCCGTCGTCTTTGGACTGACGCGATCGATGGCGCGAGCGGCCATCGAGGTGCTCGGCCGCGAAGGAATCAGCGCCGTCGCGAGAGGGAGTCTCCCTCGGCGCACGACTTCCCCGGTGCGCCCGGTCCTGGGAGGCATCGCCGCTGGCCTCGTCCTGGCCGGTGGCCTCCTTCACCTTGGGCGCCAGCGGCGCGCGGCGATCGATGGAGAGGCGGGCACCGCCAGGGCGGTGCCCGCTCGCGCTCTGGCGCCGACCGCCGCATCTCCGGCGGCGCGGTCGCCGGTTCCGCTCACCACCCAGGAGATCGCGAACCTCGCCGTCGGGAGCGTGGTCGAGGTCACGTGCGGAGGGAAGCTCGGCACCGCCTTCTTCGTCGATCCGGAGCACGCCGCCACGAACGAGCACGTGCTGTGCGGGATGGATGCGCCGCTTCGACTGAGGCTCAAGGACGGACGCGAGCTTTTGGGAAGGGCCGTCGCGGTGGAGAAGGCACTCGACGTCGCCGTCATCGAGGTGCCGGGCGCCGCGGCGAAGGCGATCGAGCTGGGCGACTCCACCGTGCTCTTGCCCGGGGACCCCTTGGTGTTCATCGGGAACCCCCACGGCCTCGACTTCACCGTGCACGACGGAAAGGTGAGCTACGTCGGCCGCAATCTCTTCGGCAAGGCCTACGTCCAGATGAACGCCACCGTGAACCCGGGCAACAGCGGCGGCCCACTCCTCGACGCCCACGGGCACGTGGTCGGCATCGTTTCGCTGAAGATGACGAGCGCAGATGGCATCGGGCTCGCCCTGCCCGTCGAGTACCTCCGGCCCTTGCTGCGACTTCCGGCCGCGGCTTTGGATGCTCAGGCGCGCTGGCGGAACACCCTCGACCGCGTCCGCAAGGAGAACGCGGCCGAGGTCGAGCAGTATCGAGACAGGTACCAAAGGCCCGCCATCATCGAGGTGGGCCTCGGCAGTCGCGGCGGGCTCTACGCGGTGGTGCTGCAGAGGTGGCGGAATGGCCCGAGCCGGCTCTCCATCACGGTGGACGTGAGGGCGAACGACCAGACCCTGTGCAGCGCGAATGCGACGATTGCGGATTGGGAACAGGTCGAGCAGATCCTCGAGAAGGAGCTGCGCGATGCTCCGGATCAACCGCGCCTCGTCTGGGCGTCGGAAAATCATATCCTGCGCGACGTCTTTGCGGGGACCGCGCCCCTCGACCTCGGTCGTTGCGCGCTCGACCGCGTTCCCCCGTCGGCGGTGATGGTCATCCACGGCGGCGACCAGGTGGATTCCCCCGTCCGCTTCCCCAAACCCAGCATCGCCGCGGCGGGCGCTCGCATCGCGGCGGAGCAGGAACGGGCGCGCAAGATCGCCAGGGAGGAACGGGCCGCGCGAGAGGAGGCGAGATGGCGCCACGCCTTCGAAAAGCTTCGTGCGGCCGTCGCCGGCCTCGAGGAAAGGCGAGACAAGCTGAAGGCAAGTGCGGACAGCTCCTTGCCAATGGACGATTCGAGCAGACCCCGCCGAGAGCTCTCCGAGATGGAGGCCAGGCTCGCGAAGGCCAAGGAAGCGCTCGACGATCTCGAGCGGCAGGCCTCGGCGGCGGCAGTGCCGCGCGAGTGGCGCCAGTAGCCGCCTCCCGACACGGGCAACGGCGGCTCCCCGACCCTGGCTGGGCCCGCTTCGGCTATGCCTCCCGGAACGAATCCCGAGGGCTCTGCGAGGTGTGGACGATTGATCATCCGCGGTCTGCGGACGCCTTGCGGCCACGCCGCTTCTGTCATCGCGACCGCTCTTGGAGGGCCAACCCACTCTGACGTGCCAGAGCAGGCTGGGGCTGGGGAACCCACCCCGCTCGTAGGCCCGCGCCACGGGCTCGGTGTGACAGTGCCAGGGGGCCGCTTCTTCCGAAAAGGCCCGCGCATGGCGCGCGCCGGGCCGCCTCTCGACCGGAACACGGCGAACCGGCGTGGGCTTCCGGGCCGGGTTCCGGGCGAGAAGTCCCCGCTCGACCAGGACTTTCAGGCAAGCCCCGCTCGCCATATCTCGGCCTTCGCGCTATAAAACTCGGCCGGGGCGTCGAGCGTGAGGATCCTGCACAGCACCGATTCCGGTTTCACAGAGGCCTTTGCCAGGCTGTGCGCCCGCGGCTCGGAGGAGGACGACCGGGGGGCGCGCGAGGAGGCTGCGCGCGTCATCGCCGACGTTCGCGCCAGGGGCGACAAGGCGCTCCTTGAGCTCACCGAGCGCCTCGACGGCTGGAAACCGACCCGTCCAGAGGCGCTCGAGCTCGGCCCGGGGGAATTTCGAGACGGATTCCGCGCACTCGCGCCGGAAGCTCGAAAGGCCATGAAGCTCGCTGCAGAACGCATCGCGGCCTTCCACGAGCGCGAGCGCGACGCCGAAGTCCCGCCCTTCCGCGACCGCATCGGAGCCGTGCTGGGACAGGTCACCCGCCCTCTTTCCCGGGTGGGGATTTACGCCCCGGGTGGCACCGCGCGCTACCCGTCGAGCATCCTCATGGCGGCCATTCCGGCCCGGGTGGCGGGCGTTGCGGAGATCGTGGCCTGCTCCCCGGCCATTCACAACACGGGCGAAGTGGACAGCGGGACGCTGGCCGCCTGTCACCTGGCTGGGGTTGCCCGACTGTTCAAGATAGGCGGCGCCCAAGCGATCGGGGCTCTCGCCTACGGAACCGCCACCGTGCCGAGGGTGGACAAGATCTGTGGGCCCGGCAATGCCTACGTGGCGGCCGCGAAGCGCATCGTCTTCGGGCAGGTGGACATCGATATGGTCGCCGGTCCCACCGAGGTGGTGGTGGTGGCCGGCCCGAAGGCCGATCCGGCCGAGGCGGCAAGCGATCTGCTCGCGCAGGCCGAGCACGACGCGCGCGCGGTCTCGGTGCTCATCACCCCATCGCTGGCGCTCGCCGAGGCGGTGCAGGCGGAGATCGCGCGCCAGCTCCCGGATCTCCCCCGGTGCCAGACCGCCACCCGATCGATCGAGGACCGCGGGGCGATCATCCTCGCAAGAGACCTGCGAGAGGCGGTGAGACTGGCGGACGAATTCGCGCCCGAGCATCTGGCGCTCCTGCTTCCGCACGCGGAGAAGTGGGTGAAGCGCATCGGCCGGGCCGGCGCGGTGTTCGCGGGGTCGCACACGCCGGAGGCGGTTGGGGACTATCTCGCCGGACCGAGCCACGTCTTGCCCACCGCGGGAACCGCTCGCTTCGCGTCGCCGCTCTCCGTCGCCACCTTTCGGCGCCGGATGAGTGTGGTCGCGCTCTCGCCGGGCGCGCTCGCCAAGCTCGCGCCGGCAGTCTGCGCGCTCGCCGAGGCCGAAGGCCTCGAGGGGCACGCGCGCGCCGTGCGAAAGCGTCTCAGGGAGCCTGCGCGCAGCAGGATCTCCACACGCCGCAGGCGCGGCACGGGAAAGGGTGCGCGATGAGCTGGCGGGAACGGCTGCGGGAGTCGATCTGGGCTCTGGGCGTCTACCGGCCCTTCGACTACGCGACCGCGCGCAAGGACCTCGTTCGCCTCGACGCGAACGAGTCCCCCTATCCCTTCGACAAGCAGGATCTCGAGGCCTTCCAGGAGGAGATCGCCAAGCTCCCCTTCGAGCGGTATCCGGAGGTGAGCGGGAAGCCCTTGCGCGAGGCGCTGGCCCGCCGCTACGACGTCGAGCCCGATTCGATCCTGGTCGGCAACGGCTCCGACGAGATCATCTCCATCCTCGTCACCGCCTTCGCTGGTGCCCGGGACGGCGCGGCGGGGAAGGTGCTCTTCCCCACGCCCACCTTCGGCGAGTTCGAGCAGATCCCGCTCGCGCACGGGGCGCGAACGCTTCCCGTGCCCCTCGGCGAGCGCTTCGAGCTCGACGAACCCAGGCTCACCGAGGTCATCAGGCGCGAGCGCCCGGCGCTTGCCTTCTTTGCCTCGCCCAACAACCCCACCGGAAACCGCTTCGATGCGGGTGCCCTCGAGCGGCTCGCCGGGGAGATGGACGCTGTGCTGGTGGCCGACGAGGCCTATGCCGATTTCAGCGGGGCGGGGATGGCGCACCGTATCGGCAAGGTGCCTGGCCTGTTCGTGATGCGTTCGCTCTCCAAGATCGGCTTCGCCGGCATGCGCCTGGGCGCTCTGCTCGCGACCCGCGAGGTGGTGGCCGAGCTCGACAAGGTTCGCCTGCCCTACAACGTGAACGCTGTCTCGATGGCGCTTGCCTGCGCGGCGCTGGCCTTCCCCGATCGGGTCGACGCGCGCATCCGGCGCATCGCCGCGAGCCGGCGCGCGCTCGAGGAGGCCCTGCGACAGATCCCCGGCCTCACCGTCTTCCCGAGCGAGGCCAACTTCGTGCTCGTGCGCACGCCGGGGGATGCGAAGCGAGTGTGGGACCGCCTGCTCGAGCGCGGCGTGCTCGTGCGCTACCTGTCCCGCCCTGGGCCACTCGAGCGATGTCTGCGCATCACCGCAGGGACCTGCGAGGAGAACGAGACGTGTCTGCAAGCGCTGCGCGCCATCCTCGACTGAGGGCTCGAACCGGCAAGGTCGCCCGCAAGACGCGCGAGACCGATGTGGTGGTCTCGGTGCGGCTCTCGCCCGGCACCGCCGCCATCTCGACCGGGGTGCCCTTCTTCGACCACATGCTGGAGCAGCTCTCGAAGCACGGCGGTCTCTCGCTCGAGGTGAAAGCGAAGGGCGATCTCGCGGTGGACGCGCACCACACGGTGGAGGACGTGGGGATCTCGCTCGGCGAGGCGCTGCGCCAGGCCGTCGCGGACAAGACCGGGCTCGCGCGCTACGGGCATGCCGTGGTGCCGCTCGACGAGGCGCTGGTGGAGGCGGTGGTGGACCTGTCCGGCCGCCCGCACCTCACCTTCAACGCCGATCTCCCGGCGGGCAAGAAGTTCATCGGCACCTTCGACGTCGATCTCACGCGCGACTTCTTCCAGGCCCTGGTGAACCACGCCGCGGTCTGCCTCCACATCAATGTCCGGTACGGGCGCAACCTGCACCACGTCGTGGAGGCCATCTTCAAGGCCTCGGCCCGGGCGCTCCGGGCGGCCACCGCCAGCGAGGGCACTCTTTTGCCCTCCACCAAGGGAGTGCTGTGATCGCGCTCGTCGACTACGGCGCTGGCAACCTGCGCTCGGTGGAGAACGCGCTGCGCGCGGTGGGCGCCCAGGTACAGGTCACGCGCGAGCCAGGTGCAGTGCGCTGCGCCGAACGGATCGTGGTTCCGGGGCAGGGCTCGATGAAGGCCTGCGCGGATGCCATGCGCGCCTCGGGCTGCGCCGATGCGCTCGTCGAGGCGATCTCGCACGGTGCGCGGGTGCTCGGGATCTGCGTCGGGTTGCAGATGCTCTTCGAGGAGGGCGAGGAGCACGGGGGCGCGCGCGGGCTCGGTCTCATCCCCGGGAAGGTCGCCAGGCTTCCGGGCAGCGTGAAGCTGCCGCACATCGGCTGGAGCCCCGTGCGCGCGGTGCCGGGCTGCCACCCGCTGTTCTGTCCGCTCGAGGGCGAGTACGTGTACTTCGCTCACTCCTTCGCCGCGCCGGCCAACGCGCGCGGCGTGGCGCTCATCGCCGAGCACGGGCGGCCCTACTGTGCCGCCCTCGCCGACGGGAACGTCTTCGCCGTGCAGTTCCACCCGGAGAAGAGCCAGAAGGTGGGGCTCGCGCTCCTCGAGAGGTTCGTCCGGTTCTGAGGCCAAGCGATGCTTGTCATTCCCGCCATCGATCTCATGGACCGGAAGGTGGTGCGCCTGTCGCAGGGCGACTTCACCTCCTGCACCGTCTACTCGTCCGAGCCGGCCAGGGTGGCGGAGCGCTTTGTCGAGGCGGGCGCACAGCGGGTTCACGTGGTGGATCTCGACGGCGCTCGTGCCGGACGACCGGTGAACCTCGACTCCATCCGTGCCATCGCGAAGGTGGGCCTCGAGGTCGAGGTGGGCGGCGGCCTGCGCACGATCGAGGACGTGGATCGAGTGCTCGGGCTCGGCGCGGCCTTCGCCGTGCTCGGAACCGCCGCGGTGGAGCGCCTCGACCTCGTGCGGGAAGCTTGCCGGCGCTTCCCGAGCCGGATCGTGTGCGGCATCGACGCCAAGGGAGGCGAGGTGGCCATCGCGGGCTGGCAAGAGGGCACGGGGCTGCGCGCCGTCGAGGTGGCGCGCCGGGTGAAGACGGTCGGGGTGGACCTCGTCGAGTACACCGATGTGGCGCGGGACGGCATGTTCACCGGCGTCGATGCCGCCTCCGCTGCCCGCCTCTCCCGCGACGCGGACGTGCAGGTGGTCGCCTCGGGGGGCGTCGCCTCGCTTGAGGACGTGCAGGCTTGCCGGGACGCCGCCATTTTCGGGGTCATCGTGGGCAAGGCCATCTACGAGAAGCGGATCGACCTTGCATCGGCGATCCTGCTTGCCAAGGAAAAGACCTGATGCCGGCCAAGCGGATCATTCCCTGCCTCGACGTGAAGAACGGGCGCGTCGTGAAGGGAATCCATTTCGAGAACCTGCGCGACGCCGGCGATCCCGTCGAGGCCGCTTCGCGCTATGACGCCCAGGGCGCGGACGAGGTCACCTACCTCGACATCGCCGCCACGCAGGAAGATCGCGGAACGCTCCTCGCCCTGGTGGAGCGGACGGCCGCCTGCGTGTTTGCTCCCCTCACCGTGGGCGGAGGGGTGCGCACCGAGGCGGAGATGATCGCCCTGCTCCATGCCGGCGCGGACAAGGTGAGCGTGAATTCCGCCGCCGCTTTTCAGCCGGACCTGGTCGATCGCCTGTCGACGGTGGCGGGCGCACAGGCCCTCGTCATCGCCATCGACGTCAAGCGCCGGCCCAATACGTCGCCCCAGGAATGGGAAGTCTACGTGGCGGGTGGCAGCCGGCCGACCGGCCTGGAGGGAGTGGCTTGGGCGAGGGAGGTCGCTCGACGCGGCGCGGGGGAGCTGCTGCTCACCAGCATGGACCGCGACGGAACCCGCGCCGGATACGATCTTGAGCTGCTCGAGCGGGTGTGTTCGGAGGTGCCGATTCCAGTCATCGCCTCGGGCGGCGTGGGCACCCTCGAGCATCTGGCGGAGGGGCTGCGCCATGCAGACGCCGCGCTCGCTGCCAGCA
>Ga0335081_10012772_pt1 | contig 13592 bp, 5 predicted proteins | sample Lox_Sample_35_FD_206713 | JGI IMG/M metagenome (GOLD analysis project Ga0335081, IMG submission 206713) | Soil microbial communities from Loxahatchee National Wildlife Refuge, Florida, United States - Lox_Sample_3.5 | ecosystem: Environmental > Terrestrial > Soil > Wetlands | place: USA: Florida...
TGAGTCTCATGGTCGAACTGACCGGTACGACAGGCCGGCCTGGCGATGCACTGGTGGAAGCCGAGTACCTGGTCGAGGTGCTGGATCGGCCACTGGTGGAGCAACTGCTCGAGCACTACACGGTCCTGCTGGACAGCATGCTAGCCGGCCCCGACACCGCGCTGTCGGCATGCGTGCTGATGGGTGACGCCGACGCTGACTGGCTGCGCCGGGTTTCTGCCGGTGAGGAGTTCGCGACGCCGCCCGCCACGCTGCCCGGGTTAGTAACCAAGCGCGCGGCGCTGTCTCCGGATGCCGTCGCTGTGGTGTACGAGGGCCGGCAGTACAGCTACCGCGAGATCAACGAGGAAGCAAATCGACTGGCGCACTGGCTGATCGAACAGGGTATCGGCACCGAGGACCGGGTTGCGGTGCTGCTCGACAAGTCACCCGAACTGGTCACCACGGCGCTGGGCATCCTCAAGGCCGGAGCGGTATACCTGCCTGTCGATCCCACCTATCCCGACGATCGGCTGGCGTTCATCCTCGGGGATGCGGAGGCCAAATTGGTGCTGCGCGAACCGGTTACCGGTTTGGCGCAGTACCCGTCCGCCGACCCGGCGGCCGACGAGTTGGTGCGGCCGCTGCGCCCGGACAACACCGCCTACCTGATCTACACCTCGGGTTCGACCGGGCTGCCCAAAGGTGTTCCGGTCCCGCACGCACCGACCGCCGAGTACTTCGCGTGGTTCGGCGACGAGTACCGGGTCGACGAAACCGACCGGCTGCTGCAGGTGGCTTCGCCCAGCTTCGACGTATCCATCGGCGAAATCTTCGGCACGTTGATTTGCGGTGCACGGCTGGTGATTCCGCGGCCAGACGGGCTGCGCGACATCGGATACCTGACCGATCTGCTGCACCGCGAAGGTATCACCTCGATGCATTTCGTGCCGTCGCTGCTCGGGCTGTTCCTGTCGCTGCCCGGCGTCAACCAGTGGCGCACTCTGCGTCGGGTACCCATCGGCGGGGAGGCGTTGCCCGGCGAGATCGCCGACAAGTTTCACGCCACCTTCGACGCGTTGCTGTACAACTTCTACGGGCCCACCGAGACCGTGGTCAACGCCACCAGCTACCAAGTGGAGGGCACCCAGGGCACTCGGGTGGTGCCGATCGGCCGGCCCAAGATCAACACGCAAGTGCATCTGCTCGACGGCGCACTGCAGCCGGTACCGGTCGGGGTGATCGGCGAAATCTACATCGGCGGAACGCATGTCGCGCGCGGCTACCATCGTCGGCCAGGGTTGACGGCAGAACGTTTCGTCGCCGACCCGTTCACCCCGGGCGGACGGTTATACCGGTCCGGCGACCTGGCGCGGCGCAACGTCGACGGAGATATCGAATTCGTCGGCCGCGCCGACGAACAGGTGAAGATCCGCGGCTTCCGCATCGAGCTGGACGAAGTCGCCGCCGCCATCTCGGTCGACCCCAGCGTCGGGCAGGCGGTCGTGGTGGCTGCGGACCTGCCACAGCTGGGCAAGAGTCTGGTGGGGTATGTGACGCCCAGTGGCCCTGACCCGGTCGACGTCGAGCGCATCCGGGCCCGGGTGGCTGCGGCGTTACCGGTATACATGGCACTGGCGGCCTATGTGGTGCTCGATGAGATTCCGATCACCGCGCACGGCAAGATCGACCGCGCCGCATTGCCACAGCCACAGATCGCGGCCCGCACCGAATACCGCGACCCCACGACCGCGTCCGAACGGCGGATCGCAGCACTGTTTACCGCGTTGCTCGGCCACGAGCGGGTGGGTGTGGACGACTCGTTCTTCGATCTGGGCGGGCACTCGCTGGTGGCCACCAAGCTGGTCGCCGCGATCCGCACCGATTGTGGTGTCGAACTTGACATCCGGGATGTATTTGAGCTGGCGACGGTTGGCCGGCTGGCCGAACGGCTCGACCACCAACGCTGCGGCGAATTTGCGCCATCGCGGCCCAAGCTGATCGCGACCGCCCATGACGAACCGTCCCCCGCAAGCGGGTGGGGTCCCCGCTCCGCAGGGGAGTACCCCCAGCCGCTGTCGGCCTCGCAGTTGCGCAGCTGGTTCGCCTTCCGGGTTGAGGGCCCCAGCCCGGTCAACAACATCCCATTCACCGCGAGGCTCACCGGACCGTGGGACGTGGAGGCGCTAATCATCGCAGTCGGCGACGTCGTCGCCCGGCACGAAATCCTGCGCACCACCTACGTTGAAATCGACGGCGTTCCATATCAAGTGGTCAATCCGGTCGCGGAGCTCCCAGTACGCCGGGCCACCGGTGACGGTGAGGTTTGGCTGAAGGAGCAGCTCGACGCTGAGCGTCGACACTGCTTCGAGCTGGACCGCGACTGGCCGATCCGGGTCGCCGTGCTGCGAAGCGGTGACGAGCACGTGCTGTCGCTGATGGTGCACCACATCGCTGCCGACCACTGGTCGGCCGGAGTGCTGTTCGCCGACGTGATAGCCGCCTATCGGGCCCGGCGCGCCGGCAAAGCCCCGTCCTGGGCGCCGCTCTGCGTGCAGTACGCCGATTACGCGGCCTGGCAGGGCGCGTTTTTGGGGACGCCCCCCGGCACGGAGACAGGCACAGGGTCCGCAATCGCAAGCGCGCAACGGGACTACTGGGATCACCAGCTGGCCGGACTGCCCGAGGACACCGGCCTGCGGCCGGATTTCCCGCGCCAGCCGGTGCCCAGCGGAGACGGTGACGCGGTCGAGTTCCGTATCGACTCGGCCACTCGCGCCAAGCTCGCCGAGCTGAGCCGCGAGCTGGGCATCACCGAGTTCATGCTGCTGCAGGCCGCCGTGGCGGTGCTGCTGCACAAGGCCGGTGGCGGTGTGGACATTCCGCTGGGGACGCCGGTGGCCGGTCGCACCGAACCCGAATTGGACCAATTGATTGGCTTTTTCGTCAACATCCTGGTGCTGCGCAACGACTTGAGCGGCAACCCGACGCTGCGTGAAGTGCTCGGCCGGGCCCGGGAGATGGCGCTGGCCGCCTACGCCCACTCCGATTTGCCGTTCGACCGGGTGGTCGACAGCATCAGCCCGGTGCGGTCGCTGGCGCGCAACCCGTTGTTCCAGGTCGTGGTGCACGTCCGCGACCAGTTGCCCGCCGCGCGGGTCATCGATTCGGCGCCACACGACTCGACGCAGGACACGGTGTGCACCGCGCTGGAGCCCACCTTCGACATGGCGCAGGCCGATCTGAGCTTCAATTTCTTCGGCACCGACGCCGCCCCAGGCTCTTCAGACACCGGCTACCGCGGCAGTGTCGTCTACCGTACCGAGCTTTACCGCAGGACGACCGTCGAACGGTTGGCCGGCTGGCTGACCCGGGTGGTTAAAGAGTTTGCTACCAACATCGATCAGACTTTGCGAGACGTCCAGTTGACCGACGCGGACGAACAGCAGCGCATCCTGGGTGACTGGAGCCGAGGTGATGAGCCGGGGCCCGGCCGCCCGCGTACCATCCCGGAATTGCTGGAGCCCAGCCGGCAATGGGGAGCGGACCGGATCGCCGTGCGCTGTGGCGACGAGCAGATCGATTACCCTGCGCTGCACCGACGTTCAGACAACCTGGCGGTGCTGCTCGCCGATCACGGCGTGCGGCCGGGATCGCTGGTCGGCCTGTCGACGCGGCGCGGCATCGACCTGGTGGTGGCGCTGGTGGGCATCATGAAGGCCGGCGCCGGTTACTTCCCGATCGATCCCGGTTATCCGTTGGCGCGCAAGCAATTCATGCTCGACGACGTCGAGCCGCAGGTCGTCGTCGTTAGCTCAGAAGCCGCCGCCGGCATGCCGGACCGTGCGGGGGTGACACTGATGTCGCTGGACGACCCGGCAGTGCGGGCCGCGATGGACGACATTGATGCGCCCGGACGCCGGTTACCCACACCGCATCCCGACGACCCGATGTATCTGGTGTTCACGTCCGGGTCCACCGGCGCACCCAAGGGGGTGCTGGGCACCCATCGGGCCATGACGACACGGCTGGACTGGCAGCTGCTGCATTATCCGGTACCCGGTAATGACATCCGGCTGGCCCAGGCGTCCATGACGTTCCTGGAGGGCAGCATGGAGACGTTGGCGGGCCTGGCCGCCGGTGCCACGACGATCCTGGCCGACGACGCCGAGCACCGCGACTCCGAAGCGCTGGCAGCGCTGGTGCAACGCCATTCGGTGGTTCAGGTGACCGCGGTGGCCAGCCTGGTCTCGGCACTGATCGGTTTACCGTCCGCGGTGGCTGCGTTGCAGTCGCTGACCCGGCTGGTCTGCAGTGGCGAGCCGTTGACCGCGTCGTTGCTACAGCGGTTGGTGGGCACCTGTGGCGAGCCCGACGGTCTCGAGCTGCTGAACAATTTCGGCGCCACCGAGACGTCGGGCGGGCTGGTCCGCGGGCCGCTGAGGCCGCCGGTTCCGTTGCTGGGCAAACCGACGGTGGATTCGCAGGTGTACCTGCTCGATGAGGGATTGCGGCCGGTGCCCGTCGGTGTGATCGGTGAGTTGTATTACGCCGGTGGCCAGCTGGCCCGAGGCTACTGGAAGCGACCCGGCCTGACGGCGTCGCGGTTTGTGGCCAACCCGTATGCCAGCGAGCCCGGCGCGCGGTTCTACCGCAGCGGCGACCGCGCCCGATGGACCGAAGACGGCCGGTTGGAGTTCGTCGGCCGCGCCGACCATCAGGTGAAGGTGCGCGGATTCCGCGTCGAGCTCGGCGAGGTAGAGGCCGCGCTGACAGCGGCCGACGGCGTCGCCGCAGCCGCGGCCCGGACCTGGGAGGTGCAGGGCAGCACAACGCTGGCCGGATATGTTGTGCCGCAACAGCCGATCACCGATGAGGCCGAGAAGTCGGCGTTCGCAGGGTCGGTGCGCGCCGCAGTCGCCACGACGCTGCCCGGCTACATGATGCCGTCATCGCTGACGGTGCTGGACGCGCTTCCCAAGACCGAGTCGGGCAAGCTGAACCGGCCCGCGCTACCGCGGCCGGCGGTCAGCACGAGCGGCCAGACCGAACCACCGCGTACCGACACCGAACGTGCGCTGGCCACGGTGTTCGCCGAACTATTGGCGACCTCCGAAGTTGGGTGCTTCGACGACTTCTTCGCCCTCGGCGGCGACAGCATCCTGTCGGTGCAGCTGGCCGCCCGGGCACGGGCAGCCGGCCTGGCGGTCAACCCGCGCATGGTGTTCGAAAACCCGACCGTGCAGCAGTTGGCCGCGGCTTTGGACTCGCTCGACGACGCAAAGACACAAACCAACCAAGCCGACACCAGCTTCGAGCCGATGAGCACCTCCGGACTATCGGCTACGGATCTGGCTGCCGTGACACGGCTTTGGTCGACCTCGCGAGACGGTACGCCATGACAGCGACCGAAACCGGCTCCGGCCCGGCCATCGCGCCCGACATCGAGGACGTGATGGCGCTGAGCCCTCTGCAGGAGGGCTTGTACTCGCTGACCACACTGGCCGAATTCACCGAAGACGAACCGGCCGAGGACCCATACGTGATCGGGATGGCCGCCGACATCTCCGGCGCTCTGGACGTCACGCTGTTACGTGACTGTGCGGCAAAGATGTTGGCACGCCACCCGAACCTGCGGGCCAGCTTCTTCAGCCGGGGGATTGCGCGCCCGGTGCAGATCGTGCCGTCACAGGTCGAGCTGCCGTGGCGACACGTCACCGCCGCGTCCGCCGATGTCGAGACGCTGGAGGCCGACGAACGCCGACGGCCGTTTGATTTCGAACGCACACCGGCGATCCGCTTCTTGCTCATCGAATTGCCCAGCGCTCAATGGCGTTTGGTGATCACCGCGCATCACATCGTGATCGACGGTTGGTCGCTGCCGGTGTTCGCCGGTGAGCTGATCGGGTTGTACCGGGCAGGCGGAGATCTCGCTGCGTTGCCAGCCGCGCCGCGGCCGTACCGGGACTACATCGGCTGGCTGGCAAACCGCGATCATGCTAGGAGCCAACAGGTTTGGCGTCAGCACTTGGCCGGGTTGACCGGCCCGACCCTGCTGTCGCCGGCCCTGGGCGGCATCGAGTCGGGCGAAACCAATCTTGCTCGGCGCACCGAACTGCGAATGGACGCCGACGCCACCGCGCGGCTGATCGACGGTGCCCGATCCCGCGGCATCACCGTCAACGCCCTGATGCAAATGGCCTGGGCGCTGCTGTTGTCGCGGCTGACCGACTGCAGCGACGTGGTATTCGGGGTCACCGTGTCCGGCCGGCCGGCCGAGCTGGCCGGCGTCGAGACCATGATCGGCTTGTTCATCAACACCGTGCCGCTCCGCGTGCAGCTCGACGAGGCCGCCGGCGTCGCTGACCAGTGCCGCACCGTGCAACGTAATGCCGCGATGCTGCGCGAGCACAGCTACCTCGGACATGCGCAGCTGCGGGCGCTCGGCGGTGTCGGCGAGATGTTTGACACGCTGCTGGTGTATGAGAACTTCCCAATGGGTGGACTGGTTGGCGGCGGCGAATTAACCCCTGCCGGCGTGACCTTCCGGCCGGCCGGTTTGGAGAGCCTGTCCCATTTTCCGGTGACGCTCGCTGCCCATCTGGCCGACGGTGAACTGGTCGTGCTGATGGAAGTCACCGACGGCGCGCTGGGCGACACGACCGCTGCGACGCTGGGCCGCCGGGTGCTGGCCACCGCCGAGCGACTGCCGCAGCTGTGGGACCGTCCGCTGCGTGAGGTCGGTGTCCTGCTCGACGATGAGGCGGCACCACTGCGAGCCGCGGGCGTGCCGACGCCGCCGACGCCGCTCGGCATCCCCGCTCGGTTCGCCGCAATCGTGGCGGCGATGCCCGACAACCCCGCGGTAAGCTGGACGGGCGGCACCCTGAGCTACCGCGAGCTCGACGCTCTGGTCGACAGACTGGCCGCCACGCTCGCCGCTCGCGGGGCCGCACCCGAAACCCCGGTCGCGATAAGGCTTTCCCGTGGCGCGGAGTACATCATCGCGATGCTCGCTGTGCTCAAGGCTGGCGCCATGTGCGTGCCGGTAGAGCCGGGGATGCCCCGGGAACGGGTGGATTCGATTCTGCGCCAAAGCGGGGCCTCGATCGTCATCGACGAGGAGCTGTTCAATGCGTCGGAAGACGAGCCAGATGCGGCCAGTGACTGCCACCAGGTCGACGTCGCACCGCAGCAGGCGGCCTATGTGGTCTTCACCTCCGGTACAACGGGAGAACCCAAGGGCGTCATCGGAACTCACGCCGCGTTGGGCGCCTACGCCGATGACCATCTGGACGGCGTGCTGCGGCCTGCGGCCACCCGGCTGGGTCGTCCGCTGCGCATCGCACACGCTTGGTCGTTCGCATTCGATGCCGCCTGGCAGCCGTTGGTCGCGCTGCTCGACGGACATGCCGTGCACGTCGTCGATGAGCAGACCCAGACCGACGCCGAGGCACTGGTCCGGGTCATCGGCGAGCACCGCCTCGACATGATCGACACCACTCCTTCGATGTTTGCCCAACTGAAGGCGTTCGGTTTGCTAACGAAGGTGCCCCTGACGGTGTTGGCACTTGGCGGCGAAGCCGTTGGCAGCTCCGCATGGGCCATGATCCGCGCCGAATGCAACTGCACGCCGATGATGGCCTACAACTGCTACGGCCCCACCGAGACCACGGTCGAGGCGGTGGTGGCCGCCATCGCCGAGCACGACGAGCCGTCGATCGGGCGGCCGACCCGTCACACTGGCGGCTACGTACTGGATTCACGGCTGCGTCCGGTGGCGTGCGGGGTGATCGGCGAGCTGTATCTGGGCGGCGCCCAGCTAGCGCGCGGCTACCTGGGCCGTGCGGCGGAGACCGCCGCACGGTTCGTCGCCGACCCGTTCGCGACCGGTGAGCGGATGTACCGCACTGGCGACCTGGTGCGTCGCCGGTCCGACGACTCGCTGCAGTACGTCGGGCGTGCCGATGCCCAGGTCAAGATCCGCGGCCATCGCGTCGAGCCCGGCGAAATCGCCGCCGCGCTCGAATCACATCCCGCGGTCCGCCACGCCGGTGTCCTGGCGCGCCAGCGTCAGGGGGTTCCGCGGCTGACCGCCTACGTGGCGGCAACCCACGCGTCGGGACAGCACCCGACGGCGGCCGAGCTGCGTGGCATGCTCAGCTCCCGGCTGCCGCGTTACATGATCCCGCAACGCATCGTCATGGTCGACGAAATCCCGCTGACACCCAACGGCAAGCTGGACGAAATCGCTCTGGCTGCAGCTGATTCCGCTGACACGGGCTCGGTGGAATCCGAACCGGAAACCGCCACGGAATCCACATTGGCCGAACTGCTCGCAGTGATCCTTCAGCAACCACGGGTCGACGTCACCGCGGATTTCCTGCAACTGGGCCTGGACAGCATCATGGCGCTGTCGGTGGTGCAGGCGGCGCGGGCGCGGGGAGTGGTGTTGCGTGCCAGGCTCATCCTGGAGTGCGCCAATGTTCGCGAACTCGCCGAGGCGATCGACGCTGAGGCCGCGGGTCCGGCCCTGGACACCGAGGACACCACCGGCCCAATTCCGTTGCTACCCAATGCCCGCTGGCTTTACGAACACGGCGAACCCCGCAGGCTGGCGCAGACCGAAGCCATCCGACTGCCCGACACCGTCAGCCGCGAGCAGCTGCACGCCGCGCTGGCCGGCATCGTCGACGGCCACGAAGTGCTCCGCACTCGGCTGGACCGCGCCACCATGACGCTGGTCGGCGGCCCACCGGCCGAGATACTCACCGAGGTCTTACTGCAGAGCGAGGCGGCCGACGACCTGGCCGCGGCGGTCGCTGCGCACGGCGCACAAGCCGTCGACAGCCTCGACCCGGAAAGGGGACCGTTATTGGCGGCGGTGTGGCTGCGGCCCCCGACGGAGCAAAGTGTGTTGCTGCTGACCGCACACGTCCTGGCAATGGACCCGGCGTCGTGGCAGGTGGTGCTCGGCGAACTGGGCACGGCCCTACAGGCGCTGGCCGGCGGCCATCCGCCCGCCGCGATTCGCGAGCACACCGGTTATCGGCGTTGGGCCGCGGCGCTCACCCAGCGCGCCAACAAGCTGGACACGGTGGGGTTCTGGCGCGCTCAGCTCGACGGCGACGACCCCAACCTCGGGGCGCGACGGATCGATGCTGACCATGACCGGGCCAGCGATTTGACTGTCCGCACCGCAATCGTCGACGCCGAGATCACCGGCCGGCTGCTGGGTTCGGGTGTATCGATTTTCAACGTGCTGGTGGCCGCGGCGTCGGCGACGGTGACGCGCTGGCGGCAGGCGCGCGGTCAGCCCACGCCGCCGCCACTGCTGGCGCTGGAGACCCACGGCCGCGCTGACACGCTGCTTCAAAGCCCGGAAACTATCGACACCAGCGACACGGTGGGACTGCTGAGCTCCATCTACCCGCTGCGGGTGGACTCGGCCGACCCGCGACGCGTCGGGGAGCAGCTGTCGGCTATCCCCGGCGATGGCATTGACTATGGGCTGCTGCGCTACCTGCGAACCGACACCGCCGAACAGCTTGTCGGACCACCCGGACCGCAGCTGCTGTTGAACTATCTCGGCCGCGCCGACATCGGCGGCGCCGGCCTGCGGCTAGACCGTGAGCTGCTTTCCGGACTCTCACCGCTGCCCGAGCCTGATCTGGCCGTGCGCCACGAGCTCACCATCTTGGCCACCGTGCTGACCTTGGGTGAACAACGGGTCCTGGCCACCCAGTGGCGGGCGCTGCCCGACATTCTCGATGACGCAGATATCACTGCGCTGCAAGAACTCTGGACCGACACTCTTCGGGAGGCGGCGAGATGAGCACACTTGCGGTCCTGGGTGCAGGAGCCAAGGCGGTGGCCGTCGCAGCCAAGGCATCGGTGTTGCGCGAAATGGGCGTCGAGGTCCCCGATGTGATTGCGGTCGAACGCACCGGGGTCGGGGCCAACTGGCAGGCCAGCGGCGGCTGGACCGACGGGGCGCACCGGCTGGGCACCAGCCCGGAAAAAGATGTCGGGTTCCCCTACCGGTCGGGGCTCGTGCCGCGCCGCAATGCCGAACTCGACGAGCGGATGACCCGCTACAGCTGGCAGTCCTACCTGATCGCCACCGCGTCGTTCGCCGAATGGATCGACCGCGGCAGACCGGCGCCGACCCATCGCCGGTGGAGCCAGTACCTGGGCTGGGTCGCCGACCACGTCGCCCTGCAGGTGGTGCACGGCGAGGTCGACGGGCTGGCCGTCACCGGCGACCGTTGGGCGCTGCGCACCCACGAGACCACCGTGCATGCCGACGCCTTGATGATCACCGGGCCCGGCCAGGCCGAAAAGTCGCTGCTGCCCGGCAATCCGCGCATGCTCTCCATCGCCCAGTTCTGGGACCGCGCCGCGGGCCGCGACCGGATCAGCGCCGAGCGGGTGGCGGTGATCGGCGGCGGCGAGACAGCCGCGTCGATGCTCAACGAACTTTTCCGGCACCGAGTTTCGACCATTACCGTCATCTCCCCGCAGGTGACGCTGTTCACCCGCGGCGAGGGCTTCTTCGAGAACTCGCTGTTCTCCGACCCCACCGGCTGGGCCGCCTTGACGCTGGACGAACGCCGCGACGCGCTGGCCCGTACCGACCGCGGAGTGTTCTCGGCAAACGTGCAGGAAGCGCTGCTGGCCGATGACCGCATTCACCATCTGCGTGGCCGGGTCGCTCACGCAGTGGGCAGGCAGGGGCAGATCCGGTTGACGCTGTCCACCAACCGGGGCAGCGAGAACTTCGAGACGGTGCATGGTTTCGACCTGGTGATCGACGGCTCCGGCGCCGACCCGCTCTGGTTCACCTCGTTGTTCAGCCAGGACGCGCTCGACCTGCTCGAACTCGGCCTGGGCGGACCGCTGACCGCCGAGAGCCTGCAGCAAGCGATCGGCTACGACCTGGCCGTCACCGACATCACACCCAAGTTGTTCCTGCCGAACCTGTCCGGACTCACCCAGGGGCCCGGGTTTCCCAACCTGAGCTGCCTCGGATCGCTGTCCGACCGGGTGCTCGGAGCCAGCATCCCCGCGCAACGATCCGCGGCAGGTCCGTCGCGTTCGTCCAACGAGCCCATGATGAGGAGAAGCGATGAGCACCAATCCCTTCGATGATGACAGCGGCACCTTCTTCGTGCTGGTTAACGACGAGGAGCAGCACAGCCTGTGGCCGGCCTTCGCCGAGATCCCGGCCGGCTGGCGTGTGGTGTACGGCGGAGCAAGCCGCACATCGTGCCTGGACTACGTCGAACAGAACTGGACTGACATGCGGCCGAAGAGCCTGCGTGAGGCGATGGCCAGGGACTGACCGACCGGCCCTGACGTCTTGGTCGCGCCGCCGGCGGGGCCGAAATTCTGGGCTGCCACACAGCTGCGGCACAGATTGATCAATGCATGGCCCGCGTAGTCTTAGTTGTAACGTAACCGGGCTGAGACACACAACATCAGTCACAAAGTGCACAATTACACCATCTACACCATGCAAGGGCGTGGACGGCATCGAAATTTTGTGACAGCCCGTCACAGTCCATGCGAATCGGAGGGGGAGGACCCGACCGTGAGAATGACCACGAAATTCGTCGCCACAAATGTGGCAGCCCTGGGCGCTATTGGCGCCGCAGCCGTCGGCGTGACGTCCATCGCATCTGTTCCAGCTGGTAGCCCGGCTCAGGTGCAACTGGCTGCGGTCGGCGCGCCCTTGCCACAGGACCCGCCGCCGGCGCAAAATCTGCCGACCGCCGACCAGCTGACCAGCATCCTTACCAACCTCGCCGATCCTGGCGTGTCGTACACGAATAAGACCGGTCTGGTCGAAGGCGGCATCAGTTCGGGCGAGGGTCACCTGGTCGACCACGAGCTGAGAAAGGCCTACCGGGACGGGGAGCTTCCGTTGTCGTTCAACGTCTCGAATATCCAGCCGGCCGGTTCAAATGCGGCCAGCGCGGACGTGGCCATCTCGGGTCCGAAGCTCTCGGCACCGGTCACGAAGAATGTCACGTTCATCAATCAAGGTGGCTGGGTGCTGTCGCACGACTCCGCGACGGAGCTGGTCCAGGCAGCCACGGCGCACTGACGCCGACCGGGTGACCTAGCCGCGCTTATTTGTTTAAGGCGCTCAGGTCGATCTTGGCGATGCGCTGCGGGTCGGCCAGCACGTCGATCGCTGCGACCCGTCCGTCGCGCACCACGAACCCCATGATCGCCGTTGGCCGGCCGGTGACGAAGATGACCGCGCCGGCGGCACCGTTGACGGTAGCGGCGCGCACCTCGCGCTCGGACGCCGCGTAGCTGCGGGCCAGCTTGGCTACCGGGGACGCACCCTCGGCGCGGAACCCGGCAGCGCCCGGGCCGAAGTCCCCGCGCAACACCACGTCGGGATCCAGCACCGATACCAGGCGGTCGAAGTCGCCGCTGCGCCCCGCCGCGAAGAACGCGTCGACGGCCTCGCGTTGCGCGGCGATGTCGCCGTCGGGAGCCGGATCGGCCTGCTCGATGCGCCGGCGCGCCCGGCTGGCCAACTTGCGGGTCGCCTCTGGCGTCCGCTCGACGATGGGTGCGATCTGGTCGAACGGGACGGCGAATACGTCGTGCAGCACGAACGCCAGGCGCTCTGCCGGCGGCAACGTATCCAGCACCACGAACAACGCCAGCCCCACCGCGTCAGCCAGCATCGCCCGGTGTTCGGGATCGAATTCCCCTTCCGCATCCACGATCGGATCCGGCAGACGCGCGACCAGCTCTTCCCGACCCCGGGCGTGGCGGTCGCGCAGCATGTTCAGGCAGATGCGAGCTACCACGGTGGTCAACCAGGCGTCGAGATTGCCGATAGTGTCTGCGCTCGGTGAGGCTGATGCACTGCCGCGCAGCCGCAGCCACGCTTCCTGCACGGCGTCCTGAGCGTCATCGATCGAGCCCAGCATGCGGTAAGCGACGGCGCCCAGCTGTGGCCGGGCCGCCTCGAACCGCGCCGTCAATGACGCATCCACTGTCACGTGCCACCGGCATCCGGGTTGGTCTCGGGCAGGGCGCATACCCGATTGCCGGAAAAGCCGGACGGCCCGATGCCGAGTGCGACGTTGAAGCGGGCACGAAGATTGCCCAGTGTGATGATGTGGGTGAGTCCGACGAGGCGAGCGGTGTCGAAGTGGGCGCGCAGCGCATCGAAAAGCTGGTCTGTCACCTCAACCGGGGTGCGGCTGATCGCAGTGGCGTACTCGAGGATTAGCTTGTCGACATCGGAGAAGCACGAGGCGTTCTGATAATCGGCCATCGCCAGCAGCTCTTCGTCAGTGATCCCCCACTCGCGAGCGATCTGTGAACCGAGGTCGATACAGTACTCGCAGCGTACCGTCGTCGCCGACTTCAGCTCGGCCAGCGCGCGGTGACGGGGACTGAGAATGTCCAGTTTCGCCTCGGCCTGTTCCAACTTGCCGTAGGCGTTGAGCAACCTGGGGATATGCGCATACATCCGCAGCGGTTCGAGCATCCCTGCGGTTTGCAGTCCGGTCATCTGCGCCAGCTTCCGTTTGGTGAAGAAGAAGGCGATCTTGGTGCTCAGGCTGGCGTCGCGGTCGGAG
>Ga0335081_10012773_pt1 | contig 13592 bp, 11 predicted proteins | sample Lox_Sample_35_FD_206713 | JGI IMG/M metagenome (GOLD analysis project Ga0335081, IMG submission 206713) | Soil microbial communities from Loxahatchee National Wildlife Refuge, Florida, United States - Lox_Sample_3.5 | ecosystem: Environmental > Terrestrial > Soil > Wetlands | place: USA...
CGACGCCAACTCCGCCTGCCTGCGCGCCCTGGCTCTGGCCTCTTCGCCGCCCCTGGTGTTGAACCTCACCGGGCCTGAGCGCCTTTCCGTGCATTGGATCGCCACACGCTTCGCGGAGATCTTCGGCGTCGATCCACATTTTGCGGGCGCCGAGTCGGAGACAGCGTTGTTAAGCGACTCTTCTCTCTGCGGCCGGCTCCTTGGCCCGCCCACGATCGGTGCGGAGCAGATGATCGTCATGACCGCCGCGTGGATCCGCGCCGGCCGTCCCACCCTGAACAAGCCCACTCACTTCGAGGTGCGCGATGGCGCCTTTTGATTGGTTCGCGCGCCTGCGCGAAGGGCTGGTGATTCCGGCGCACCCCTTGGCCCTCACAGCCTCGCGGCAGCTCGATGAGCGGCGCCAGCGCGCGCTCACCCGCTACTATCTCGAGGCCGGCGCAGGCGGTGTCGCGGTGGGCGTCCACACCACCCAGTTCGCGATTCGCCAGCGGGGCCTGTATGAGCCCGTGCTGACGCTGGCTGCCGAAGAGACCCGCGAGCGGGCCATAGTAAAGATCGCCGGTGTCTGCGGCGGCCGGAGCCAGGCGCTGTGGGAGGCTCGCGCCGCTCGCGGGCTGGGCTACCATGCAGTGCTCCTGAGCATGGGCGCGCTCGACGGCGCCTCCGTCGATGAGCTGATCGAGCACGCCCGCGCGGTCGGCGAAGTCATGCCGCTGGTGGGCTTCTATCTGCAGCCGGCGGTGGGCGGGCGCCTGCTCGACGCGGAATTCTGGCGCCGTTTCGCGGCGCTCGAATCGGTAGTGGCCATCAAAATCGCGCCCTTCAATCGCTACCACACGCTCGATGTCCTCCGCGGCGTGGCGGAATCCGGCCGTTCCGCCGAGATCGCCCTCTATACCGGAAACGACGACCACATCGTTCTCGACCTGATCGGCAGCTATCGTGGCCTTCGCATGGCCGGCGGTCTGCTCGGCCAATGGGCCGTCTGGACGCGCCGCGCTGTCGAGATGCTCGAAGCGATCCACGGCGACCCCACCGCTCCCGCCTGGCACGACTGCGCCTGGCGACTGACCGACGCCAACGCCGCTCTCTTCGATGTGGCCAACGGGTTCCGCGGCTCGATCGCCGGAATTCACGAGATCCTCCGGCGCCAGGGACTCTTCGAGGGCATCTGGTGCCTGGATCCCGAGGAAAGCCTCTCTCCCGGCCAACTCGCGGAGATCGACCGGGTTTGCCGCGCCTATCCGGAACTGGCCGACGACGAATTCGTGTTGCAGAATCGCGACCGATGGCTCCGATGAGGCACCCAATTTCCACGGTTTCCGAATCCCTGATGCACTACGTCCCTGTCAACTGGCGGTACATTAGAACTGAGGGAGTCAATGTTCACGTGGATTTGCCCGCAATGCGGGCGCGAAGTGCCCCCATCCTACAATGAGTGTCCCGACTGCGCGAAACCCGCCGACCAGGCCGGGAACCTCGCGGGGCAGCCGGCGGCCGAACAACCGGTGGCGGCTCCGCCTGCTTATCAGCCGGCGGACTACCCTCCTCCGGCATATCCGCCGCAGCCGCCCGCGCAGCCCGCTCCCGCGTATCCCTCGCCGGCGGGCCCTCCGTCGCAGGTATACACGCAGCCGCAGGCGGGTTACTATCCGCCGCCGCAAGCCGGGTACCCCCCGAATTATCCACCGCAGCAGGGCTATCCTCCCTATCCGCCGCCGCAGGGCTACCCACAGCAGGGGTATCCGCCACAACAGCCGCCCTACCCGCCGCAGCCCTCTTATCCGCAAGCTTATGCTCCGCCCCAGCAGGGCTACGCGCCGCCGTCTCAAACGTACCCGCCTCCGCAACCGGCGTACCCGCCTCCACCGTCATCGCAGCCTGCGTATCCGCCTCCGCCGGCGAGGCCTCCAGCCGAACCCGCACCGCCTGCGGCCGACACCCAGTCTTCGCGTCCGCCGCGGCCGGCTTCCTTTCTGGGGCTTTCCGGCGGACCACTCATCACCACGGCCCCGCCGCCTGCGAAAGACGCCCCGGGACCTCCTCCTTCCCCGGCCGCGATCTCTCCGGTCAGCCCGCGCGATCTGCCATCGGCCTTTTCCGAGCCCGCCCCGCCTGCCCGCGGTGGCTTGCCCACCTGGCTCCTGACCATCATCTTCGTGGTGATCCTGTTCGGAGTGGTGGGTGGCGCGTACTGGTTCGTGAACTCGTCTCACGGATCGTCCGCGCAGTCACCCTCCGCGAACGTGGAGAACCCCGCGGCCAAGCCCGGCGCCAAGCTCAGCCCCTATCTGAAGATCGTCGAAATCACCGGCGTCCGCTTCGACGAAGATGCCCGGAAGAAACCGATCGTCAGGTTCGTCATTGTGAACCACTCGAACGCCGCCATCGATACTCTGGCGGGCAACGTCACCATCTGGGGCCGGACGCGCAGCTCGGAGGAGGACGCGTACGGAACTTTCACCTTCAAAACCAGCCTCAAGCCGAATGAGGCTAAAGATGTGACTTCGCCCCTGGAAACCAAGAAAAAAATCTACGAGCTGCCGGACTGGCAGAACGTGAGCACCGACGTTCAGATCACCGAGCCAGCTTCTGGAGGTTAGCCCGCGCCTCCGCCAGGCTCGGATCCAGGCTGAGGGCGCGCTCGAAATCGGCGCGCGCCGCCTCCGTTTGCCCCATCGCAGCCAAAGCCACCCCGCGGTTATTCAGGTTGCGCGGATCTCGCGGATCCAGTGCCAGCGCCCGTCCGAATTCCTGGAGAGCCGCTTCCGGACGTCCGGCGGCGAGCAGCGTCTTCCCGGTCTCGGCAGCCACCGCGGGGTCACCTGGCGCGAGAGTGCGCGCCTGAGCCAGCACCTCCAGCGCATGCGGTGCGGGCAATGCCCGCGCCAGTTGAATTTTCGGACGCACCTTTTCCGGCGCCCGTTCGACTGCCTCCTGCCATAGCGATTCCTCGGTCATCCACACCTGGGTCCGCGCCACGCTGGCGAGCGTCAGCGCTGTCGCCGCGCAAATCGCGATCGCCGGACGCCTGACACGCTCCAGCAGAATCCCGATCGCCGCCGCGAATGCGAGCAAAGGAAAATACATCCTCCGATCGGCGGCCAGGTCGGCGGCCGGAAAGAGCGAGGAACTCGGAATCAGCAAAATGAATCCGGCCAGCAGCCAACACGACCACGCCGTCCTCCGCCGCAGCGCGAGCACGATCGCGCCCACGATCGCCAGCCAGGCGGCGACGCCCTCCCAAACGGCCGGCACGCGGATCTCCGGATCGATCGTGAATCCGTAAGGAATCAGCAGCAGTCGAAGATACCGGAGAATCACCGGTCCTTGAGTCAGCAGGTACCGCGATGCGGAGATGGGCGCCTGCAATCCAGCCGGCGCACCCGGAGTCACCGCCGTCGCATAGATCACCCGCGCGCCCGCCGCCAGCGACAGCAGCAGCATCGCAATCGTGACGTGGAGCGGGCCCTCCTGCCGGCCGCGGCCCGTCTCATCGGGCCGCTTTTCTGTTTCGCCCACCACTTCCATCCCCATCACCACCAGAACCAGCGGAAACGCCGCCACTTCCTCCTTCGCCAGCAGCGCTGCTGCGAAGCACGCCACCGCCGCCCACCACCTTCCCGTAATCCAGCACAACCACGCGGCCAAGGCCAGCAGCGTAGCCAGCACGATGCTCCGCCCCCAAACATAATTCACCGCTTCCGCCTGGATCGGATGGACCGCGAAGATCGCCGCCGCGAGGAGCGCGGCCCGTTTCGGGAGCAGCCTCCGCAGACACTCGTACCCCAGGAGGACGCAGCCGGCGTGCAGTGCCAGATTCAGCAGATGATACCCCACAGGGTCGCGCCCGCCGATCTGGTAGTTCAACCAGAAGCTGAGGTACGTGAGTGGCCGCGTCTGCCGCAGCGTCCACACGTCCAGCCAGCCGCGCGCCGAAGTCAGGGCCGCATCCTGAAAGATGGCATAATCGTCAAAGTGAAAACCCGAACCGAGCGAAGCGCCGAAAGCCGCCAACGCACCGGCAAGCAGAAGAAGGCGAGCCCGCATGACCTCTTACGAGCTTACGTGAAACGCCCCAAGACCGCAGCCGAGCGCAAGGAGCGCGTGACGGAGATCCTGCGCCACCTCGACGAAATGTACCCCGGGGCCACCTGCGCCCTCCATCATCACAATCCGTGGGAACTGCTGGTGGCGACCATCCTGTCCGCGCAGTGCACCGACAAACGCGTCAATGAAGTGACGCCGGGCCTGTTTGCCAAATACCCGACCCCCCGGGATTTCGCGGCGGTCCGCCCGGAGGTGCTGGCCGACGACATCCGCAGCACCGGGTTTTTCAACAACAAGGCGAAATCGATCGTGGGCGCCGCCAGGAAAGTGATTGCCGATTTCGGCGGTCAGGTCCCGCGGACCATCGAGGAGATGCTCACGATTCCCGGCGCGGCCCGCAAAACCGCCAATGTCGTGTTGGGCACGGCGTACGGCATCGCGTCCGGCGTCGTGGTGGACACGCACGTCCAGCGGATTTCCCGGCGCCTGGATCTGACGAAGCAGACCGACCCGGTAAAGATCGAACAGGATCTGATGAAGATCATCCCCAAGGACAAGTGGGTGCTCTTTTCCCACCAGGTGATTCTGCACGGCCGGGCGCTGTGCCAGGCGCGCAATCCAAAGTGCGCGGAGTGCACCCTGAATTCTGTCTGCTACGCCAAAGACAAGACCGCCTGACCTTGTCCGGCACTGGCGAGAAGGACTCAGGAAACCGTTTCCTTTCCACCCTTGCCTCTCCCAAACAGGTGCTCCTCCTTCGGTCAGGCGGTGGGACTGCAGGGGTGAACATCGCTCTCGATGAGGGCCCCGGAATCACGATCTGTGACCTCCAGATCCTAAGCGGTCTGCAGATTCATCATGAATTCCTCGGTGACGTCAAGCAGTATGGAGCGCTTTACTCGTCGGTGGCGACCTCCATGCCGGCCGCGCAAGGGATCTGGCAACTGCGGCAGTGCGGTCGGCCGTTGATCGTCACGCGGCATTCGAAGCAGATCCCCATGCCGCAGAGAGGGCCGCGGGGTTCGCCCGTCACCGACCTGCGGAAGCCGCTCACGCCCGACAGTGCTACGGCCGCCGACACCATCGCGCCGGCGGGGACCGTCACGGGCGCGCCGTTCACCGACAGCATGACGGTGTCAGCCATGCGCGTGCTCCTCCTGCTTGCGGCCGGGAAGATAGGGCGCCGACGGGATCGCGGATGGGCGGCCCACGATCTGGTCCGCCACGAGTTTTCCCGTGGCCAGCGAAGTGGTGATGCCGAGTCCTTCGTGGCCCGTGGCGAGGTAGAGTTTTTCGTTTCCCGGCACCGGGCCGATGAGCGGAAGCTTGTCGGGGGTCGCGGCGCGGAATCCCGCCCAGGTGCGGATGGCGACGAGATCGGCGATCTCCGGCATGTATTCTTCGGCGCGCTGGAGCATCCGCCGCAGCATGTAGGTATCGATAGAAGGGCCCTCCGCGCCAAACTGACGCGAGGAGCCGATCAGCACCTGGCCGGTGCGCCGCGGCTGGGCGTTGAACGCAACCGAATCGGCGGTAGTCGAGTGGGCGCTTTTCAAATAGCCCAGTTCGATGAGCACGGCGCGCACAAATCCGGGATAGCGGTCGGTGATCAGAAGGTGGCCTTTACGCTTGCGAACCGGGATTCCCGGCGTCAACTCCGGCGCCCACGCGCCGGCGGCATTGACGGTGACCCCGGCCGAAACCGAGGTGCCATCGCCCAGCTTCATGCTGCCCGCGGTGAGTTCGGCAACCCGCGCGGCCAGACGCACTTCGGCCCCGTGATCACGCGCGCGCTCCAGCAGGAAGCGCGCCGCGCAGGGAGGGTAGAGTACGGAATCGTCCGGCACGAGCAGCGCGCCCGCGAGTCCCGGGCGAAGATGCGGTTCAGCCTCGGCGAGTTGCTGGGAATCGAGCACCTCGGAGCGCACGCCGATGCCATCCAGCAGTGTCTTTTTGCGGCGCACCTCGGCCATCTCTTCCTCGTCTGCGGCCACCCAGAGAGTGCCGCAGGGCAGATACTCGACGCCGGCGGGAAGCTCGCGCTGAAGCTCGATCCACAAGGTGCGGGAGTACAGCGTGAGGGCGATCTGCGCGGGCGAGTCGTCCATCACCACAATGTGGCCCATGCCTGCCGCGGTGGCGCCACCTCCGATCGGCCCCGGCTCGATCACGATCACCGAGAGCCCCGCCGCGGCACACTCGGCGGCGCAGGCAGCGCCCACAATGCCGCCGCCGGCGATGGCTACGTCGTAGCTGGCGCGCATGCTTCGCGGATTCCGTAGCAGAAGGGATCGCGCTGGTCCAGAATCAACTCCGCGTCGGCATTCACAAAGGCCGAGCCGGTGATTTCGGGATAGAGTTTGCCGTCCACCAACGAGACCGTCCCTTCGAAGATGCTGCCGACGATGCTCTCCTGGCGCCAGATCTGGCCGGGGCGCAGCTTCCCATCGGCGTAGAGGCAGGCCAGCTTGGCGCTGGTGCCGGTGCCGCAGGGCGAGCGGTCGTAGGCCTTGCCGGGGCAGAGCACGAAGTTTTTGCTGTCGGCGATGGGATTGGTGGGGTGCCCGAACAGCTCGATGTGATCGATCTCGCCGCCATTCGCGCCGGTGATGCCGTGGGCCGCGAGTCCCTGACGGATGCGCCAGGAAAAATCGGTGAGTTCGTCGAGGCGGCTCAAGCTCAGCTCCTGGCCATGGCCGCTGCACAGGAAAAACCAGTTGCCGCCCCACGCGATGTCGCCGTAGACCCGCCCGATGCCCGGGGCTTCGACCGGAACGTGCATGGCGTGCCGATAGCTGGCCACATTGCGGATGGTGACGCGCCCGTCGCCGCGCAGGTGAGCTTCCACGATGCCGGGAGGCGTTTCCAGGCGGCACACGCCGCCGCGGACGCGGCCGAGATAATCCAGCGTCACCGCCAGCCCGATGGTGCCGTGGCCGCACATTCCGAGGTAGCCGACATTATTGAAGAAGATGACGCCGGCATCGCAGGAGGGGTCCAAGGGCTCGCACAGAAGCGCGCCCACGATGGCGTCGTTGCCGCGCGGCTCATTCACCATAGCGGATCGGAAGACGTCGAACTCCGAGCGAAAGCGCTCCAGGCGCGTGGTAATCGGGCCGGAGCCCAGGTCCGGCCCTCCCGAGACTACCACCCTGGTGGGTTCGCCGCCGGTGTGGGAGTCCACCACGCGGACGCGTCCGTTCATCGCACTGCCGCCGAGGCGGGACGGGTGGCGATGGCACGGCGGATGACGCCCAGAATCTCGTCGCGCTCGGCGCCGGCGATGGGCAGGCGAGGCGCGCGCACCATTTCCGATCCGAGCCCGGCTTCGGCCATCGCGAGCTTGATGTACTGCACCAGCTTCACCTTGGTGTCGAGGTGCAGCAGCGGGGTGTACCAGCGGTAGAGCTCGCGCGCTTCGTCCCACTTGCCGGCCGTGGCGAGATCCCATAGGGCGCGGTTCTCGTCAGGGAAGGCATTCACCAGGCCGGAAATCCAGCCTTGCGCGCCGAGCAGAATGCTCTCCAACACGAGGTCGTCCACGCCGCCGAACAGGATATAGCGGTCGCCTACGATGTTCACCAGGTCGGTGATGCGGCGCACATTTTCAGAGGACTCCTTGATGGCCACGATGCCGGGCTCGTCGGCCAGCTCGGCGAACATTTCGGGCGACACGTCCACGCTGTAAGACACCGGGTTGTTGTAGACCATCACGGGGAGCCCGGTGGCGCGCGTGACGGTGCGGAAGTGCTGGATGGTCTCACGCTCGTCGGATTTGTACACCATGGCGGGCAGTACCATCAGGCCGTCAATTCCGATCGCTTCAGCTTCGCGCGCGAAACGGCAGCCGAGCGCGGTGGTGTACTCGGCAACTCCGGTCAGGACTGGAATGCGGCCGCGAACAGTCTGCTTCATTTCGCGGAGGACTTCCAGCTTCTCGTGGGGTTCGAGCGCGGTATTCTCCCCGACCGTTCCCAGGAGAACCACCCCGTGGATGCCGGCCTGGATGAGGGTTTCCAGGTGCCTGGCAGTGGCGGCCAGGTCGAGCGACTGATCCTGGCGAAACTGTGTGGTGATCGCGGGGAATACTCCCCTCCAAGTGACTTTCATGTGCGGTTGACCTGTTGTTGATTATAAGACGAGGGTGGATGGCAACGGCGACGACCGCTTCGCCGCCGCGAATTACGCCAGGTTGAGGACTTGCTTCACGGTGCCGCTCTGCTCCTCGATCTTCTTCTGCAGCAGCATCAGGGCGTAAATCAGCTGCTCGGGACGCGGCGGGCAGCCGGGCACGAACACGTCGATCGGAATCACCTGGTTGACGGGAATGAGCGCGTAGTTATTGAAGACGCCGGTGGAGGTGGCGCAGGCGCCCATGGATATCGCCCACTTGGGCTCCGGCATCTGCTGGTACAGATGGCGGATGACGGGGGCCATTTTCTGCGAGACGCGGCCGGCGATGATCATGAGATCGGATTGCCGGGGCGAGCCGCGGAAGACCTCCGCGCCGAAACGGGCGATGTCGAACCGCGACGCGCTCATCGACATCATTTCGATCGCGCAGCAGGCCAGGCCGAACGTCATGGGCCAGATGGAGTTCTTGCGTGCCCAGTTCACGGCGCTGTCCAGGGTGGTGAACAGGAACCCCTCCGCTGCCGCCGCGGCGGCATTATCCACAGCATAATCGTCCAGCCGTTTAAAGAGATCCGGATCGCTGGCAAGGGGCGTATTCATACCCTTATCTTCGCATGGGATAGGGTGCTCTAGTAAAATTGAGATGAGCCAGTCTTCCTTTTCATGCCAACCGATACCTTCCTCGAGTTGCTCGAGCGCGCCGCCGCTGTGTCTGGAATCGAACCGGAGTTCTGGGACATCTGGGGCCGCCACCATGTCACCACGCCGGAGGCGAAACAGATCATATTGCAGGCCATGGGAGTCGCGTCAGCAGACGAAGGGAGTCTTTCGGCGTCGCTCGAGGCTCGCACGCGGCGTGAGTGGGAACGGCTGCTCCCGCCGACGTTGGTAGTCAGCGAGTCCCAGGCGAGAGAGATCGTGTTGAGCGTGCCAGGTGAATGGTCCGGGGAACGCGCGCGAATCTTGGTCCGCCGCGAGGACGGGGCGCTGTTCCAACAGGAGATTCACCTGCAGGAGCTGCCGCCGGCCGAATCGACCGAACTCGATGGCCGCCAATGGGTGCGGAAAGCGGTGCCGATTCCAGGGGAGCTGCCGCTCGGGTATCACGACGTCTCGGTGGAGGTGGGCCCGACCCGCGCCACGTGCCGGTACATCGTGACGCCGGACCGGGCCTGGAGCGCGCCTGAAGGCAGCAGCCGGTCGGCGGGAATTGCCATCAGTCTCTATGGGGTTCGCTCGGAACGGAACTGGGGGTGCGGCGATTTTCGGGACCTTCTGGACGTAGTCGACTGGGTCTCGGAGCATCTGGAGGCTGGCTTCGTGGCGTTGAACCCGCTGCACGCGATCCACAACCGGCAACCCTTCAATACCAGCCCCTATCTGCCGAACTGCATTTTCTACCAGAACTTCCTGTACCTGGATGTGGAAGGCATGGACGAATTCGCGGGCTGCCGGCGGGCGCGGTGCCTGCGCCAATCGGCTGACGTCGCGGCGGAGATCGAGGCGCTGCGCCGGTCGCCGCTGGTGGAGTACGAACGGGTGGCGGCTTTGAAGCTCCGGTTTCTGAAGCTGCTGTTTCTGCAATTCCTGCGGGAGCGGCGGGCGGGGTCGGCACGGGCCGCGGAATTCGAGGACTTCTGCGCGCGAGAGGGCGATCTGCTGGAAAAGTTCGCTACATACTGCGCCCTAGATGAGCACCTGCACCAGCGCGATCCGAATGTCTGGCACTGGAAGGAGTGGCCGCTGCCGTATCAGGACCCCTCATCGGAGAAGACCCTGGCGTTTCGCAAGCGCTACTGGCGGCGCGTGATGTTTTACCAGTATCTGCAGTGGCAGATCGACATCCAACTCGGCCGTGCCCAGCAAAGAGCGCGCGACCGCCATCTTCCCATCGGCCTCTATCACGATCTCGCACTGGCCACGGACTCTTTCGGGTCGGATTTGTGGGCGCACCGGGCGTTCTTCATCGCGGGCTGCCGGGTGGGATCGCCTCCGGACGACTTTGCGCCCAAAGGCCAGGATTGGGGGTTCCCCCCGCCGAACGCCGAGCGCCACCGCGAGGACGGATACCGGCTGTTTGCCGAATCGATCCGCAAGAATTGCCGGCATGGCGGCGCGTTGCGGATCGACCACGTGATGCGTCTCTTTCGCCTGTACTGGATTCCCACCGGCAGCGATGCGACCGGGGGTGCGTATGTGCGGGAGCGATCGCTGGACTTGTTGCGGATTCTCGCTTTGGAGAGCGTGCGCAACCAGGTGATGGTGGTCGGTGAGGACTTGGGAACCGTGGAGCCGGCAGTGCGTGAGACGCTGGCGCGTTTCGGGATTCTGAGCTACCGGCTGTTCTACTTCGAGAAGAACGAGCGGGGGGAGTTTCGGCGTGACAGCGAGTATCCGAAGCAGGCGGTCGTCTCATCGACCACTCACGATCTTCCCACACTGTCGGGATTTTGGGGTCTGGCGGATGTGGAGGCGCGGCGGGCGGCCGGCATGCTGGATGACGCAGGGTTTCGATCGCAGGTGGCGGGGCGCAGGGAGGAGAAGCAGAAGATGCTGGATCTTTTGTTTCGCCTCGAGCTGATGCCCCCTCACTTGCCCCGGCAAGAGGATGCTTATCCCGAACTGACCGGCGAACTGCACAACGCGATCGTAGGCTTTCTGGCGAGAACGCCCTCGCAACTGCTGGCGATCAACCAGGAGGATCTCACCAAGGAACGGTACCAGCAGAATTTGCCGGGAACTACCTGGCAGTACCCGAATTGGAGCCGCAAAATGCGCTTTACCGTGGAAGACTTGCGGTCGGAATCGGAAGCTCGCGGTTACACCTTGATGTTCCGGAACTGGATTGTGAAATCGGGACGCGGGAACCACGGGACTCCTGGATCGGGAAGTTGACTTCGGGCGAAGCGGCCAAGGACGGTTTCACGAGAGTCCGTAGGGATTCGCCCTTCTGTCGTGGCGCGCGGGCGAAGTGAGCGGCGCCGCTGGGTTTTTTCCCCGAACCCCTAAAGCAAAGCCGGGCATCGGCCGATATTTAGAACTGATGGCATTCGCGCGGGGAGACCGGCAAGCTCTGCGAAACACGCGCTGGGTGATCGGCGTGAGTGTGGTCCAGATCGCCTGTTTTCCGGTGGTCCTTGGTTTGAAATGGCATGCCGGCGCCGAACTGCATACTCTGCTCGAGGCAATCAGCACCCAGCTTGCGCTCATGGCCGGGGCGATCTCGCTGGCGCGTTACTATGCCAGGCGGAGCAGTGTTTTCCTGCTCCTGGGGACGGCCCTGCTCGGCGCGGCTCTGCTCGACGGGTATCATGGCCTGATCACATCTTCGTTTCTGGCCGGCAGAATGCCCTCCGCCTTCTCTGCGCTCACCCATTGGAGCGGGGCAGTATCTCGGGTCTTCCTCTCGGTCTTTCTCTGCGCCACCCTGTGGGTGTGGAAGAACCGGCCAATCGCCTCTCGCTCGGCTGAGCGGACAGTCTATGCGGCGGTCGGGTCCTGGACCCTCGTCGCCTTTGTGTTCTTCCTCGTTGTGCCGATGCGCCCGGCGTTTTACCCGGATCTGATCGTGCACCGCCCGGCCGAACTCGTTCCAGCCGGGCTCTTCCTCACAGCTTTAGTGGGTTATTACCGGAAAGGAGCGTGGAAGTTCGACGCCTTCGAATTCTGGCTGCTCCTTTCGATGATCCCGGCAGCCGCCGGACATCTGCTGTTTCTCTCGATCTACGTGAAACCTGGCGATGTGCTGCACATCTCGGCGCACATTTTGAAGGTGTTCAGCTATGGATGCATCCTGAATGGCCTGTTAGCCAACATGTCTTCGGCGTTCCGGACGGAAGTGGAGCATGCGGAGCACCTGCGCGAAGCCAACCTGACCCTGGCGCGGGAAGTCCTGGAGCGAAAGCGGGCCGAGACCGAGTTGCGCATCGCCCACGACGAACTGGAAGCCCGTGTGAAGGAACGCACGGCGGACCTGGGCGCCGCGAACCGGGCTTTGCAATTGGAGGTGGAAGAACGGAGCAGGGCCGAGCGCGTGGCAGAAGCGGCGAGCCGCGCCAAAAGCGACTTCCTCGCCAATATGAGTCACGAGATCCGTACCCCGATGAATGGCATCATCGGAATGGCGGAACTCGTCCTGGACAGCAACCTGACGGCCGACCAGCGCAGTTGCCTGGAAGTCGTCAAGAGTTCGGCCGATTATCTTCTGGGCCTGCTGAATGACATCCTCGACTTTTCCAAGATCGAGGCGGGCCGGCTGGAATTCGAATCCATCGACTTCGACTTGAAGCGCACGCTTGACGACACCTTGGAGGTGCTGACGTTTGCGGCGCGCCGGAAGGGGCTCCAGGTGAGGAGCAGGATTGAGCCGGATGTCCCCGACAGGCTTCGGGGAGACCCGGCAAGGCTGCGGCAGGTGATCCTGAACCTGGTGGGCAACGCCATCAAATTCACCGAGCATGGGGAAGTCAGGCTTGGAGTTGCGGTTGCCGGACAAGCGGACGGCGTCCACGTACTCCATTTCCGGGTCGCAGACAGCGGTATCGGCATCAGCCACGACAAGCAGAAGGCCATTTTCGGTGCCTTCACGCAGGCAGACAGCTCGATGAGTAGAAAATACGGAGGCACGGGCCTTGGCCTGGCGATCTCCTCGCGCCTGGTGGCGATGATGGGTGGAGAGATCTGCGTCGAAAGCGAGCCCGGGGTCGGCAGCACCTTTCACTTCTCGGCCCGGTTCCAACCCCCGGCGCAACCAGAGCCGGAATCGCCGGCCGGAAAATCATCTTCAAAGCCTGCGCCACCCGAGAGCCTCCCGCGGCTGCGCGTGCTGGTAGCCGAAGATAATCCGGTGAATCAGAAACTTGCCGTGCGAATCCTGGAGAAGCACGGCCACACGGCCGCCGTGGCGGCGAACGGAGAGGAAGTGCTGTATCGGTTGGATGCCGAGGAGTGGGATCTCGTTCTGATGGACGTTCAGATGCCGGGTATGGACGGCCTGCAAGCCACCCGCGAGATTCGAAGACGGGAGATCCAAACCGGGCGGCACCTGCCGATTGTGGCCATGACGGCGCACGCGATGGCCGGAGACCGAGACCGTTGCATCGCGGCCGGCATGGACCGGTACGTCTCGAAACCGCTCAGCAAGGACGATCTGCTGTCCGAAATGGCGGCGGCCATGGCCGGCAGCCATCAAGACCTGCCTGCAGACGCGTGCCCGTGCCTTCTGGAAGGCTAGAGCGAGCCACGGTTCACGTTTTCCTCCATGCAGCCGAAATGGAAGTTATGAGGCTGCATTTTGGCTGCAAGTCATGCGGATATTCGGCGGCAGTTCTTTTTCTCGTGGCGCCTGCCGTCGCTCAACAACAGGATACGGGAGATACTGCCGATACGGCCAGCCGAGGCCGGAT
>Ga0335081_10012774_pt1 | contig 13591 bp, 10 predicted proteins | sample Lox_Sample_35_FD_206713 | JGI IMG/M metagenome (GOLD analysis project Ga0335081, IMG submission 206713) | Soil microbial communities from Loxahatchee National Wildlife Refuge, Florida, United States - Lox_Sample_3.5 | ecosystem: Environmental > Terrestrial > Soil > Wetlands | place: USA...
TGACTTGGAGGACTCTGTCTGCCGTGCGGGAGCTGCCGCATGGCGGCCGCTCCCGCGACGGGCGCTGCCGTTACTTGTTCGCGGCCTCCTTCGGCAGGTGGACGAAGGACGGGAAGACGAGCTTCGCCTGCGCCACATTCGCCGGCCAAACCGCAACTTGCTTGCCGCTCTGCCACTGAATGTCGATGCCGGTCACCAGTCCCTTGCCGTATTCGAGACCGTGCGTGTACTGCTCGTTCTTGCCGTAGAACTTGATCCGGCCGATGGTGCCGACATAGTCGGTCTTCTCCAGCGCGTCGACCATCTTGTCGGGATCGGTCGATCCCGCGCGCTTGATGGCTTCGGCCAGCACATAGATCATGTCATAGGCGGTGTAGCCGTCATACGCCGGCGTATCGCCGAAGCGCTTGCTATAGGCCTCGGTGAAGGGGTTCGTCTTCGGCGTCGTGGCGACACCCGGCGCCGCGGCGCTGGCGGTGATGACGCCCTCGGCGGCGCCGTTCGTGTCCTTCCAGAAGGTGCTGGTGGTCGCCTGCGAGCTCTGGCCGGCCATGGCGATCGGCACCTGCTGGTCATGCCACTGCACCGTCGGCTGCACGCCGACATGGCTGATGCCGGTGGTGATCAGGTCGGGATGCTCACCCTCGATCTTGTTGAAGATCGGCGTGAAGTCGGTGGTGTCGGGGTTGAAGCGGATGTGGTCGAGCACCTTGAGCCCGGCTTCCGGCAGGCATTTGAGGAATTGCTCGTCCAGTGGCGTGGTCCAGGCGGCATCCTCGCTCATGACCACGGTCGATTTCATGTGGTAGGGCCCGACCAGCATGTCGTGCTCGGCATCGCAGATCGACTGGGCGATGAAGGCGGAGTTGAGCCAGCCCATGAAGGTGTATTTGTAATGCGCGTAGTCCTCATGCACATGCTTCGGAATATCCGTGCTGGCCGCGCCGGCCGTGATCAGCGGCATGTGGAGGCGCGCCGACCAGGGCTCGATGGCGAGCGCCACCTCGCTGATATAGGTGGCGACCACGGCCGAGACCTTGTCCTGGTTGACCGCGCGCTGGAACGCGCGCACCGCATCCGCGGACGAGGAGTGGTCGTCATAAGTGACGATCTCGATCTTGCGGCCGTCGACGCCGCCATGGGCGTTGATCTCGTCGGCCGCCATCTGCGCCGCCTTGGTCAGCGAAGCGCCCGCGACCGAGGATTCCTCGCCGATGACGCCGATCTTGATCGGCTCGGCCGCCCAGGCCGAGCCGGCGAGGCCGAGCGCGGTGGCAGCCGTGCCGGCGAGAAGGAGCTTACGGGCAAGACGCGTGGAGGGGTGTTTGGCAGGGGCGATAGGCATTTCATCCTCAGCGGTTTTTGGCCATGACGGGTGGCCGGTTGATGGAGAACGACGCGAGCGGCGCGCGGGTTACCGTGCGCCTTCGCTTCCCGCGTGCGAAAAGGGCAGCGCTTTTGCCATTTGGCAAGTAAAAAAAAGGTCAGGTACGGGAGAACGCCCAAATTACAACGCCACTCGCCTTAAGCGGCACAATCCCAGGTTCCCCTGCCCTCAATAGGCGAGGAACCCGCCATCGACCGGCAGGGTAACGCCGGTGATGTAGCGGGCCATGTCCGAGGCGAGGAACACCGCTACCGGCGCGATGTCCTCCGGCGTGCCGATACGGCCAAGCGGGATGCGCGATTCGAAATTCTTCATATAGGCCGGGTTCTCGCGCGCCTTGGCGTTGAGCGGCGTGGCGATGAGGCCGGGACCGATGGCATTGACGCGGATGCCGAGCGGCGAGAGCTCGATGGCAAGCGCCTTGGTGAGCGCGCGAACGCCGCCTTTCGAGGTGGTATAGGCGGCGGAATTGGGCAATGCCACAAAGGACTGGATCGAGCCGATATTGACGATCGCGCCCTTTGTCTCCTTGAGTTGGTCGAGAAACGCCGTCGTCATGAAATAGGGGCCGTCGAGATTGACGGCGAGCGTCGCGTCCCAATCCTGGCGCGCCGCCGGATCGGTCACGGGCCCGCGGCGAATAATGCCGGCGTTGTTGACCAGCACGCCGATGTCTCCCGCCGCGCGCCGCACGGCGGCGGCCAGCGCATCGCATTGCGCGCGGTCGCTCACATCGCAGGCGAAGCCGAGCGCGTTGCCGCCGATGGCGCGTGCGGTGCGCTCGGCGGTCTCGCCTTTGACGTCGACGGCGATGACGCGCGCGCCGGCCTTTGCCATGGCAGAGGCGATGCCTTCGCCGATGCCCGATCCCGCGCCGGTGACGAGCGCGGTCCTGCCGCCGAGCAATCCTTCCACGGGCCGCCTCCCTATCTGGCGGCGCGCTTGCGGCGCCGCTTATGTCTCGTGTCGCTATGGCGCGGCATCGCCGCGGCGTCAACCGGCGCCTGGCGGCGTCTCGCGCAGCACGCGCAGCGTCAGGAACGGCATCATGCCGCAGAGCAGGCTCACCACGGCGAAGCCGATCACCCAATTGTAGCCGCCGCTCCAATCATGCAGCAGGCCGCCGGCCCAGGAGCCGATCGCCTGGCCGGTGCCCGAGCCGATGGTGATGGCGCCGAAGATGGTGGCCGCCATCCGGCCGCGGAAGAGCCGCATCGCCGTGGCCGAGATCAGCGGTCCGCGCGAGCCCAGCGTGCTGCCGAAGCAGAGGACGAAACCGGCGAGGAGCCAGGGGCTGGGATGCACGCTCAGCAACCACAGCATGGCGACGCCGGCGAGCGTCACGACGTAGCTCAGCAGCACCGAGGGGCGGCGCCCGATGACGCCGTCGAGCCAGCTCACCGCGATCATGCCGATGGGCAGCAGCGCCCCGCTGAAGCCCCAGGCCGTCGCCGCTTCCATTGGCGCGAAGCCGACATCGCGCAGATAGGCGACAACCTCGACGGCGACGGCAAACATGCCGACGCTGGTGAAGAAGAAAGTCGTGAAGAGGCCCCAGAAGCCGGCATGCCGCATCGCCTGCAGCAGGGTGATGCCGCTGGCGAAGGCCGTGTCGTGATGCGTCTCGCTGGCGCGGACGAGCTCCGGATGGCCGCGGCGCCAGGCGCGCCAGGGCAGCAGCAGCATCGGCAGCAGCAGGACCAGCAAACCCGCGCCGAGCCAGCGATAGGCGCCTTGCCAGCCGAAACGCTCGACCAGGAACTGCGTCAGCGGTACCAGAACGAGGATGCCGACGCCGTAGCCGGAGAAGACGACGCTGGCGGCGGTGACCAGCCGCTTGCCGTACCAGCGGCTCAACAGCGCGATGTTCGGGACATTGCCGAGACAGCTGGCGGCGATGCCGACGCCGAGACCGGCGGCTGCCTGGAGCTGCCAGAGCGATTGGGCGAAAGCGGCGAGCGACAGCGCGCCGCCGAGCAGCCCGAAGCCCAAAGCGTAGACCAGGCGCGGCCCGGAGCGGTCGAAGAGCCGGCCGACCACCGGGCCGATCAGGCCGCTGGTGAGCGCGTAGAAGGAATAGATCGAGACCACCTCGGCGCGATCCCAGCCGAAATGCCGCGACAGCGGCACGACGAAGACGCTGAAGCTGTCCGGAATGCCGCGCGCCAGCAGCCCCGCGACGAAGCAGAAGACGAGCACGCCAAGCGCCGTGCGGCGCGGATCGGCGGTTCTCATCCCCAGGGACCGCGCCGCTGCGGCCGGCGCGCCGAGAAGGCGGCGCTGCGCCGCGGCTGCAGCATCCCGACGCCGCGGCGGCGGAAGACCGGCACCAGCAGCATGCCGAGCACGAAGCCGCCGACATGCGCCCAGAAGGCAATGCCCGGCTCGCCGGAAGCGGTGGCGAGCGCGCTCAAGAGCTGCATCAGGAACCACAAGCCGAGCACGATCACCGCCGGCACGGCGATGAGCCGCACGAAGATGAAGATCCAGACGAAGACGACGATGTTGCTGCGCGGATGGAGCACGAGATAGGCGCCGAGCGTGCCGGCGATGGCGCCGCTGGCGCCGATCAGCGGCACCTCGGCGCCGGGATCGGCGGCCGCTTGCGCCAGCGCTGCGGCGATGCCGCTGAGGAGATAGAAGACGAGATAGCGCGGCGCGCCCATCGCGCTCTCGACGCCGCGGCCGAAGAGCCAGAGATAGAGCATGTTGCCGAGGAGGTGCAGCCAGCCGCCATGCAGGAACATGGAGGTGACGAGCGTCGCCCAGGGCGGCACGAGCTGCAGCTCGTGCGGCAGCCGGGCACTGCCGAAGAGCGACGCCGGCACCATGCCATAGGCAAACGCGATCGCCTCTTGCGCGCGCGGGCCGAGGCTCAGCTGCCAGAGGAAGACGAGGGTGCAGGTGGCGATGAGGCCATACGTGACGACGGGCACCGTGATGCGCGGGTTGTCGTCATAAAGCGGCAGGACCAGCATCGTTCAGCGCCGCCCCTCCGGCATCGCGGCGCGGCCCCAGCCGACCGCGGCGTAGATCAGCGGCGTCATCGCCGTGGCGATGACCAGCTTGACGAGATACTGGCCGAGAATGGTGCGCAGCAGCGGCGCCGCGCCGGCAAAGGCGATGGTGATGAACAGCGTGGTGTCGACGAGCTGGCCCAGCAGCATGCTGCCCCAGCTTCTGAGCCAAAGCTGCTCGCCGCCGAGGCGCGTGCGCTTCAGCAGGAAGAACCCGACCACGTCGAGATGCTGGCCGACGAGATAAGCGGTCCAGCCGCCGAGCAGGAGGCGGAGCGATGAGCCCAGCACCTCGGCGAAGGCGCGCTGATGCGTCCAGATGTCTGCCGCGGGAAGATGGATGGCAAGCTCGAAAAAACCGACCGAGAGCGCCATGGCGGCGAGGCCGAGATTGACCACCAGCCGGGCGGCGGCGCGGCCGAAGAGCTCGGCAATGGAGCCGAGCAGCACGAAGCTCAGCATATAGCTGATGACCGTCGCCGAAGCCGCGAGCCCGAGCGGCAGCGCGATCAGCTTCGAGCCCGCCGCATTGCTCGAGATCACCAGGCTGGTGTGAATCGTCAGCAGCACGACGAAAACGCGCATGTTGCTGTCGGTGAGCGCTACCGGCGCGGCCTGCTTCATCCTCTCCCCCGCGCCTGTCATGCCCTGCCCGGGCCGGCTTGTCGATGGGGAAGGGCGGATTGATCTCGATCAATGATCGGCCGGGCGTTTGCGCCGCATGATGCGGCAACGCTTTCCAGGGGAGAGGATGATGGTTGGAATCGTGCTCAGCGCCCAGCAGGTGAAGGCGGCGCCGCCCGCCGTCCGGCAATGGCTCGAGCAGCAAATGGCCGCCGATCTTTGGCCGGAAGAAGCCGAGTCGTCGGCCCAAGCGGCGGCGCCGGAGACGCCGGTCGAGTTCGACCCCGAGCGCATTGCCGCCTGCACGTTGCCCGAAGCGATCGCGATTTTCGAGCGCATCCGCCATGACGGCCTCGCCTGTCGGGTCTTTCTCGAATTCGGCCAGGAGCCCGTAGCGACGCTCCACGCTTCGCCGCTTTATGCTCTCGACATCGCCGATATCGTGCGCCACACCGGCATCACCAGCGGCAACCAGCTCGTCGCCTGCCTCAATCTCATCAATTCCGCGCTGCAAGTGGTGCGCGGCGATCCGACGGCGACGCTCTTCGCCTTCGACCGCGACGGCCGCTGCTATGTGCAGGAGCTGACGCACCGTGCGCTCCATCTCATGCGGCGCGACCTGCTGTCGCCCCGCGTCCCGCCGCAGCCCTTGACGCATGCGACCATCCCGGTCACCTGCGATCCGCCCTATCGCGCCGCTGAGCCAGCCATCGAGGCCTCGGCGCTGATCTGACAGCGCAGTCGCCGCGGGCCTTTCGCCACGGCAAAGCCGGGGAGTTGAGGCGAAGACCGCGCGAAGTTTCCGCGTATCCGCGGCGACTCCCGCGCGGCGGAAAGAATTGGGCAGGGATTGTTGCCTAGCCTCCAGCCATGATGGATGGAAGCGAGCGCATCGCCGCGGCGGAAGCGGCGCTTGGGCGGCCGGCGGTGCGGCTCCCCGGGCAGATCGGCATCATTATCGCCGTTTCGGGGTTCAAGCTCTCCTGCCTGCTCTTCGGCGGCGTGGGCGCGAAAGATGCCGGCTATGGCGGTGTCCAGATCGGCGCCCTCGTCAAGGTGCCGACCGCCAGCTCCGCCGCTTACGGCTTCGTCGGGACCTTGTCTTTCGCCGACCCGACCCAGGCGGCGCCGACGGCGATCGCCGAAGTCGATCTCCTCGGCGAGACGCTCAGCGGCGCGCGCGGCGGCTTCGCACGCGGCATCTCGGTCTATCCGGTGCTGGGCTCGCCGCTTTTCGCCGCGACCTCCGACGACATCGCGCTCATCTACGCCAAGCCCAACACCTGGACGCTTGCCATCGGCTCGCTGCATCAGGACGAGACGCGGCCCGCCTATCTCCTGTCGCAGGAATTCCTGTCAAAGCATTCGGCTATCGTCGGCACCACCGGCTCGGGCAAATCCTGCGCCCTCACCTTGATCCTGCGCACTTTGCTGAGCGCCCATCCCAACGGCCATGTCGTGCTGCTCGATCCGCATGGCGAATACGCCGCCGCCTTTCCCGATCTCGCCGAGCGCGTCACCCCTGACAGGCTGCAGCTCCCCTATTGGCTGTTCAGCTTCGAGGAAACCTGCGAGGTGTTCTGCTCGTCGGATCCCATCGCGCGGTCACGCGAGACCCCGATCCTGAAAGACGCGATCCTGGCGGCGAAGCAAGACTACCTCTGCGACGACGCGGCCAAGGTGGCGCAGCTCACCGTCGACACGCCCGTGCCCTATCGCATCAACCGGCTGGAGAAGCGCATCGCCGAGGCGATGGGCAAGCTCGACCGGCCGGACAGCTCGCTGCCCTATGTCCGGCTGCTGGCGACCATGGAGGCCTTGCGCAAGGACCGGCGCTACGCCTTCATGCTCGAGGGCCTCGCCCTGCGCGACGGCATGGGCGAAATCCTGTCGCGCCTCCTGCGTATCCCGGTCGAAGGCAAGCCCATCACCATCATCGACATCTCCGCCGTGCCGTCGGAGATCGTCAACGCCGTGGTCTCGGTGCTGTGCCGGCTGATCTTCGACTTCGCGCTGCACAGCGAGCGCGAAGAGGCGATCCCTGTCCTGATGGTGTGCGACGAGGCGCATCGCTACATCCCGCGCGACGAGCGCCTCGGCTTCGAGCCGACCATCCGCTCGATCTCGCGCATCGCCAAGGAAGGGCGCAAATACGGCGTCTCGCTCTGCCTGGTGACGCAGCGTCCGGCCGAGCTCAGCGAAACCATCCTGTCGCAATGCAGCACGATCTTCGCGCTGCGCATGAACAACGAGAAGGACCGCAGCTATGTCCGCGCGATGCTGCCGGACGATGCGGCCGGGCTGATGGCGGCGCTGCCGACCCTGCGCCAGCGCGAGGCGATCGCGGTGGGCGAAGGCGTCGCCCATCCCATGCGCATCCGCTTCGCCGATCTGCCGCCGGAGCACCGTCCGCGCGGCGAGGCGGCCAACTTCCCCAAGGCCTGGGAAGACGACCGCAAGGGCCGCGACTTCGTCAACGAGATCATCGAGCGCTGGCGCCAGAAATAGCCGTGCCGTCGCGCCAGAAGGCGGCGACGAAGCCGGCGGTCAGCGCCAGCATCAACAGCACCGTCGCCACCGCGCCGGGCCAGCCGAAGCGCTCGAAGGCGAAGCCCGGCAGAACGCCGCCGACGCTGCCGCCGATGTAGTAGCAGGTGACGTAAAGCCCCACCGCCGAGGAGCGGCCGTCGCGCGCGGTGACCGCGACGAAGCCGGTCGCTACCGCCTGGCAGACGAAGCCACAGCCGGCGCTCATGGCAAGGCCGACGAGGATCGCCGCCAGCGAGGGCAGCAAGGTCAGCAGCATCCCCGCCGCCCAGAGCGCCACGAGGCCGATGACGAGCGTGCGGCGGCCGAAGCGCGCGACCGCCCGTCCCGTCAGCAAGGTGGTCACCACCCCGACGAGATAGACCACGAAAATGCCGCCGAGCTCGGCCGGCGTCAGGTTGAAGGGCGGCGCTGCCAGGTGAAAGTTCACATACGTGAAGCTGGCGATGAAGGTGAACAGCACGCCGAAGCCCACCGCATAAGTGGCGACGAGCCGCGGATTGCCGAGATGGCGCAGCATCTGCCGTGCCGACGCGGCAAAGCCCGGCGAGCGCACGAAGCGCCGCTCGTGCGGCAGCAGCCAAAGCACGCCGAGCGCCGCCGCCAGCGTGATCCCGGCGAGGCTCATGAAGGCGCCGCGCCAGCCGATCGGTCCCGCCAGCAGCCCCGGAAGGAAGCGGCCGAGGAAGCCGCCGAAGCTGCTCGCCGAGAGATAGATCCCGGTCGCCGAGGTGGCTTCGGCCGCCGGCAGCTCATCGCCGATATAGGCAATGGTGACGGCGAAGATCGGCGGCAGCAGCAGCCCCTGGACGAAGCGCCACAGCACCATGGTGTGCAGCCCGCCGGCGAGGCCGAGCAGCGCCGTCGGCGCCACCAGGGCGAACATGGCGCTGACGATGACCCGCTTACGGCCGAGCACATCGGCGACCGTGCCGGTGAAGGGCGCAATCAGCGCGATCGCCAGGGTCGTGGCGCTCACCAGCAGACTCACCGCGCTGGCGCCGGCGCCGAGCTGCTGCGACAGCAACGGCAAGAGCGCTTGCGGCGAATAGAGATTGATGAAGGTGATGCAGCCCGCCAGCGCGATGGCGGCCCGCCGCCGGTCGAGCATCACTCCCCTCCGCGGCGCCGCGTCATGGCGGGCACCCCCTGAGACAGAAGGGCCGCCCGAGGGCGGCCCTTCCACTGTCAGACAGCGGCCAGTCAGCGACCGCGACACATCGCCTTAGGCGACGGCGACCCCTGCAACGGCAGCGATCCCGGTCACGATCTTGATCGACCGCAGTCCATGACAATGAGACACGGGATCACCTCCTTTCTGTAGTTGAAGACACGGCCCTAAACCTAGAGGCCGCAGGCCGGCGTGACAAGGGGCCTGCCGCCCGGTTGCGGTGCAGCGAAAGCCTCTTGCTTCGCCTCGGGTCAGGCTCTACGGTGACTGACCGGATAGTCATTAATCCAGAGGCGGCAGATGGGAGTTGCGTCCTCCACCGCGGCGGCCGAGCCCGCGCCGGCACAGGCGCGCCGGCGGCGCAAAGCGGCGCGGCCGGCCGAGCTAATCGACGCCGCGATCGAGGTCTTTGCCGAAAAGGGCTTCGCCGCGGCGCGCATCGAGGAGGTGGCGAACCGCGCCGGGGTCAGCAAGGGCACCGCCTATCTCTACTTCCCCAACAAGGAAGCGCTGTTCAAGGCGGCGGTTCAGGAAGTCGTCGTCACCCGCATCGCGCTCGGCGAGCGCGATGTCGAGGAGTGGCAGGGCGCGAGCGCGGAATTGCTCCGCCGCATCCTCGATCAGTGGGCCCAGGTGATCCGGTCGCGCCAGGGCGGGTTGTTGAAGCTGATCGTCGCCGAGGCGCGTAACTTCCCCGACCTCGCGGCCTGGTATCATGAGGAGGTCGCCGAACGCGGCCAGCGGCTGATGCGCGCCGTGCTGAGCCGCGGCATGGCGCGCGGCGAGTTCCGTCCCGTCGATGTCGAGGCGATGGCGCATGTCATCGCCTGTCCGATGGCGTTCCGCGCCATCTGGAGCCATTCGCTCGGTCGCTACGAGACGCCGCAGCTGTCCGAAGAGCGCTTCTACGCCACCTATTTCGACCTAGTGCTGGCGGGCTTGCTCGCCGAGCATCCCGCCACGACGGAGATGTGACGCCGATGGACAGCTCCGGTCATGCCGCCGGCGGCGGCATCGACATTCGCCGGGTGCCGATGCGCAGCCGCAGGATGGTGCTGTGGCTCGCGGTGATGGTGCTGCTGATGGCACTGCTGCTCGCCGGGCTCTACGGCTTCAACGCGTTCCGCTCCCATGCCATCGCGAATTTCTTCGCGCAGAACAAGCCGCCGCCGGCGATCGTGGCGATGACCGTGGCCGAGAGCGAAACCGTGCCGCGCTATCTCACCGGCATCGGTACCATCGCCGCGGTGCATCAGGTGACGGTGTCGTCGCAGGTCAACGGCATGGTGACGCAGATCCTGTTCCAGCCGGGCCAGACGGTGACGATGGGCCAGCCGCTGGTGCAGCTCGATGACGGGCCGGACCAGGGCGACCTCCGCAATTTCGAGGCGCAGGCGCGCTATGCCGCCGTCACCTTGAAGCGCGATCAGGAGCTGCTCGCGCGCCAGAACGCGGCGCAGGCGACGGTCGACCAGAACCAGTCGCAGCTCGACCAGGCCGAGGCGAGCATCGCCAAGACCAAGGCCCTCATCGCGCAGAAGCTCATCCGCGCGCCCTTCACCGGGCGGCTCGGCGTGCGCCAGGTCGAGGTCGGACAATATGTCGCGGCCGGGACGCCGATGGTGACGCTCACCGACTTGTCGCGCCTCTACATCAACTTCACCTTGCCCGAGAAGGTGGCCGCGGCGCTCCATGCCGGCCAGGGCGAGATCGAGCTCACGGTCGATGCCTATCCCGGCCAGACCTTCAAGGCGGCGATCAACGCCATGGAGCCGCAGATCGCGGCCGACACGCGGACGATCAAGCTTCAGGCGGTGATGGACAATCCCGACGAGAAGCTGCTGCCGGGCATGTTCGCCAATGTCCGCGTCGTGCTGCCGCCGCAGCCGGACGTGGTGATGCTGCCGGAAACCGCGGTGCAGAACACGCTTTATGGCGACAGCGTCTATGTCGTGCGACCCGACGGCAAGGACGCCAAGGGCGAGCCGGTCCTCGTCGCAAAGCGTGTGCCGGTGACCGCCGGCGAGCATGTCGGCGGCCGCGTCGCCATTCTCTCCGGCGTCAAGGCCGGCGACCGCGTGGTGGCGCTCGGCCAGAACAAGGTGCTGTTCGACGGCCAGCCGGTGGTGCCGAGCGCCGAGGGCCCGCTGGCGCCGCCGGCGCAGATCCCGACGAACTGACACCGTCCGGCCGCGGGGCAGCGAGCGATGAGCTTCACCGATCTCTTCATCCGCCGTCCGGTTCTGGCGGTCGTGGTCAGCCTGCTGATCCTGCTGATCGGCGCGGTGGCGGGCTTCAACCTGCCGATCCGGCAATATCCGAAGCTCGAGAATACCGTCATCACCATCACCACGCTCTACCCCGGCGCGCCAGCAGAGCTGATCCAGGGCTTCATCACCACGCCGATCGAGCAGGCGGTGGCGACGGCGGAAGGGCTCGACTACGTCACCTCCAACTCGATCCAGGGGACGAGCACGATCCAGGCCTATGTCCGGCTCAACTACGATCCGAACAAGGCGATGACCGACGTCATGGCCAAGGTGCAGCAGGTCAAGTTCCTGATCCCGGCCGAGGCGCAGGACCCCGTCATCGTCAAGCAGACCGGGCAGACGATCGACATCATGTATATCGGCTTCGCCAGCACCACGGTCTCCAACGCGGCGATCGCCGACTACCTCGCGCGCGTCATGCAGCCGCTGATGGCGACGGTCGACGGCGTGGCGCAGGCCGAGATTCTCGGCGGCCAGACTTTTGCCATGCGCATCTGGCTCGATCCGCTGCGCATGGCGGCGCGCGGCATCTCGGCCGATGACGTCGCGCAGGCAATCCGTGCCAACAATTTCCAGGCGGCGCCCGGGCAGCGCAAAGGCTACTTCACCGTCACCAACGTCACCGCCGATACCGGCCTCACCGATGTCGAGCAGTTCAAGCGCATGGTGGTGAAGGCGCGCGGCGGCGCGCTGGTCCGCATCGAGGACATCGCCAAGGTCGAGCTCGGGCCGCAGAACACCAACACGGCGGTGTCGATGAACGGCGAGCATGCCGTTTTCCTCGGCATCCAGGTGACGCCGACCGGCAATCCGCTGAGCGTGGTCAAGGCGATCCGCGCCATGCAGCCCGACATCGAGCGGACGCTGCCGCCCGGCGTCACCATGAACATCGCCTATGACGGCACCGTCTTCATCCAATCCTCGATCAACGAGGTGGAGCGCACCCTGATCGAGGCGGCGCTCATCGTGATCGTCGTCATCTTCCTCTTCCTCGGCTCGCTGCGCTCGGTGATCATTCCCATCGTCACCATCCCGCTGTCGCTGGTCGGCATCATGTCGGTGATGCTGGCCCTCGGCTTCAGCCTCAACCTGCTGACCTTGCTCGCCATGGTGCTGGCGATCGGCCTCGTCGTCGACGACGCCATCGTCGTCGTCGAGAACGTCCACCGGCACATGGAAGAGGGGAAGACGCCGCTCCAATCGGCGCTCGTCGGCGCGCGCGAGATCGTCGGGCCGATCATCGCCATGACCATCACGCTCGCCGCGGTCTACACTCCGATCGGCCTGTTGGGCGGCCTCACCGGCGCGCTCTTCCGCGAATTCGCCTTCTCACTGGCCGGCTCGGTCATCGTCTCCGGCGTGATCGCGCTGACGCTGTCGCCGATGATGTGCGCGACCTTGCTGAAGCGCGAGACGCTGAACGGACGCTTTCCCCGGCTCATCGACCGCAGTTTCGCGGCCATCGCCAATTTCTACGCGCGACTCCTCGGCGTGGCGCTGGCCTATCGGCCAGTGGTCTACGTCTTCGCCCTCGCCATCCTGGCGGCGATCGTCTTCCTCTTCCTCCACACCAAGGGCGAGCTCGCGCCGGAGGAGGATCAGGGGGTGCTGCTGGCGCTCTCCAAGGCGCCGCAATACGCCAATCTCGACTACATGGAAGCGTACAGCCAGCAGATCAATGACGCCTATACGTCCTTTCCCGAGACCGACCACACCTTCATCATCAGCGGCACGCAAGGCCCCCAGCAGGGCTTCTCCGGCTTCGTCACCAAGCCCTGGAACGAGCGCAAGCGCTCGACCTTGGCGCTGAAGCCGCTGGTGCAGGCGGCGGTCAGCAAGATCCCGGGCATCTCGACTTTCATCTTCTCGCCGTCGCCGCTGCCGACTTCCGTCAACGGGCTTCCCTTCCAGATGGTGGTCAGCGCGCCGGCGGATTACGAGACGATCTACAACGCCATGGAGAAGCTCAAGGCGGCGGCGCGGCAAAGCGGCCTCTTCATCGTCACCGACAGCGATCTACGCTTCGACAATCCGACGATCAACGTCCATATCGATCGCTCGAAGGCGAACGATCTCGGCGTCAGCATGCAGTCCATCGCCGATACGCTGGCGGTGCTGGTGGGCGAGAACTTCATCAACCGCTTCGACCTCTCCGGCCGCAGCTATTACGTCATCCCGCAAGTGCCGCGCGCCGACCGGCTGACACCGGATGCGCTGACGCGTTACTACGTCACCACCGCCACCGGCCAGGAGATTCCGCTCTCAACCCTGGTGTCGCTGACCAGCAGCACCGGCCCCAACGCCTTGACGCAGTACAACCAGCTCAACTCCGCCACCTTCCAGGCGGTGCTGATGCCCACCGTCACCATCGGCCAGGCGGTCGATTTCTTCGAGAAGGCGACCCAAGCGCTGCCCAAGAACTTCTCGCACGACTATATCGGCGATGCTCGGCAATTCACGCGCGAGGGCAACCAGCTCACTTACACCTTCGTCTTCGCGCTGATGATCATCTTCCTCGTGCTGGCGGCGCAGTTCGAGAGCCTGCGCGATCCTCTCGTCATCCTGGTAAGCGTGC